>Ga0316231_1002981_pt1 | contig 15430 bp, 7 predicted proteins | sample TBH18027metaG_FD_206002 | JGI IMG/M metagenome (GOLD analysis project Ga0316231, IMG submission 206002) | Freshwater microbial communities from Trout Bog Lake, Wisconsin, USA - TBH18027 | ecosystem: Environmental > Aquatic > Freshwater > Lake > Hypolimnion/Profundal zone | place: USA: Wisconsin...
CATGCTACCGGCTGCGTTGGTAATGACCAACAATCCGCCCCTTGGAACCTGTACGCCTGGCTCGCTGCCGTACATGTCCCCGAGCGCGGGAGCATTCTGTGACCTGCTAATCGCGCGCGTCGTTTACGGCGCATTATTTGGTCTGCTTTGGGCCGTAGTGTCGCTTGGAATTCAACTAGTAGTAGCGCCGACATGCTGCCGAATTAAATGCCATTTTCGCTTATCAATTGCACCTGAACTGTTTGCGGGGTGTGTTGTGGGGGCAGCAGAATGTGCGCTGTTCGGCCTCCCGCTCGGATTTCTGTTAGGTTTATCTACGAACTTTTCGTTATCTGAATGTGCTATGCCCATAATGAGCGACGCGAATATATGGATCGCGTCAATTGGCTATATAGTTGCATTTTTGATCGCCTGCATAATCGCGGCACACTTCGCGGCCGGTAGGTCGTCACCCATGCCTCACAAGTGATCGCGCGAGCCCGAACGGCCTGTCGCTTTTGGTGCATGACTATAGAGAGCGTAGCTACGTCAAACGCGGTAACGCGGAACGTCATAATGATCACTAACAAGCTCGTTCACTATACTTCGCACCTGACACCGTGATCGAATCAGCAACGCAGAAGCAAATCTGGCGAACAAGATGCGGGTTCAATCGGAATGACGGAAATAAAGAGTAATCTCAGGAGTTGTATCCTCAACATGTTGGGTGCAGCTCTGTTAGCTATGAATTATACTACAAAGGCGGTCGCGGCTGTGCCAAACAGCGCCATGTCGGCCGAAATGCCAGAGTTGGTGGATAAGGCGATAAAAAGCTACGCTGGCGGCAATGGCATTGCAGATATATATAGTTTGACCCCATTTGGGGATAGGGTATTGCCGCTTCTTCCCCGGTACCTCGCTGCCCCGGACGCAAAAGCCCGCGACGCCGCAGCGCTGATAGCTTCTATTGCTAGAACCGATGCCGCAATTACGCTCCTGGCGCCATCCTTCCGCAGCAATAAGGTCGGTATCGGCAATTTCATGTTTTCTTGCTTTGATCCGGAAAGCGTTCGAACGCGCGGTGGCAAAGTCCTTCGCGATAATCTCATTTGGTCTGTGCTCCACGACAATTCCGCCGGCGCAAATTCCGTTCATCCGCTTCTGCTGGCTGCATATGTTGGCGATCCTGTTGTGACCGAGTTTCTTAAGGGGCTTCAGCGCAGGGAAATCGCTATTTCGCGCAACATCGTGTCGATGCCGCCAATTTTGCATAAAGGTGAAGAAGCACCGCGAATTATCATTCCTGATTTGGGCGCCAACTGTTGCGGTTTCGATATGCCGGGATGGTTTGTCGTTCCTTATGAATTTACGCTCCACCTTGCGCTCGCCGAACTGCATGAAAAGAGCGATGAAGAGGCGGTACTATGGAGGCTGAGGCGTAACGATCTGCCGAGCATCGAATATACGCTTTCGTGCGCGCGGTACGTCACCAACAAGCGCCTCTTACTGGCCCTCGTCGAGCTAGTCAAGAATGACACGTTGACTAAGGTCCTGAAGCCGAACACGTTAGGAGGAACGGAGATTACCGAGGCCAGTTACATGCGCGTGTGCGACTATGCAGCGGGAATGTTGACCTCGACTCTCCAGGTCGATGTTGGTATTCAGGATCTTACTGCCGTTGCACTCAAGAAACGTTTACATGGCTATCAGGAGATAGACTACAACTCTATCGGTCCTGTCCGACAATATTCGACGAGCGAGCTGAATACTGCATACACCCGTCTGAAGGCCGCGGTCGAGAAGATGCCTGACAAGTAGATACCGCCAAGGCGAGGTTTCGGCCGAGTGCATATTGCTAATTACGGGACCGATGCCAGCGGCAACCAGACCTCGTGTTCGATCGCAGCAACGGTCCAAACGGGCAGCTTTACGATAGCCGCCGATCCGGACTGGCTCGATGTCCAGGCGGGCGCCGAGACGGGCGACTTAAGCAGGGTCTCGCTGAGCGGGATCGGGAGCTTCGCGGGGAACGTTACAGTGACCGTAACCTCGATAACGGATGCGAATGGCAACGATGTGACGGCGAACGGCGGAATCGACTGCTGGTTCACGTCGTCGGGCGACACCACGTCGAATCCGCTGGCGGCCGGCGGCACCGACACGCTGAACGCGATCGCCGGGTACGACACGCCCGAAGGCGACTATTGGATCACGCTGACGGCCGCTGACGGAAGCGGCAACACGTCCGCGACGACGCTGGACCTGGAGGTCGACGCCGGTTTCGAACTCTACGCCGAGCCCACGAGCCTGACGATCCCGACCGGCGGAACAGGCACGTCCATCATATCGGCGGGCTCGTTCGGCAGCCCCTACGGCAGCCGGATCTCGCTGGAGCAGCCGCAGATCTTCGACATGAACGGCAATCAGGTCATCGACGGCAGCGTCGGCGTTACGCTCAGCCAATCGTCGATAAACGTCGACGACGGCAGCACGAGCACTGCGACTGTTACGGTCGGCGCGGATGTGCTGGCCGGGTCGACGTACATGGTGTTCATCACCGGCTCGGGACCGGGTGGCAGCGAGTCGAGCGCGCAAATCAGCGTGACTGTAGGTAGCCCATCGTTCAAGATCAACCCAGCGCCGGCAGCGGTGAGTATCAACGCGGGCGATCCAGCCGGAACGACCAGCGTCATGTCGGTAATGCCCGCGGACGGCTTTACTGGAACGGTGGGATTGTCGGTGACATCGACGGCGGGTACCGATGCGAGCGGCAATCCGATCGCGGGCCCTATGCCGTCGGCCACCTTCGCGCCCGCATCGGTGCCGATAACCGATACCAACGGCCAGAACATCATCGCCACGATCGTGGCGGGGAGCGATGTCCAAGCCGGGATGTATACCGTAACTATCCTGGGGCGATGTGGCAGCCTGTCGTCGCCGGCGACAATCACGGTAACGGTGAATGCTACTGGCACACCGACCATGAGCATCGGCAACGCGAGCTGGTCACCGAACCCGGCGGATGTAGGTGATACGATCAGTGGGACGGTCCCGGCGACCATTACGCCGAGTCAGACTGGCACGGTGACGTACTCGTGGATCGTTGGGCAGGTTTGGCGATCCGACGACGGGACTCCCGGTACGTTCGCTCCGTACAGCGGTAACTGCATTATTGGTTGGCCATCGGGCACTAACAACTCCAACCCCACTTTCAATGCCCAGTTTTTCGAAACAGGCTATTACATTGTTCAGGTCGGTGCCTCGGCCAGGATCACAAACGATGGCACCGGCACGCTCACCTTCAGCGCGCATGGGTACATAGGCGGCGTTGAGAGCGATATCAAAGGCGCGACCGCAGCCGCGTATACATTCAACCCGATGCAGTCGTCAGTGAGCAGCAGGATGCATGTGATTGGGCGGGTAATGGCTTTCTGCCATGACGACGATGGATTGTTCTTCATCCATGGACAGGGGCCGGTGGACGAAGCCTCGGCCTTCAATAAATATGTCCATGAGATCTGGGGGTATGAGCCATTACAAGGCTCCGACGGCCTCCAGGTCAATCCTAAGGTAGGGCAAATGGAAGCAGCCCTTAACTACACAATAGATGGACGAAAACCGCTCACCACCGTAATGTTTGCCGGGCATGGTACCGATGGCTCAATAATATGTCTCAAAGGACCGGATCCATCCACCGGCCCCGGTTCCCAGGTCTTGTTGACCTATTCTGGGTACACCAATCCCGTGTTTCAAAACCAGAGCCGCTTCCTGATTGATACGATGGTATCGGATCTTTCTAATATCGAGCTCGTAGTCCTGTGCGCGTGCACATTCGGAGGGACCGGCGCCACACCGCCGCTTGCACAGGCTTTCCTCAACAAAGGCGTTAAGTGCGTGGTATGCATAGGAGTTGAGGAACAGTACGGTTATGTTGCACTCGAATTTCTGACCGGAACGTCGAAGCATCCGCACGACGGCTTTATTGAGCTGTCAAAGAAACTCAAGAGCTTTGTGGCGGCATGTAAACAAGCGGAAAAGACTACTAGGTTGGATGTGGGCGGCGACTACAAGATATCGGCCGATGCTTATTGGTAACTGATTAGTAAGACGCGGGATAGCCATATGCACATTGATATGAAGAAAAGGACAACTATTGCGTTGACTGCAATTGCCGCACTTGGGCTTCTAGCTTGCGTACGGTTGTATCCCAGACATAGGGCAAGCGGGACTATCGTTCAACCTGTTGCTGCGCTCGCCGTTGCAAGGTCCTTTACTGGAAGTGCCGCGACCTTTCGGTTTTCTGATCTTCACGGAATGCCGCTTAAAGGCCGCCCTCGTCCAAGTTTTCAATTCTTTCTCGACAACGCCGACGTTTCAGTGTTCGTTAGTAGTCAGTCCATATCCGTGGTATTCAACGATATCCCGCAACGAGCATTCTACGGCGCTGACTATCGGCGGCTGGAATCACGCCCAGTTTCTATGCCGGAAGGCAGGCTGTTGGAAATTGCGACGAAATATATGAAGGTGCATTACCCGGATCCGCAAATTCTCCATTTGATTAGATCGGACACGTGGAAGGCCGAGAACTCATATAGCGGAGGACTTCATCCTGTACCGCATAATTTCGTTTTCGGCGAAGCCATTCCAGGGTTATCCTTTACGCCAAATGAATGTTGGATACAAGTTGAGTCATTTACGGGGCGACTTACGGCTTATGAGGGAAAGCATTACGGTATTCTGGTTCCTACCAACCCGACCATTTCAATTAACACCGCCATGCACAACGCCATTCATACTTTGGTGAAGGATGGGCATAAAGGCATTCTTAGGCGAATGGGCGTTACCGATCCTGATTCAGCCAGCCGAACAGAGCACCTGGTATATATTCTAACGATCACCGGCAAGGGACCGGAGCGGAACTCTTATCCGGAATCTCAGGATTTCAATTATTTCTTGAAGCCATTGCCGGCACTTTGGCCGCTGCTCTTCAAGCGTCAGAGCAACCTATACACGGTAATTGTAGACGCCCACACGGGCGAAGTATTAGCTTGGAGCTTTGGTGATATCTTTGCGCCGGGCAGCCATGCTTGGGCAGCTAAGATTAATAGGGACCATGTATTCGATTAAATCTCGCAGGTATATACATTGGTGCGCTGTGCCATGAGACGTGAGCCTTGCTACCGGCGTGTTTATCTGCGTTCAGCGAAGCGTGTGCTGGTTCTAAAGTATTGGCTTATCGCAGGCTAACGCTACGACAGTTTCCCCTTGGCCCACAGCCACTGGGCCGGGATCGCGGCCTACTTCCACGATCCTTTGCACCGTCAGTTGGGACCAGGAGGCTCAACCGAAGCGGTTTCGTTTACAGGCGGGGCGGCTCAGATGCCAAGGAGCATAACGTTAACGATTCAGGTGCGTACGGGAGCGGCGGTTACTCCAACAGGATCGCCAAACGTACTGAATATTACGGGTTCGAGCGGTGCAACGGCATCCGCAGACTCACTCCTGATCTGCGTAACCGGGGCTCCAACCGTTGTTCAGGCGTCGCCACTTCCGCGGTACAATGTGGCCTATCAAGCGCAATGGTTACAGGCGGCAGCGGAGCGGTCCAACTAACCCTCTCCGCCCCGGCGACTGTCGCGCCAGGCGACTACATCGTGGTGATAACAGGCGACGACGGCAACAACCAGACCTCGTGCTCGGTGGAGGCAACGGTGCAGACGGGCAGCTTCACGATAGCCGCCGATCCGGACTGGCTCGATGTCCAGGCGGGCGACGAGACAGGCGACATCAGCACGGTCTCGCTCAGCGGGCTCGGGAGCTTCGCGGGGAACGCAACAGTGACAGTGACCTCGATAACGGATGCCAGCGGCAACGCTGTGACATCGAGCAGCGGAATCGATTGCTGGTTCACGTCGTCGGGCGATGCCACGTCGAATCCGCTGGCGGCCGGCGGCACCGACACGCTGAACGCGATCGCCGGGTACGACACGCCCGAGGGCGACTATACGATCACCCTGACGGTCGCGGACGCAAGCGGGAACACGTCCACGACTACGCTGGACCTCGAGGTCGACGCCGGCTTCGAGCTATACGCCGATCCCACGAGCCTGACCATTCCGACACGCGGAACAGGCGCGTCCATCATCTCGGCGGGCTCGTTCGGCACCCCCTACGGCAGCCCGATCTCGCTGGAGCAGCCGCAGATCTTCGACATGAACGGCAACCCGGTCATCGACGGCAGCGTGAGCGTGTCGCTCAGCCAATCGTCGATAAACGTCGACGACGGCAGCACGAGCACGGCGACGGTATCCGCATCGGCGACTGCCACAGTCGGCGTCTACACAGTGCTAATTACGGGCGCGGACTCCAGCGGCAACCAGACCTCATGCTGGGTGGATGCAACCGTGCAGACGGGCAGCTTCACGATAAACGCGGACCCGGCCTGGCTCGATACGCAGGCGGGAGACACGACGGGCGATTCAAGCGACATAACCGTCACGGGCCTCGGGAGCTTTAACGGCCCCGTTACGGTCGCCGTTACGCAGATCACGGACCCGAGCGGCAACGATGTCACAACGAGCGGCGCGATCGACGCGGCATTCTCTGCCGGACGCGCATCAACCTCTCTGAGCGTGCCTGGCGACGCGACCGACACGCTGGCCGTTTCCGCGTCCGCTTCCGCACCGCAGGGCGACTACACTATTACGCTGACGGGCGCGGACGGCAGCGGGAACACAAGCACGACGCAGGTCAGCGTCGAAGTGGATGCCGGTTTCGTCCTCGATACCGCCCCGCAGAACCTGACAATCGCGCCGGGCGGTACGGGGATAAGCTACATCAGCGCACTGTCGGCGGGCGATGCGATGGGCACGCCGGTCCGCCTCGCGGCGGCGGTGTATGACGGCAACGGCAATACGGTCGCAGATGGCAGCGTCAATGTGGCCATCAGCCCTAGCTCGGTCAATGTTGGAGACGGCACAACGAGCACCGCTAAGGTAACGGTAGGCGCCGGCGCAACGAAGGGCGCGACGTACACCGTGGACATTTCCGGCACCGCCGCCGGCGGCAACACGGCGGATACGTGGCTTAATGTGACCGCGGCAACGCCAGGTCTGTCGCTAACCGCCGCCCCTGCTACCGCCAGCGTGGTCGCGGGTGGCTCAAACGCGACGTGCTCAATCATCGGGACGCCGACCGGCGGCCTGACCGGCACGGTGAGCTTCGCAGCAACGCTTGCGGACCAATACGGCAACGCCGCACCGGGCGGGCTGGCGATAAGTATCAATCCAGGATCAGGCACGGCTGACGGCCAGAATGACCCGATGACGACAGTGGCAACGATCCAGGCCGATACTACAGTGCCAAACGGCACGTATACGGCGACGATCACTGCAACAGCCGGAAACGTATCCGCGCAGACGACGATACAGGTCACCGTGACCGACACAACACTGACTATCACCGACCAAGGATGGATGCTGAACGGTGTTCTGGATAATACACCTAACGTCGGCCAGATGATCACCGACCAACTGACCGCGTCCATATCACCAACGCCGATAAGCTATGTGACCTACACTTGGTCGGAAGGCCCAGTCTGGCTCTCTTTGGACGATACATCGGCCAATCCATTCGCCATCGACGCACCTGGCGACACCTTGTTGGGCTGGCAGGACGACGCTGGCAATCAAATATCGTCGCCGCCATCCGACAGCGCCAATCCGACACTGACGGCAATATTCGACTCGGCTGGCTGGTATATTGTCGAGGTTTCATGCACTGCCACTGTGACGAATCCGGACCAAAGCACGACAACGCTGACGGCTTCGTATTACATCGGCGGTTACCCGAACCAAACGCTCGCTCCCGCGCTAACGATGAACTCGCTCACGCCGAACTGGACCACTGCGGGCGGGAAAAAAGCGAACCCGCATGGCGGGTCTCTCAAAATACTCGTGAACGACGCGAGTGAAACGTCGCAAACCATCCCATGGTTAGCAGGGCAACATGTAGTATTGAAGGCTCAGATGTCCGACGGGTCACCGCTGGGTGCAGGGCGCTGGACGCTTTCAGACACCGGAGTGCCGCTTGCGGGTTTGACGGTCGGTTCTGGGATTGACGGCCAACGAAAGATGTCTGCTAATAGCTTGGCTTCAATATCCGCGTCAGCTCTTAGTAATCCGAGCATAAGCTTTTATTGGATTGGCGTAGGTAATGGAATTAAGGCGACCTGGAGCGGCGTTAATGCCTCTGGACAGAATGTTTCGGCCTCGGTTGGCTTTAATGTCACAAAGCCGAAAGTGGAGAAAATAACTGCAACGAAATTCGGCCCGGTTACCTGCAGTTCACCTGGATCCGAATATAGTTTGAAGTTTCCAATCACGCTCTCTCCTACGTTTGCGACTGGCCTGTACGGCGGAAAGTATAACTGGTGCCAAATTCTCCATAAGTATACAACAGCATTTGACTTCAACTATATCCTGATAACATTGCGGACCCTTTCCAGTACGCAGACATTGGATTCCTGCTATTACTACAACTCAGCCGCAATGGGTTTGTTGTCAGCCCCTGAGGATTTCGATGACATTCCGCAGTTCGATTATGGATTCGCTCAAATAACAGCTTTTGATTTCTCCGCCACTACGTATGTTATGTGGCAAGCGCCACAAACGAATTCATTGCCAGTCCCTTTGGCGACAGTTGATTGGGGCTTTCAATCGAATCAATCGAACGGCACGTTGACATATTCCTGTACTTCTGGCCCAGTAATGAATTATTCTGTTGTACATGAACCGCTATGGAATGATATATTGTCAATGAAATAGAGACCATTCCTCCGATAACTTTCTGTGTGCGAACGGTGCGTCGCTTAATTTGACTTGATAGTAAATGTGGAAAGCAAAATGATAAATGTTCGGAATTGGCAAATTGGTTGCTGTCTAGCGTTCCTAACGGCTTCGGGATGTCACCAATCGCAACCGTTACCACAGCCATTAAAATCAAGCGTTTCCTACGGCGGTTCGAGGATTGCCGTTGACCTAGCAAAAGTCGATCCGAGGACCCTTAGGCCTGCAATTGACATTAGGCCAGGCGGCATCTACATTCAAATTCGATTTACAAATACTGGTAATCGAACCATAGTTTTTCCAATCTCGCGTGAGGGATACAATTTCCTGGAGTTTCAAGCAACAGGGCGCGATGGTTACGCGCGCTATACGCAGGCTGGAAGGTTATCTTGTACCCTGCAAATTCAGAACGAAACTCCATATGCCAACATCCAACTACCGCTTGCGCCAGGAAAGTCGTTTTCTATCGGCGTTTGGCTAGACCAGATCGTAGATTTATCACAAGGCGGCGACTTTCTTGTCAGAGTTATCGTTAAGGTTCCTTATCTCAAGAAGGGGCCTGAACTTCCTGAGGTGAAACTGGGTTCGCAAATCGCTACAAATTATACGGTTGTTAGCATGCGTAAGTCAGATCCATTTAATCTACTCTACGATCCGGGCAAAATGTAACATTTCTAATGGGCGCATGGCTAGCAATCCGCACTGTAATTCGACGTGAAATCCTTACGCCGCCTGAAATGTACCTGCCTCAGACGATTGTAGCTGGCCCGTTTACGTCGACGACCAGCTTCGCGTGGATAGATGCGAGCGAGCTATCGGCCGGGTACTATGCTATCAAGATGATTGGCGACGATGGCGGTGGAACGCCGCAGCCGACCACCATCGACGTATTCGTCCAGGCCAGTTTCGGTATGTATGCCGCCCCGGAAAGCCTGACGGTGCCCGTTGGCGGTGCAGCGCAGACTTCGACGATTACATTGACGCCGACGGGAAGCTTCACGGGTGTGGTGAGTTTAACGGCGCAAGCGTACCTGTTCGGCGCGCCGGTGACGGACGGCTCGATCACGGCGTCGTTGGTCCCGCCGAGGATCGACTGCAGCACGAGCAGCCTGACGAGTACGCTCAGCGTAGGCGCCTCGTCCACCGCGACTCCAGGCGACTATATTGTACTGGTCACCGGCACCGATGCCAGCAACAACCAGACCTCATGCTCGGTGGAGGCGACCGTCCAGACGGGCAGCTTCACGATAGCGGCGAATCCGGACTGGCTCGATGTTTCGGCGGGCGACGAGACGCGCGACTTAACCACGGTCTCGCTCAGCGGGCTCGGGAGCTTCGCGGGGAACGCTACTGTGACAGTGATCTCGATAACCGACGCGAATGGCAACGATGTGACATCAGGCGGCGGAATCGACTGCTGGTTCACGTCGTCGGGCGATGCCACGTCGAACCCGCTGGCGGCCGGCGGCCAGGACACGCTGAACGCGATCGCCGGGTACGACACGGCCGAAGGCGACTACACGATCACGCTGACGGCCGCGGACGCAAGCGGGAACACGTCCACGACGACGCTGGACCTCGAGGTCGACGCCGGATTCGAGCTCTATGCCGAACCCACAAGCCTGACCATCCCGGCCGGCGGAACAGGCGCGTCCATCATCTCGGCGGGCTCGTTCGGCAGCCCCTACGGCAGCGCGATCGCGCTGGAGCAGCCGCAGATCTTCGACATGAACGGCAATCCGGTCATCGACGGCAGCGTGAGCGTGTCGCTCAGCCAATCGTCGATAAACGTCGACGACGGCAGCACGAGCACGGCTACAGTGTCGGTCGGCGCGGATGTGCCGGCCGGGTCGACGTACACGGTGTTCATCACCGGGGCGGGACCGGGCGGGAGCGAGTCGAGCGCGCAAATCAGCGTGACGGTAGCTAACCCGTCGATTACCCTCGATGCCAGCCCGTCGCCGGTAAGCGTCAACGCGGGCGACACCGCAGGGCAGACGAGCACCGTGAGCGTGATACCGTCCGGCGGGTTCACGGGTCTGGTCTCGCTGTCGGTAGGATCGGTAACGGGTACGGCTGCGAACGGCAACGCGCTAAGCGGTACAATGCCCATGGTATCGCTTTCAGCGAACTCGATAACGATTGGGCCGGATGGTAACGGCCAGTCCGTGCCGGCGACTATCTCCGCGGACGCAACCGTTACGCCAGGGACGTACACAACGACGATCGCTGGCGTCAGTGGCACGGTGTCGGGCAACGCGACTCTGACGATCATGGTCAATGCGGCCAACTCTCCGACACTGACAATCGATACGACGCCCAACAACGGCGATGTGGACACTCCGATCAACCTGACCTGCGTGGGCAGCCTCTCCGGCACGTACGAGTGGAGCGCGGGCACAGTCTGGCGCTCGGACACGGCAAACGGAACGTACAATGTCTATTCGGGCGGCGATATCTCCTTTTCGTGGGTTGACGCGGAGAGTGGGGAGACGGACCCGGCGAGCCAATACGCAACCCTGCAAGCAACGTTCGGGACGCCGGGCTACTATATTGTCCAGGCCAACGCGATCGACACGTTAAGCGGCGTGACATACACCGCGACCGGCTACATCGGCGGCAATCCGCCGAGCGCAGCCAGCCTGGATGCGGTAAGGGCCAACACGGTTGCGCCAAACCTGAGCACGCCAACGCCAAGCACCCCTGTGGATGTGGCGGGCGGCTCGAATCTGAAGATATTGTTCGGCGGTATCGATATTACTGGCAAGACCGTACCTGTCGATTCCGGTCAGCTTATAAACCTCACTGTCCAAACACCGAGCAGCATGACTCTCGATCCTGGCAGCGAGAACTGGTATGTCGACGGCCACGGCTCGCCCATAGCGGGTTGGGATCCGAAGAAGGTTGCGAATCAGACCACGCCGCTGGCGCCTTCCATGCTCTACGGCAAAAGCTCGATTTCGTTCTACTGGATAATCGGTGGTGCGCCGGCCCCGTCATGGACCTACAGCGTAAGGTTTAACGCCTCAGATACAGCCACGCACGCCATTCACAGCGCACAGGCAACTTTTGCCGTTTTCAAGCCTGCGTACCAGTTTGACATACAGATATCACCCATCGCCGCGTACCTCGACCCGAAACATGACGTCCCGTACGCATTTGGTCCGAAAAATCCCAAGTCCGGCGAGGACGGGGCGGTCTATTCGGCCCCGACCGGACGAGTGTACGGCACGTACGATTGGTGCCAGACTATCATGAAGTACCATAGTCAGAAATATTATCTGGGTGCCTGGATGGACATAGATAATTCCACGCCTGGTAGTTTGGACACGCAGTTCCCATACGCGATTGATGGCGATACCCCGGAATTCGGAGTGCCTTGGCCTCCAATTCCGGTAAAGGCTTCGTTCGATGTTATCACACATGAGATGTGGAGAAGCCCGAAAGGTGGCTCAATTTGGGTGCCGCTTGGAAACCGCGAATGGTCGTTTTCTGGCGCGGCGAGCAAGCAAAAAGGTGTCTGGACACTTACGTCAAGTCCAAACGCATACCACGTAGACGATTGGTTGCCGGATTATCAGGAACCGCAGTGGGTTGGCGTCGGGCCATAGATGAAGGGCTTGATGACTTAAACACAGGAGGCTTCTCTATGGGGCGAGCGGTCAAGAGGCGCAGCGTGTCAAGGGTAACGTGGGCAATCGTAGCGGCAAACGTTGTTGGAGTTCTGTACGCGCTTTCGAACTTTCTTTATATTGCTGTTCGGCTCAGATTGCTGCCGTTCGTGATAGAACCAGGCCGAACAGGCGCTGATCTGGCGCCGGCAAACAACGCCTTTGTGACAGTATTTTTTTGCCTGGTGCCTATTGCTGCCATCTTGCCTGGTTATGCATGTTGGGGAAAGCCCGGACCCCGCATTTCGCAGGTAATACTGATCCCGCTGTTCCTGCTCCTGTGGACAGTCATCGGAGATCGGGAGCGGATATCGATTTGGTCATCGGTTCTACACAATGCTTCACAAATGGCTGTACTCTATGCCATAGCCACTGCGATTTCGGTTATGGTCAGCTTCGGAGTTCAGTTTCTTATAGAGGCGATAAAACGCCGATTGCGACGAATTGAGAAATAGACTTTTTATGTGGCTTCCGATGGCGAATCCCCTGACTGATCATTCAGTAGCCGGGCGCAGTGATGTCATGGGTTGTCGTGCGGTCTTATATATTTACCGTATACGGCTCGGAAGTTCTGGCGCCCCACGCGATGTAACCGGCGACTTTACAATCTCCGCATCGCCTGGATCGGTAAGCACATGGGCGGGTGGCCCGCCGGCAACGGCGACCGTTACCGCGTCAACGACCGACGGCTACACAGATCCTGTCGTCCTATTCGTGGAATGCAATTGCGACTCAACGGGGACACCTGTCACGTCAATCGAGGCGACGCTTAGTCTGGTAACGGTATGTCCACTATATGGCCCCGCCGCCAGTCTATTGACGATATCGGTCGCTCCGGGTGTGCCGCCAGGAGCCTACGTCGTTGGAGTGCAAGGTGGGGGTAACATTGGAGCGATAGGCTGGAGCGACGAGTGGGAATACGCGCAGACCCAAATAGCCCTGACCGTCTTGCCGCCCAGCTTCACGCTCACAGCTAACCCAAGCACGTTGACGCTTGCCGCCAACCAGTCCGGCACGAGCACGGTCACCGTCAACCCGGTGGATGGATATACTGGGAGCGTTAACCTGGCGGTATCGGGAGTGCCGACCGGCCTGACGGTTACGCCGGTGGGCCTGAAGCTGAACGTGACGAATGGATCGGCCACCCCGGGTTCGTATACGCTGACCGTTACCGGTACGGACAGCGCCAACAGCACGCTCACAGCCACGACGGTTCTCAATGTCAATGTACCGCCGGCGCCCTCGCCAAACGGCTCGTACAGCCTGTCCGCCAGCCCGGATTACGTCACGCCATCGAGCGGCGGTCCTACGATCACTTCGACGATCACGGTCACGCCGACCGGAGGGTACGCGGGCAGCGTGAATCTCTCGGCGGCGGCGACAGACGTGAACGGCAACGCTGTGTCGCTGCCGGTAAGCTTCTCCGCGAACCCGGTGACTATCGAGGGCGCGAACAGCCTGACCAGCGTCGCGACGATAGATGCAAGCGGGCTGTCGGACGGGTATTATGCTATCACGATTACAGGGAACGATGGCAGTGGAACGACACAGTCGACCACCATCGAAGTGGACGTCCAGGCCAGCTTCGGCATGTATGCGTCACCGGAACAAGTGACATTGCCGGTTGGCGGTGCAGCGCAGGCGTCGACGATTACATTGACGCCGACGGGAAGCTTCACGGGTGTGGTGAGTTTAACGGCGCAAGCGTACCTGTTCGGCGCGCCGGTGACGGACGGCTCGATCACGGCGTCGTTGGTCCCGTCGAGCATCGACTGCAGCACGAGCAGCCTGACGAGTACGCTCAGCGTAGGCGCCTCGTCCACCGCGACTCCAGGCGATTATATTGTGCTGGTCACCGGCGCCGATGCCAGCAACAACCAGACCTCGTGCTCGGTGGAGGCAACGGTTCAGACGGGCAGCTTCACGCTCTCAGCCAATCCGGACTGGCTCGATGTTTCGGCGGGCGACGAGACGGGCGACTTAACCACGGTCTCGCTCAGCGGGCTCGGGAGCTTCGCGGGGAACGCTACTGTGACAGTGACCTCGATAACGGATGCCAGCGGCAACGACGTGACTTCGAGCAGCGGAATCGACTGCTGGTTCACGTCGTCGGGCGATGCCACGTCGAACCCGCTGGCGGCCGGCGGCACCGACACGCTGAACGCGATCGCCGGGTACGACACGGCTGAAGGCGACTATACGATCACGCTGACGGGAACCGACAGCGCCAATAATACGACGACCACGACGCTGGACCTGGAGGTCGACGCCGGCTTCGAGCTATACGCCGATCCCACGAGCCTGACCATCCCGACAGGCGGAACAGGCGCGTCCATCATATCGGCGGGCTCGTTCGGCGCCCCCTACGGCAGTCCGATCTCCCTGGAGCAGCCACAGATCTTCGATATGGACGGCAATCAGGTCATCGACGGCAGCGTCGGCGTTACGCTCAGCCCATCGTCGATCCACGTCGACGACGGCAGCACGAGCACGGCGAGCGTCACGGTCGGCGCGGGCGTGCCGACCGGGTCGACGTACACCGTGATTCTTACCGGCTCGGGACCGGGCGGGAGCGAGTCGAGCGCGCAAATCAGCGTGACCGTGGGATCCCCGAGCCTGGCGCTCCAGGCGATCCCCGCGGCGGTCAGTGTCACCGCAGGCGGCGCCAGCATGATGGGCACTATCCGCGTGCAGCCCGGCGGTGCAATTACAGGCACTGCGGCGTTGTCCGTTGTTTCGGTCACGGCCGATGCCGGTGGAAGCGGCGCCGTGCCCAATGTAACGCTCTCTTCTCTCTCGCTTCCGATCGACGACAATGACGATCCCATGTCGAGCATGGCAACGATCTCCGCCGGCTCCAACGTGCCGAACGGAACGTACAAGGCCACAATAATGGGCACCTGTGGCGCGGTATCTGGCACGACTTCGATCTCG
>Ga0316231_1002983_pt1 | contig 15428 bp, 24 predicted proteins | sample TBH18027metaG_FD_206002 | JGI IMG/M metagenome (GOLD analysis project Ga0316231, IMG submission 206002) | Freshwater microbial communities from Trout Bog Lake, Wisconsin, USA - TBH18027 | ecosystem: Environmental > Aquatic > Freshwater > Lake > Hypolimnion/Profundal zone | place: USA: Wisconsin...
AGAAATAAAAGAAATGTAAATTATAAACGTTCATTTATTTTTGTATAATATAAGTAAGAAGGGAATCGTAAAATGAAACTAATTCTATTAATAAATTATGTATTAACTAATCTTGAAATATTAACAAATGTGTGTGTGACTTGCATCTTTGCTTGGATGAGAATAAATTGGAATTAATAATGACAGAAGGTAAAGAAGATAAAGAAGACGGTATAGAAGCATCAATGAAAGAAATAGAAACTACTATTGCTGTTGATGCAAGTATTATAAAATCAAGTTCTATTAGCAGAGGAGAAGATATAGGGCGTCTTTTAGGTCAAGTAATAAATATAAATGAAGATAAAATTATTCATGAACCAACTTGTCCAATTTGTAGTAGCCCATTTAGGTCTGATATAGAAAGAGAGTATTTAGATAAGAAATCAGCTTCTGAAGCTAGAAAATTATTTAAAAGTAAAACAGGTCAAGACTTAGATTTGGGTGCTTTTAATAATCATATGAGATCCCATATCGAATCTGATGTAGAAATACAAAAAGTAGAATTTTCTAATAGAGTAAAAAGGTTATACGATCAGAATCTTACTACAATAGACAGAATACAAATGGGATTATCTGTATTAACTGAAAGACTAGTGGGTATTAATAGTATTTCTCCAACCAGTAGCGAATCGTTAGCAGACATAGAAAAAATAAAAACATCTGAAACGTCAAGATTAATGAATTCTTATCAGGGATTATTAAAATTACAGGCTCAAATTTTAGGCGAAATGAAGTCTAGTGGAGAATTGATGACTATTCCCCAAAAGGAATTTATTAATATTTTTATCACAGCAATGCAAAGCGCAAAAACTGAAAAAGAACGAGATATAATAAAAAATATTCTAGACAAAATCGAAGCTTTGGCAAAGAAAACACAGTATTAATTCCTAAAACACAGTATTAATTTCTATTGTAAAAAATATAAATTTAGTTATAATATCAGTATACAAAGGAGAGAAAAATGAGAGGATTGTCATTTAATGATGTTTTAATTATTCCAACTTACTCTGAAATAGAATCAAGAAGAGAAGTTAGCTTAAAAAGTAATTTTGGTCTATTTTCTTTAGATCTTCCAATATTTGCTGCTAATATGAAAAGTATTTGCGGCCCTAGAATGGCTTATGCAATGTACAAATATGGCGGAATTGGTATTATGCATAGATTTTGTACTATAGAGCAAGCAGTAAAAGATATTGAATCTTTTTGGGGATATTATAAAGATGACAAGGAACTTGGTAATATTGATCTTACTATAAATGATCCATTTTATAAATTTGGAGTATCAATAGGTGTTCAAGATAATGATATGGAAAGACTAGATAAATTATATGAGGCAGGAGCAAGAATAGTTTGTATAGATGTTGCAATGGGTCATTGTAAAAAAGTAAAAGACACAATAAAAAGAATAAAAGATAAGAATCTTGATGGTCTTTATTTAATTGTTGGTAATATTGCTACATATGAAGGGGCTTTGGATTTAATAGATTGGGGGGTTGATTGCATTAAGACAGGCATCGGAGGGGGGTCAGCGTGTGAGACAAGAAAGAATGCTTCAATAGGAATTCCACAGCTCACCGCTATTGAACATTCAAGGCTTGCTATTGAAGACGCAGGTGTGAAAAACGTAAAAATCATTTCAGACGGAGCGATTAAATATGTTGGAGATGTTTCAAAAGCCCTTAAGTATGCTGACGGATGCATGTTAGGAGGAATGCTATCAGGAACAAGTGAAACTCCTGGGGAAGTATTTAAAGATGAAAATGGAGATTATTATAAAGTATTTATGGGATCTGCATCTGGAGAAAGTAAAATCTCAAATGGTCAAAATAGTGAATATATTGAAGGCATAGCAAAAAAGGTTAAGATTAAGGGACATGTAAAATATATTCTAAAGGAAATAAGAGAAGGGGTTCAATCTACATTTAGTTATGTTAACGCTAGAAATATATATGAATTTAGAGAAAATTGCAAGTTTGTAGAATTGTCTAGTGGCGGTAAAACAGAAAGTAAATTATAATTATTTTTATATATTATATAAATTTTATATATTATATAAAAAGGATTTTATAACAACTATACTGAATGTTATATACGGTGAATAATGAACCATTATTACAATAATGTTTATTGGAATAGTTTATGGAAGAAAAAGATAGAATAATTAAGCCTCCAATGCCAGAAGAACTTAGCGTAGGAACTATGTTCGGCCCAGAATTTACATTAATTGATAAAAGAGTAAATTCTCGTGGAATATTATTTGGTACTATAGGGGCAGTTGCTAAACAATATGGTATAAAAATGAAAATAAATGGGCCTATCTATGTTTATACTGCCCCAAAAAGCAGATTACAACTATTTGTGGAAAAATTACATTTTGCAAAAGTAACTTATTTTGAAATATAGCTAATTCACAGTAATTTTTTTGTTGAAATCCAATACCTATTATCATATACTGTCCCTAATGAAAGAAAAATAATGGAAAATTCCTTGACCTTTTTACTGATAAGTTTATAAGTATAATACAAAGAATTATAAGACACAATGAAGATAAATAATGAAATATATTACAATACAAAAAGTTGTAGAAGCAGAACAGTTAAATATTTATAAAGATAAATGTTATTGGCCAAGAAATGTTGTTTCTAAATATATTGAAGATATTGGTACTTGTATAGTAATTGAGTCAGATCAAGAAAACGTAAGAAATATCCTTTTAGAGGACGGCGATTGGATTATAACAGAATCTGATGGTACATTAAGGGTAATGAATGATGAACAGTTTAAGAAAACTTTTCAAGAAACAGATTGGGAAGAAAAATGAATTTAGAACAATTAAAATCATCTAATAAAATCATATTTGAAATGATAGCTGGAAGTCATTCATTTGGAACAGCAATAGCTACAAGCGATTTAGACATTCGTGGGGTTTTTCTAAATTCTAATCGTGATGTTTTCTCTCTATTCCCTGCTCCTATTCAAGTAAGTGACGATAAGAACGATACTACTTATTATGAATTAAGAAGATTTATTCAATTAGCTCTTGATAATAATCCTTCTGTTCTTGAATTTTTATTCTGCCCAGAAGATTGTATTCGTTTTATTAAACCAGAATGGAAGCTGTTTGTTGATAATCGTCATTTGTTTATGTCTAAAAAAGCTAAACATACTTTTGCTGGTTATGCCACGGCCCAGATAAAACGTGCTCGTGGTGAGAATAAATGGGTATGGCAAGCAAAAGATGGTAAATATAATAGAAAACCAACATTAGAAGATTTTTGTTGGTTTGTTCCAAATGGAATTGTACCTTGGAAACCTCTTCATATATATGATTGTATTTGTGAAAAAGTTCCTAATTTTGAAAACCTTAGAGATCTTTCAAAATGTAAGATATCATGTTTTGAACACTTGGCGTATACTTATCGTTTATTTGGTTCATATGAAGGAGAGAAGATTGGTGTATTTAGTGGTGGTAAACCATTTCCACAATCTATTTCTAAAGAAGATGAAGTAAATAAATTTCTTGGAATATTAATTGTAAATCATGACGCTTATGAAAAAGCATTAAAAGATTGGCAAAATTATAATACATGGCTAAAAGAGAGAAATGATGCTCGTTGGCTCTCACAAGAGAAAGGGGAAATGGATTTTGATTCAAAATCAATGTCTCATTGTGTTCGCCTTTTGATATCTGGAGTAAATATTCTTAAGAATGGAGAACCTATTGTTCGTCTTACTGGAAAAGATCTTGATTTAGTTCGTGATATTAGGGCTGGTAAATACACCTATGATCAAATCATGGAAATAGCAAAAAACTATGAAGAAGATTTGAACATTCTATATCAGTCTACAACCCTTAGGAATGAACCAGATAGAAAGGCTATTGATGAATTATATCTAAAAACTATAGGACTATAATAAAAAAAATTGTATAATAAAAATATGACATAGTTAATCACATATATTTTAAATAAAATACTTTTAAGCCTTTTTAAGGTTAGGAAGTATTTTTATCCAAAAGGAGGTTATATGTATTAGATATATAAACCTCCTTAAAGATCTCCTATTTTGACTTAAGGTTATCAATTATTAGTTAAGTAAAAAAGGAGATTTAAAATGAGAAAAATAGAAGAGTTGAAGTTAAAGTTGAATAGTATTGCAGAAGATATAAGAAAGTCTAATGCAGAATTAAAAACGATACAAAAAACAGGTATATATTGTGGTGATAAAATGCGTACATTAAACGGTATTAGATATACCTATAGACATCATCATATTGCCTATTGTGAACTAAGAGGTAAAACAAGGGAACAAATTGAAAAGCCAAGACAATATAATAATCCTAATGAAACTGAAATCAAAAGGATAAAAACTGCTTATGCTTGGGAAATAATAGAAACAAAGGAGAATGTATGAAAAAACTGTACATATTAATTAGGAAAGATTTATCTAATTCTTATCGTACAGTACAAGCTGGTCATGCTGTGGCAGAATGGATGTTGCAGCATAGTTAGCTTCCTGAAACTCAAGAATGGGGTAATGGTACTTTAATCTATTTAGATGTTGAAGATGAAAAAGAATTAGAACTTTGGACACAAAGATTAGACAGAAGAGACATAAAATGGGTTGGATTTAGAGAGCCAGATATAGGTAATCAATTAACAACCATTGCATGTTTAACAGATAGTAAGATATTTTCTAATCTTAAACTGTTTAAATTGGAGAAAGAAAATGAATAAATTTATATTAATTGGATATAAACCAAGTAGTGATAACTATTGTAAAGGTTGTCACATGGCCTCATATTCTTCAGATTTTATACTAGAAGAGTATGAATATATGGATAGTCTTGCTAAAAGAATAGCAGAAATATCAAAGACAGTTTATTCTTCTCAAGAAGATAAGTATGTTATAAGTTTAATATTTAATGGGAATATTTTATTTAAAGGCATGGAGCCATATCCTATTTCTTTACTCAATTATGATTTATTATATGGCTTATCAGAGGAAGATATAGCTACTAGAAATAATATGTTAAAAGAACTTAATAAAAGAGTTGAGGCAGAAAGGATATCTATAGATCTTTCTATTAAAGAGAAGGTTATGGAAGAATTAAGGCAATTGAAAATTCAAGAAGAGTTATATAATAAAAAAATAGAAGAAGATGAAAAGAAAAAGCTTATTGAATTAGTAAAAAAATATCCAGATATATTAAAGCAATAATGTAAAAAATGGCTCGTTATCTTAATTGGCAAAGAAATTCTCTCTAAAAGAACTAATAGGGGTTCGACTCTCCTACGAGCCGCCATCTTATAAAACTTATAAAACTTATAGGTAAAATTATGAAATTAGAAAAAATAACATATGATAACTTTGATTCTGCTATATCTATCGCAAAATCTATATTTCCATATGAAATTAAAAAAAATGGTAAACTTTCTTTTGAAAGTGCATATATAGAATCTATAAAAGAAAATGATCCAAGATTTGCCTATTATATAGCAAAAAGTGGGGATTTAATTTTGGGAATAACAGGACATTATATAGAAAAATATATAGAAGAAAACGATGAGATTTGGTTAGGTTGGTTTGGTGTTAATCCAACACTTAGAAAAAATGGAATTGGCAAATCAATATTAAAAGAAACATCTAAGGCTGTTTCCAATATGGGTTTCGATTTGATGTTTATATATAGTGGTCAAAGAAAAGAAGAATATGAGGCTCATAGATTATATAAGAAAAATGGGTTTAGAAAAATCGGTCAAGGAATTAAAGAAGGAGAACCAGTATTTTTCTTTGTTGGTAGAGTTCCTATTGAATATTGAATATTTTTTTACACATCTACTAAAGCGATATCTCTTAAATTGTTTAAAATTTCATTTTCTATTTGATCTAATAATTTTAAGGCATTTAATATAATTGTTCTTAGATATTGATTTTCATCGTCTAATATATTTAAATTATTCATTTGCTTTTTAACTATAGCATAGATAACATCAGAAAGACCTAATGAATCAAACATTCTTTTAGCTATTTAGCTATATGGTAAATTTTCATACTTATTAATTCTAGATAAAAATTAATAAATCCTATTTATATATCAAATACTTGTCCTTTCTTAACAAAGCCTAGAAAACCATCTTTATTTGCATCAAAAGAAGTAAATTCAGGAGAGTAATGATATAACCACATTTTATTCTTAATCTCATTAGGAAGAGTTACCAATTCATTATAATGAGGATGTACTGCTGATGGGAATTTAGCAGTTTCGCAATCTTGCAATATAATATCTGCTTCTTTATATTCTTTTGTATTAGGATTAAATATGCTATCAGATGTCCAATAGACCTTTTTATTCGAGTTTATAAAAAGTCCATAAGACAATTTAGGAGGATTAGATTTGACATGTATAGATTTTACAGGACTGCATTTAATCCCATTAAAATAAAAACCTAAACTTCCATCTAGACAATTTACATTAAAATAATCTTCTAGTTTCATTTCTGGTTTATTTTGGACCTGCTTCATTCCTCCTTTAAGAGATTCATTCCAAAGATCATTTTTTATGTCATTATGAACTATAAGATTAATTTTATTGGCTTTTGGATTAAAATATGTACAAAATCCTATCCATTCTAATCCGCCAATATGATCCGCATGAACATGACTTATATAAATGCCAGACAAATATTCATGAATATTTCCATTATTTATATCTTTAATCTGTTCTTTAATAGAGTGTCTAATGTCTGATCCACAATCAATAAGTATATTATCTTTATTATCGCTTAATAAAAGATTAGATTGCCAATATTCTGAGGTTGTGAAAGCATTTCCTACGCCTATAAATGTAATTTTCATATTATTTCCTTTTATTAATTATATTAAAAGAGGAGGTTTTGAATCTTCTCCTGTTATACCAGTTTCATTTTTCTTATGCCAAAGAAGTATAAGTCCATTAGTAGACATTACCCATTTTTCAATTATAATATGCCCATAATGGACCTTTGCATGACAATTTGGGCATATATTAGATAGGTTAGATGGATGATTAGCATTTTGGATATCTCTACCATTTATATGATGGCAAACTAATATATCTTTATTGCCACATATATCACAATTGAATTTACCAGATTTATTCTTTTCTTTTCTACTCTATTATTATACAGGAAAAGACTGTTTTTGTGTTAAAAGAATAAATACGATTCTAAAGCCTATAAAATCTATGCACTGAATAATCTATGCACTGAATAATCTATGCACTGAATAATCTATTTTGTATTTGCATTTAAAAAATGTATAATAATTCTATGACAGAACAAATGAAATGGATAAAAAGACCATATGATGCAAATAAAGAAGCAGCCTTAATAAGTCAAGGTAAAAATAGGTTATTAGCAAGAATTTTTGCTCAAAGAAAAGTAGATATAGATTCAATAGATATCTTTATATCTTCTGAATATAAAGATATATCAAATCCTTATTCTTTATATGGAATTAAGGATGCTGCTCAATTATTTGTTGATACTATTAAATCAAATGGCAATATCTCAACTATAGGCGATTTTGATGCAGATGGTATTGTAAGCTCTGTAATGATTAAAGAATTATGTAATGTCTTTAATGTAAATTGTTATTCATTCCTTCCTTCAAGATTGGAACATGGCTATGGACTTAATGAAAAATCTGTAAAGGCATTCATAGATAGACAAAAAAACAAAATTGATTTATTAATTATTTTAGATTGTGGGATAAATAGTAAAAAGGAAATAGAAGAACTTAAGAAATATGCAAATAAAATAATGATTATAGATCATCATATAATAGATAAAGATAGATATTCTTCTAATGCAGATGTCGTTGTATCTTGGCATCTAGGAAGTACTTGTGAAATGTGTACTTGTGGAGAAGTATATCAATTTATAAGAGCTATTCATATGTTAAATAAAAATATAAATCCAATTGAATTTTTAACATTTTCATCAATAGGGACAATAGCTGATTGTTCTCCAATAGTCGGTGATAATAGAATAATTGTAAAAAACGGTTTAACAAGTTATGCAATAAATCATGTAAGATCATCTGGACTATTGGCATTAATGAAACAAGCAAAAATAGATGTTCCATCATTAACAGAAAGTGATGTTGCTTTTAAAATTGGTCCCAGAATTAACGCTGTTGGAAGATTAGGAGAAGCAGATATTGTTTTCTCGTTATTAACCGAAAGAGATACTGAAATAGCAACAAAAATAGCAGAACATGTAGTCGGATTTAATGATGAAAGAAAAAAAATCCAAAAAGATATAGAAAATGAAGCTGTTTCATGTGTAGATTTTGATAAAAGTAAATTTACTCATGGAATATTCTTAAAAAGTAAAAATTGGCATGTCGGAGTTGTTGGTATTGTTGCCTCTAGAATAACAGAAGAATTTAATAAACCTGCTATTGTAGTTGGATTTAGTAATGAACTTGGAACTTGGAAAGGTAGCGGAAGAACATGTAATGGTATTAATTTAAAAGAAGTTCTAGATACTTGTCCTGAAATATTTTCTTCTTATGGTGGTCATGCAGGAGCAGTAGGAGTAACATTAAAAGAAGATTGTTTAAATAAAGCAGCAGAAGTGTTCAATGAAGCATGTAAAAAATATTGCGAAAAGAATAATATAAATACTGAATCTTATAAGTATTATGATGCAAAATTATCTGCAAAATTAATTACAGAGACTACAGCAGACATGATACATGATAATTTATATCCATATTGTGAAGAGAATAATAGTGAGCCTGTTTTTCTATTGCCAGATGTTACAATAGTTGATCCTTCTATTAAAGATGGAGGAACTTGGAGATTATTATCATTTTATGTTCAGAAAGATATAAAAGTTGAATATCCGTTTAAGATGTTCTCTCCAAAGTTTAATGCAGAGGAAATAGATGGTAAAAGAGCTGATATTTATTTTCAATTTCCTCAAAAACAAGAAATTCAAGGTAAATTTTATAAGTTTGAATTAATGTGTGTAGATATAGTATTAAAATAAAAGGAGATATAAAATGATATCAACAGATAAAAAGATAGAATGTATATTATATGCAGTGTCATTCAAACAAAAATATAGATTAAATATAGAAGAGTCTATTCAAAGAGCATATGAGGAATTATATCATATTTGGAAACAAGATATGAATGAAAGAGAAAAAAGACATAATAGAGATGTGTAAAAACTGAATTTAATTATTTTGAAATAAAAAATCTTGGTTTTTCTTGTTTTTTTATTTTAGTAGGCATTGGATCTTTTGGAGGTTCTGCGAAAAACCTTGGCTTATCTTGTTCCTCTTGTTTTTCTTGTTTATGATCAGATATTGAGCCTTTTGGTAGTTCTATGGAAAAACCTGTATTGTTTAATAATGACTTTTTAGGTTTTTTAGATGGAGGCACAAAGAATCTTGGCTTATCGTCCTTTACTGTTCTTTGAGAATGATCTTTAGGATTTATATAGAATTGTGGTTCATTGGGGTCTTTTGTTAATTGTTGCAATATTCTTCTTTCAACTAATCTTTTTATTGAATATTCTTCATTTTTTAATACCTTTTCAAATGATTCCCCTTTTAATATTCTGTCAACATATTTTTTGACTGATTCTTCTATTATTTTAGGATCTAAAGAGTTTATAGAAGACGTAATCCAACCTGCTTTTCTTCCTGCCTCTTCCCATTGACTTTTAGATAATTTAATTCTCATATTTAATCTCATGCACTGAATGTTATATTGTTCTATAGTAAATCAATGAAACCCTTGTGGAAATAAAACTAATACACATAAAAATAGCCATTGAAAATTTTTAAAAATGGGTTATACTATGAACATGGAAAAATTTCATAAATGTCTAAAACGTATAAAACGTATAAAATATAATAAATTAAGGGAGAAGAATGATAATGAAAAAGGGAAAGGAGAGAAACGTTAACAATACTGGTTTAAAAAATTACATAACATATTTTCAATCGGTAACGACAATAGGAATAGTAAGCCAAGGGAAAACCCCAGAAGAAGCAGAAAACAAATCATTAAAAAAACTTGAAAGTTCTGATATATCTTGCGGATTAGTGAATCAAACAAAATATGAAATTGGTGGAACTGATGAATGGAAAGTGAATTGCAATGAATTCACATGTGTACAAAAGAAATAAGTGAAGGTAAACAGGAGATTAAAATGGGATATGGGCTAAGAATAATAAATAAAGTTGATGAAGATATCCCTTTTGAAGATCAAAAAGTAGTTTTTAAAGGATCACTTAGCAAAAGAATAGCTATTCTAAAAGATGGAACAGAAAAAGATATTAAAATTGTAGGAGATATGACTAATTGTACTAAAATCATTGATAAAATTATAGCATTTAATATAAGAGAAAATAAATTTATCTATGTAGAAGAAAGTGAATTAAACAATAATATTGTTAGTGTTTTTAGTTCACATATATACAATGACGATTATGTACTGCAAATATGTAGAATAACTTAAAATAGGGAAAAAGCTATGCATAAAATATATGAAGAATTGAAAAAACAAAATACTATCTTAATTGAAGAAAATTCTAGACTAAGAAGCAAAATAGAAAAAATAAAAAATGATTTAGAAGACTTAGAAAGAAATATAAATTTAGAAATCGTTGAAAACAGAAATCCTATAGAACCAACTCATACTAATATTGTAGATATGTATAATGATATTTATAAAGTGTTAGAATCGCATGATAATGTAACAGTTATTCCAGCAGATGACCCATTTTCTCTTACTATCGGTTATGTAGCTTATTGGACTGAAAACAATCAAGAAATTATTAAGAGCTTTCATATTAGATTGTCTAATGTTAGAAATGATATGGCAGCAAAATACATAACCTCTACTAAGCAAAGAGGAAAATTAACAAATAAAAAAGCAATAAAGAAACTACTTAATCTAATAGATAAAAACAATAAATAATAGGAGGAAAATATGAATCAAGTATTAAGTAAAACTATGAGAAAACCAACTTATGAAGAACTAGAAAAAGAAAATGATAGGTTAATATCTGAATTGGCAGAAACATATGATAAATTAAGAGTAGCTTTATATGGAGAACAAAGAGCAGAAGGATTAATAGATTCTTCAAAACAAATTGCAAAAGATAAAATTTAAATAACTTATGAATAAAATTAACAAAGATCTACTCTTTCTTAAAGAAAAAGCTAAACAATTAGGTAGTGACGTAGAAAAAGTGTCTAATAGTGTTCTTCTCAACAGTGATTTTTTAATATGGTCTGGAAGTTCTAAAAATAATCAACATCATTATGGAACTGGAGGATTGTTAAAACATACTAAAGAAGTTGTATCCTTAAGTTTAGATATATATGATAAATTTAAAGATGTGTATGATATTAACGAGACAGTTGTTTATCTTTCTGCATTATTTCATGATTATGGTAAGATATGGGACTATAAACAAATAGAATCAAATTATTGGGTTCCGGTTGAACATAAAAGATTAATACACCATCTTTCAAGATCTGCTATTGAATGGAGTAAAGCATCAACAATATTACCTATTAATATACAAGAAGATGTATTACATGTTATTCTTTCTCATCATGGAAATAGACTTGCTGGTTCTCCTGTTGCTCCTAAAACAAGAGAAGCATGGATAATACATTTATGCGATGGTATTTCTGCTAGATTATGTGACGCTGACACTTGGGATGTTGTAAAAGGAGATAAGTGATGCAAAATAAAATAAATAATGATGAAATACTTAAATTATTAAAAGAATCAGGATTCCCAAAAGAAACTTATAGATCATTAATTTATTATTCTGGAGCATATGATATTGAAGAGCCAACTGTTCATCTACAAGAATTTGTAAATAAGATTTATAATAAAGCAATTGAAAAAGAAAATGTAATTGAAGAACTTAAAAGGAGAGATCTTGTTCAATTATCTAAATTAATAAGAAAATATCTTAAAGAAATGCCATATAGTAATCCTAATGAGCTATGTAGAGAAGTAATTTCAAAATTGATGAAAGATAGTAAAGGACAACTAGATTATAATTTACTTATAAGTATGATTCGATACGAAACAGGTACAGATTCTTGAAAAATAGTTTCTCTAGTGACTTTTTAGGTTTCTCTAGTGGGTTCTAATCCTAGCGTTCAACCTGTTCACTATAAAACAATAAAAAGATTTTTGTTGACCTTCTTTCCTCTATAGGCTATAGTGGGCGGCATAGAAGTAATAATAAGGAGTAAAACAATGGATTTTTCAAAACAAGCAAAAGTAGATAAAACCCTTTCAACCAAAGACAGAATTGAATTTTTAAGATACTGTTCCAATTTATACAATACAGATGGAACTTCAAAGATTTCAGACAAAGATTATGATATTGAATATGCAGAACTTGAAGATATTGAACCAGATAATCCTTTCTTTTCAGAAGTTGGCGGAATCGCTGATAATATTCAGGGACAGCCAGTTACACATAAGATAATTATGGGGAGCCTTAATAAAAGCACAGATATAGAAGGGTTCTCTAAATGGTTGAAATCTCAATATTCCGCTTCTCAAATTGTCAGTCTTTGTTTTGTTCTTCAACATAAAATTGATGGTCTATCATTAGGTCTTATTTATAAAGATGGCAAGCTTATTCAAGCAGTAACAAGAGGAAATGGTATGATTGGATATGATGTTACTGAAAAGGCCAAAATGGTTCAAGGAGTTCCACTTACAATTCAATGTAAAGAGGAAATAGAAGTTAGAGGAGAATGTTTTAAGGATAGAAAAGATTTTTATGCAAAATGGCATACGTCTGCTGGTGGTGACTATAAGAACCCAAGAAACTTTACTGCTGGAGCTATAAATGAAGAAGATCCAGAAGAAACTAAAAAGAAGGAAGTTTCTTTTATTGGATATGAAGTAGTTAGAAAAGACTTTAATACTGAAAAAGAAAAGAATGATTTTATTGAATCTCAAGGGTTTGCAACTCTTAATTCAGTCACAAAAAGAATCAAAGTTGGTTGTAATTATGAGATGATTGCAAAGGCTGTTAAGTATTATATGGATTCAATTGATAGACTTAATTTGCCATATAGTATTGACGGAGTTGTTTTTAAATTGGATGATATCAGACTTGCAAAAAGTATGGGAAGTGTGGCTGGTGGTAAAAAGCCAAAGTCAAATAGAGCAATTAAGTTTCCTCCAGAAGAAAAAGAAAGTGAACTTATTGATTTTATTAGCCAAGTTGGAAGAACTGGCAGAGTTGTTCCAGTTGGCATTTTGACTCCTGTAGAAATAGATGGGGCAATGATTGGAAAAGCAACTTTACATAATTTTGGAGAATTAATTAATGAAAACTCTATTAAGATTGGGGCAATTGTAAAAATTCAGAAACGCGGAGATATTATACCCGCTATTGTAGGTATTAAAAAGAACGGAACTAAGAATATTCAAATTCCAACTAATTGTCCATCTTGTGGAGAGCCTTTAAAGTGGACAGAAAATGATGAAGGCAAAAAGGTTGATTTGATTTGTGATAATCTTGATTGTCCTGCTCAATTAAATAAGAAAATTGATTTTTGGTTTAAAACAATTGGAGTAAAGGGATTTAGTGCTAAAACTGTTTCAAAATTGACTGATCCTGATTTTATGACTTGGGATGGAAAAGTTATTATTAGTTCATTGGTTGAAATGTATTATATGCTTGATAATGATAGAAAAACAGAGCATCCTTTTAGAAAGTATGCTTATATTAAGTCAAATATGGGAACAAAGACTTATGAGAATTTAATTGAAAGTATTAAATCTGTTAAAGAAGTAACTTTACCTGTATTTGTTGAAGCTCTTGGTTTTAAGAGAATCGGATCAATGGCAAAAGATATTTGTGATGTATTCCCAACAATAGATGACCTTGATAAGGTAACAGTTGATGATTTAATGAAGATTAATAAATTTGGTACTGAAAAGGCAAATAGCTTTGTTAATTCATGGAAAGAACGAAGAGATGAAATTAGAAGGTTACTCAAGTATGTGTCAATTAAACAAATTGTAAAATCTAGTGATAAACTAAGTGGAAAGAAATTCTGTTTTACAGGTTCATTTAGTAAAGGTCGTGATGAATTACAAAAAATAGTCATAGACAATGGGGGTAAAGCTTCATCTTCTGTAGGTAGTGGAGTTATTTTGGTTTGGGATGAAGAGGAACAAGGTAATAAACTAAAAACCGCCCAAGAAAAAGGTAATGAAATAATCACAGAAAAAGATTTCTTTAAATTACTAGAATAAAAACAGTATAATAGAATGATGAAAAAGATGAAAAAAGAAAAGCTTCAAAAATCTTATTATAAATGGATCTATCAGAACGAATTAGATGAATATAAAAAGTCTAAACACTTAGGTAATAGATATAGTCATTTTCCAAATATAACAGGATATGGATTTTGGACTATTAAAACAGGCTAAAGATTTCAAAAAGGGGAAATCATCTTTGAAAGGAGCTAAATTATTTAAGCTAACTATTACATTAGAAAGGAATTAAACAATGAAAAAAACATGCCTAGCAATTATTCTGTTATCAATTGTCGCAATCATTAGTAATGGTTGTAATTCGTCTAAAGATATAAAAGTCAATGGTAAAAAGATTAGGAATACTTATAAGTTGGCAATGTATGATACAAAGCCTGAAAGATCATTTGCTATCATGATTAATGATAAAACTTATTTAAAATTAGTTGCTTCAAATGGTATTGTAGAAGCAAAAATAGATAGTGATAAGGTTTGTATTACAAACGAAGTTGGATTATCAGGACAATATGTTGAGATTTATTGGGCAAATAATGCATGTTATGATAATTTTGAACAGGCTATTTCAAATGTAGAAAAGGTAATTATATATACAGAAAGTTATAAAAATAATCCACTGAACATGGAATACTAAAAAGGACATTGATAAATGACAAATCCAGAAGTTACCGAATCTATTGTAATTAATAAAGAAGAACTTATTAAGCGTATTCAAGAAAGAAAGAATATCCTTAAGAATGCTGAAAAGGAATTGAAAAAGCATTTTGTAGGTATTGATAAAGAAATTGAATATGTTATTAAGAGTATTCAAACTTGGTATATTGCTCCAGAGTTATCAACAAGACCAGTTATAGTTTGTCTATGGGGGCCAACTGGAGTCGGAAAAACAGATCTTGTTAGAAGACTTGTTAAACTTCTTGGATTTAAAGATAAGTATTGCGAAATTGAAATGGGTAATCAAACTTCATCTTGGAGTAAAAGTGTTAGCTCTCTTTTAAGAGGACATGCAAATATTGAATCTGGAAAACCTTCTGTTCTTTTGTTAGACGAAATACAAAG
>Ga0316231_1002991_pt1 | contig 15384 bp, 16 predicted proteins | sample TBH18027metaG_FD_206002 | JGI IMG/M metagenome (GOLD analysis project Ga0316231, IMG submission 206002) | Freshwater microbial communities from Trout Bog Lake, Wisconsin, USA - TBH18027 | ecosystem: Environmental > Aquatic > Freshwater > Lake > Hypolimnion/Profundal zone | place: USA: Wisconsin...
CCGTGACCAGGGACCGGTGCTGTCATTACGAAAAGTCCACCGCCCCCATTGGCCTCAAACGATTTGCGCCACTCGAGCGGCGCGGTGGATCCCCAAAACTCATCATTTTCAGCGTATATCCACAAATTCGGTATTTTTGTAGTTTTACCTAAGCTGCCATAGAGGTCTGTCATGACTTCTGGGAAACAGGAGCGGCCAGGACGACGTGCAGGATCTCCTCCTGCACCCCCAGAAAAATTGATATATGCGATCACGCCTGGCGGTGGATTGGCACCCAGCGCAACTGCAGTCATTCCCCCCACTGATTGTCCAACCAATATAATTTTTTGATGATTTACCCAGCTTTGGGTTTTTGCCCACTCAATCATGTCACGGATGACTTTTGCTGCATGATTAGCCACCGCTTTATATTGATGGTCTCCTGAGCAGCGACCATCGTGTGTAATGAAATTGCCTGAGCGTTCTTTATCTGGACCGCCTGTCTCTCCATAGCCGGGCCTAAATGGAGCGATTACCGCAAATCCCTTACGCATCCAATAGGCCGCATGGCCTGGGAGTATTGGATATTGCAGTGCTGCTCGTGCATCTGGAGTACCTGCGCGGCCGTGTAAAAAAATAATCAGCGGAAAAGGTCCTGGACCATCCGGCTTGAAGATTTGTACAGCGACTGGTCTGTCGTAATCTTTCAGGCTTACTTTGACGGTTTCTGGAACGGGAGAAGCGGCTGTGCAGCTGAGGCTAAAGCAAATCAGAGCCAAACCAAGAAAAGGCTGAAGGCAAAGCTTCGTATGCCTAAAAATATATTTCAACACGTGAGCGGTCCCCGTTCAGCTATGACTGAGTAAACCTTGTCATGATCTCCATCATTGATTGGAATGGTTTCACTCTCAGTAATGATGAGTTCCTGATTAACATTGTTAACAGTATAGATAAATTGCACTATTAAAAACCCTATTAATCACTTAGAAGCATCCAGTTACAGCTCCGCAAATGCAAAGCCCTAGTGCGAAAGCTAGGGTTATTAGGAAATCATATGGTGGGCCTAGGATTTATCGCCGCTTTGCTTTTTAGATTCTTTGCCGCCATGCAATAACCGCCATCGTTACCATCTATAAAATGAGTATGTTTATCGAGTGACGCGACGAGGCAAGTGAACAATGCCGTGTCGGAATAATGCACGCCGTATTTAATGCGGCCATCACTTTCTAGCTGATTTAAAACCTTTTCTATTTGCTCAGCTTGGTCGCTGCTCACATCAATGACCATGCGCAAATAGTCGTCTATCTTGAGGTCATCGGTATTTTTGAGCAGCAATTCAACATAGGTGGCAGTGATCGATGCTGGATGATTTTTTTGTAAGTTCATTAGCACTTTAAAAATCCCCGTCAAAATCGCTACCCGTAAGTACTGTAAATACCTGAGTAATTTATTCCCTTCTTTCAAAGCCATTTCTGCCATTAAAAACTTCGGCGGCCAGGACATCGGAATATTTGCATTTTTCAATGGCCGCGAGAGAGGGGCAATTGCATGAAGGTCTTGAATAATTTCGGCATAAGTCTCGAGCGCATTTTCAGGGCTTTGGATAATCAAGGTCATCACACGACCGTTCACTGAACTGATTTCGTTCCAGCGGCATTCCAGTCCGTCTAAAGACATAGCGGCTATTTCGCCGTCTCTGATCAGGTAGGGGCTGTCAGATGCTTTAAAGAGTTGTTCGGCGAGAAGGACTCCGCCACCAGAAAACATTGCCAGATGGTTGCCATGACTTGGCCGGTATTTCGCTATTCGTACATCTGCGCCACGCTCACGTACTGACGCGATGGGAATGCAACCGACCCTGAGCTTTATTTTCAGTCGTTCATTAACCTGTTTAGAGAGTTTTCTTAATGATGAGGTCACTTTTGAGACCAAGTCTGAAGGCACTAAGATGACCGCACCATCACCGCCAAACACAAAGGGGATCTCTACCCCTTGGCAGATATTTTGCACAACTGTGATGGTTGCAACGCCGGCGATATTGACAACTTTGTAGTCACCCAGAGCAATTGCTGCGGTTGAGTTAATAACATCTGTAAAAATGATGGACCAATCAGACGGGACACTGACGTATTTATCGAGACGGGTGATATCCGCAATGTTTTCTATACAAGGTAGTTCTTGATAGAAGTACGTTGTGCCTTGAGTTCCCGGTGCGATCAATTAAACGTCCCTTTGGTGAAAGTCATTTAGTGTGGTGCCTGAACGTCTAGAGTCTGAGGATGTCCGTTCCTTTTAACTATCTTTTTTTCAAATAGTTTTTTTAAGATTTTGACCTGCTCCGCATACTCTACTTGGTAGCTTTCTAGGTCACTTGCAGCATATCCTGCGTAACCATAGATTTGGGAATACGCAGCATATTCTGCAGAGGCTACAGCATTGCCGTTAATCGCATTTGCTAACGCGTAAGTAGCCGAGACAGCAGAGTGCTTTGTACCATCTAAAGATTTAGAGCCTGGGTGCTTATTGGCAATTTCAAGGATTCTTTTTTGAAGATCTACGAATTTAGCTCTATCCAGCTTTCCGTTGAGATAAGACTCGAAGTCTTGATAAGCCATAATCGCCTCATCTAGCTCTAAAAGATGATGTATGCGAGTCGTACAGGCATAGCAGAACTGATAGCGAAGGGCCTCCATTTCAGGACTGTCTAGTCCCGACGCTTGAACTAAGGATCGCAATTCGCTATTCATCAAAAAAAACTTTACCTGAAAATCATCAATGAATAAACCGCCCGAAGGTGTTTTAGGCCTTTCTTGTTAGCCTGGGGTGGAATCGATAAATGCCTAGAATGCATAATCTTACTTAACTTCTTTTGGATTGAAGTTGGGGTTTTGAATAATTCCAAATCGATTTCCGAATGGGTCTTTGACGGCGGCAACTTTAATGCCTTCGCCAACATCGGTTACAGGCTCAAGCGATTCTGCGCCAAGATCTAGTAGTTTTTGAAAAGCACTTTCTATATTTGCGACACCCCATAGTGGTTGTGATCCAGCCGTAGATGATTCACCTTGTGGCAAAAGTCCCAACTCAAACCCGCCCACTTGAAAGCCTACGTAAAAGGGCTGATCAAAATATGGCTTCGTCTCCAATACTTGTGAATACCAGTCTTTAGCTTGGGCTAAATCATTGACTGGATAGATGGCCGTTCTAAGTCCGAGGATCATATAAATTGAGTTAATTTTGCGTTAAAAAAAGCATAACCAACCAAAATGAAACAAACAACCATAGATTGTTTTAGTATTGCTTGGTAGCCCGAGAGGAATAGACCTAGGCTAGTATGCCTAATTATCCAAAAAATTTCGTGACAATGTTAAATCGATCAGGCAACTAAGTGAGAATATATGCATCTTTTTGTTGATTCAAATTTTGTTTCGCCTTATGCGATGTCTGCATTCGTGGCAATTAGAGCCAAGGGGTTAAAAGTTGAATTAGGCAAGGTTGATCTGGCAACCCAACAAAATTTAACTGATAACTTTTTTCAAACCTCGGTAACAAGCCGAGTGCCCACATTGATAGATGATGATTTTTCAGTATCAGAGTCTTCGGCTATTACAGAATATTTAGAGGAAAAATATCCTACCTCCAACATTTATCCGAAAAATATTCAAGATCGCGCAAAGGCACGACAAATTCAGGCTTGGCTAAGAAGTGATTTACTTGCCTTGCGCCAAGATAGGCCTACAGACGTTATTTTTTATAGACCATCTACGTTAGAACTAACTTCAGCGGGAAAAATCGCATCCGATAAATTAATCAAAGTTGCGAGTTTATTGCTTGGCGATGGAAGGTCTGATTTATTTGGGTCTTGGTCTATTGCTGATACTGATTTGGCGCTTATGTTAAATAGTCTAATTTTTAATGATGATCCCGTTCCTGAATTTTTAAAAGGATATGCCGCATATCAATGGCAAAACCCAGCAATTCAAGAATGGATGGCTTTTAAGAGACCGTGACCTGTCTGGTTTTAGCAGATGAACTCTACCCCAAAAGTTAAGACTGAAGTCCAGCTTTTGGGGTGCACCTCCGTGGTCGAAGCACAGCTGCTGATCTTGACACTGCAATAGCCAAGATGTAGTTTTTTCAGGCTAATCCGAACCCTGCGGCCAAGGTATACAGGACATCCCTGAACTTTCCCCCGTCGACCAACTTGGCTATTCTTCGGCTTTTATGTTTGCATCCTTCACAACCTTTGAGCTTCGGGCAAGATCTGCGGCCAGTAACGCACCAAGCGCCTTCGAAGGCCCTGGGCGAAGTTCATAGCCCTGGGTCATGAAGCGATGCTGCGCCTCCGCATTGGTCAATTCCTTGTTCAGTGCAGCGTTCAGGGATACCAATATTGACGTTGGCGTTCCGATAGGCGCGAAAATCCCGTACCAGAGGTCCACCTCATACCCGGGCACGCCTGCCTCTGCGATCGTCGGCACATCCGGCAGCAATGCACTGCGCTGGCTTGTCGTGACACCTAGTACACGCAATTTTCCGCTTGAAATGTACGATCTCACTGAAGCATAAGTCAGGATCGCTACCTGAGTGTGGCCACCCAACAAGTCTGTAATCGCCGGGCCGCCGCCTTTATACTGAATATGCGTAATTTTTACATCTGCCATTTTGTTGAACAATTCGGAGGCCAGGTGATGCGGCGTGCCGCTTCCAGGGGCACTCCAGTTCAAGGTGCCCGGTTTGGATTTGGCAAGTACGATGAGCTCCCGAACGTTGGATACAGGTACTCCCGGATTGATGACAAGCACAAGGGGCGCTGTTGCCACGGTACCTACCGGGGCAAATGATTGAATCGGATCAAAGGGAAGTTTGTTGTAAAGGGCTGCGTTGATCGATAAGGTATTTGATCCAAACAGCAGGGTATAGCCGTCGGCTGCGGCCTTCGCGACGAGATCCGATCCAATGTTACCGCCGGCGCCGCCCCGGTTTTCAACAACCAAGGTCTGGCCAAGCGCATTGCCCAGGCCTGGGGCGATCTCGCGGGCGAGAATGTCGGTGCCACCCCCAACCGCAAAGGGTACGATTAGCCTGACGGGTTTGTCGGGGAACGTTTGTGCAAACACTGACGTCATCGCAAATGCCAGGATCGCGATGGCACCACCAAGCGTCTTTCGTACCGAGGATAATGAGTGTCTTGATTGCATTGAATGTGTCTCCGGATTCTGTTTATTATCGAGGGCTATCTTCACTGAGATATTCCCCGCTTCCGTCTTATGGCGTTGTCTGGGGAAGCTCAATGCTGAAATGCCTTTGCATGACATCGGAAATTAGGTCATAGCAGGAGCCGACGCGAATAACGTCCATCGTCTCGAAGTTGATGAGCGTGGCCGAGCGCTGATAGTTGTGATATTTACGAAGACCATAGTCGACAACGACATCGGCAATCTCGATCAGTTCCTGCGGGATATCCTGGACACGGAACTTAGTACCGGTGTTCGTCAGGTTGGCAGATGAACCAAAAATCGGGAAGTCTGCTTCGCGGCTCAGCCGACAAATTGCAGCATGAAAGGGTCCTGCGTTGACCAGCATTGCAATCGTATCATCGCGTGAGCTGCCAGCAAGCGATGCCGGGTCAAGCCCGCCGATCATCGGATGCTTTTTGTCATAGGGAGCGATCACGCCTAGTGGCAAATCGTAGTCCTCCGTCAGAGTGCTCACCATGTCTCGCTCCCGCTGACCGAGCACTTGAAGGCTGCGATGGATTTCCATATCGCCCACCATGGCGTTGAGTTTCGTCGCCTGTCGACCCTTGGTGTTGAATATCCGCAGCAAAGATTCCTGGGAGCCTCCGGCGATGGTGTATCCCACATCTACCGGGAATATTGCAATGCCACCTTTTTGCAGTGCGCTGAATGCGCGCTGCGCATCGCCAGTTATGTCTATGACACCCATCGATTGTCTCCTTGATTATTGGTTACAGGTTTCGTTGGACTCAAGGGTACGGCGAGTTTATTATTAACTCAATTCAATTGTTCTTATTCATTGATTGGTTTTACTTATGAATGTAACTTTACGCCATTTGCGTGCGGCGATCAGCATTACCAAATGCGGTAGCTTCAGGTCTGCCGCTGATTCACTGCACGTCTCGCAGCCAGCACTTTCACAGACAATCTCAGAACTCGAAAGCGAACTTGGCGTCACTTTATTTGATCGGAATTCGCGCTCGGTCAAGCAAACGGATCTGGGAAGGAGCTTTGTGCTGGGAGCCCAAAGTGTACTGGTTGCCTTTGAGCGTCTGATCCAGGAGACGGGAGACGTGGTGCAGTCGCGCAGGGGGCGCGTGGTGGTTTCTTGTGTATCTTCAATCGCCGGGCGCGTCTTGCCGCTGGCAATTCGGGAGTGCGCGAAACGCTATCCCGAAATCGATGTCGTGGTACAGGATGATGTCGCAGTTCAGGTCTTGTCATCCGTGCAGGAGGGTGACGCAGATTTTGGGCTGACGATCGAGCCTTTTGCCCTCAGTAGCGGAATGCAATTTACACCTTTGCACAAAGACCGCTTTTTTCTGGTTTGTCAGAGTAAGCATCCTCTAGCAAAAAAGCGGCAAGTATCGTGGCATGCGTTGAAGGGCGAAGGATTGATTGCACTCTCGACTTCGAGCGGAACACATGGCCTTATCAACGCTGAACTTGCGCGTCAGCAAGTTCATGTAGCCCAGTTAACGCAGGTATCCCACTTGTCGACAGTACATGGCATGCTTGAGGTAGGGTTCGGTATTGCCGTCTTGCCGAAAATCGCGCTGCCTGTTGCCGAGCATCCCACACTCGTTTCGATACCGCTGGTTCATCCCGTACTGTCCAGAACTATCGGTGTCTATCGCCGTCGTGATCGCTCACTGTCGCCCGCTGCCGCTGCCTTTCTTGATGTCGCGCGTGAAGTATTACAGGATATGGAGATCGGTTGACCGGAGCAGTTGCGGGAATTTACTGGCGTCTCTTGAAAAACAGTGAGGAGTAATGCGGTGGCTGTTGGTCAGTAAAAGCATCCCACTCATGACATCACCGGTCATATGAGTTTGAGGTGGTTGAATCATCCTAAGAAAGCCCCAAAACCCTTTGTTTGTAGTGTTCGCAATATTTGACGATTGCTGGCTCATCTAAATATCGAACTCCATACATAACAAAAGGTTTTGACATATCTTAACTTTTTGCGGCAATACGAATCACGCCAGTTCCATTCGAATCCACAAGGCTGACATAAGCCTTTGCAATTTCAGAGGCAGGCAAACCGGGGGAAGTTTCCATTCCCATTGCGGTCAAGGTTTGAGTAACCAAGCAAAAAAAAGCGGCACAAATCAAAAAACAAACTAACGCTATGGTTTTTAAGAAATCAGATTGTGGCCTTGGAACGAATTGACCAGAGCGTGAGGATGTTAGATCCTAATCGCCCCAAATACTCCAGTTTACCGTCGTTGGAGATGGCTGGTTCCATGACACTGGATATGTCTTTGCTCCAAAGCCTATGCGGCTCCAAATCCATGCGATAGCAGTGATGATACTAATTCCCACCAATACCGTTAGTCCGATATGGTTAAAGTTGGCATGTGCTTGAATCATGATTAACGGGTTGGCCCCTGCTGGAGGATGTACGGTACGCGTGAGGAGTAAGACGCAAATCGTAAAAACGACGGCCACCACCGATACCCATGTGGCATCACCCAAGTATTGAACGCAGATAATGCCAATCAAACTACTCAATAGATGTCCACCAAAAACGGCTCGTGGCTGGGCAGCAGGTGTGGTGGTAAGACCGAATAAGAATAATGTTGTTCCTCCCAGTGAGGCGAGTAACAATGGGGTTGTAGCTTTGGTTGCGAGTAGCGTTAAAGTTATTGCTACGCCGGCGCCTATTGAGACCCAAATCAATCTAAGTAGTGTGGTTTTCATTTGAGAATCATAAAGCCAAAATGATTTCTATCTACTTCGTCTAGATTAGTCGTTTAACGTTCGGTTATGTCCGTTCGAGAAGACACATTGCACCGTCTGCCCTTAAAAAGGGTGAGTTTTTTCTTGTTCATTAAATATGAAGTGGCTTTTAAAACGACAGTACATAATCGAAGCGCCCCGTAACTGGACGCTCATAAAACTCAAAAGCCACATGAAGGCGGACTTGTTATTGCTGTGATCAATTATCAGATTAGAATTGAATCCGTACGCCAACATTCACTGCACCGAGCGTCTGATTGCTGCGTGCTTCACCTGACAGGCCAGCATAAGCATACGCATTATCCGAAACCTTTACTGTGCCATACAGACCAGCCTGCACGAAGCTCGCTCCTGCGTTCGGTGTCGTGATGTTTGTCCCCAAGCTTGCTAAGGATGCGTTTAACATTGGATTCAATACACCCGAAGAATCAACTCCAACGCCTACATAGGCACGATAGGTGTATTTTTCGGACATGGGGTCGGTGGCTTTCGATCCTGCAGCCACACCCAGTACACCACGCACGCCATTGCCTGTGAAGCGATTGACGCTCAGTGCAGATGCGACATCGCCTTCGTTGACTTCTGACTGCGTGACGATCTGCCACGTCACTCGGGCAAACGGCGTCACTCTGAAATCATTCACATCAATCGGACGACTCACGCCCAGACTAACCATGGCATCGTTACCCGAGATTGATTTGTTCCGAAAGCCGTTACTCAAGTTGGTGACATCGCCACGAAACAGATCGCTATTGTTCAGACCAAAACTGGCCATCGCATCCACGACATACTCTTGTACGGGTATCTTGCCGTAGACGAAGACCGATCCCTGCTGAATCGTACCCGTACCGTATGTGGGATTGAGCGTGGTGCTCGACAGCGAAAGACCACCACCGACTCGCATGCCATTCGCAACATAAAAGTCTGAGCCAAACACCAGTTGGTACAGATTGCTGTTCCAACCACCTGAGTAGCTGTCGCTGCTGCGATTGCCTTTCTGATATGCTAGGTCACACCAGACGTTGCCATTGGAGAACGTTTTAGCCTCTGCCGTGGGATTGACGCCAGGGTTAGAGCTGATGGATGCGCTCGCTACACCACCATTCAGCGCTGTATCGGTATTCGTTACTCACATTCACATCACCCGTACCGGTTGGTGATGCGCCTTGCACCGATAAAGTGCCAGACGCAACAATCGTGCTGCCTGTGTAAGTGTTTGAACCACTCAGCACTGTTGTGCCCGTTCCCATGAAGGTCAAACTACCTGTTCCTGAAATTGAGCCTGACAACGTTGCGGAGCCTGTGCTCGGGGATTGGACGATGCCACCAGCAGAGGTCACGGTAAACGCCTGTGAAGAAGCATTACCTGAAGCCAGAGTTAATGTGCCACCCGCAAATACGGGGTTGGCGGTGACGCCGACACTGGCGAGACTGAACGAACCGCCCGGGACAACGTTGCTTGTTGAAGAACCGCTGCTGACGTTACTGCTACCGTTACTGCTAGCACTCCCCCCGCTGCCACTGCTGCTACCACTCCCAGCACTGCCACTGCTGCTACCATCACCACTCCCACCACCACCACCACCACCACTCCAAGCACCTGTCACTACAAGATCCCAATCCGTCGTCGATCCAGTGTGATTCACCAATGACCAACTAAAACCACTATAAGTGCCAGAGGTTGCGCCTGTGAAATTTCCAGAAGTCAAACCGCTAAAAACAGATGAATAAGTACCTGCTGCCAGCACAGACGCCGCCACACCCGATACGCCACCAGCGTAAATACCAACTGTGGTTGTGCCTGATGGTGTAATGGCAACAAGTTGCCCGTAATGCGTCGCAGATGCGGCGATGATGTTGTAGTTGGCGGGCAGTTTTCCATAATAGGTCAGCGCAGTCGTGGCAGCAGTAGCGCTATTGCCACCCTGACCGTTATTAAATGTTGTGATCGTACCGCTGTTTTTTACCCCAAATCCGCTAGGCCCCCCGACGAATGCTCCATCGTTCGTAAAACCAGTAATCGTGCCTGTAGACGAGACTCCTGTAGTATTAAAAAAACCAATGCTTCCACCTGTGATTGTCCCTGAATTGATCAGGTTATTTAAACTGCCTCCTGCGTTGTAGATGCTATTGGATCCTCCTGTGATTGTCCCTGTATTGATCAGGTTAGTTACACCCCCGCCTGAGATGTAGATGCTAGATGTGGGAGAGTTGATTGTTCCAGTGTTAGTAATGCCTACCTGATTAGCGTGGGCGTAGATGCCATACCCAGTTGTACCTGTGGTGATGGTGCCATTGTTTGTAACGGTTGATCCTGACGAACTTGAAAAAATGACTGCGTTAGCACCAGAAGCTGGTTGCAGAGTCCCGTTAACGTTAATAGTGATGGAGCAATGACCACCTTGATCATTTATCGCTGTGGTGTTATTGCCGGAAGCAGTAGCGGTGGGACAAGATGTTATTGTCGCCAAGGCTTGAGCTGCGTATGCTGAAACCAGAAAGGCTAATGTGACCGAAACACTAACTTTCAGGAGGATTTTTCTCATGGAAACTAGATTTTTTTAATTTGTGTCTTTATTTCGGCCCAGCAATACTCATGCCACCATTAAAGAGTTATTCATTTACTGCCTTGCCACGAATGTGACCTGATTCCCAACTGACTGACATCAGTAACCAGAAGTCCATCATACAAAATTTGAAGATTATTGAAAAATTAAAAATAGTGGTTTAAAAAAATATCCGATGATTTCTTGTCATTGCTACTTTTTTCACATGCACAATTAATTGTAATTCTCCCGTAACTAGACACGACAGGTTTCGTCCGTTCAAAAGGACGTTTTCAACGTGTAAACGTTCTGCTCGGTATACAAGCGGTGCTACATATAAAAAAACCCTAGCGCGAACGCTAGGGTTTTAGAAATCAGATGGTGGCCTGGGGCAAAATCGACCAAGGCCCGATGATGTCTGATCCTACTTCAATACTGCTTTTACTTTCTGCCTGAGAGCGGGTAACACCTGTTCTTCAAACCAAGGATTTTTCTTTAGCCAAATATTGTTTCTTGGGCTAGGGTGCGGCAAAGGTATCGCTTTGGGCCAACAGTCTTTCCACGCCATGACGGTTTCAGTCAAATTCTTTTTGTTATTTTTTTCTAAATGCCACGCTTGAGCATATTGACCAACAATAATAGTTAACTTGATATTTTGAAGTTGTCCTAAAAGCTTTACTCGCCACGTGTCAGCGCATTCTGATATCGGGGGAAGGTCGCCTGATTTGCCTGTTCCTGGAAAACAGAAGCCCATTGGCACCAAAGCAATTTTCTTGTCGTCATAAAAAACTTCTTTATCAATGCCCATCCACTCTCTTAATCGATCGCCACTTGGGTCGTTGAATGGAATTCCTGTTTCATGCACTCGACTGCCGGGGGCTTGGCCTACTATGAGGATTCTGGCAGTACTACCAACGTGAATAATGGGTCTTGGGCCCAATGGCAAAGAAAAATAAACTGAGTAAAGAGCGGTTATGGGGGCGAGACGAATATAGGAAGTTAAAGTTAGGACTATACGAATATTCCTACAAATGAAAAAGTCACCTTATGAGCTATAAACATCTCAGCCAAATTGAACGTTATCAGATTTACGTACTTATGAAAGCAGGAAAGAACCTCCAGGCGATTGCCCAAATGCTGGGCCGACATAAGTCGACAATCAACAGGGAGGTTTCGCGTAATTCTGGTTTGCGAGGTAGACAGTTATGAAACGAAACGCTTTAGATGTTGACGTGACCTTCTATAACAATATGAACTTGTCCGCCAATCCATGCCACACCATCAGGGCTTGCTTTGACATTTACGCGACCAAAGCGCCCTATGCTTGTGCCTTGCGCAACAAGGTAAGGTTTTTGAAGGCGACCATTTGATTGCATCCATTTTGCTATCGCTGCGTTGAGAGCACCAGTTATTGGATCCTCGCCTATGGTGCTGGAAAATCCAAACATTCTCACTTCGTAATCACATTCACTTCCTGACTCGTGGGGTGCAAACAAACCTACAAACTTGAATTCTGGCCATTTCAATCGGGTTGAATCGACCGCTAGAACATCTGAAGCATGATTGAGTTCGAGTAGTTGCCAAGTAGGACCATTGCAAAGCTCAACTGAATTGACGATAGATTGTTCCGATAATCCAAGGACTTGGATTATTGCCGTTCGCTGCTGTAAATCCATCGGTTTGACCGTGGTGTGAGGTGCTGCAAAGGCATATAAGTGCGGTTGTGATAGGTCTACTTCAATAATTCCAATACCGCATTCTTGGCGAACGATACCCTGAGTTTTAGGCTTTCCACCTGTGTGCAACCAAGCGGCACAGCTGCCTAAAGTTGGATGACCGGCAAAGGGGAGTTCTTGCTCTCCTGTAAATATTCGTACACGGTAATCAGCTGAAGGATCAATTGGCGGGAGCAGGAATGTGGTTTCAGCAAGGTTGGTCCATGTGGCGAATTTTTGCATTTGCTCATCGCTAAGACCATCCGCATCAATAACGACAGCTAACCCGTTGCCTTGGAGGGCAATGGGACTAAACACATCACATTGAATAAACCTTCGATTCATTGTTGACCTAGAGAGATAATTGCCATCATTTTTGGTATACCCCCACCATGCTAGGCGTCTGAACCGTACTTGGCAAGAATCAGATGAGATATCTCAATAAAAATATCAAGTTACAGCGCCACAAATGAAAAAACCCCAGCGCGAACGCTAGGGTTTTTAGGAAATCAGATGGTGGCCCGGGGCGGAATCGACTTGGGCCCAGCATGTCCAACTCTATTTCCAGATTTTAGCCTGATGAGATAGATGCTTCTTAAAGATTGTGGCTATTGGAGATAGCTTTTTGCCTTTAGGGCTCACAATGTGCCAGCTTGATTCAATAGGAAATTCTTTACATTTCAAGATGGCAACCTCTTCTTGGTCAGATTTATCACCTAGAGAATACTTAGACAGAACTGCTATACCCAGACCACCTATAACAGCCTGCTTAATTGCCTCGTTACTGCCAAGCTCCAGCCTGACATTGGGCTTGTACTTCAGTCTTTTGAAGTGAGCATCCGTTGTCATCCTTGTACCAGAGCCCTTTTCTCTAAAAATAAACTTTTCGTTAGTGAATGAGCTGATATCAATATTCTTTTTCTTGGCAAACGCATGATCTTTCGAGGCAACCAATAACAAAGGGTTGGGCATAAACACTTCGTCTTCTATATCCATGTGAAGTGGTGGCTGGGACATGATGTAAAGATCATCTAAATTCTCTTCTAATCTTTTCACCACGCCATCGCGATTGAGGATTTCCAATGAAATATCAATTTGTGGATACTTCGCACAAAAACTTCCCAATATTCTCGGAATGAAATATTTGGCAGTACTGACTACTGCTACCTTCAGCTTTCCTCGAGTTAATCCTTTAATGCTATCAACTTGTTGTTCAAAGGATTCCCATTCACCAGAAATCGCTCTAGCGGTTTTAGTCAACTCGTGACCCATTTGCGTTAAATGTACTTTCCTGGCTACCACTTCATAGAGTGGCACTCCAATAGCATCACTTATCTCCTTGAGGCCCATTGAAGCGGTTGGTTGGGTTACATGAACCATACGGGCGGCCCTACTGACGCTACCAGTCTCCGCTAAAGCCATAAAAAGGCGTAATTGTCTAAAAGTAATATTCATAGGTTTTTACCTATACATAATTATCATAATTTCGATTTTACTTTATATGTCTATTTTCCTAGAATCACTTTAAAAGGAATATTCATGACAAACTTACTAGACCCCTCGATTCTGTTTTTTATCTTCGGAATATTTGCTGGGCTCGTTAAATCCAACTTAGAAATCCCCCAACCAATCTCTCGTTTTTTATCGTTGTATCTACTGATGGCACTAGGATTAAAGGGAGGGTTTGCTTTAAACAAATCAGGATTTACTCCTGAGATTGCGATTAGTCTGGGGTTGGCAATCACTTTAGCTATAGCAATTCCATTACTGGGCTACAACTTACTAAAACACAAACTCAATAAACTGGATGCCGCCGCAATTGCCGCAACCTATGGATCTATTAGTGCGGTCACTTTTATTACTACTACCCAAGTATTAGATCAAGGCGGCATTAGCTATGGCGGACACATGGCCGCGGCTATGGCACTCATGGAGTCGCCCGCGATCATCATTGCGATTGTTCTTGCGAATCGGATTCGGCAACAACGCTCAGGCACCACAACTTCGCAGACCTCTTTAGGCAAAGTACTTCATGAATCGTTTACTGATGGCGGGCAACTTCTGCTACTAGGATCATTAGTAGTGGGTCTGATATCTGGTGACTCAGGTCATAAAGTCATGGCACCATTCTCGATTGATTTATTCAAAGGCTTATTGGCATTCTTCTTGCTAGACATGGGCCTAGTTGCCGCCAGAAGTATCAGCGAGCTAAAAGGAAAGCCCCCTATAACACTGATATACGCCTTCATAGCACCGCCCGTTCATGCCCTGATTGCGCTTGGCTTATGCCATCTATTTCATGTGCCACTTGGTGATACGATTTTACTAATGATTCTTGCGGCAAGTGCGTCTTATATTGCGGTGCCAGCAGTTCTACGTCACGCCATGCCTGAAGTGAATCCCGCTTTGTATATGGGAATGTCGCTGGGTATCACTTTTCCATTGAACATCATTTTAGGAATTCCCTTCTATAGTGCGATTGCCAACTATGTTGCTTAAAGGATTACATATTCAATATGTCAAACCATCTAAAGCCTTATGCTGAATTAAAAGCGAGCCTACTGACGTAACACGGCAAAGAGTCTGTTGTTTGTCCTGAACTACTACATACAAATAGACGAAATCTGGCAAGGTCATATGCTTCACAGGCAACTTCTACAGCCAGTTCAAGTGATGCTTTTTTAGTTGATTGTCTATGCCAAAGGCCGTTCTTGATGCGGTAACGGAATTGCCATTGTGGGCTATCGGCATGGCGAAACACAACTACAACACCGTCCCGTAACTGGACGCTTGAGGGTTTTGCGTATTGGAGGCTGCGGAGGTTGGGTCGTTCGTAGGTAGATGAGGGTACTAGGACGAGATCTTTTAGGGCATCTCGTTTGCGGGACATTAGGTGTTGGATATGGTTTTGTTCATATCGCTATTTTAATTTCTGATTTACTAGTGGTCGACCTGATTTTTTTAATCAATTCATGCTTTCTTCGAAAGCAGTGTGATTGCTGAAATTTGCTAAAGATGGGAGGATTTGCCTAAGTCCAAATGGAGGACTAGAAAATGCTCCCCGTTAATATCGATATTGGAAAGTTAGTAAAACCCGCTACAGTTTTGATAGAAAAATTTCTAGCGCCATCGACATTCTTTATGAGCCGAAACGAATAATTA
>Ga0316231_1002992_pt1 | contig 15383 bp, 15 predicted proteins | sample TBH18027metaG_FD_206002 | JGI IMG/M metagenome (GOLD analysis project Ga0316231, IMG submission 206002) | Freshwater microbial communities from Trout Bog Lake, Wisconsin, USA - TBH18027 | ecosystem: Environmental > Aquatic > Freshwater > Lake > Hypolimnion/Profundal zone | place: USA: Wisconsin...
ACGCCTGACGGATCGGTTTCGATCAACTAAAAACTAACTGCCCGACAAGTGTCCGGATGTTGCCGGAACGCTGTCCGGATGTTGCCGGATTCGCCGTCCGGATAAGCCGGAATACGCAGAAGCTTCTGAAAAACATTGCCTTTAACAGAAAAGTCCATCTCAAAACAGGGGAAATTAACCAGCGGTGCACCCAGACTATCAATATTACTGTAATCGCAATAAATAAACCCCAAATTACCAAAAGACTTATTTCGAAATACGTGTAACTGCTTTTCAAGTTTTGTGGGATGCCAGACATCGTCGGCGTCCAGGAAAGCAACATATCTACTATCGGAGCTTAAAATACCGACATTACGCGCCGAACTAAGCCCAGCATTTGATTTCCTTACATATTTGACTGTCGGATATAAAGTCTGATAAGATTCCAGGAGTTTTGGAGTACCGTCCGTCGAACCGTCATCTACGACAATGATTCTCCTCGGCTTAAATGTTTGCTGAAGAACAGAATCTATCGCTTCATTAATATAGGGCTCCCCATTATAAACCGGAATTACAACATCTATCTCGTCCAAATACTCTTCCTCCCATAGCTATTGTTACTAGCTATGCTTCATCAAGGCTGTACTCCTTGCAGACTATTAATGCTACATTTGAGGAAAAACCTAATTTTATCCTTCACACTTACATCAAGCCAAGATGCAAGTGGCGAGTCCGCAAACATCTGCCAAGTCCAGATTCCAAGCCCGGCTGCGGCATAACATACAGCAAACCACTTCCGAGCTAAAACCATCGAAAAGTTGGGTTCAGGATAAACATCAAGCCCCCGATTCGCTTGGCTCAATGCTCCGAACCACTCATTAATGTCAGAAATCAACTGTCGATCTTCAATCTTCCCTGGTGGGAAAAAAGCCATTTTATGAATAAAGAGATTTCGCTCATCCACTCTAATGCCCAACCTGTCCAAATTACGCCGGTGGATTGCCAGGACGGTCTCTCTTTGTTTTTCACCATGAAGTTGACCAACGCTGGCAGACGATATCCTATATTTAAGCAGCACTTCCGGTATGTTAGCCAGGGGAAAGCAAAAACTGCTCTTGACCCATAATCCATAATCCTCGGCGTGTAGATCTTGCGGATCATACCGTAAATTATTTGAATTCAGGGCTGATAGCCGCATCATAACCGTTGGATGCGCAAGAAACGAATCGAAAAACAGACTGGCCTTTATATCCTTTGGGTTAGTCGGATGTCGAAGGTAACTGCGTTGCCCACCACCAAAAGTCTCCACCCAAGTCCCGCAAATTCCGATATCAGAATGAGCCTCCATATAATGAACTTGCTTGTCCAGACGTTGGGGTAAGCTAACGTCGTCACAATCCATTCTGGCCACGTACTCTCCACGAGCCATATCTAATCCTTTGTTTAATGTTGCGATTAACTTAAGATTAGACCCGTTATCAAGTAGCCGAATACGAGAATCCTTGTATGAACTGATTATTTCATGACTTCTATCGGTAGATCCATCGTTTATGATTAAGAACTCAAAATTGCGAAAGGTCTGCCCCAGGATACTTTCGATAGAGTCTTGCAAATATAACTCGCCATTATAAACCGGCATCAATACTGTTATTTTAGGACGTAGAGACATTGATCTACCAGCACTTTCTTAAATAAAACAAATCATGATTTGCTTAATAACTCTCGGTATACCTTCTCATAGTCTTCGGCGATTTTCTCCCAGGTAAATTTCTCTCGCCATGCTCGGAACCCCGTTTCAGCCAGCTTCTTTCGTCTATCATTATCAAAATAAATCTGCTCCAAAACTTTGGCAGAATCTTTAATTACCGCTTTACTGCGGCCGAAATCATCCTTCTTGGTCGGCAATAATACTCCTGAACCCATCCATTCGATTATTTCTCCAGCATTTCCTACATCAGTCGTCAAAAACGGAGTGTGGCTGGCGGCACATTCGAATAAAACTATCGGCGAACACTCTACCTGCGAAGGAAAGAGGAACAAATCCGCCTGTTTATATGCGGCAACAGTCTCCGCTCTCGGTAACGACGTAATAATAAATCTTTTGTTGTCCTGTTCCCGTTTGGCAATAATTATTATCAATCCCACTAATCGTTGCCAAAGTTGGGACAGCTTGTTAACAAAGATACATCCTATTTGCCGAAGAAGTATCAGATGGCTGTTGGCTGGGTTTTCCCCTAGGTCGCTTTCTACCGTTGACTTGTGCTTCATTTTTTTCCTCTTCATCCAGGTGAATAAACAATCAATTAAACTTCTGAATTGATCCATAAAGCAAGAAAGATGTTTAATGTTCAAGAAATATCCAAAATTACGCTCAAACAACTGAGCATACGCTTCACATGACTTGGCACATCCATTTCCGAAATCATTTCCAATTATTACTAATGTTGCATTATTGATTTCCGCTCTAGCAAATATTTCTATAACTTCGGCGTGCCCTTTTGCTCCTGTGTGGGAGCCAACGTGAAGAATAAAAAAATCATCATTCGGAATACTGAGTTTTTTTCGTATATCCGGGACATCTTCTGACAAAAATTCATTGGTGGACGCCCCGTTGGGAATAACCAGCGTTTTGGCGCCGCATTCACGAGCAAAGTTAATATCGCGATAGTCTTGTGAAAGGAATATATTGATATCATATTCACACATCCATGAACGCATCAGGACGAAGTAGTCTTTATAAATATCTTGAAACAGACCGGAAAAACCCGTTGGCACAAAGACCTTTTTCATCTTCAGTTGACCTAATATAGGCAATAAAGCGTCTGTCGCCCATTGCTGTGCTGCAAAATTAACCATGATTTCGAAATCGGATTCAACTACAAACTGCCGGTACGCTTCCACTTCACCAGTCATGCCATGAACCATATTTCCGGTTATACTAAATTCCTTGATTTTCACCCCGTTAACAATGGTGTCAGTTCTCGCCGTGTTGGTGCCGGTAGCAACGGTAACTTCATGGCCTAACGCACAAAGTCGCTCGGACAATTGCCTAACTACTTCTTGCATACCGCCGAGCGAAGGAAGATAGGATTCGACTGTATGAAGTATTCTCACTCCCTTATCCACCTCTCCTTCACCTGAAACGTGACAACCCCCACCGCACCAGGCGCTTGACTTCTTGTTGGCAGCACGCAATAAAAAGATACAGTACTGGCGGCTTACCCGGACCATCGAACCGGCTTAAAGGCGACGATGTAAAACGGCACCATGTCAAATAACCAAGCCCACGGGTATGACGACAAATGCGAAACCAAAGGTTTGCAACTACTCGTTTAAGCGATTCCTCCGAACAATATTTTGCTTTTGCATTGGCCGATAGTATTATCTCCAGCCATTCCGCCACCTGATCGAGAATTTCACGTTTCACGGCAAACTGCATCGCACGAATACTTGCCTGCAAGTTCAAATATTCATCTCTGACAGGAATACCCAATAATATAAGGTTTCGCTCATCGATCCGCCTTAATGTGGCAGTCTGTTCCAAGGAAAATACGCGACAATAACTTGTGGACGAAGTCCGGTATCGGAGCAGTACCTCACCAATGTTTACGATCCTGAAACAAGTGCTGCATCTTTGCCATAGTTCATAATCTTCAGCATGTAAATACTCCATGGAATAACGCAGGTTAAATTGATCAAACAGGGATTTTCTCATCATTACCGTCGGATGTGCCAACGCATTGTAAAACAGCAAGTTCGCTTTTATGGAGTCGGGATCAGTTGGGTATTTTTCAACGTAATTGCCAAGACCGAAAACTTCAATCCAACTACCACAAATGCCTACTTTAAGATCCCGGTCCATTACGGCAATCTGTTTTTCCAGTCGATCCGGCATACTTATGTCATCCTGGTCCATCCGGGCAATGTACTTTCCTATTGCCAAATTCAGCCCCCGATTTAGCGTAGCAGGCAATTTCAAATTTGTTTCATTGCGCACAAATCGAATACGGGTATCATTATATGATTCAATGATACTGATACTATTATCTTTTGAGCCATCATCAATAATAAGAAATTCGAAGTCTTTGAAGCTTTGTCCCAATATACTGTCGATGGCCTCCCGCAGAAATTGCTCACCGTTATAAACCGGCATTAACACACTCACTAAGGGATCTGGCACACCAATATCTCCTTTCAGCACCTATGCCACGTTTCAGGGATAAGATCGTCTGTATTGCAGCCCGCAGCAGCAAACCATCTTTTTGGTGTATAAACTATTTTGTTTTTATTGGTGGAAAGCCATGCCCCCCACCAACTAAAGGTGCTGTTGGCAATAATGTGGTGATTACAAAGCGACATCAGGCGAAGATCTTCAAAGCCTTTTTCCGGGCTATTATGACCGACAAATATAACTGGATACGGAAGCTTCAGATATTCTCGTGCCCATTCAATATCGTCGGAAAAAACAAAGAAGGTCGGATCTTTAATCACGCGCGCCAATTCATTAACGGCAGTATCGTAATATTCCAATGTGCATGTGCCATGAAATTGATTGGTCTTATCCTTTGTAACATAATCACCACGGCGGATATGAATACTCACCGAGTTAGTTAAGGATATCTTCTCCGCCATTGCCTGATTTATTTTATCAGGTAAAGATTTCACGGTATACTCTTTTCGAATGATCCCTTCAATGTCTTTGAAATATTTCTCGCTTTGCCAATACCCATCTAAATAAACATTATCCGGGGCTTGAAGAATTGCTGGATCAAAATGAAAATGTTTCTCCTTTATTAGTCGCCTCTTACTATTTGAGAGCCATAAAAAAGCAATCGAACGAATAACCTTGGGGTACTTTCCCAAACCTGCTTCGACTTCCTCGTGTGTTGCAATTCTCTCGATAATATTGAAATGATGTAGGCAATAGTTACGATCTTCAAGATGTTGAAATTCCGATATATCTAAAGCAAGTTCTACACTATGAAAATAGGCAATCCTTCGAGCCGCTGCGTATTGGAATAGTTGGTTGCCCAATCCACCGATAATTCTCACTATAATCATTGACTATCCTTTCTCTGCTGGCGGTTCATATATAGTTCGACTACAAAAAAGTCCTCATTCTTTGACTGCGCGAATAGAAGGGTAGCACCTTCCTAAAGTTGAACTACCTAGATTCTTTCATTTAAGCATTGATTTTGAAAAAACACCCTGATAATTTCTTTTGCCGAACTTGCGAAGATAACATTAATTTAATCAGAGTGATTTGAACAAGCATAAATATCTCCCCAAAAATCTTTATCGTCGATCTTAGATAAATGTTCGAATAATACTGGAGAAGACACCCATTGAGGAAGCGATAATTCTGGTAATTCTCCTAAAGAATAATTAAATTCATATTTACTAATAGACAACAATTGATCAGCACAAGTACCTGCGTCTACTAAAAACTCACGCGTAAATTCATATGAAATATAAGGTATACGTTGGGTTAATCCTTTTATGACATGCTTTTCATAACCCTCTACGTCTATTTTGCAAAATTGTGGACGTCCGTAAGTCGATATTAAATTATCTAAAGTTAAGAGGGAAACTTCTTCTTTATTAGACCAATTATAATTAGCAGAAAATCGTCCTATATCTTTCCAATCATCCGACATAGTAGATATAGTTGGAGCGGTATTACATATGGATAATATTCCTGAACCTTCCTTCTCACCTAAAGCTTTTCCTACGACAATAACATTCGGATTATCAGCAAAACGTTGTTTTAATATAGCAATACAACTAGATTGAGGTTCTACACACACGACTTTTGCCCCAAGAGCTAGAAAAAGATTTGTTCGGGCTCCAATATTACCTCCAATATCAAAACACAGATCTCCTTTTCTTATGAACTGTGAATAAAAATTAATCATTTTTCTATTAGCTATAAATTTTTTGATCGATGAAATCATTTTTTCACCTCATTAACTTCTATTTAATACCTAGTTTTGTTAATTGAGCACAATATAACTTTAGCCACACTTGAACTAATGGTCTCTCCAATTCATCAACGAGATAATTTAAAAAGAGATTTTCAGTAATCTTCATGTATTCTTTTTGAGAGTATGTTTTATTTTTTTTCTTAGCTATAATTTCAAAATTATACGTTCCTTTCCATTGGTTTGTCCGCTTATCTTCAATTACAAATCCATATGACTCCAAAATATTCTGTAGCATACCCTGTGTATATCCCTCACAATGAACAGCCCAAGATGCTTCATGTGATCCGAATAAATGTCTAATTGCTACGCAACGGGAATGCTCTGATCCAAATGGATTAATTATTGTAAACATCTGGCGATATACATCGGGAACTTCAATATGTAATATACCTTCTTCTTTCAGCCATGCGTGCCATCCACTGATCAAGGCAAAGGCAATCGGTCTAGTAAAATGCTCTAAAACATGGTGAAGTCGCACTTCTTTAATAGTGTTAATCGGGTAAGAAAGATTTTGAATATCTAAGTGTTGATCAGCCACTACTTTCAGTTGCACCGTTTGTTCACTAGTTGGTAAGTCTATATTTATATACCCTTCTAAATAACGTTGCCCGCATCCGAGATGTAGTTTCATCTTAATAACTCCTTAAATTTATAAAAAATCCACAAAATCCAGATATTTACCGGAACTGTTTCCTGAGGATGGTATATTCCGAAATGACGCGACTCCTTTATTCCTTTAAAATTATGCTTTATTAATAATTTAGCTAGAAAACGCTGATGATCCCAGCGCAATAATTTATTATAAATAGAATTTTTTCGATATATATAGAACCATTCAAACAATTCGACTTGTCTGTTATTTTGACATGAATTAGTAACTTGATGAGACGCCCCATTAGTTATATTGATTAATGGTTCTGGATTATACGCAAAATTAGGATTTCGCTTAAGCACCTGCATATAAAAGTCGAAATCAACTGTCCATTTCAAATTTATATCGAAAAGAATACCGACATTATTTCTAAAAATGGTAACACTTGGAGCACCAACAAAGTTATTTAAAAATAACACCTGCGGATCCTGTCGGAGTTTATCAATTAACGCTTGCCCCGCCTTATGCAGAAATTGAACACTTCCATCTTCGTTGCAAGCGTAGCAAGCACTGAAACCGAAATCAGCTTCGGGGTACCGCTCCATCAACTGAATAAAAGACCCTAGACTGTTCTCGTTAACAAACCAATCATCGTGATGTAAAATTTTAATATATTTACCACAAGCATGACTAATCGCTTCGTTCCAGTTATTAGGAGCCCCTTTTAGCACTTTATTCCTATAATAATACATCTTATTTATTTTTCCAGAAAAACTATCTACAACTTTTTCCACACTATCATCAGGGGAATCATCTGTAATTATCACCTCATAATCTTGATAGTTTTGAATAACTATAGATCTCAAGGTCCTACCCAATAGCTCGGGCTCTTTATATGCCGGAACGCATATTGAAACATTTGGATTCATATTTTATATCCTCGTTTATAAACTAATGATTACGCTTCCAATATACCCCAATACCATCAATGGGAATTATTTCTTCATTAATGTTCATAGCTTTTCTATAATCATAAATAGCTGCTTTGCAGGAAGGTATACAATAGTCGTCTACAATCAAATATCCCCCTAGAGATAGCTTGGGATACAAGTTGCTTATTGCGTCCATCGTTGATTCATACATGTCTCCATCTAAACGAATTAATGAAAGTTGCTCAAATGATGCGTGAGGAAGAGTATCTTTAAACCATCCCTTTAAAAAACAGACTTGAGAGTCAAGAAGATCGAAAATAGCGAAATTGTTTTGGACCTGCTCTAGAGAAACTCTTAATTCGTTATAAGTATAATGGGTATCCCCTTTATCAGCGGGATATTGAACTTCGTTGGGTTTTGGTAATCCCTCAAAGGAATCAGCAACCCATACTTTGCGATTAGTAATCTCGTATGCCTTCAAAAAGGCACGCATAAATATTGTTGCGCCCCCACGCCATACTCCAGTTTCTATAAAGTCACCCTGAATATTATTAGCCACTATATTTTCCAAACAATTCTGCAAGTTATTCAGACGTTTTATTCCAATCATGGTGAACGCAGTCGGTGGCCAATCTTTACCAGTCATGCGCAATTCTTTGTCAAATGGTTTATTATATAAAACTTTATAACCTTTAGTTTTCATTTTCTTGATAAGAAAATTCCAGAGAGGCTTGTCACTATTTACTGGTGCCATCTCATTGTCCCCATACACCCAATTTGTCAATGTTTTTTTCATTATATCTAAATACAAGTCAACTGCAGCGTTCATTATTCTTCTCCTATCTTTTAATTAATCGCTTTATGAAGCTTTTTATTTGCCAAATAATTAAATCATTAATAATATTAGCCTTCTGTCCATATTGACATATTTGACATGACGAATTAAGTTTCGAAACTACAACTAAGAACTGATACGTACTGGAGTTTTCATCGAATAATAATGAAGCAGAAAATAAATCTCTTTTTATAGAAACTTCTGTATAAAAAATATTTCTTTGTAGATGGTACAACTTTACAATATAAAGACCTAGACATTTTATGAGCTCTTCTAAACTTTTCTTGGTAAAGAATCGCAAATGGGTTTTCTCTAAAATACCGGAATCAACATAATGAAAATTGCCGTCAAACATATCCCGTCGGATTGCACCAAAGGCAACATTTGGTACTGAAAGAATAATTTTAGTCTTCACATCTAATTTTTGCACTAAAGATTCCAAGAATTGATAGGGATTCATTATATGTTCAATGACATCAGCTAAGATGATGTAGTCATATTCTTCTCGCAGAATTTCATTTATAAATTCTTGAGCATAACCGGTATGAAGAATCCGGTAATAGCTTTTCGCACTCCCAGTTGCATAAATATTGGGTTCAATCCCATCTATTACCACGTTCTTTCCCTTCGCCGCAATTACTCGTGGTAAAATCCCATTTCCAGCCCCAATGTCAAGAACCTTAGTGCCATTGTCAATTAATTCGGCAATTCTATTAATAGGATTCGCTGGATCTTGAAGAATATAAGGTATACAACACTCATCAAAATCATAAGTTTGGTCTTTTCGAGAGAACATATGCATTCTTTCCTCTAACAATCTGCCGTAAACCGGCAAGGAATATCTAGACTACCATGTGTCGGGTCGTTAGGTTGGTAAAAATCCCCTTGTCGTATTATTTGAAAACTACAACAATGTTCAGCCATGTCTAAAGTGTCTCCAGAATCAATTATAGCAGCACTTACCAAATACTTCCCCGGTACAAAGGGTAAATTATTGAAATAACAGGTCACCTGCAGCGCTCCATCACAAGTTCGAATCGCTAACTCATTAGTAGGTGATAAACAAGTAAACAGCCTTGTACCCTCGATCGTATCAACTCCCACTCCTATGGTGATCATCTTGTTTCGATAATTTTCGCCGACATCCGCTTCTATCCTTAACCTAGCTGGACTATCAGAAAAAATTTCATTAATTTTATTACTGAGTTGATCGACAAAAACAACATTCCTAAGTTTTATTCCTCCAGACCCACCTGTCCGCGAACAATTTTCTACTGACAGTTCGTCCTGATAAATATAACTATTATACCGAGTGACAACGTCTCTGACGTTACCAACCATACTTAATCTTCCGCTCTCGAGTAACATGCCTTTGGTACAAAGGTTTTGTACGGCTTGCATATTATGACTAACAAACAAAACCGTTTTCCCCCCTTTACTGACCTCACTGAGTTTTCCAAGACACTTTTTTTGGAACTGCGCATCGCCAACAGCTAATACCTCGTCTATAACTAAAATCTCCGGATCAAGGTGTGCAGCAACCGCAAAAGCTAATCTAACATACATCCCAGAAGAATACCGTTTAACAGGGGTGTCAATAAACTGGGCGATTTCCGCGAATTCCACAATTTCGTCAAACTTATGGTCAATTTCATATTTACGCATCCCCAGGATGGTGCCATTCAAATAAACATTCTCCCGTCCCGTTAGTTCTGGGTGAAAGCCCGTACCAACTTCCAGAAGGCTGGCCACTCTACCTTGAATTTTAATCTTTCCGCTTGTAGGTCCAGTAATTTTTGACAAAATTTTAAGAAGCGTTGACTTCCCCGCGCCATTTCGTCCAATAATTCCTACTATTTCGCCTTGTTTTATATCAAAAGAAACATCTCTAAGCGCCCAGAATTGTTGTTTTTCGCCCCCCAGTTTTGCAACATCACTCTGGCCGACTTTAGTATTAGGATCTTCTTGGGCTCTAAATCGAGCCCACCAGCTCTGAAGATCACGATAAAGAGTGCCAGATCCAATGGTACCAAGTTGATATTGTTTTGAAACATTTTCCACTTGAATAGCTACTTCTGACACTATACACCTCACCTTTCAAACTGTATCCATGAAATTCTTCTCGACCTTATTAAATAAAACAACTCCCGTAAACAACAAGAAAAAAGTCATCCCCAAGCTTACTCCCCAGTACCATAAGGGAATCAGTTGTCCTCCCAGAAATCCATAGCGAAATAACTCAACTATGGCAGTCATTGGATTCATTATCAATAGCCAACTCAGTGGGCCTGTCACCATAGACGACGGATAAACCACAGGCGTGGCATACATCCATAGTTGTACACCAAAGCCAACTAATAAAGATAAGTCCCGATACTTTGTTGTCAAAGACGATACAATAATTCCGCAACCTAACCCTAAACAAGCCATTTGCAATAAAAGGATCGGTATTGCTAATATCCATATTGTTGGGTTGACATCTAACCCTCTTACCCAGAAGATAATTAGAATAGTTAAAAACAAAAATAATTGGATACCAAAAGACAGTATGTTAGTAATCACTATTGAAATGGGCATGACCATCCGGGGAAAATATACTTTTCCAAAAATGCCGGCATTTGCTACGAACGTATCAGCAGTTTTAGTGACACACGAGGCAAAGTAGCTCCACACCACTATGCCTGATAAATAGAATAAAATTGGCGGAACTCCACCGGTCGGCAATTTAGCGATTTGGCCAAATACGATGGTAAAGACAATAGTTGTAAATAATGGCTGAATTAGAAACCATAGAGGTCCCAGTATTGTTTGCTTATAAAAAGCGATAAAATCTCTTTTGACAAACATTTTAATTAGATCACGGTATCGCCAGATCTCCTGGAGATTGACATCAAACCATCCACTATTCGGTTCAATTACACTTGTCCATTGTTCCTTACCGCTACGAAGCATTGTCTCTCCTAGCACCGCGAACCGATTTTTCCCCTGTCAAATAATCAATTGTTTGTGATAAACCTTCCATTAATCCAACTGACGGCCGCCAGGCCAACTCTTCTTTTGCCTTTGTAATATCCAATATATTGATTGGCACATCTACTGCTCGTGCACCTTTATACCGAATATCAAAAGCATCACCTACAACACTTTCGATGCTTCGAATAATATCTAATATAGATTGTCCTTTCCCACTGCCAATATTAAATATCTTTTGTTGCCCGCAGTATACCACTACAGATACTGCAGCCTTTACAACATCGGTAACATAAATATAGTCACGAACAACCGAACCATCACCCCACACTTCAACCGCTTCGCCGTGCAATATCCGTTGGATAAAGGCAGCAATGACTCCCTGTCCGCTATGGGGGGACTGGCGTGGCCCATAAGGATTGGCCACCCGCAACACGTTATAATCCAAACCATAAAGATGATGAAACAGGTGCAAATATTTTTCAATCGTTAGCTTTTGAATACCATAGGAGCAAATTGGATTGGTATTATGGCTTTCTTGTATCGGAGTTGAATTCGGTATACCATAAACCGTTCCACCAGAAGAAAAAAACACTACTTTTCGACAGCCTAAATTACTTGCTATTTCTAACATTCTAATGGTGGAAACAATATTTGATTGCACATCCAGGGCAGGATCATCGTTAGACGTTTCGGGAATGGTCGTCGAAATCAAATGGAATATCACATCGCAGCCGCTTAACGCTTGTTGAACATCTATTGAATTGTTGAAATCCCCTCTTACAATCATGATTTTGTCAGCTATTTGCCTTATGTTCTGTAAGTTCGCTGAACTTTTTTCAAAAATAGTGACATCATAACCGGAGGCAAGAAGTTCCTCACATAAATGGGACCCTAAAAATCCCCCACCACCAAAAACAATACAACGCATACTAATCCTCCGTCATATGGAAACCTTGTACCCACCGATGATCATGACTCTTTTGTAATAAATTCATATTCTAGACTGTATTATTTCTTTGCGTCTTCATCTAATAAGCCCCTCTTCCTTTCAGCACAACTCCTACCGTTCTCATTAAAAGAACCACATCCAGCCACATCGACCAATTGCGCACATACCAGGAATCAAGTTCGACTCGATCCTTATAATCCACGTCATTGCGGCCACCAACCTGCCACATACCGGTAATTCCCGGCCGGACAAGATGATAATCATAAATATATTCCCCGTATTTTATGACTTCATCCGCTACGATAGGACGCGGACCCACAAGGCTCATTTCGCCTTTGACGACATTGAAGAACTGCGGCAGTTCGTCCAAACTGGTCTTTCGCAGGAATTTACCGATTCTTGTGATGCGTGGATCGTTCTTCAGCTTGAAATCCTGCTCCCATTCTGCGCGGGCTGCCGGGTTCTCGGCCAAATGCTTCTCCAAAGCCGCTTCGGCGTTGAGTACCATCGAGCGGAATTTATAACAGGGAAATTCCTGTCCATTTTGGCCAATGCGCTTATGCGCGAAAATAACGGGGCCAGGGTTGTCTATATAGATAAGCAGCGAAATAAGAGCCATAAGCGGCAGCCCCACAATAAGACCCAGCACAGCGCCAACAATATCAAAACTCAATTTTAGAAAACGGTTGTAGCCGCTGGCCAGATTATTACGGATGCGAAGGAGAACCGCCTTTTCGTTGAAGAGCGTGTCCAGCTGCATATCACCCACTGGAACGCCGAAGAGGTCAGGAACGAAAGCAATATTTTTGACATAAGGCTGCAGACGATAAACCAGACTTAACAGTTCTTCACGGGAAAGCCCCGGCGCGGCGATGAGCACATCCTTGACCCCGGTGCGTTTCACGGCTTCCTCGGCCCGGTCGAATGTCCCGAGCACCGGATATTCTTTCAGCTTGTCATTTCCAGGATTGTCCTCAACCAGACCAACGACTTTGTAGCCCAAGCCGCTGTCATTCTTGAAGGCATTAATCAGGAGCTCCGCGGTCTTACCGGCGCCAATCAGCACCACAGGTATCTGCCACAGCCCGGCAAGGGTCAAAATATTTTTAAATACGAATCTGCTGGTAACCAGGTTAAAAAAGCTGATGATCCAGACTAAAGCCATGAAGGTACGGGACATCTTGACATAGCCGGTCAGGTAAATCAAAACAACAACAAAGATCATGGCATAAATACTGACTTTAAAGATCTTCTCCACCTGCTGCCAGAACAACAGACGCCGCACATAGAGTTGATCGAAGTGCATAAATAAGATGAAGGGGAACGGAATAATCATGTACATGTACCACCGGGACACATCAAAATAAGCAGGGGCCGCCACAGATAACTGCGGAACGATTAACTCCCTGATTAGGTAAGCAGTCCAGACAGCAGCCAAAACCGCGATGTAATCAATTACCATTAGGACTAAGGGCAAAATGACTGCTTTTGCCCTTAGTCCTAAAGAATGATACACAACTACTTTTTCGGAATATGCCGCGGTATAAGTTCTTCCGTTTGCCAATCACCATCACCTCTTCAAACCTGGTTTAGATAAGAGAAGATGCTAAGCTTATTTATAACAAAATTTAATTCGACAAAACATCGATAAAATCCTGCAAATTCAGCCTCCATTTTTTTACATTTCGACACGATATCATGTAATCCACCAAAAAACCATCTCTCCCACAAAGCAAAAAATGTCACAGCCCCTCGCAATCTTCTGCAGCAGGATAGGCCATGACAAATTGATTGATGTAAACATAATCCTATCGATCCAATTTCGGACCGTCATTACTATTCCCAACATGTTCACTTGAATTGACCGCATTGCAACACTTCTAGAGACGGGTTATGGCACTAAAGCCATCCGCAAGGTATCTTGCCATGGGGGAAGTATCACGCCAAAAGCGTGTAATAACTTTCCATTATCCAAAACACTGTAATGGGGACGCTTTGCAGGCGCTAAATATTGATCTGATGTGATGGGTTGAATCTCTATCTCGTCTGCTTGGACAGCGGGAGAAAAAGTCAGTATTTGCTGCGCAAACTCATACCAGGTCGTTTGGCCCTGACAGGTTAAATGATAAAGACCCTGCACATCCACCAGTGCTTGGCCCTTTTTCGCAATAATCAGCGCTGTCGCTTCTGCGATCAACCGGCTCCAAGTAGGAGCTCCTATCTGATCATTTACAATAGTCAAGCGCCGTTGTTCCTTAGCCAGACGAAGCACCGTCAGCAAAAAATTCTTCCCGCGTAGCCCATAAACCCAACTGGTCCGCAAAATAACATGCGCTGCTCCGCTACTTTGCAGGGCCTGCTCTCCCGCAAGCTTCGTCTCACCATAGAAATTGATCGGGCCAGCAGGATCATTCTCCACATATGGCGCAAACTTCCCGCCGTCGAATACAAAATCGGTCGAGTAGTGAATAACCGCAGCTTTGGCCTTCCTGGCTTCCTCCCCCAGAATTCCCAGCGCTGTTCCATTTATCGCCAAGGCGGCATCCCGGTCGTTTTCGGCCTTGTCCACCGCAGTATAAGCCGCTGCGTTCACGATAATCTGTGGTTCGACTTCGTTTATCCAGCGGCGGATATCGGCTGTTTTCTGCAGATCAAGCTGCGAATGATCCACAGCGATAATCCTTCCCAGCGGCGCGAGGGAACGCTCCAGTTCCCAGCCGACCTGGCCGCTACGGCCGATCAAGAGAATCTTGAGTCCTACATTATTTTGCATTCTTTACCCCCCGAAACTGGGCAGCTTAGCTCGCGGGATATCCCGCAGTCGCATATTGTTGCGATCCTTGGCTGATAAAACCGGATCGTCAACCGGCCAGGCAATCCCGATATCCGGATCATTCCAGAGAAGGCCGGTTTCTGTCGCGGGATTATAGTAATCTGTACATTTATACATAAACAACGCCCCCTCGCTCAGGACGCAAAATCCGTGAGCGAACCCTTGCGGCACATATAGTTGGCGCTTATTGTCAGAAGACAACCTGGCGCTTACCCATTTTCCGAAAGTAGGCGAACCAACCCTGATATCTACCGCGACATCGAAAACTTCTCCCTGCAGTACCGACACGAGCTTACCTTGTCCTTG
>Ga0316231_1003000_pt1 | contig 15352 bp, 11 predicted proteins | sample TBH18027metaG_FD_206002 | JGI IMG/M metagenome (GOLD analysis project Ga0316231, IMG submission 206002) | Freshwater microbial communities from Trout Bog Lake, Wisconsin, USA - TBH18027 | ecosystem: Environmental > Aquatic > Freshwater > Lake > Hypolimnion/Profundal zone | place: USA: Wisconsin...
ATTTAGGAGTGAATAGTGGCACGAGCGTCTCGCCCGTTTGCCGGTAGTAGGACAGTGCGTCCCGCCTGTCTATTCAAAAGACTGACAGGCAAGATGCCTGTCCCACTAATAAACGGGCGGGACGCCCATTCCACTATTTTTCAAACACGCCCTAACCCGACTTCCGCTACTTGGGTTGCCGGCGGATTGGCGGAGTTGATTTTGCTGGGGTTTTGGCGCGGCGAGGGCCAAAGGTCGCCACTACATCGGCCTGGACTCAGTTGGCTTGGGGCTGGCTGATGCGCGGGGGTGGTTGCGGCGGCAGTTGCAAATTCAGCCGCGCCAGCAGCAACGCCACATCCCGATCTGGTTCGGTGCGGCGCACCAGTAGCAATTCCCGGCCATCGGTCGTGGGGATCCGCACGTCCAAGAGTTGCAGCATGGCCAGTTTTTCGAAGACCACGCGCGGCATCAAACCGCCCGCCAGCGCTTTGAGCCGCTGGCGTAACGTGATGCTCAGGCAATACGCCAGGAACGCCACGAACAGGTGCGCTTCGATTCGCGCGGGTTTGGAGTGGTAAATGGGCCGCAACCCCAGGTCGCCTTTCAAGGTGCGGAAGGCTTCTTCCACGAACACCAACTGCATGTAGCACCGCCAGAGCAGTTCGGGGTTATCGGCGCTCAGGTTGGTGCGCAACAGATACCGGCCTTCGCGCCCGCGCAGGATGCGCAGGCGGGCCCGGTCGAGGGTGAAAGTCAGTTCGCCGTCCGCCGCCACGGTGGTTTTCACCAGCCCGGCCACGCCGCGCCCGGCCCGGTCGCGCGCGGCACCCAGCTTTTCCAGACGTTGATCGCGGGTGAGGTTCTGCTGCGCCAGTTCGTGCAAGCGCTGCCAGTAGCCCTTTAACTTGCGGCGGCGCATACCGCGTTCCTTCCCGGTGCGGGCGCCACTTTCCGCCAGAACATAGACTTCGCCGGCCTGCGGGAGCAGCTTCACGCGCAGTTGGGGGCGCACTTGCTGCCAGGGCTTTTCGGCGAGTTCCTGTTCCAGTTGCGTCAACCGGCCTTTGGGTGTGCCCACCAGATAACTCACCTTGGCGGTGCTCTGCCGCAACTCGGCCAGCACCGCTTCGGTGGGGATGCCCCGATCCATCACCCAGATGCGCTCGGCTTGGCCATACCGTTTTTGAATGCGGGCGAGCATGTCGCGGAGCGTGGTCTTGTCGGCGGTGTTGCCGGGGAACATTTCATACGCCAGCGGCAGTCCATCCGGCGTGACGACCAGCGCGACGACGACCTGCACACAATCGCTGCGTTTGTCCCGGCTGTAACCAAAGCGGCGGGGATCCGTTTGCACTTCGGACACGTCGCATTCAAAGTAGGTGCTGGTCAGGTCGTAAAGCACCACGTCAAACTTTGCGCCGAACAGATCGCTCCAGCGCTCGCGCAGATGGGTGAAGAGCGCGTCCTTGTGGGCGAGCAGGCCGTCGAGGCCGCGATAGAGAGTGTCGTCCTGCGCGAGACGCTCGTCCACGCTCAACAGATCCGCCAGCGCGGTGGTGCCAAACCAGTGCCGGTGCAGCCGCCATTCGCTGCCGGGCGAGAGCAGGCGGTAGAGCGTGAGGACGCGGAGAACTTTTTCCCAGTCTGGCCCCTCACGACTGGACCCCAGCCGCGCAGCGAAGAAGGTGTCGAGCTGAAGCTCGCGCCAGAGTTGATCGCCCAGCCAGCAGGCACCCCAAGTGCGGGGATGGGAGAGTTGCAGACGGTCCAGCCGCACCTGCACCGCCGGCGTGGCGCTGACGGCGGGCGTGCGATCTGCGGGAAAGAGCGCGCACTGGCAGGATTGCCCCTGTTGTTCATCGAACACCTCAATGGACTTCTGCCAAGCGGCGCGTTGCGAGTCGTTGATCTCGCCCAAGTAGAGGACGTGTCGGTGGAGGATCAAGCGGCCAACACGGCGGCTCTCGACAACCGACCACGACCGATGCTCCTTGCCATCTTTGCGGCGCACACTACATTTCAGAAACATGCCGGCAGAATACTGACAGTGCATGCACCACCGCAAGGGGGTAGGTCGCCACTACACGCCGTTTCGCGAGTGCCGCTGACAAAATCCTCAGCAAATCCGCAGAACACCCCCGCAAAAAAATCAAAACCGAGTCGAGTAGCGGAAGTCGGGCTAAGCGCGCGGGTTAACGTTGCGGGATGGGGAAAATGACCAGTCAACCGGCCCCGCCGGAAACGCGCTTCTCACCGGTGCCCGGTTCTGGCAGAATGATTTGATGACAACCGACCGGCAGCAGGTACAACTGGCGTATGGTCGCGACGGACTGACGGTGAACGTCCCGGCCCGCGCAAAGATTTTGCGGTCCCGATTTCTACCGGGCCTGGCGGACGAATCCGCGGCAATCCGTTCCGCGTTGCGCCAGCCGATCAACTCCCCGGCACTCGCCACCAAGGTGCGGGCTGGTGACAAGGTCGTCATTGTCCACACGGATATCACCCGGGCCACTCCCAACGACCGAATCTTACCGGTGCTCTTGGCGGAATTGGAATCCGCCGGCATTGCGCGCGCCGACATCACCTTGCTCAATGCGCTGGGTACCCACCGACCCCAAACGGCTGCCGAGCTGCAGGAAATGCTCGGCGCCGACATCGTCAAGAATTACCGGTGCTGCCAACATGACGCGAACGATCCGGCCAATCTCACGGCACTCGCGCCGACGTCCCGCGGCCATCCGGTCCGCATCAACCGGCAATTCCTGGAAGCCGATGTTCGGATTCTCACGGGCTTCATCGAGCCGCATTTTTTTGCGGGTTTCAGCGGCGGACCGAAAGGGGTTTTGCCTTCGATTGCCGGAGCTGAAAGTGTTCACAGTAATCATGGCTACGCCATGATCAGCAATCCGAATGCAACCTGGGGTGTGACGGTCGGCAACCCAATCTGGGAAGAAATGCAGGAAGTGGCGCTGCGCGCGAAGCCGACCTTTCTCCTGAATGTCACCCTGAATTCGGCCCGGCAGATGACCGGCGTCTTTGCCGGTGAAATGTTGGCCGCCCATGCGGCGGGTTGTGCCTTTGTCAAAGAACATGCCATGGTGCCGGTGGCCGCGCCGTTCGACATCGTCATCACCACCAACAGCGGTTACCCGCTCGATCAAAATCTCTATCAGTGCGTGAAAGGCCTCAGCGCCGCCAGTCGGGTGGTGCGCGAGGGCGGATCGATCATCGTCGCCGCGGCCTGTGCGGACGGGCTGCCGGATGGCAGTCGGTTCGCTGAATTATTGGAAGAAGCGGGTTCCCCCCAGGCAGCGCTCGCCATGCTGGCGCAACCCGGGTTCAGTCAACCCGACCAATGGCAGGTCCAGATTCTCGCGAAGATCCAGCTCCGGGCCACGGTCTACGTCCACAGTGCGGGTCTGACCGATGCCAAAATCCAGCGGGCCTTGCTGCAGCCCTGTCGGAATATCGAACGCACGGTCGCGGAGATTGAAGCGCGTCTCGGTCGGCCCGCCACAATCTGTGTCCTGCCGGAAGGTCCGCAAACGATCGCTTATGTTCGATGAAAATCGTTATCGCCCTTGATAAATTTAAAGGCAGCCTGACCGCACCTGCCGCTTGTGAAATTGTGCGCCGCACCCTCGGCGAAGTGCAACCGGGTGTGCAGATCGTTGTCAAACCAATGGCCGATGGCGGCGATGGCACGGCCGAAGCGCTGCATGCGGCACTGGGCGGCGAATGGATGACTCAACAAGTGACCGGACCATTGCCAGCGCTCCCGGTCACTGCCCGGTATCTTTGGTTGGCCCGGGAACGGCGCGCTTTTATCGAGATGGCCCAGGCGAGCGGTCTAGTTCTCCTTCAGCCAGCGCAACGCAATCCACTGCTGACGACGACGCTTGGCACCGGCGAGTTACTGGCCGACGCGATCCGCCGCGGTGCGGAGCGGATCTGGCTGGCCATTGGCGGCAGCGCCACAACCGATGGGGGCGTTGGTGCCGCGATGGCTTTAGGGTGGCGATTTCTCGATGCGGCCGGATCTCCTGTTAATCTCGGGGGCGGTGAGCTGGAACACATCGCGAAGATTGTTGCTCCCGATCCGAACGCCCGACCCGGTCCCGCGGCCGCGGGATCCCTACCCCAGATCGAAGTTTTATGTGACGTCGACAATCCACTCTGTGGCGACCGCGGGGCAGCTTGCGTTTTCGGTCCGCAAAAAGGCGCGACGCCGGCAATAGTCCAACAATTGGATGCCGGCCTGCGCCATCTGGCAGCGGTCGTGAAAGCGCAGCTTGGGAAGGATATTCTGGATGTGCCCGGTGCCGGCGCGGCTGGTGGTTTGGGTGGGGGCGCCATGGCGTTCCTGAATGCGCGCCTGGTGCCCGGCATCGAGACGGTGATGTCGGCGAGTCGGCTGGCTGAGGATTTGGCGGGAGCCGATTGGGTGGTTACCGGCGAGGGTCAGTTTGACGAACAATCGTTGCATGGCAAAGTGGTGGCCGGAGTCACGGCACTCGCCCAGACGCACGGCGTTAAAGTGGCCGTGCTGGCCGGCCGGGTGAAGCTGGCGGAAGCTGACTGGCGGCGGGCCGGGATTTCCATTGCGCAGGCCATTGCCCCGGCGACGCTGGATACTCCGCGCGCCATCCAACAGGCCCCGGAATTACTGGCGGCGGCCGTCCGCAAACTGGTACTCCTGTGAGCACGGCCGCCAATCTTGTTAAAGTCAATCCCCGCTACCCGCAGCGGCATTGGCTCCAGAAAGCGGCGACGATTCTGCGGACCGGTGGTTTGGTTGCATTTCCAACGGAAACCGTCTACGGGCTGGGGGCCGATGCCCTGGATGCCGCCGCCGTGGAGAAAATCTTTCGTGCCAAGCAGCGGCCGGGTTGGGATCCGTTAATTGTCCACGTTCGCGATCTGGCGATGGCGGAAGCGCTGGTGGTCGGCGTGCCGGCGAGTTTTTATTTGCTCGCTCGTCAGTTTTGGCCGGGCCCGTTGACGTTGGTTGTGAAAAAAAATGCGTGCATACCGGATGCGGTCACCGCCGGTCGGCCCAACGTGGCGGTGCGGATGCCTCGGCATCCGGTGGCGGCCATGTTACTGGCGGAAGCCGGCTTGCCCATTGCCGCGCCAAGTGCCAACCAGTTTGGCCGACCGAGCCCGACCCGCGCGGCGCACGTTCTGGCGGATCTGGGAGCGCGTGTGAATTTGATTCTCGATGCCGGGCCGACGGAATTGGGAGTGGAATCCACGGTGCTCGACCTGACGCAATCGCCGCCGGCTATCTTGCGCCCGGGCGGCGTTACCCGGGAACAATTGGAGGCGCTCATTGGGCCGGTCACGCTGGCGCCGAGCGTTGCGGATGAGCTGGCGCGAAAGGGGTTGGCCGGGCCGGGGATGACCCAACAACATTACGCACCCCGCGGCCGGGTGGAATTGTTTGCCGGCGACCGGGCGGCGGTGACTGACCGGCTGGTTGCGCGGGCGGCGGATCTCCGCCAGCGCGGACATTGTGTGGCGGCGCTGGTCAGTGAGGAGATGGTGCCGGTGGTGGAACCGGTCGCGGAACTGGTGGCAAGTTTTGGCGCGTGGGGGGATTGGGAGAAATTGGCCCAGCGGCTATTTGCGGCGTTCCGGGTGTTTGACGGGCAGGGGGCCGTGGTGATTTTATGTGTGCTGCCGCCGGCGGAAGGGATTGGGTTGGCGGTGCGGGATCGGCTGCAACGTGCGGCTGGCATCTTGACGGAACGGGCTGGTGCGGAGTAAGGTGGAAATGCTCGCTACGGAGAGGTGGCAGAGTGGTCTAATGCGCACGCTTGGAAAGCGTGTGGGGTCGCAAGGCTCCCGCGAGTTCGAATCTCGCCCTCTCCGCCAATTTTGTTTTCCGAGTTAGCCATCGTTCGTGTGATAGCCTGCGTCGCGCATGGCGGACAACGTGGCCATCAACCTCGGTAGGCATGCTTTCGTCCATCCTTGGAACCAATCGGAACCACAACAAAAGACTCCAGTTCTGCGCGTGGGCAGCGTTGACGACATCGCGCGAAGGTGCCAAGATAAGGCGGGAATGAAATTCTACATCACCACGCCAATTTATTATGTGAACGACCGCCCGCACATCGGGCATGTGTATACCACCACGCTGGCGGATATCGTGGCGCGCTATCACCGGCTCTGCGGCGATGATGTGTTTTTCCTGACCGGGACCGACGAACACGCCGCCAAGGTCGTGGAGTCCGCAGCGCAACACGGGCTGACGCCACAGCAGTGGGCCGATCAGAATGCCCAGGCGTTTCAGGACACCTTTAAAAAACTCGGTATCGCCAACGACGATTTCATCCGGACTTCCGAACCTCGTCACAAGGTGAAAGTGCAGCAGTACGTGGGCGAATTATTGCAGAGCGGCGATGTTTATCTGGGCGAATACGAAGGGTGGTACGACGCCGGACAGGAAGAGTACCTGCCGGAAAACAAGGCCAAGGAGTACGAGTTCAAATCGCCTTTCAACAGCAAACCGCTCATCCGTAAAAAAGAAAAGAATTACTTCTTTCGGCTCAGCCGGTATGCCGAGCCTTTGCTCCAACGGATCGCCGATCAGCCGGATTTTATTCAGCCGAACGAGCGCCGAAATGAAGTGGTCAACCGGATCCGCGAAGGATTGAATGACGTGCCGATCTCGCGCACGGACGCTGGCGACTGGGGGATCAAGGTGCCGGGCGACACGACGCACACCATTTACGTTTGGATCGATGCGCTGATCAATTACCTTTCGACCGTCGACACACCGGACCGGAGTAACTATTGGCCGGCGGATGTGCATTTGCTGGCCAAGGATATTCTCTGGTTTCACGCGGTCATTTGGCCGGCGATGTTGCTCGCCTTGAAACGGCCCTTGCCCCGGCATGTGTATGCGCATGGCTTCTGGATCAGCGAAGGCCAAAAAATGAGCAAGAGCCTCGGCAATTTCATTGATCTCGAGCGGATCGATCGGTATGTCACGACGTACGGCCTGGATGCGCTTCGGTATTATCTCGCCAGCAACGGGCCGCTCGCGGCCAACGACAGCGATTTCGCCGAAGCCAAATTCATTGAGGTCTACAATACCGACCTCGCCAACGAATTGGGGAACCTTGTCAATCGCGCGCTCGCCATGCTCCATCGCTACCGTCAGGGGCTGGTGCCGGCCACCTCGGTCGCGGACTTGAAAGCGGAAGCGGAAATAACTTTTGGAACGTACCAGGCGCGCATGGAAAAACTGGACCTGACCGGTGCGCTGGCCGAGCTGCGGTTGTTTATCATCCGCGCGAACCGGTACGTCGAGGAAAATGCCCCGTGGAAGTTGGCCAAAGTGCCCGATCAGGCTGCGCGTCTCGATGCAGTCCTTTACAATCTTCTCGAAGCAGCGCGCTTGATATCTGTGGCGCTGTTGCCGGTGATGCCGACCATTGCCGGGCAGATGCGCGACCAGTTGGGCGTGGGGGCTCTGACCGGCTCCTTGCCGACGGAACTCGCCTGGGGCGGCTTACCCGCCGGCACAAAAATCGGGACTGCCACACCGTTGTTCCCGAAGCAGGCCTGATGCAATTCCCAGATTCGCCGCGCTTCCACGTTGTGGCTGCTGAGGCGGTGTCGCCGCGCGTGGGTCCATTCTCCCCGCGGCCGATTTATGTGTATCTGCCGGAAGCCGCTGCTGCGCACCCGCGGAAAAAATTCCCGGTGATCTACTGCCAGGATGGCCAAAATCTTTGGGATGATCCGCACTGTTGTTTTGGCCACGGGGGCTGGTATCTGAACCGGATCGTCGACGAGCTTGCAGCCGACGGGAAAATTGAGCCGGTGATTCTGGTGGGAATACCCAACAGCGACGAGCGGTACCGGGATTATACGCCGCGCCGAAGTTTTCTGGATGGGCGGGATCATCCGTATGCGGATTTTGTTTGTGAAGTGGTCAAGCCCTACATCGAGAAGAATTTTCCGGCGAAACAGCGCCGCAGCGATGTGGCGTTATTGGGTTCTTCACTCGGTGGCTTGGTGGCGTTATGGCTGGCTCACCAGCGGCCTGAAAGATTTGGGAAAGTGATCTGTTTGTCTGGCGCGTTCCAAGTTCGCGACCGGCAGCGGCAATCGTTTCTCGATTACCTGGCTGCGCTCGATCATCAGAATTTGCGAGTGTATCTGGATAGTGGCACGGTCGCGGATGGCGTAGTGCTGACCCGTAAAGTGGCCGCGCTCTACCGGTCGCGAGGCTGGCAAGACTCGGTGGACTTATTGCACCTCGAAGTCAAGGGCCACGCGCATAATGAACGCTGTTGGCGGGATCGTGTCTGGCGGGCACTGGTGTTTTTATTCGGGTCGGGTACGCCCGACCCTTAAAAGAACTGTTCCTTTTGTCGGCCACGTCACTAACGCATTACCAGGCGTCGCGAGACGTTGGGACCGCGACTCCTGTAGCGCCGCGAGCGGTTTGAGCAACTTTCACGTTGGTTTGAGCAATCCTGCCTAATTTTTGGGTAGCGCAAGGCAAATAAGCTGTCCAAATTGTGGGTAAGGTAAGGCAGCCGTAAGAAGGCTTTAAACAGCATTTAAACGGCCCAAAAGACTTGCTGCGGAGGCTAACCGGCCTCAGATCGCATTCAGAGCTGCCACCGTTGTCGCTGCTGCAGTCTGGGCACGTCGAGTGGCTTTCGTCATCCACACCGCCTGTACGGCTTGGCCATATTGCACAATCAGTTCACGCAGATCTGTGACCGTCATCAAATGCGCGACCCCGCTGTGATCGGCAATCGTCTGACTCGATGCGCGGAACGCGGCTTTAAATGCATCGTCGGGTTGTAAGCCTTCGGCAGTCGCCAGCATGGTGATCAAACGCGAAAAAATGTTCTGATCGGATTCCTCTGCTGCCAGCGTAATGCTGCCAACGGTAATGCCGGCGGCCAGTGCGGCTTGATAGTCGGCATCGATCTGAGCGAGCTTGGCGGTTTTGCGGACGGAAAAACTCGGTTCAAGCTGGGAACCGTTTAGCACCCAGCCGGTGCAATCCTGCAGGTTGCAGAGCCGGTCAAGCGCGGGGAGCGGATCGGCGCGGCGAGCAAGGAGCACATCCGTGCTGGTTTTCTGCGGGCCGCGATAGATGGCGGCGACGACAGGGTGACCGGTGGCATCGGTGGTGGCAGACGGGGTGGCGTAGTAGGTTTGCATTTTGTCCTCGTTAGATTGAGCAACCGTCTACCCAGGTCGGCAGCGGTGATCCGGTTAATGTTCCATCGTGGCCATTCCCGCTGCAATCGGTGGCGGTTAAGCCGGTGCCCTCGTTAAACTTCCAATAGGCTACCGTGTTGGCATCAGTGCCAAGAATTGGTTGCGGGACGAACGCTGCTGTATAACGGGCGATGTTGGACAACTGTACTTCGTCAATAGTTCCATGAGTTTTTCCGAAGATAACTCCACCGATTCCAAGCCCCGAAGTGATTGCCAGATAAGAACCGGCAGCACCCACAACAAAGTTTCCATCGACGAATATATTTGTAATACCGCTTGATTGAACAAGGGCGATGTGATGCCACATTGCATCCGAAACTGCCGAATAGAAACGAAGGAATGTGTTTCCTCCAAATTGCAAATAATTACTGTTCCCGCTGTCACCATTTTCATTAAGAACCAACCACCATCCACTCGGCCAATGCTCCATCATCCCTAAAACCCCTAGAGACTGAGCACCGACCGAATTCGACTTGAACCACAATTCAACCGTGTAATCCGAAGATGGGATTGTAATTGAGTCAGAAGGGGTCATCACATAATTCTGGCTCCCATCAAACTGAAGTGCGGTGTCAGTGATCGCTGCCGCTGTGGTGGCAGTGGCGGCAGTGCATGGGGCTGACGCACCGAAACCGTTAACGGCGGCAACGGTGTAACTGTAGAGCGTGGAAGCGGTCAAACCGGTGTTGCTGTAGGAATTAGTCGAGACATTGGTGAGAAGCGTCCCGCCCCGATAAATGTTGTAGCTGGTAGCGCCAGTCATGCTGTCCCAAGCAAGATCAATGCGCGTCGCGCTGATGGCCGTGGCGGTCAGGCCGGTCGGAACGGCGGGGACCACGCCGGCTAGCCAGGCGGCAAAGGCTGGGTCAGTCTCGGTCTGGACAGCAGCATAAGGGAGAGTGTTCCAGGCGGTGCTGCCGGTGCCGATCTTGAATTTACCAGTGTTGGTCTCAAAGCCGGCTTCCCCGGCGGCGAGAGTGGGGTTAGCGCTGGTCCAGTTGGCGGACGTGTCGCGGCGGAGTTGGATAGTAATGGCCATTGGTTCCTTTGGGGAGGTTGAGAGTTGAGAGTTGAGGGTTGAGTATTTGGCGGTGAAGGGGGCGAGGTCGGAGGAAAGGGCAGACTGGAGACTGGCGACCTGAGACTGGAGACTGGCTGAGTTGACAGCGCGGCCGGCCTCGAGTAGGTTCTCTGTGCCGATGGGCGTGTTAGACGTCTGGTCAAGGCCGTTACTGGCATGAACCCCCTCGGCCTTTGTTTTCCACGCCGTCACAAACGCAAGCGACTGGTCTGCTCTCCGGTCGTGTTGGACCGTAAAAATTGTTCCATTGACCCGCTTACTCAGCAGGATCCGGTTCGGCTTGTTGCCCGGCTCAGCAGTCTCCGCGTTATTCACTACATCGGGAATTTTCTGATAATCTTCTTTGGTGAGCGGAACCTGTTTAGGGTTGGACTCAGATTGACCGTGGCGATTATCCGCATGCACAATCGCGTGCGTCTCCATGAGCAATTTGTGGCCGGCAATATCAACGCCTAGTTCCTTCTTAACTAAATTCGCCGTATGCTCGGAAACCTTTCCGACTTCTTCCCCACGGTGAATGCCACCAGTCATGGCATCATCGTAAAGCTTGCCAATTTTTGCGCTGGCCGATGGCGCGTAGGAACCATCATTAGTTCCCTCCGTCGTTTTCCCGCGATTGTCATTGGAAGCCTCCAGCCTCGCCAGTCGCGCCCGCATGGCGTCGAGTTCCGTCTCGACCTTCTGCTCCGCCGCCGCCGCGCCGCTGATATTGGCGGGCGGTTGAGAGGTGAGAGTTGAGGGTGGAGGGCCGCCGATAGTTTCTTCGCCGGCTTTGGGAACGGGAATGTTATGGCGGAGGTAATACCAATTCTTCGGCACCGGCACCGTGGCCACCACCACCTGATCTCGCTCGGCCATTGCGAGCGGTTCCTCTGGCTCGGTGAAATCGGCCACCAGCACCGGCGCTTCCTCGCGGTCGCCGTAATTGACTTCTGTAATCACGCCCGTGAGCTGGCAGCCGGCATCGCTGCCCAGCCAGTTCGCCACCGCCTGCACCCGTTCCCGCCGGATCCCCGCCAGCGCCTGCACCTGGGCGCGGCCACTGGATTGCTTCGCATCGCCGGTCCCGGTCTGGCCGAGGATCACCAGGTCGGCACAGTGATCGGCGTAATCGATCATGGCCATCTGCGGATTGTCTTTGCCATTCTTCTGCGACTCGATCAGCTTGATCGTGGCATCGGTCGGGCGAAAAATATACGTGTTCACACCGCCCGTGGCCGCGCCGGCTTTCATCGCGGCCAGATCGGCCGGGTTGATGTTCCGGTCGTAAGCCACATCCACCCAGGGCAGGCCGAACTGCTCGGCGAATTTTAACATCCAATCCCGACCCCAGATCATCGAGCCCCACCACCAGACCAGCGTCCGTAAAATGGATTGCTTCGTGGCCGCGCCGCTGCAGGTCTGATATTGCGCCAGTACAAACCGCAATTCTGCCAACTCTTGCGCTGGCCCGGGCGATGGCGTGAAGCCCGGCGCGACGATCCCGCTCGTGCTCGGATACCGCAGGCCCAGCTTGTGGCTGGCGGTGTAACCGATCCGCCGGGGCGACACGTAGGCCGTCGCCCGCACAAACGCGCTGCCATCGGCGTGCCGGTCCCAAAGCAATTCGTTCAGCGAGACCCCCATCACCAGCGCGTCGGTCGCATCGTATAAAAAGCCCTGCAGCCGTCTCTCATCCGTCGCGACCGCCGGATTGAATCGGCCCAGTTGCTGACGCACAAAGTCCGCGCGCTCAATCGCCGTGGCGGTTGGTTCTTCACCGTCGAGCGCGGCGGGATGGACCGTGAAGCGGGCTGTGGCGGCCGCTTCGCGAACCTCGTGGAGATTCTTGCGAGCCCGCGGCCAGGTGTCGAGCATGACCTGCATCAGATCGTAGCCACTGGTCCAGTCCCCTTGCAGCCAGGCATACAGCCAGGCGCGGATTTGAGTGGGCGTGAGTTTCGGCAGGAGCTGGTAATACTCACCGCCCGTTGGCAGGACGAGCCGGCCGGAGGTGAACGCCGGGGAGTCTTCCAGTTGGCGCGCGGCGGCAGCCTCGGCAGTGTGGCGGATGATCTGGAAATTCCAATTGCCGATCTTCATAGTGTCAAGGCGCTCCCAATGAATTCGTAATCGCTGGCAGATTTAATCCCGCCGCCAGTTTTGAGCAGCTTCCAGACCGTCTGTTTGACGGCATCGAAGGTGTCGCCGTGCTGGCCGTTCACGTCCGGCTCGCAGACGAACTGGCCCTTTTCCTTTTTCACCAACCGGAAATCTTCCTTGATGTACCGATCGGGTGGCAGCCAGAGATGGTTGTCATCCAGTTCGCCCACGAGCAATCCGCCCTGGTACTGCTTCAGTGTGATCTTTTCGGGTTCACCAGGCAGTTCAATCGTTTCGCTGGCAATCACCAGGTCAACCGGTACCAGTGCACCGAGCTTGCGGCGCAAGCCCTGGCACCAGAGCCGCTCGCCCGTGGCATCCACCGCCAGACCGAACGCCGGGCCGCCCGCTTTGCGCGCCGCCACGGCGCGGATCGCCCGTTCGAGCCGCTCTTCGGCCACAGCGGGATCCCACGTCTTCCAATTCAAAATGCCGCGGACAATAAATTCCGCGCCGTGCTGTTCTGTAATCGCGAGCGAGGACGGGTTGCTCTTGGCTTTCGTGGTCGAGGCCACGTCAAAGCCGAGCGCCACCTTGCCGTCGGTCAAATGCTCACTCACCCACGCCAGTGCGCCGTCAAATTCCAGGTCGGAGCCGACATTGAAGAACCGGCATTGCGGGGTGTGATTCAGGTGCTCGCCCGCGCCACGCCGCTGGGCGGCATCGAGCTGAGCGAACCCGCAGGCGCTAGTCCCGCCAATCACAAAAATGCAACCATAGTTCCGGTCCCAGGCTTCCTTGTCGTACTCGCGGGCACGGGATTCGGCCGGGGTGATCACCGCGCCGGTATCGTCGTCGTACAGATTCACGCCGTCGGCAAAAGCGTCGTCTGCCGTCACGCGCCGGACCCAGACACCGAGGTCCGTCTTGTAAAGGTTGCCAGCCTTGTTCACCGGCAACTCCACGCCGATCGGCGGCGCGAGCAATTCAAAGCTGTAATGCGTATCATCGGGCGGCGGCGTGGTGGTAAGCACGCAGCGGAACTCGGGATTGCTGGCGATGATCGGCTTGACCGCTTCCCAGACGGCCCGAAACTGTTTCACGCGGCCGACTTCATCCAGGATCAGGTCGCCCGTTTCGCCGACGGCCTCCGGGGTCAGAGCGACTACCTTCGTGCGCGAGTAAACGCTGGGCGAATGGTACAGGCGGAACTCCAGCCGCTGGGCTTCGTACAGCTCGGCAAAATCATCGGCGCTCAACGTCGGCAGCCGCTTCGATTTCTCAGTGTCGAACGTTTCGAGCTTCAACTTGGCCTCGGCGGCCACGGCGGCAATGTGGGCAAATGAACCCTGGACGCTACCGGCTTCCTTGCGCACGATTTCGCGACCCAGGTCGAGCTTCACCGAGCCGAACACGACGGTATGGCCCGGGGTGCGGATCATCTTCACCAATGACAGATCGCCGGCAAATGTGGTTTTGCCGTATTGGCGGCGCGTCACAAAGCCGGTGACCCGGTGTTCATCAGTGTCGCGCAGGAAAGCGCGTTGCCCGTCCCGGGCTTTGAGCGGCGCGTTCACTTGTAGCGTTCCTCCAACACCTGGCCGAGCAGGGCGAGCTTGCCCTGGTAATCGGTGTTATTCTTGTCGCCGACGATTTCGCGGATCTTCGATTCCCGGTCTTCCAGCATCTTCAGCTTCCGCTCCGCCTGGGCGAGCTTCTCGCGGTCGATCGCCAGCTTGGCCAGATTCAGCGCACCCTTGTCCTCGCTGGCTTTCAGGCAGCCGAGGTTCACCAGGTTCTTGGTCGCGAGATCCATTTCCTCGCGGCTCCGCGCCAGACGCACGGTGTAGGCCGCGTCGTCTTCCCCTGGGCGCTGGCCTTCCGCCTGCTCGGTGGCGCAGCGGGCGGCCGTCATCCAGTAGCCCGTGGCCAGGCGGCGGCTGTCGGTCGTCAATTTGTCGGCACCGGCCGATGCCAGGGATTCGCCCAGCTGCCGGTTCAGGATCACGCCCACCTGGATGATCGCCTCCGATCGGCGTGGCCCCTTGATGAACTCGTAAATGTTTTTCGCGGACCACTCCACGCCGTGCGCGGCGGCGATGGCTTGGAGCTGCTCGACGTTTGGCTGCGCTTCCAGTTGCTTGGCGAACGCGACTTTGCCGTCGTCCGGTAGCAGGAAAAATTTGCAGTCCGCCCGTTTCTTGCGCGGCGTCCCGTCGTTGTTCACGGGTTTAGCCATTAGGAAGCAACCCCCAGCGGTTTCACACGGAGATCACGGAGAGCACGGAGGCTCTGTGTTCTCTGCGGACTCTGTGTGAGAATCTTCATCCTTCCGACACCTCGATGCCCTTGGGCGTGGCGACGTACCGGGTGGAATCGATGCCACTGACACCGATCAGCTTGGCCGCCTGCAGATCGCCAAGGATCTGCCGGACTTCGCGCTCGGTAATCAGCGGATCGAGCCGGCCCACGGCCGACACGATGTCGCCCAGGTTCGCGCCGACGCTGGCCGTCCCGCCAATGACCGCCGCCAGGCAATTGCGGTGGCGCTGGGTGAGCTGAGGTAGGGCGTGACCGCCGGGCGCGCCGTCCTTAATCTGGCGGCGATAAGGGTGCAAAGCGGGTTTCATTAAGCCGACTCCTCATCACCAAATCCGGCAAACCGAGCGGTGCGCTGTAAAAGTTTTTTAAGATCCCTTTTCATTTCGTCGCGATCCTCGGTACGCCGTTTTTCTTCGGCATCGCTGACGGCCCGGAGCACAAATGGAGTTTTGTCTGGCGCAATAATTTCGTCGATGCGGTGATGAAGATAGGCGTGGTCCTTGCTGTTTTTGGCGGAGTCGGCAAACTGCGCCTCGGCGGTCGGTCGCCTGCGAAATGTTCCAATCATGATGGCGATGTTGCTGCCAACCGAAGTCACGGCCACGATGATGATCCAGACGAGAGAAT
>Ga0316231_1003007_pt1 | contig 15336 bp, 12 predicted proteins | sample TBH18027metaG_FD_206002 | JGI IMG/M metagenome (GOLD analysis project Ga0316231, IMG submission 206002) | Freshwater microbial communities from Trout Bog Lake, Wisconsin, USA - TBH18027 | ecosystem: Environmental > Aquatic > Freshwater > Lake > Hypolimnion/Profundal zone | place: USA: Wisconsin...
ACTCGGCCCTCGCACGGCGCTCACCAAACAGCCCGTGGGAGGTCGCGCAAATGACGGTGGATTGCGAATCGGCGAAATGGAACGCGACACCATCATTTCTCACGGGGCCACGGACTTTTTGCGCGAATCGATGATGGAGCGCGGAGACAAATCCTATTTGGCGATATGTAATCAGACCGGGATGATTTCCATCTATAACCCATCCAAAGGATTATTTATGAGTCCGATGGCCGATGGTCCTCTCCAATTCACCGGATCATTAGAACAAGACTTGCGTGTGGAACACTTGACCCGATATGGCCGCAACTTTAGCGTGGTTTGTATCCCGTACTCCTTGAAATTGTTGATTCAAGAGTTGGAGACGATCGGCGTCATTATGCGTGTGATTACGGAGGATAACATCGACCAGATTTCGAATATGTCGTATTCCAATAACATCGATAATTTGATGCAAGAACCGGATGTAAAACCGCTATCTTTGATTCGCGCCATCAAAGAAAAGTTGTCGGAATATCACACGAAACTCGCGAAAAATGCGCCGATTCTGGATTTGCCGATTTCTTCGATATTGTCCGAAGAGTCGGAGACTGATATTCCAGAATATTTAGGAGAGCTGTCGCCGAAAGCAGAAAGTCTACCATATCCGTCGGCGAGTCCGGGCTATGTGCCATCGATCGATTCTGCCCTTTTTGAACAGGATGAAGATTCGAGCCCGGCATACAATCCAAATACGCCATCCAATCCAAATACATTCGATGAAGATGAAGATGTGTTTGTCCAAGAAGGCGGAGGGGATAGCGATGATTCCATCCTTCAAGTTGGAGGTCGGGTATTGATGCGTGGATGTAGCGATGGGCATCCGGGACGACCTTGGGTAATTACACACGCAGGCAACAAATTTATTACGGTTCGCGCCTTGGACACGACTGGACTTTCACCGGATCAAACCGTTCGTGTAGTTTCTGGAATCGATGTGTTTCCCGAGACGGCAATGATTCAAGCGGAAATAATGCGAAGACAACAACATCAACAACAACAACACCAACAGCAGCAGCAATATCAGCTACAACAACCTGGCGAAATGGCGCGAATGGGTCAAGGAATGGGTACATCTTCACTCATCCCTTCCATTAATTTGAATATATCTCCCAATTTTGTCACCGGCGGCAGCGGCAATTCAATCGATCAAAGGGGAGGGGCAGAAGGAATGGTCGAGGGTAGTGGAGGATCAAATCCCCAATTTGACGGGATGAATTTAATGGTTGGTGGTGGAGGTGGAGGTGGGAGTATGGGTGTGGGTGTGGGCGGAGGACGCAGCAGCAGTACTAGTAATGGTGGAATGGTATTTCGCAATCCAGCCACGATTGGAGACAGCGACACTAGTTCTGCTGCACCCTCGCCTAGTGGAGGTGCCATTACCGTAGTAAAAAAAGGGTAATCGGACACACTGTGATTTATCGGCGTATTACAAAATTGATTTGTTTTGATTTTGTAATAAGAGAATATAAACAGAATAAAAGGATCCTATAAATTATAATACTTTCGTTCCATCCGTCTATTGTCCATCGTCCATCCATCCCAAAAAATGTCGACGATAAGCACCCGAATTATCAGTATCTACAAATCCCGCGGCGTTCTCTTGGAACAATTGGAGTCAAAGGGATATTTGGTCGAAGAATATTTGCGATTTAGCATTAATGGAATCGACGCGATGTTGACCAATTCTCAGTTGGATATGTTGATTCCGCACCCCGATGGGACCAAGGTGTACGTAAAATATTATTTTACTCTCAAACAAACCACCCGGCAAATTCGCCCCCAAACGCTGGACGACATTATCCAAGACCTCTATGAGATTGACGAAGTTCTCACGAAAAAAGACACGTTGATTATTATTATCGACGATGAGCCGAACGATACCATTTTAGCGAAAATGCGATATTTATACGATCACGACGGTATTTTCGTCATTATTCATAACATTCAACGATTGCAGACCGACATTTTGGACCACGTACTGGTACCCTTTATGGAAGTGTTGTCGGACGAGGCAGTCGCCGAATTTATGAAGAAGTATAATTTGAAGGATTTGTCTCAATTGCCCGAGATTTCGCGTTTCGATCCGCAAGCATTGGTCGTCGGCGTCCGCCCGGGTAAAGTGTGCCGCATTCAACGCAAAAGTATAACTGCACTGGATTACGATTACTATCGGGTTTGTGTATAGACGAATATTTATTTTGGGGAGATATATTAAGTAAGTAATACACATAAATATAATACCGGGATCGATGGCAAATCCGAGTTCGAATATGATACCTCCGCAACAGCAAAACTTTGTGTTGGAATATACGCCCTCTGATTTTTTCTATTTGACGAATGCCGCAGATATGCCGCAAGGACTCTTCGGGTGTTCGAACTTGGCGCAGACAGTGAAGGGCTGTTCTACTCAGGGAATGACCGCATTAAATGCAAATGCGTGTTATCAGAATGCGCTTTGCCAAAACCAAACATTGGTAAACGAGCTCTATGAAAAACGGGACAAACATTCGCAGGCCCAAGCCAAACTTTTGGATATTCACCGTCAATACCAATTTCAGGTATTGACCACATTCAATTTAGGCGTTGGTCTCGCGATTACTGCATCCTACATTTATTACAATCGATAATTTTTATCATATTATATTATAAATATTACTATCGAATAAATATTAAAATGTCATACTTTACGATTGATGAGGGGTTTTATACGGCCACGATGCCGATGCCAAGGCAAGTCGAACCATTTGTGGGAAATGTGGGGGGGGCAATTAAGCCGGGGGGAATGGGCGCAATTGGACCTTCTACTCTTGGCGGACCGGGTGGCATTGGAGGTGTAGGTGGACCCGGAGGTCCCGGAGGTCCAGATCGACAGCAAGTACCGATAAGTTTAACCGATCCGTCCAATGTATTCTCCTTGCAAGATGCCGTATCCGACAATCTAAACACATTTCAAACAAAATATGCGCGCTATATGCGATGTCAAAATCCAAATACCGTGGCCTCACCCCCGTGCGATGTGGACGGCACAGACAGTTTGTCCAGTCTCAACGTCGCATATCAATCCCTCCTGACCTCGATCCAAGATTTAAGCAATTCTTTCGTGAATCAAGTGACAATTGGCGGAACGACGCCCCAAGAAAACGACAAAATATCCAAAAAAATCCCCATAGAATACAAGCAAGTACTTAATTTACGGTCAAAACTGGACGACCAGCTTCAATCCCTATACAATCAAGTCAATAATGTACCGGATTCGCCCAAGACACAGTTGGAATCGGCCATCTATATAAACACACTGTGGATCATCTTGGCCACGTGTTTATTATATTATATTTTTATCGGGATGTAGAATATTTTACGCCGTTGATCCGATATTGATAATATGTATACTATTATATATAATATACATATTTAATAAAATTCATCCATTTTCAATACGATGAGCGATTTGTTTGATACTACCCTATATACGCATAAACGATTGAATACATTTGTCCAAAACTACAGCAACTATATTGAGAATGTAATCAACTCGGCGGGTGGCGATTCCTACCAGTATTATAACTTCCAATATTCACCGAATGGAATCACCATTGTAGATACCGGGCGAATTCCGAATCAAGAATTGTATCCCTTAAATCCGTGGATCGCGAATCCGACGGGAAACAGCACAAATGGGTGGAAAATGGAATTGGGCATTTCCTATAATAAATACAAATACCAGGAAAATCAGCAGATCGGCTTGGCCAGTAGTGGCGGAAATGTTCTATACCCCGTGCAACCCGGTCTACAATTTGTAGTTATTTTGCTGCCCGACAGCGCATATTCTAGCAATTACAACACATTTCAATATAATGCCGGATTGCCCGGGTCGTTTATCGATTATTTCGCCGATCCGTCCAGTGGAACAATCATAAGTCAAGGATTGACGAGCGCGATGGATACCTATGCAGACGCATTCTTGGACGCATCGAATCAAATATCGAATTTAGTCATACAAAAAAACGGAACCGCATTCGGTTGTGAATGGTTTGGCTACTTCAAACCCAATAGCTTGGGGAATTACGTCTTCAATATAAGTGCGGGGACAGGGGTCTATTATTACATTTGGATCGGAGACAAGGCGATTTGCGAATATACCCCGAAAAATGCCGATGTCTACAACAACAACCAATCATTTACCATAAATGTCGCGCAAAACACGACCTATTGTCCGATTCGAATCCAATACTATGGATATATTCCGATTCAGACGGTGACGCCATCGACACCCACCTTTTCCCTAACGATTCAAACGAATAGTGTGGCGGGTCAGAGGGGGGCAGTTACGGTCCCCGTGGCGGAGTGTATGTATACAATCGGCAATGGAACGTATGGCGCGTTTGCAATACAATCCTATGTGCCGACGCTAATGTACTGCGCATTCGTGAGCGGATCCGTGCAAGATTTGCAAAACGGCAATTTCATCTGTTATCAATTATTGCTTGGCACGAGTCAACCGGATTTAGTCGCATTTTACCAAGTGTTGAATACGTATAAATATGGTATGCAATCGGGGGTCTATGACAATGACAATAGTGGATTGATCGTCTCCTTTGGCGAATTGCCGGACAATACATATTACACGCCGATCAGTGGAACTGGATCCACGCCCTCACTGCCCGACAGGTTTTCCGTGTATCGATTAACGACGGATCTACGTATGGGCAACTCGTTTCAGATCGCGACGCAAAAGGACAGCAATGGGTTGTATCCGATGCAATTGCTCGACCCGTCGGGGACCTTTTTATCCTATGCGGACAATTACAATGAATTTATCCAGTATTATCCCACCGTATCGGCCACGACGGGCCAAGTCGAATCGGCGGCTCAAATGTCCGGGGATCAATGTGAGGAGAGCTGCAACAATAGTCAAAACTGCAATTATTATTTCACGTATACGGCGAATGGCGTGGACCAGTGCGTCACAGACAATCTAAACTCGATTCCCGATTTTAATCAAGTCATTCCTACGGGCTCGACTGCGATCGATGCCGGATCGTCCTCTCTCTTTATGCGAAACCTTCAATTTACCCAGCCCGCTGAATGTTCGCCGAATCAAACAATCGAGGTCAAAACGCTGGACGGAACTGCGAACTACAGCACTTCATTCAAATATGCAAATTATAACTGGCAAAATCCCAACGTAAGCACATTGAATAACATCGGCATTTGTGGAGATCCGAAATATATTCAATTGGGCAATGATGCCGCGCAAATCCTGTACCAAGATGCGACGTATTTTCATAACGGGGCTTGGATACCGGGTCAAGCGCCGAATGCTCGGGAAAATATGAGTACGATGGCCACCCTCAATGAGCCGGGTCAGGACAAGGGTCCAGGTCAAACGATTCCGGGTCAAACGATCAAGTCCAAATATACCGATGCAATCGGAGATACGGCCGACGGTATTCGCGCCGGCTTGGCCAATGAACAAAAATACGCGGTTTTAATGAAACGAGTAAATAACAATTACGTGGATTTATCGCAAAACCTCATTCCCGATTATCTGAAATTGCGCGCAGAAATGGCAGAGAATGTGAATTACGATTTCAAAGGAGACGAATTGCTATATTTCCGAAACAAACCTATCCCCACACTTCAACAACAAAGTGCGATGGACACAAATCAAGAATATATCACGCAAAACCTACTCTATATTTTAGGAACATTAACGGTAGTAATATTGCTAGTTTTAGCGTTAATTCTTGGCAGCGGAGAGTAAAGACGACCTCCTCTCATAAAATATATTTTTATAGTATACATAAAATATAAATATAAATATACTATAAATGGCATCGAATACCACACCAAATACCGGGAATTTCGATTTGTCCGCAATATTTGGTGTTCAAAAAAACTATTTGCTCGATTTATCAAACTCTTATCCGAATGTGAATAGTGCGGCCACCGTCGCCACTTATGTGAATTCGCTGCAAAACCAAATGGATAAACTTTCTACCAGTTTCGCCAAGGCGAATACTTCGGGGGAGGCGGTTTTGGATCAGCAACAGGAAATGATCGGCATTGTGAATACTGAACAGGAGCGATTGTTACAGAAGCAGCAATTGATCGATGATGCGCAGATGCAAATGGAGCGCATTGCATTGTTGAATAACTCGTACAGATTGCGTTATACGCAATATACCAAAATGATCATCGTTGCCGTCATTGGCCTATGTATTCACATTGTTTTGCGGATTGTTACGGGGACATTTACGCAAATGCCTACGGCCGCGACACTGCTATTACACGTGGCGAATATCGTGATTTGCGGTATCATTATTATTTATATTTACGCCGATATCCAATCGAGAGACCAGATCAACTTTAATCAGTTGAACTTGCCGCCGCCGGTATTGGATCCATCGGCCGGATCGGTGAATGATGCGAGTTTGAATGATGCGAGTGGATCGTCGTCTGCCTGGTTTTGTTATGAACAGGGATGTTGTGGTCAAAATACGGTCTGGGATTCGAGCGCGGGGATGTGTACGACCACTTCGGTGTATGATATGAGCGGCACCATCGCCACATTATCACCCTCAATGTTGCCGACTCAAACGCCGTCCTCTACTAGCGCACCACAAACACCTGTACAACTGTACCCGCTTCCGCCCTATTCCTATTATGATCCTATTACGTTGGCAAACGATCCATCGTTGAATGCAGTCGCCGGTCCTATACTGGATTCGTATCAATCGACGGCGCAGTCGACATTAAATAGCGGGTACCCATTGCCCGCACCTGTACTCTTGGATTCCTCCTCGACCGCCGTTTATCCAGATGCTTCCTACTGCGCGCAATATCCTACAGATGCATCGTGTATTTACCAAACCTCCCTCGTACTTTTACAAGATTATTATACGGATTTGCAAGGATTTGTTGCGCAATATGGGATCAATCCAACCACTACACAAGAATCGTTTTTGTCTTCGGCGAGTTCTCCGTATAATTTCCAAATCTTTGGTTCGACGAATAGTCCAGACGTATTATTGCCCAAGGGGTGCGGGTGTGGTACGAATAGTAACTGGATGCAGAATGGGTCGCCGATGAGTTTTGCAAATCAACCGTTTGAATATTCCAGTTATGGCAAATTTTAATCGGTATCTAGAATATATAGGTCAAATTGAAATCAAATTGAAATGTCAAGTAGTATTCCGACGAATTTTCCAACGGCTATGCCCACAGGTATGCCAACAGGTATGCCAACAGGTATGCCAACAGGTATGCCCACAGGTATGCCAACAGGTATGCCAAACAATTTGCCGAGTGCGACTGCACCGGCTGCAAGCTTGCCAAATGCAAACAATCTCCAAGAATTATACAATTCCGTACTATGGCAAAATGATATGATCACCGTGCAATTGGGTCAAATCCGCGATTCCGATTCGACCGATCAGCAAAAGGTCAAATATTTATTGTCGGATCTCAGTTATTACGTATATATCAACCATATCCTATGGATTATTTATTATCTCCTCGTTTTATTCGCAATCTATTGTTTATTTTACGGAAAACAGCGCGGATTTACCACATTTGTGAAGATTATGATCCTATTGTTGTTTTTCGTATATCCGTTGATAATCACTTCCTTGGAAATCGTCATTTATGACGCACTTTACTATGTATATGCGCTATTTTTCGGAATGGCTTACGTAAAAACGAACAATGTTCCCACATTTTCATTATTTGCAGCTCTATCTTCTAAGCCCGGCTATCCATAATAACAATAACATAATAATAATAATAATTTAGTAATTTCGTAAAATTATTATTACACCCCTTACATATTTGAAAATTCATTAAATTGGTAATTTGATAATCAATGTCAGCAAGGCGACGATATACCCATATCCAACAAAAACAGGCCAAGTTACCGACAAAAAATAGTAGGGGACGGTGATCATTTTATAATTATTTTCTTCAAAATGCTTGGCCTCCAATCCACATTTGTCCGCATCCTTTCTTACCATATCCGCATATTCATAAATTTGTTCACCCGTGATGATATTCGTATTCCCGAATTTCCCGCACCTCCCATTATTCCCAATAAAATATTTACAATCCCTACATATTTTGTTGGTTGTAATTAGTGCGGGGCGAATCGTAGGAATTAAGGAAAATCCCAACGTATACAATCGAAGCATTTTCATATTGGGTTTGGATAATAGATAATAGATGGGTGTAAAAAATAATCACAACATATATTTAAGTGGTTTGCGAATCAAAATCAAAATCGACTTCATCAGAGTTCATTGAAATCGATATCTCCGGACAAATCATCCGCCATATCGGCCGCCTCAGCCCCCATCTCCCCATTAGCTCCATTCGCATCATAATCACGACGATCATCATTTAGTCGGACATCCTTCCATACCCCATTCCGCAATTTGCCGTATTGTTTGTCCATATACTCGTGCAAATCTTTCGGGCTAGGATTGCGCGTCCCGTAATTGATGCTATACCAAATCTTGAATTCTTCGGAGAGTTGCGATTTCCGAATGCTTTCGCCCGGACAACGCATCACCTTGTCGCGGATAAATTCGGAGATATAATCTTGCTTTTCGCGATACTTGTTGCTCGCCGACAATACCGTGTCGCAATCATCCACGACTCCATTCGTCGCATATGCCCGATCGACCAACATCGCTAAGAAGGTCTCGACCCACGAGGGAAACTTCTCCTTCAAGTACCGGTCCAGCTTGAATTGATGGGGCTTGTCTGGATCGTCATCCACCGGATTTTCCGTGAATAGAGATTCAAACGGAACTACGCGAATACGACGCCACGTCCCGTGATCATTCGACTTGACCCCTATAAATTCATTGCAGCAAACCACGAATTTTGCTTGGGGAATGAATACGACGGGATCTGTCATATAGAGACCACGCGCACTGATTGGTTCTACGCCACTCACGTATTCTTTCATCGGGCCCTCGTGTAAAATGTCGCCCTTGCTCGGCTCCTGCATTACCACATATCTCGCGCCTTGAAGTGCGACGATCTCCGTCGCCGTCCCACCCACCTTGACACGTGGCTGGGTGAAGATCGAAATGGGTGCACCGACTTTATATGTACCGAGGGTTTGGCTCATCAAGTCGGTCAATACCGATTTTCCATTTGCCCCGACACCGATATAATTGTTAAACGTTTGATTTACGGACGCAGTGCCGATGAGCGTGGAAGACAAATGATCCCACATATATTTTCGCAATTCAGCATCGGGGAACAGTTTTGCCATAAAATCGTGGAGCTGTTCTTGGACCTCAAATTTCGACGTGGCCGCTGCACTCAACGGTGCCCCATTTTTGCCGGGGGACTTGACTAATGGCACATAATTCACCTCGGTACATTTCGTCAAATAGTCCTCCGGCAATCCTTTGCGGAAGGTCTTCTCCTTGAAATCAATGACCCCATTCTTGCAGCATAACAAATACGGATTGCTGTCTAGGCGATTTTGGAATTCCGAATCGTAAAACAAATCACGTGCCTCTTGCATAATGTTTTTCTTATCGCTGGTTTGGCCGAGTCGGGCGGCAATATCCAAAATGACTTGGACACGTGCCTTCGTTTTCGGGTGTTTTTCGTCTTCTGGGTCGAGCGTTCCCAAATATAATTGGAGTTCATTCGCCTTATTTATGTATCGTTCGCGTAGCTCATTGGAGATCGCCTTGCGCAAATATGTACCCGAGTCGATACGCTTCCACCGATGATTTTTGAACCTATACCAAATCCCGTTCTTCACGTCGACACATACGTATTCGTCCTTGTACATTTGATAGAGGACCATCGTAATGTCATAATCCGTGGCCCGTTTCGGGTTTTTTCCACCCGAATTTGACGATGCCATTATCACCGAATTTATGGTCTGATCCAAATAATATCCCACCGTTTCTTTACGGACATTGTCAAATCCCGTTGGATTGTCGTGCATCGCCCAATAGATGATGGAACGATCTGTCACGCCCCCCGCCTTGCGCTCAAATTTGGACCATTGATCGCACATATCGGGAATGTCGCTGCACTGAAAGCTGGACGATTTCGCGCTAAATCGGATCCATACGATGAGTAGCGAGATTTTCGTGTATTTCTGCGTCCGTTCCGTGTGTTTGAGCGCCCATCCCACGCGGATCCATTTCGAATACGATCCCTGTCCATAATACGATTCGGTCAAAACCATCGTATATTTGGCAATTTCGCGCAATTTGTATTCATTAGGGGGAATCGATTCCAAAAACCGCTGGTAATAGAGATCGAGATCTTCGAGTGTGCGGATGCGTGATAGGTCCGACGATCCTATCATCGAGGTGAAATCAGAACTATCTTCCTCTTCGGGGGTTGGCGTTCTTCTGCGGCCGGTCGCCCCCCCTCCTCCTCCCCCGTTTGTGGCCGCCGCGATTTGTTGCATAAATGCGGTTTTGTAGAAGAATTGGGGATGGCCCGTATATCTCACCGACAATCTCGTAATATTCTCCTGGGTCAAATATTTGGCCACCTCGCCCGGACTATTTACGAATTCGCCATCGTCCGGATCGAAACAAATGTCGTAGACTTTGGTCAATTGATAGGCCTCGTGGTGCGGTTTCCTCGATCCGTAAAGTTGCCAATTTGTCCCCCCCTGACTGATTCCCTTGTCGAACACGTCATCCCACGTATTTACGATGGGGAAATCACCCCACAATTCGGCAATGCGCGGAATCATCCGCTCGCGCAAAATACACTGGGCCGCGTGATCCATCTGAAGTCCGATGATTATATGAAGCCCGTCTTTTGTGATTTGTTTGTCGGCGACTCGATTGACCGCCGCTTTTTCGAAGATAAATACTGGAAATTTGCTATCCTCGTCAAATTGATAGATGTCCTTCAATTCGGCTAAATACGCGTCGACCAAATCCTCGATATGTTCCGTCGCATATACACGTTCGGGCAAATCGAGTGCAAAATGCAGGTCGAGATCGATCGCAATCGGACCATTCCCACCGGTCAACTGTTTTTCCGTCAAATACTCGAGTGCGTTTTTACGAACAACCTCATTGTAGTATAACTGCATAAAGGTGTCGTATTCTGCGTCCGAAATGTGATAATTGCCGCCGTAAATGCCTGAGGATTCATCGCCGCCGATCCTGGTATGCGTCGATGTTTTTACGCAATCTGTACCGGATCCGGCCCCCGATGCTGCCCCCGCCCCCGCCCCCGCCCCCTTTTTCTTATCAATCCGATGTTTAATCAAGAAGTCCTGAAGATTTGAATATTTTACTTTTTTGATAATCGTCGTCGTCGTTCGCGGCGGAAGAACTGTCGACTGATCCATTATATTTATATTTAAATTTGTGGTTAGATTCGGATTAATATTACTAGATGTTGAACTCGATTCCATACTGAGGTATAATGTACGTATACATTTATTTCATTTTTAAAAATCAATTTTGTAAATATAATGTATTATTTTGCGCGGTTTACCCTTGTTTTGCAAAAAATATGATTATGGGGATTGGGCGGATATGATTTGGATCGAGTACAAGGTCGTATGTTTTACGCGGCAAAATCTGACAAAACCCGGCAAAACCGGCAAAATCCAACAATTGAAGTGTTAATCGCCGATAAAAAATTGATCACCAGAACGTAAAAATACATAAAGGAAAATATACCAGACTTTTATATCAAGGATGAAGTTTTGCACCGTTTGCGACAATATGTATTATATCGGGATCAACGAAAAAGACGGGAACCAACTCACCTACTATTGCAGGAATTGCGGGTATACGGATGAGACGATTGCCTCGGAAAACGTCTGTGTATTGAAGACGCAGATAAAAAAGGGGGCGCAAAAGTTTAACCATATCATCAACGAATATACGAAATTAGACCCCATTTTGCCGCGAGTCTATATGCAATGCCCCAATGCCGCGTGCAAGACGAATACGGTGGAATTGTCCCCCCGACCACCGGCCGAGGTCATTTATGTGCGATATGATGATGACAATATGAAATATCTGTACATGTGCGTGACGTGCGACAATACGTGGAAGACGGATGATACCCACTAAACAAGGACAATCGGTAAAATCGACAACCAACAACCAATAACCAATACCCAACAATCATCATTTACAACAACAAACAACAAAAAATCGCCCATTTTCTTGTTGTTTGGTCGATTTTTTGTTCAGACCTTGGATTCTACAAAATTGAAATAGTTTTCTGTGCGAATGATTTAGAAATATCGCGCAATTATATACCCATATCCGTAAAATCGTAAAATGTCAAAGTCAGGTATTACCTATAATGTTGAGGAGGATGATGTCGAACGTGCGAATATTTTGGGACCGTTAGGTGTAGCAAAACACGAAGAGGAGGAGGAAGAGGAGGAGGGGTCCGAATCGGATTCGAATAAGGAGGAGGAAGAGGACGAGGAGATCGATAGTGATGTCGATTCCGAAGATGAGGAAGAAGAGCAATTGGGCGAATTGGGCGAGGGTATGCCGCCGCCACAGGTAAAGGGCATACCTCCCGTCTCGCGATTTGCCTTGGAATTAGAGGAGGACGAGGAGGAAGAGGAAGAGGAGGACGAGGACGAGGAAAACTATTTGCAAAAATTCGACGAAAGTGTCAAGACGAATATTATATCGGAATTCCACCCGGAACTCATCGCGCATAATTACGACGAGGTCGATATTATGACCAGGGTTGTGCGAAATGAGGCGGGATTAATTATCGATCCTCTACATCGAACCCTTCCATTCTTGACCAAATATGAAAGGGCGCGGATTTTAGGCGAAAGAGCAAAACAGATAAATGCGGGCGCCAAACCATTTGTTGAGGTGGATGCGAGTGTCATCGACGGCTACCTCATTGCGATGGCGGAATTTGACAAAAAAATGATTCCGTTTATTATCAAACGCCCTTTGCCAAATGGGGGATGTGAATATTGGAAATTTCGCGATTTGGAAGTGCTGTAAGTTGTGTAGCGGCGCCAGTGAAACCAAACCAAATAAAAAACATAATTTTGTAATCTTGGACAAAATTATATCACGATGCATCATTTTATTTCAAAATCCTTTTTTATCATTCCTTCCATAGATCGTTTAATTCTTCCAGTGCTTACCGCAATCTAGACAAGTCACGAAAATGGTGGCCGGCTCATCCGCACTACGCGTCTGCAACTCATAATATGTACAACGTTTTGATCGGCATTTCTTGCACGTAAACATATCGGTCGATGCCTGGGTATTGTCGACGTATTTGGAGGCATCCCGCTTAATCTTTCTCTGAATCAAATTGTGCCAATGATCGGGCCGAAATTCTTGGTGTGTCATAAATGCCACGGATTGAGGAGTGATATCCTGTTTGCGGATCTGTTCCAACAATTCGGGGTGTTTCAAATTGATGTATACACTGCGCAACCGATCCTTGTACAACTGTACGAAGTGTGGATTTTCCCACTTTTTTACGATTTTCCGCTGAGTCGCCTCTTTAATTGCATAATTGTAGATTCCCTTTTCCAGATTTAGGGAAAAGATATCTGCAACAATCGTTGAGGACGGAAGTGTGGTTGGACTCGACGCATCGACTGGATTCAGCATTTCTTGGAATTTCTTGGATACATTGGCACGAAAGTGGTCGGGATTATGTATCATTTTTGGCGGTGGCGAAACGTATAATAAATAGTGGAAGGTAAGATCTTTATTATACAATGTTTATATCGATTCCTCGGTTCAATTTTTTATTTGGTTTATGCAAAATATGCCTCTTCGCACAGTTCGCTCGTGCAATCTAGATAGGTCTGTGCCGGAGGGTCGGGCACGATCCCGACAAACACATTTTCGATGATCTTGTTGATTTTCTTGGCCGACTCCTCCTTGATCGCACTCGTCGATTTTGCCTTGTCCTTGCAAATCTTGATCATCTTCGGCTTCCTTTTTTTGTTGGTCTTGGAGACAGACACCTTTCCTCGTCTACGATCTTCATTCCCCGATTCCTCGTCATCTAACGAATCCTTGTCATCTTCCTCGGACGATTCGTCGTCCTCCTCCTCATCTTCCTCCTCCTCATCGTCGTCGACTACAAATCCATCTTTGACATATCCATCCCTCGTGTGGGGAATCGTATCGTCGTCGGAAAACGCCTCCTCCGACGCCTCATCGTCGGAATCTTCTTCTCCGATATTCTCAAATCCGCCAAACAACTTTTCGTAGATTTGATTCCATTCGCCCGTGGTCAAGTCGCGAATACCCGCTGCCGCATCCACGTCCCGATTTACCAATACACACGATCCGAAGAAGAGCGTGGTGTCGACGGGCGGGGGGAAATCATATTTGTTTTCTTGGCCAGCCCGCCCAACGGTTTTGCCGAATATCTGGATAGAGTACTTGGTGTCTTGAATTTTCACATTCCACGTCGTACAGAGTCCGAACCCATTGGCGGACTTGGATCCCGCCTTCTTGTATAACTCTTGCTCGTTATACTCCTTTAGATTGGTCGCCTTAATCGCACCACTTTTGTCCACGATTAGAATCGATGGCATTGTTGGTGACAAATATAGATATATTTGTTTAGCGGAAACATTTAAGTGGTTTTTGTACATTGATTTGGAGATTTGGCGATGGTGATTCTTGGAAAAATATATAGATAATATATAATGGCACGTGGAATAATGCGCAATACAAAAAAATATTCGATATATCAGCCGCGGGGTGCTCGCCGAATTTCGCGAAAACGGATTTATCGAAGAATGGTGGGTGGGGATGGCCAAGGTGAAGTTCATCCTGCAATTTCGCCCGTGCAAAACAAGGCTATATCTGTAAATGGCGAAGGAGATTTAGAAGAACCCGATGATTTATCTCAACGCGAATTCATTTCATCGGTTGATACCGATAATGAAACCACGGTCGAACCAACTACACCAAGTCCTGATGCTGAACCTAGACCTGGGCCAGTTGGAATTGCATTAGAATCATTTAAGGAATTTGTCGGACTTGATAAAAAACCAGAAGAAGGGGTCGTGACACCATCTACGCCACCACCACCACCACCACCACCACAAGAAGAAGAGGTTATGTCGCCACCACCACAGGAAGAAGAGGTTATGCCGCCACAACAAGAAGAAGAAGAAGAGGTTATGCCGCCGCCACCACAAGAAGAAGACGATGATTCATTGCAAAATGAGATAGATGAATGTGAAAGAACGAATGCGGATTTAGAGGAAGAATTAAAAGAAACCAAGAATGAATTAAAAGAATTAGGAAATAAGTTGGAAGA
>Ga0316231_1003008_pt1 | contig 15330 bp, 7 predicted proteins | sample TBH18027metaG_FD_206002 | JGI IMG/M metagenome (GOLD analysis project Ga0316231, IMG submission 206002) | Freshwater microbial communities from Trout Bog Lake, Wisconsin, USA - TBH18027 | ecosystem: Environmental > Aquatic > Freshwater > Lake > Hypolimnion/Profundal zone | place: USA: Wisconsin...
ATTTCAGCGATCTCTTCGTTAATTCGCCCCAGCATGGTGTGCATCTGCGTCACAATATCGCGAAGCTGCGAAGGGCTTTCGCCATCGGCGCAATCTATCTGCAGTATTTTGCATAAATCAGCAAATTGTTTTGCGCCCGCCATGCCCGCTGCACCACTGATGTGATGAGCCAGTCTGCCCAAGCCCGGCAAATCGAGGCGCTTCAGTGCGTCATCCACTTCAGCCATATCAAGACAGGCTGAGGTCAAAAACTTCAGCGCATATTCATACATTTTTGCGCTGTTGCCGGCACACAGCCTGTGCAGCACTGAAAAATCAATGACCGTCTGAGCACTCGAGTCCTGCGCACTCAGTGCAATGTTCCCCGGATTAAGCGCCGCGAGTGACGGCGGCACACCGGTCAGACAGCTGGCGATCACCTTGTAAAAATTATCGGCTTCAAAAGGTTTGCTGATGAAGTCATTCATGCCGGAAGAAAGGCAAAGCTCGCGCGCTTCAATCGTTGTATTGGCCGTCATGGCAATCACCGGCAGTTTCAGCAAAGCGGGATTGGCGCGGATTAAGCGGGTAGCCTCAAGGCCGTTCATGACCGGCATCTGCATGTCCATCAGCACGCAGTCAAAATGATGCCGTTGCAGCAGCTCAACGGCCTCCTTCCCGTTACTCGCGACGCGCACCACCGCGCCGGTATTTTCAAGCAAGTCCGTTACGACCTGCTGATTGAAGACGTTATCCTCCGCCAAAAGGATATGGGTGCCAAACATGGCCGTTTGAGCACAGTCAAGCTCCTCATACTGTGCCTGACCCGGCAGCACATCCAGGTGGCGGCAGGACTGACACGACTTTGCCAGCCTCACGTTAAACCAGAAGGTGCTGCCCAGCCCCGGCATGCTGTCTACGCCAACTTCACCTTCGGGCATCAATCCGGCCAGTTGCCGGCAGATAGCAAGCCCCAGACCGGTGCCTTCATATTGGCGGGTAGAGGCCATGTCTATTTGCTGAAAAGGCTGGAACAGGCAGGCAATGCCCGCCTCATCCAGACCGATGCCGGTATCCTGCACCTCGAAACGCACCAGACAGCCGGACTCGGTTTCGCCGATTTTTTTCGCGCGTAGACTTATCGTACCCTGTTCGGTGAATTTGACCGCATTGGAGGCGAAATTCACCAGCACCTGGGTGATGCGTTGCGCATCGCCGTTCAAATCGGCACACAGGTACGGGTCAAGCTCAGTCACTAATTTCAGTCCTTTTGCCGACGCACTCTGGCTCACCAGTTCGGCAACGTAGGCCAGGACACTTTCCAGATTGAAATTCATCTCCTTGAGTTTTACTTCTCCTGCGTCAAGTTTGGAAATATCGAGAATATCGTTGATGATGCCGAGCAGGTGGCGGCCTGAGATTTGAATTTTTTCGAGATAGTCGCTCTTTTTAAGCGCGCCGGGCGTATTAAGTGCAAGGTAAGTCATGCCGAGGATGCTGTTCATCGGTGTGCGGATTTCATGGCTCATATTGGCCAGAAATTCCCCCTTGACCTTATTGGCCGATTCCGCCAACTCGCGTGCCAGTATAAGTTCCTTGGTGCGCTGCTCGACTAACGACTCCAGATTATCATTCAGTTCACGCAGATTTGCTGCATTTTTCTTTTTCTCTTCATTTTGAAAAATAAGTTCCTTGTTGGCAATGCGCAGTTGAGCCTCACTCACTTTCAGTGCCACTTCCATCTGTTTACGCAGTATTTCTTCAGCGGTTTTACGTACCGTGCTATCCCTGAAGACAAAGACAAATAACAGTCTCCCCTTTACCCTCATTCCTGACAAAGAAACTTCTAGCGTCAAGCGGTCCGAGTCCTTGCTCTTTCCTGTAATTTCAATCGTACTACCGACAAAGCCGCCATCAATAAACAATCCGGCGGTCTTGTTTGTGCTGTTTTTGAATAGTTCACCACTCGCAGCAGCGATGACTAAATCCAGTACAGATAAGCCGATCGCTTCCTTTCGCGTATAGCCAAACATTCGTGCGGCAGCGGAATTCCATTGGATAACGCTGAAATCCTGATCTGTAGTGATGATAGGTTCAGTCACGGTTTCAACAAGCACTTCATAATTCATTTGGGCTTGCCGGAATAGTTCGGTCATCTCAACTCTGAAAGGTACATCATTTCTTTTGGCATAACCGGACGTCATCCAAACGGCAGCCATGACATAAATGCCCGCAATATAGTGGCCCAGTCTGTTCAGCCAGCCCATAGGACTGCCGACGGACGGTTGAAGCAGTGCTGCGATCAATCCCAGCGAGATCATGAGCAATGACAGCGCATACCAATAATAAAATGGCTTTTGTTCTCGTTTGAATACCGTCATTAAGAAAAAGGCGCTGAGAAAGAACAGAGTCGCTGCAATGCTCAGTACGATTTGCCGCAAAGGGGTGGGGCCTGTTCCCTGAACAAAAAATAGCGGCGTAGCACCCCTGAGCGCGGCCAGTACAATACAAAGCAGAAAAAGAAAAATGCCTGAACACAGCCAAAGCAGCCTGGATTTTTTTCGCGCTAAGCTCGTTTCCGGCGTCTCATTGCTCAGGGCGGAAAGGGTGCCCAGCGCATGCAAGAGGGCACTGAGCAGGGCCGCCATGTTATAAATGGTCACATTGACATTGACACCTTGCGAACCGCCAATTAACCAGCCTGCCAGAATCGCCCCGACTCCGAAAGTCATCAAACCGCATCCCATATACAGGATACTGTGCTGTCCGCTTAGAAAATACGATCTTATTGCAATGATAGCGACGATAACAGGCAGGCTGCCCGCAAAAATGGTATTTAAAACGGGAAGCAGCAGTGCCGGCTCAAAGGTTTTCGTAAATGCGCAAAGGAACAGAATGAGTATCGTGCCAAGATAGGCGAGGGTTAATGCGCTTGCGGCAACCATCATTTTGGAAAGGAAGTGCCTGGGTTTCTCAAGCAACTGTTCGTTTGGCATTTTTATGCGTTATTCGTTTATTGGCAAGCTTGAGATCAACACAGATTACAGCCCGGGTCACTGCGGGTGCAGTGTGCACGATTTTGCGGAACATCGTACAAGTTTAATTAGATTCTGAGATTCGCAGCCTCTGCTGTTTGGAGATTATCAAAGGTACGCAGGCAGATTTATATCTGACCGGGTGCGCGCCAAACACGCCGGTTTGGCGATGCGCCACGAAAATCGCAATTCCATGCCGCCAGTCCCGATTTGCGCAAATAGGCCAGTGCCGCTTCGTTTATCTGGTAAGTTATCAACTGCCATAACATGTTTAGCGCTGATCAAGCCCAGATCCTGACCGATTGCATCGCTGTAACCATCACTTAACTTGATGTGCTGTACTTGCGCAAATAAACGGGTCAGAATGCCGGATATATCTCGGGCGGATTATTAAAATAACGGGAACGGATAGCGAATTCCCTGATCTGAAAAACCTGTCAAACCCTCTGAATAATTATTTTCTGTAGCAGAAAAGTCATTGTTTGCAGCCGTAAATTATTCTTTTTAGCGGGGAAATAATTCTGTGTAGATAATGAGACAGTTTGCGTAGACAGAATCCGGGTTTGTGTTAAAAAGATATGATTTTTTTCCCGGGAAGTGACTTCTGGTCTCGAAATATTGATCCTTCGGCTACACAAACTGTTGTTTAACAAGAATCCCTGCCTGCGATACATAATTATCGGCTTACTTGCCGGAATGATTTTTTTGCGAACAAAATGAGGCTCCGGCGCAGAAAAATGACTTTCTGTCGCCGAACAGTTATTTCCGGCAGAAATTGATAGGTTTGTGACAAATCATGATTTGTCACATCCATGTGCGACAATGACATTCTCTAACGGGCATGGATGAAATATAAATAAGTGTAGAACACTATGTACGTGATGATTTTGATAGGGAATGGATATGTCGGGACTGAGCCGCAATGATTATCGTACGCTGGTTTTATCAGCACTGGGCGGTGCGCTGGAATTTTATGATTTCATCATTTTCGTATTTTTTGCGGTGGTGATAGGGAAATTATTCTTTCCGCCGGATATGCCGGACTGGTTAAGACAATTGCAAACTTTTGCCATCTTCGCGGCAGGCTATCTTGCGCGCCCCTTAGGCGGTATCGTGATGGCGCATTTTGGCGATCTGCTGGGCCGCAAGAAGATGTTCATGCTGAGCATCCTGTTGATGTCGCTGCCTACCCTGGCAATCGGATTTTTACCGACCTATGCGGTCATCGGCATCTGGGCACCCTTGCTGCTCCTGGGTTTGCGCATCCTGCAGGGCGCGGCAATCGGCGGAGAAGTACCGGGTGCCTGGGTATTTGTCGCAGAACATGTCTCCGAAAAACATACCGGCTTTGCCTGCGGCACACTGACTGCGGGTTTAACCGGTGGAATCTTGCTGGGCTCTCTGGTGGCGACAAGCATGCACAAATTATATACGCCGACCGGGTTGCTGGACTTTGGCTGGCGTGTGCCATTCATCCTGGGCGGACTGTTCGGACTGGTCTCGGTGTGGTTGCGCCAGTGGTTGCATGAAACACCGGTATTTAAGGAAATGCAGGCGCGACAGGCCCTGGCGAGCGAATTGCCGCTGAAAACCGTGATACGCGAACATCGCGCTGCCGTGCTGTTGACCATGTTGATGACCTGGCTGTTGTCCGCAGTAATCGTGGTGATGATTCTGATGACGCCGGTGCTGGTGCAAAAATTGTATGGCATCGCGGCAACGGTGGCACTGCAGGCTAACAGCATCGCCACACTGTTCCTGAGTATCGGCTGCATCCTGTTTGGCGCACTGTCGGATCGCTTTGGTGCAGGGCGGGTGATGGTCGCAGGGTGCGTGATGTTAGGGTTCTCAGCGATGCTGTTTTATCTGAAAATGGCTACAGCACCACAATACATCAATGAGCTGTACGCGCTGTGCGGCTTCTTTGTCGGTGTGATCGGCATAATTCCCGGTGCGGCTGTGCGTGTTTTTCCGCCGGCCATTCGTTTCTCCGGCTTGTCGTTCTCCTATAATCTTGCCTATGCCGTGTTTGGCGGACTCACTCCGGTGCTGGTCAGCCTGCTTTTGCCGGTTGATCCTTTGGCACCGGCTCACTATGTATTGTTGCTAAGTGCAGTGGGGGTGCTGACAGGAATGTATTTACGGCGCATCGAGTTGCGTAATCTTACAGAGAATTTATGAGATAATGCGCCATTCGACGATGTTGTCAGTCAAAGAGAATTTTTTAGGATGAAATGTGTTTTTAAATAATTTCAATCAATTGCTGGCGACAGATATGGCCGCAGTCGATCAGGTCATACGCAAACGTTTACATTCTGAGGTGTTGCTGGTCAATCAAATCGGCGAATATATTGTCAATAGCGGCGGAAAACGCTTGCGTCCTGCACTGGTGGTGTTATCCGCCCATGCCTTTGGCTATCAGGGATCGCATCATCATGAACTGGCCGCCGTAGTCGAGTTCATTCATACGGCAACCTTGCTGCATGATGATGTGGTGGATGAATCAGGTTTGCGCCGCGGCAAACAAACGGCCAACGCATTATTCGGCAATGCAGCGAGCGTGCTGGTCGGTGACTTTCTCTATTCACGTGCCTTTCAGATGATGGTCGAAGTGGGGGAAATGCGCGTGATGCAGACACTGGCCGATGCGACCAATGTCATCGCTGAAGGCGAAGTGTTGCAGTTGCTCAATTGCAATGACGCAGGAGTTGACGCAGAAAACTATATGCGCGTGATTCATTACAAGACGGCAAAATTGTTTGAAGCGGCGATGCGGCTCGGTGCACTTTTAGCGCATGCACCGGAAGCTGAGGAGGCTGCGGTTGCCCAATACGGCATGCATCTGGGTACGGCCTTTCAGTTGATCGACGATGTTCTGGATTATTCAGCCGAAGAGGCAGCAACCGGTAAGCATCTGGGTGACGATCTGGCCGAGGGTAAACCGACTTTACCATTGATTTATGCGATGCAGCACGGCTCGGTGGAGCAGGCGACTGTCGTCAGAACTGCGATTGAACAGGGTGATGTGAGCAAATTTGCCGACGTATTGAAAATCATTCATGATACCGGCGCACTGGATTTTACCCGCCTGCAGGCAATGCGTGAAGTTGAACTGGCTTGTGCGGCGATAGTCGATTTAGCCGATTCCAGATACAAGGAAAGCTTAATCGGATTGGCGCATTTTTCCGCTTCACGTGATCATTAGTGGTGAGTGGTGAGTGGTGAGTGGTGCACCCGCAAGCTCGCAAGGGTCTTCGCCTAACAAGGTCCTCGCGCCATGCGTTTGTTGTTTTGAGTGCAGGGGTAGGCGGTATTCGCAGTTGCGACCGCTACGCTTACCGGTGAGTGGTAAACCCGGGTTGTATTTATGAGTCGTCTGATATTTCTGATTGTCATTGTTTCAGTAGTCTGTCTGCTGTTCAAATCCCGTACTAAAAAAATGCCGCCGCAATCGTCGTCGCATGATGAAAATATGCTGCGCTGTGTGCACTGCGGACTTTATGTGCCTGAAGCTGAAAGTATTCGCAAAGGCGCTCAAGTGTTTTGTTGCACCGCGCACTGCGATGACCATCAAAAAAGTCGTGCAAGCTGATACAGATGTCCCCGCCGAATTCTGGCGTTCGCTGAATTATTTCAATCTTTACCGTCTGGGCTTAGCCTGCTTTATTGTTTTTATTGCCTTTGATGCCGGGCATCTGTTTGGCGCAAACAACGGCTCGCTATTTCTGATCACGGGCGGAATTTACGCGGTCCTCGTGATATTGTCGATTGTGTCGTTGCGCATGCGCTGGTTATCCTTTTTCCGGCAGCTGGCCGTGCTGGTGGGCAGCGATATTGTCATTCTGACCGTATTGGCGCACGCCAGTGGTGGGCAAAGCAGTGTTGGCTTACTGTTGATGGTTTCAATGGCCGTTGCAGGGATTATCAGTCACGGTAAAATCACCCTGTTTTTTGCAGCCATGGCCAGTATTGCAGCCTTGCTGGAACATAGTTATGCGGTGTTGTATGCTAACGCGCCGGTTTCACAATATGCTCAGGTCGGCTTGTTATGTGCGTCTTACTTTGCGGTGGCGGTTTTAGCGCATAAACTGGCTCAATATGCGCTGGACAGTCAGAAGCTGGCGCAGCGCAGAGGTCGTGATCTGATCGGTATGGCCGAAGCGAATCGGCTGGTGATGCGTGATATGCAGGATGGAGTGCTGGTGGTAGATGAGCACGACAACGTTGTACAGATGAATCCGAGCGCATCCCGCCTGTTGCATACCTGCGAAGTGTCAGGACAGAAGCTGGCGATCAGTTTTCCCTTATTGTATTTGCAGTATGCGCAATGGAAAACCAGTACCGTCAATAATCGGGGTACCTTGCAACTGGACGGGGGTTTACAGGCCCGATTGCGCTTTATCGGTGTGGAGCGTGATGTTTCTCAGGGCGTGGTTATTTTTCTGGAAGATATGCAGCATGTTCAGGCTGAGGCGCAACAACTCAAACTGGCCGCCTTAGGGCGTCTGACGATGAATCTGGCGCATGAGGTGCGCAATCCGCTTTCTGCGATCAGCTATGCGACAGAACTGCTACAGGAAGAGCCGGGGGATGTCACTCAGGTTCGCTTGTTGCAGCTGATCCGGGACAATACGCAACGTATCAACCGGATAGTGCAGGATGTGATGCAGCTCAACCGGCGTGATCGCGCTCAGGCGGAAATTTTTGATTTATCGGTTTATCTCCCCGTCTTTGTGGATGAATTCAGTCTGGCTGAGCGGGTCGAACCCGGCCTGTTGGTGTTGAATTTGCAAGCGGACTGTCTGGTGAGTTTTGACCGGGGACATTTTCGGCAGGTATTGTGTAATCTCGTCCGCAACGGCCTGCATTTCGGACAGCATCTGCCCGGTAGTCTGATGTTCAAATGCGGCATTGAACAGGGCAGAGTCATACTGGATATTCAGGATGACGGGCCGGGTATTTCAGCTGAACATCAGTTAAAATTGTTTGAGCCTTTTTTTACCACCGCGGATCAGGGCACCGGACTCGGTTTGTATATTGCCCGTGAATTAAGTCTGGCAAATGGCGCTTGGCTGGAATATCAAAATACGGCCCTTAAGTATCAATCGGGTGCCTGTTTCCGGATTACTTTTGGGGAGCGGAGATTCGGCAAAAGACCGGTACATGAAGAGGAAGGGATAGAATGAAACGCGGTAATTTTGCGCCCGGCGAACATGTTGTGCTGCTGGTGGATGATGAGCCTGATATTCTGGAATTGTTGGAAATGACCTTGCTCAAAATGGGTCTGGTTGTCGACAAGGCGAGTGGCGTGCATGAGGCACAGGCTAAGCTGGCTGATCGTCATTATGATTTGTGCCTGACCGATATGCGCATGCCGGATGGCGACGGTCTGGATGTGGTGAAATATATTGCGAAGCAAAATCTCGATGTGCCGGTTGCGGTGCTGACGGCGCATGGCAATATGGAGAACGCGATCACCGTGCTCAAAGCGGGTGCTTTCGATTATCTGGCCAAGCCGCTGTCTCTGGAGCAATTACGCACACTGGTCAAATCAGCGCTGAGTTTGCCAAAAACAAGTCCTCCGGAAGAAAACAGCCTGCTGGGACATGCGCCGGCGATGCAGAAAGTACGCGCATTGATTGACCGGGTGGCGCGCAGCCAGGCTCCGGTACATATCAGCGGCGAATCAGGTACTGGCAAGGAACTGGCGGCTCGCTTGATTGTGCAAAACGGTGCGCGCAATGCACAGCCGGTGGTTGCGGTGAACTGCGGCGCAATTCCTGAAAGTCTGATGGAGAGTGAATTCTTCGGCTACAAGAAGGGCGCTTTCACCGGGGCTGACAAGGATAGAGAGGGCTTTTTTCAGGCGGCCAACGGGGGGACCCTGTTTCTTGATGAAGTCGCCGATTTGCCGCTGACCATGCAGGTCAAGTTGCTCAGGGTGATTCAGGAAAAACTTGTCCGCAAAGTCGGGGCAATCATAGAAGAACCGGTAGATGTGCGTCTGATCAGTGCAACACACAAGGATCTGGCTGAACTGGTCAAATCCGGCCAGTTTCGTCAGGACCTTTTTTACCGGTTGAACGTGATTCCACTCCATATGCCGGCCTTGCGGGAATTGCGCGAAGATATTGCCCAAATCGCCAGGCAGATTTTGGCGCGTGCAGATACACCGGCCCGTTTTTCTGATGCAGCGTTGCAGGTTTTGCAGCACTATGACTTTCCGGGCAACGTGCGTGAGCTGGAAAATATTATTGAACGTGCCCTGGTGTTATGCGCTGACGGATTAATTACCATTGAAGACTTGTCTCTTTCGCCGCTGGTTCATTCTGCTCAGGGCGAGGTGGGCGATAAATATCCGCTGCCGGCTTATCTGGACCGGGTTGAAAAAGAGGCGTTGCTGGAGGTCTTGCAACAGACTAATTTTAATCGTACCGCGGCAGCCAAGTTGCTGGGACTGACTTTCCGTACCATGCGTTACCGTATGGAGAGACTGGGCATTAAAAGCCCGGCAGGGACTGATGATGCAGATTGATGATTTTGGCTGGCTGGATAGCGCTGAACGCATCTTGTCGCCTAATTACGATGAGCGTGCAGCGAAGCATGTCGAATTGCTGGTGATACACAATATCAGTCTGCCGCCCGATGAATTTGGCGGGGACGGGGTCGAGCGCCTGTTTACCAATACGCTGGACCGGAATGCCCACCCTTACTACCGGACCATTCCTGAAGGGCGGGTGTCGTCGCATTTTTATATTCGTCGTGACGGGCAGTTGATGCAATTTGTATCCTGTTTGCAGCGCGCATGGCATGCGGGAATATCGCAATGGCAGGGCAGGGCGCGTTGCAATGACTTTGCGGTCGGCATCGAACTCGAAGGCAGCGATCATCAACCGTTCAGTGACGCGCAGTACACGGTACTCGATGAATTGACGCGGACGTTGCGTTCGACTTATCCGATAAAAGGCATTGCCGGACACAATCATATTGCGCCTGGTCGCAAAACCGATCCCGGTCCTTATTTTGACTGGCAGCGTTACCTTGGCGGCTTGTCCGGAAAATAACTGTTTCCATCCTCGATTAATCATCGTATCTGCCCTCAACCGGAGTATGTCCCTGTCCGCAGTGACCGCATCCTGTCGCTGCATGACTGCTTTATGATAGTTGCTTAGTGGCATTTTTTTACTTGCAAAATTCCTTTAAAACACTACAATCAGCGTCCTCCGCTAAAAAAAATACTATATATAGTGGTCTCATATTTATTAAGAATAGTCAATACCAAAGGAATAGCCCATGCCAAACACCGCTGCTCATAGCGTCTTAGCCTCATCTGTCGTTGCTGACACAACTCAATTTGATCAATACAAGGTCATTCGCCGTAACGGCTCCGTGGTGGTGTTTGAACCTGCAAAAATTTCTGTTGCCCTGACCAAGGCGTTTATCGCGGTGAGCGGCGGGCAAGGTGCGGTATCCGCACGGGTACGCGAGCTTGTCGAACAACTGACCGGGGGCGTTGTGGCCGCGTTGATGCGCCGTCAACCGCATGGTGGCACGTTGCATATTGAAGACATTCAGGATCAGGTTGAGCTGGGACTGATGCGCTCGGGTGAACATGATGTGGCCCGCGCCTATGTTTTATATCGTGAAGAACATAAACGTTCACGCGCGCCGGTTGAGCAGCAGGTACATGTCATTAATGTCACAGGTAGCGATGGCGTGGTGCGTCCGCTGGACCTTGAACATTTCACCGCTCTGGTGGAGTCCGCTTGTACCGGTCTGGGCGAAGTGGTCAGTGCGGCTTTAGTGATGCAGGGCGCGCTGAAGGACTTATACGATGGCGTGCCGCAGCATGAAGTGCATAAATGTCTGATTCTGTCGGCCCGCTCGATGATTGAAAAAGAGCCTGCGTATAACTTTGTCACCGCACGATTGTTGCTGAACAATATTTGCAGTGAAGTGCTGGGTGAAGAAGTTAAACCGGCTGAGATGGCAACGCGCTATGCGGAATATTTCCCGAAATATATCAAGCGCGGCATTGCGGCTGATTTGCTCGATGAACGTCTGAGCGGTTACGATTTATCTCGTCTGGCCGCCGAATTGGATGCGTCGCGGGATTTGCAATTTGGCTATCTCGGCCTGCAAACGCTGTATGACCGCTACTTTTTGCATATTGAAGGCCGGCGTATCGAAGCGCCACAAGTATTCTTCATGCGCGTGGCGATGGGGCTTGCCTTGAGTGAAGTTGACAGGGAGGCGCGCACGATCGAGTTTTACCGTCTGTTGTCAGGTTTCGATTTCATGTGTTCTACGCCTACGCTGTTTAATTCCGGCACACGCCGTCCGCAGTTGTCTTCCTGTTATCTGACCACGGTGGACGATGACCTGGAAGGCATTTACGATGCGATCAAGGAAAATGCTTTGCTGGCTAAATATGCCGGTGGGCTGGGCAATGACTGGACGCAGGTACGCGCGCTCGGTGCACACATCAAGGGCACCAACGGCGAATCACAAGGCGTGGTGCCGTTTCTGAAAGTGGTGAACGACACGGCGGTAGCCGTCAATCAGGGCGGCAAACGCAAAGGGGCGGTGTGCGCTTATCTGGAAACCTGGCATCTGGATATCGAAGAATTTCTGGATTTGCGCAAGAATACCGGAGATGACAGACGTCGCACGCATGACATGAATACCTCCAACTGGATTCCTGATCTGTTCATGAAACGAGTGATGGAAGGCGGCAACTGGACGCTGTTTTCACCTTCCGATGTAAATGATTTACACGATCTGTTTGGCATGGATTTTGAAATTGCCTATGTCGCGTATGAAGCGAAAGCCGCTGCCGGCGGGATCAAACTGTACAAGACCGTGCAGGCGGCAAGCCTGTGGCGCAAGATGCTGACCATGCTGTTTGAAACCGGCCATCCGTGGATTACCTTCAAGGACCCTTGTAACATTCGTTCACCTCAACAGCATGCCGGCGTAGTGCATAGTTCCAACCTGTGTACTGAAATCACGCTGAATACCAACGCGGACGAAATCGCCGTGTGCAATCTGGGTTCAGTAAATCTGCCCGCACACCTGTATCCGCAAGGTCATGCACTGGCAGGCCAGATTGATCACGAAAAACTGCGCCGCACCATCAACACGGCGATGCGCATGCTGGACAATGTGATCGATATCAATTACTACGCCGTCGCCAAGGCGCGCAATTCCAATCTGAAGCACCGCCCGGTCGGTTTGGGTATCATGGGCTTCCAGGATTGCCTGCACACTCTGCGCCTGTCGTATGCTTCTGAAGCGGCGGTAGAATTTGCCGATCATTCGATGGAAGCGGTTTGCTATTACGCTTACTGGGCTTCGACTGAACTGGCATCCGAGCGCGGTCGTTACGCCAGTTACAAGGGCAGTCTGTGGGATTGCGGTATTTTGCCTCAGGATACCCTCGATCTGTTAAGAGAAGAACGCGGCGGTTATGTCGAAGTGGATATGTCTGTCAGCATGGATTGGGATATCTTGCGTGCCCGCATCGCTCAATATGGCATGAGAAATTCAAACTGCGTGGCAATCGCGCCAACAGCGACGATTTCCAATATCATCGGCGTATCTGCCTGTATTGAGCCTACCTATCAGAACCTGTTCGTCAAATCCAATTTGTCCGGAGAATTCACTGTCATCAATGATTACCTGGTGGCCGATCTGAAGCAATTGGGATTGTGGGATGAAGTGATGATTTCCGATCTGAAGTATTTTGACGGCAGTCTGGCCAAGATCGACCGTGTGTCGCCTGAGTTGCGCAGTCTGTATGCCACGGCGTTCGAGGTTGAACCCTCCTGGCTGATAGAAGCGGCTTCCCGTCGCCAGAAATGGATAGATCAGGCGCAATCGCTGAATATCTACATGGCCGGCGTATCGGGCAGGAAACTGGATGATACTTACAAGCTGGCCTGGCTGCGCGGCTTGAAGACCACTTATTATCTGCGCACGTTAGGAGCGACTTCGGCTGAAAAATCAACCGGTCGTGCCGGTGCACTGAATGCGGTAGCGGTGGGTGAAACTCCGTTTGAAGCTCCGCTTGGAGAAACACAGTTTTGCTCGATTGACAACCCGGAATGCGAATCATGCCAGTGATATGTTCGTAATCCGGGTTTCAGCGACACAAAAAGTTAAACAATAGTGGAGCTACAATCCAGAGTGCGAGGCTTGCCAGTAGGAAGTCCATTTTCTACTCACTACTTCTCACTCACCACTCGCTACTCATTTAAGGAAACAACATGCTGTCATTTGACGACGAAGTAAGAAGCCCTGCGCCGGATGCGCTGATTAAATCCAATGGGGAGGGGAAAAACATTACGCCTGCCGTCTCCACAGGCCGGGTGCGTGTAGAAGACAAGCGCATCATCAACTGCAAGGCGGATGTGAACCAGTTGGTGCCCTTCAAGTACAAATGGGCATGGGAAAAATATTTAGCCGCTTGTGCTAATCACTGGATGCCGCAGGAAGTGAACATGACGGCGGACATTGCCTTGTGGAAGAGCGATAAGTTGAGCGATGACGAACGCCGCCTGATCAAGCGTAATCTGGGCTTTTTTACCACTGCTGACAGTCTGGCGGCGAACAATATCGTGTTGGGTTCGTATCGTCACATCACCAATCCGGAATGCCGTCAGTTTTTGTTGCGTCAGGCTTTTGAGGAAGCGATCCACACGCACGCCTATCAATACATTGTGGAAAGTCTCGGGCTGGATGAGGGCGAGATTTTCAACATGTATCACGAAGTACCCAGCATCCGTAACAAGGATGAGTTTTTGCTGCCCTTCATCGACGTGTTGACCAATCCGGAATTCAAGACCGGCACGCCGGAGACGGATCAGGCTTTGTTGCGCAGCCTGATTGTCTTCGCCTGCATCATGGAAGGTCTGTTCTTCTATGTCGGCTTCGTGCAAATTCTGGCGCTGGGTCGTCAGAACAAGATGACCGGCGCTGCTGAACAATACCAGTACATTTTGCGCGACGAATCCATGCATTTGAATTTCGGTGTGGATCTGATCAATCAGATCAAGATGGAAAATCCGCATCTGTGGACGGCGGCCTTCCGTGAAGAAGTGCGCGGATTGATGCAAAAAGGTGTTGAACTCGAATATGCCTATGCCGAGGACACCATGCCGCGCGGCATTCTGGGATTGAACGCCACCATGTTCAAGGAATATCTGCGCTTTATCGCTAACCGCCGCTGTCAGCAAATCGGCGTGGACATCCTGTATCAGGGAGCGACCAATCCTTTTCCTTGGATGTCGGAAATGATAGATCTGAAGAAGGAAAAGAATTTCTTCGAAACAAGAGTAACTGAATACCAAACTGGCGGTTCGCTTTCCTGGGATTAAGTATGAAGAAATTCTTTCGGCGTAGTTGTACATCCCCGCCGGAGCCAAAAGAATTTCTTCGAAACAAGAGTAACTGAATACCAAACTGGCGGTTCGCTTTCCTGGGATTGAGCGTCGTAGATTCTCATTAAAGTTATTACTACACATGTAAAAATAGAAAATAGCCTCTTTTTGAGGCTATTTTTTTAAGTTCTCATCTGAGAATGGCTTTGGTTTTTTCGTGGTGAGATGTTGTTATTATCTCATATCAAAAATCAAAAGCTTTATGATCTTCAGTAGTGCTTGCAAGCGAAAAAATTATATGTAGTAGTTAGTTCTCATCCATAAACACGCGAATTGTGCGCGGGCGCTAAATTAGTATTTAATGATATTTTTCATTGATCAGGCTGTTTTGGTTAAAGTAGACTCAATTTTGCGGCTTGACGCCGTTCAGACCGCCTTTTAAGAATTTCAGCGCGAGCGCCCCCTCGGCTTTTCTGCTCAAAACTTGCAACGCCAGGTTATATCGTCTGTCGCGATAGCCTGGCGAAGACTTTGAAATTGTACGCCAGTACAGCCGACATCACGTGCGCCTTGAAGTGCGCCAGCCCGCGCCATGTGCAGCGATCCAAACCAAATACCCGCTTGAGCATCGAGATGTTGCCCTCAATCCCGGCGCGGAAGCGTTTGAGTTTCTTGTGTATTCAGACGCTGCCGGTCATCTCTTCAATCTTCATGCCACGCTTCTTCGGCAAGCCCACCGCCGGTGCTGCTTCAAAATGCCGCAGCGTAAAATTGACTCAATGCTCATGCCATTGCAGCCGGTCGGCTTGCGCACGCTGCACATCGGTCGATATCCAATCCAACGTATCCAAATGCGCGTCCAACCAATCGGACACCGCTTTCAATTCCCGGCCAATTTCGTGTTTTGAAAAGGCTTCGTATATACTCATCTGGTG
>Ga0316231_1003013_pt1 | contig 15308 bp, 23 predicted proteins | sample TBH18027metaG_FD_206002 | JGI IMG/M metagenome (GOLD analysis project Ga0316231, IMG submission 206002) | Freshwater microbial communities from Trout Bog Lake, Wisconsin, USA - TBH18027 | ecosystem: Environmental > Aquatic > Freshwater > Lake > Hypolimnion/Profundal zone | place: USA: Wisconsin...
GTACCCGATACCGCCTTCGTTGAAGGTATCCATATCAATACCTTCATCTGCTATATTGCTCAGTGTATCTAACGCAATAAATAAGGCGCTCTGCATCACTGCTATTTTGTTATCATCCTTGCTCATATCTCACTCCTCTTGGGGTTCAGTTGTTTCAGTTCTTGTAGGTTCGTCACTAGGTGGTAGTTGCTCTTGTGTCCGGGGGCGACAGTAAAAACCCGCTGCGAAGCTATCCAGTCCCCGCACTCGAGGCATATCCTGTAACCCAGCGCCCATCGCTCTTCGCTGAGGGTGTTGCTGCACTTGCACTCGTGGATGCTCATCACGCCCTCACCGCAGCGATCTTGTTACTGGCAACGCCGAAGTACTTGGCGGCTTTCTCTCGGGCTTCGTATCTGCCCTCGGCACGGATGCGCACCGTTCGTGAACCGAAGTAGCAAACGAAAGACGAAAGCACGGGGTTGTAAGCGGGGTAAATCTTGTGCGGGGTGTAGTAAGTGTATGTCATCGGTGTTCTCCTCGGTTTGCTAGGCGTTACATTGTAACGCTTGGTTGTTGGTTTGTTGGGCTTAGATATGCTGCGTTGAGTGCGTGACTTGCTGGCCGTTCAGTTCGCACAGGTAAACAGACACTTCGTAGCTCTTGCGCGCCTTAAAGTATGCGGCGGCCTTGCACTGGGCTTCGTACTGTGTGTTGGCATGCACTTCGGTTTTGCGGCCTTTGTACATGGCGATGTATCCGTTCATCGGTGTTCTCCTTCGTGGTTACTGGTTTGTTGGGCGTTACATTGTAACGCTTGGTTGTTGGTCTGGACTTATCCGGCCCATTATACTAACTGTACCACAATGTAATGTGTAAGTCAAGGGGTTTTGAAAAGCTTACAGAAGTTCTTACATTAGAAACCCTTTGAAATCAGTATGTTGCGAGGGTCGCGTAAGAAAGTAAGAATGTAATGTTGATTTTATATATAAGGGGGGAAAATTGATTTATCACAATCGGCACCTGCGAACACCCGCAAGCAAACGCAAATTCCAGAAATGACCATTTACCCAGATTACATTCTTACATTGCTTACATTGCTTTTAGATCAATGACTTAGCAAATTACAAAGCAAACCCCAAAATCTTACGGTCTTACATTACCCCCTCTTGACGCGAGCAAAAAAAAGTGTTATACGCGGAAGCGTTCCGCAAGGCGGTCACGCAAGCACGTATAACAAAAAACCCACAGCCCACCGCCCACAATTTCAAAACTATCATAACAATGTGCGCGGGCTAAACTCCGGGCACAAAAAAGCCCCGGTTGTTTCCAACCGGGGCAATAGGCGTTACAATGTAACGGGTTAAGTGTTGCTGTCCGCAACAATCGCGACGGGATCAAGGTCGAGCTCTTTGCAGATGCGCGCCATATATTCATAGGCTTTGGCGACCTTAGCGCTTCCCGTTTCGTCCTTGTTGATACGGCGGAGCCATTTGGGAGCTTCTTCGGTGAGCCATGCCAGCGTGTTGCGGGCTTCGTTAACCTTTGCGCCCTTCTTCGCCTTGTCGGCCTTGCCTTCGCGCAATTCCTTGGCCTTTTTTCGGATATTTAAAACGCGCTGGCGTTTGGCATTGGCTGTCATATCCGAAGGCATGAGGGCCTTCAGCGCATTGAACTCAGCAACGGAACCGGCATGGTTAGTGTCGTCATACCAAGCGCCCTCAAACTTGGCATTTAGGGCCTTAGCGTATCGCTCACTTGCGCCATATTCTCGACTGGCGCAATCGGCGAAAGATGTTCGCGCAGCGATCAGCTCCTTGGTGACATCGTCCAGCGCGGAAACGGTGGAAGTCAGATTGGTCTTTGACATGGTTTACTTCCTTCTGAATCGGTTGGGAAAACCCCAAACCGTGACCAAAGTAGACCACACTTTGGCCCAAATGTCAATAGGCGTTACAATGTAACGGCGGAAACGGCGGAAAATATGGTTTTTGGCCTAGTTAGACCCCTACCGTACCCTATACCCCCAAAAACTAGAATTGGTAGACCATGACCTCTACTCTCTAATCTGCACAACCAATCACGCGTTTTCACAGACCCCCCCACCCCCTTCGTTTTCTATACCACACTTTGCCAGCACTAAGTTTCCAGACCCACCCCCTTCTTTTTATTTACCTCCCCTGCTTCCTTTACTTATTTTTTTGTTCGTTCTACTACTGCGCTAACTGAGGCCCCAAAAGGCACGCAGACAACCCAGTATGCCAGTAATTACCGTCGAACCCACCGACGAGCACCCGGTTCCCTACGACACCAAGCCGGAGGTCGCTCCTACTTTGCTTGAAGAGTTAGCCGTAGCTGGTAATACAGTTGAACTTCAGCATGCGCTGGGCGCGGACTTATCCCTGACCGAGCGGGATGAATCCAAGCAAAAAGCCCTCCTCAAGGAGGTTATCGAGAAGAAAAAGGTCCAGAACCTGAAGGACCCCAATACGGCCTTTGCTGCTGCGGCTTTCCTGCGTACCTACGGAGCGCAACTCGCTCTTGACGCGGCTGCTGCTCGTGCGGCCATAACCAACAAACTCATGGAGATTGCCAACTGCGGCGACCCTAAGTTTGAGCTTAAGGCATTGGAACTGTTGGGGAAACACTCGGATATCGGGTTATTTACCGAACGCAGTGAAATTACCATAAACTACAAGGACCCCGAGGCCCTCGAGCATGCCATCAAGGAGAGAGTAAAAAGACTACTCAATGCCGACATCGTGGATATTACCCCTGTAAACATGAACCTCGACGAGGAGTTAGGGATAGCTGAGTATTCCGAAGAAGACGAGGAAGAAGACGCGGAAGAAGACGAGTACGAGGAAGAGGAGGGCAACTTTTGAAGTCCTCCGCTGCTAGTTTGCTAGACAACATATCTCTCAGGGATATCCCGGCGATCCTGCCTGCCTTGTCGCCTACTGAGCAGGAGCAGCTCCTTATGGAGCTGGAGAAACTGGAAGAACTTAAAAAGAAGAAGCTGGCCCAGCAGCGGTTTTTAGCCTTTGTTTCCCAGATGTGGCCGTCGTTTATTAGTGGTCGACACCACATGAAGATGGCAGATGCCTTTGAACGGGTAGCGCGGGGTGACTGCAAGCGCCTGATTATCAATATGCCACCCCGGCATACCAAATCCGAATTCGCTAGTTATCTCCTACCGGCTTGGTTTTTGGGGAAATACCCGGGAAAAAAGGTCATTCAGACCAGCCATACGGCTGAGTTGGCCGTAGGTTTTGGCCGTAAAGTAAGAAACCTCGTCGATACCGACGCATACCACAAAATTTTCCCCGAATTGGTCCTGCAAGCCGACAGCAAGGCGGCTGGACGGTGGAACACCAGCAAAGGTGGCGATTACTTCGCCATCGGTGTAGGCGGCGCGGTGACCGGTAAGGGCGCAGACCTGCTAATTATCGACGACCCCCACTCCGAACAGGAAGCAGCAATCGCGGAGACCTCGCCTGAGGTCTATGACAAGGTGTATGAGTGGTACACTTCGGGTCCCCGGCAGCGTCTTCAGCCCGGGGGGAGTATTATAATCGTCGCTACACGCTGGAGTAAGCGGGATTTAGTTGGGCAGGTCGTAAAAGCCGCAGCGCAGCGCGGCGGCGAAGAATGGGAAGTTATTGAATTTCCTGCATTGTTACCGTCTGGTAACCCTCTCTGGCCCGAGTTCTGGTCATTGGAAGAGCTTACGGCTCTAAAAGAGGAACTACCAAATAACAAATGGCAAGCCCAATACCAGCAGAACCCGACCTCGGAGTCCTCGGCTATCGTCAAGCGGGACTGGTGGAACATTTGGGAGTCGGAAGCGGCCCCGTCGTGTAACTTTATCCTGATGTCGTGGGACACGGCCTTCGAGAAGTCTAACCGGGCTGACTACTCCGCACTGACCACATGGGGGGTGTTCTACCACCCCGATGCCACGGGCAAGGAGCAAGCTAACATTATTCTCCTTAACGCCTTCCGTGAGCGCATGGAGTTTCCCGAGCTTAAGCAGGTTGCCATCGACCAGTACAAGTCATGGAAGCCGGACGGGGTGATTATTGAAAAGAAGGCATCCGGTGCTCCGCTCATTTACGAGCTTAGAGCCATGGGCATCCCCGTGCAGGAGTTCACACCCGGCAAGGGCAATGATAAGATTAGTAGGCTAAATGCAGTTAGTGACTTGTTCGCTAGTGGCCGGGTATGGTGCCCGAACACCCACTGGGCCGAGGAAGTGGTTGAAGAAGTTGCCAGTTTTCCCGGTGGCGAACACGACGACTATGTCGACAGTGTGTCTTTGGCCCTGATGCGGTTCCGCAAAGGGGGTTATGTGGGTTCTGATCTGGACGAGCAGGATGAACCGAGACTTTTTAAGAGCCAGCGGGCTAAGGGGTTTTACTAAATGACAATCGACAAGGCACTGAATCAAGCCCCGTTGGGTATGGACCCCAACGCCCAGAACCCTGATGACGGCATCGAAATCGAGATCGAGGACCCGGAAAGCGTCACCCTGAAGACGGGTGATATGGAGATCGAACTCGAACCCGGTGACGAGGGTGACAACGAGTTTAATCAGAACCTTGCCGAGGTGCTGGACGAGCGGGTGCTGTCTACGGTCTGCAACGACCTGCTGGCGGATTACGAGGATGACATCTCCTCCCGCAAGGACTGGATACAGACCTACGTAGACGGTCTGGAGTTGCTTGGGTTGAAGGTCGAGGACCGCACGGAGCCGTGGCCCGGTGCCTGTGGTGTCTACCATCCCCTGCTGGCGGAAGCCGTTGTTAAGTTTCAGGCCGAGACCATGATGGAGACTTTCCCGGCTATGGGGCCGGTGAAGACGCAAATCATTGGAGAGGAAACTCCCGAGAAGAAGGAGGCTGCGGTTCGTGTCCAGAACGACATGAACTACCAGTTGACTGACCGGATGGAGGAGTACCGGCCTGAACACGAGCGTATGCTGTGGGGCCTTGGTCTGGCGGGTAATGCGTTCAAGAAAGTGTATTACGACCCCGGGCTGGGTCGGCAGGTGTCGATGTATGTGCCCGCCGAGGACGTGGTTGTCCCCTATGGCGCGTCTAATTTGCAGTCTTCGCCGCGTGTTACCCACATCATGCGCAAGACCGAGAACGAGCTTAAGAAGCTACAGGTAGCGGGCTTCTATCGGGATGTGGAGCTTGGGGACCCGGTCTCTACCTTCGATGAGGTTGAGAAGAAGATTGCCGAGAAGATGGGCTTCCGGGCGTCCACGGATGACCGGTATAAAATTCTTGAGATGCAGGTCGATTTGGACTTGCCCAGGTTCAAAGATAAGGACAAGGATGGCAACGAGACTGGCATTGCTCTTCCCTACATCGTCACTATCGAGAAGGGCACCAGTAACGTCCTAGCCATACGCCGTAACTGGCGTCCAGAAAATAAAGGCAAGCAGAAGCGTGCCCATTTCGTTCATTACTCATACATTCCGGGTTTTGGGTTCTATGCTCTTGGCCTTATTCACCTTATTGGTGCTTTCGCTAAATCTGGCACCAGTATTATTAGGCAGCTTGTTGATGCTGGCACTCTGTCTAACCTACCCGGTGGCTTCAAAACTAAGGGCCTGCGCGTCAAAGGTGACGACACTCCTATCTCTCCGGCAGAATGGCGCGACGTAGACGTTGCCAGCGGTACTCTTAAAGACAATCTGATGCCGCTCCCGTACAAGGAGCCGTCGCAGGTCTTGTACACCCTCCTTGGTAATATCGTTGATGAAGGCCGTCGCTTCGCAAGTGCGGGGGACCTGAACGTCAGCGATATGTCGGCCCAGTCTCCCGTCGGCACTACACTTGCTCTACTCGAGCGCCAGTTGAAGGTGATGTCGGCGATTCAGGCCCGTATCTACTACGCCATGAAGCAGGAGTTTGGGCTGCTGCGGGACATCATCCGCGACTATACCCCTACCGAGTATGATTACGTGCCGGAAGACGGCACGCCTCAGGTCAAGAAGGACGACTACGACCTCGTCACGGTGATCCCCGTGTCGAACCCCAATGCTGCTACGATGGCCCAAAAAGTCGTGCAGTATCAGGCGGTTCTTCAGTTGGCCCAGTCGGCCCCGCAGATTTACAACATGCCGTACTTGCATCGGCAGATGCTGGAGGTCTTGGGCATCTCAAATGCATCCAAGCTGGTTAAAATGGACGAGGACGCGGTGCCTACCGACCCGGTTAGCGAGAATATGGACATTTTGAACGGCAAACCCGTCAAGGCGTTCCTGTATCAGGACCATCAATCCCACATCACGGTTCACCAGTCCGCGATGCAGGACCCCCACATCATGCAGTTAATGGGTCAAAACCCGCAGGCGCAGGCCCTCATGGCTGCTGCACAGGCGCATATTGCTGAACATATCGCCTTCGAATACCGCAAGCAGATTGAGGACGCGGCTGGCGTGCCATACCCGCCGCCCCATGCCCAGATGGACCCGGGTACCGAAGTGCAGGTGTCCCGCATGGCTGCTGCTGCGGCGCAGCAGGTGCTGCAGAAAAGTCAGGCTATTGTTGCCCAACAGAAGGCCCAACAGGCGCAGCAGGACCCGCTGGTGCAGATGCAGCAGCAAGAGCTTCAGATCAAGCAGGGCGAACTCGGGATCAAGCAGAAGAAGCTTATTATGGATGCCGCAGACAAGGCCGACAAACAAAAGATTGAGCGCGAGCGCATAGCTGCGCAAGAGCGTATTGCTGGCCTACAGGTCGGCGCAAAGATTGCTTCAGACAAGCATAAAATATCTGCCGATCAGCAACACGCTGGTCTTCAGATGGGCATCGACGTTGCCCAAGACATGGCGGATCGCATTACCCCGCCAACACCCCAGAAACCGTAGGAGAATAAATGAGGGACGATGTACTGAAGTACATTTCAGATAAAATACAGAGTGAATACAAAGTGCTGTCAGATGACTTGGCTATCGGAAAGGCCAAGGATTTTGGCGATTACAAGTACGCTTGCGGGATCATCCGTGGGCTTTTGCTTGCAAACAACATGATTATTGAAACCGTAGAAAGGCTGGAAACCTCAGATGACTGAACTGCTGATCGGCTCAAACACCGATAATGTAGACGACGCTACCGTACTCCCCGAGACCGCCGAACAGAAAGCCAAGCAGCTACCGGACCCTAGCGGGTATCGTATCCTGTGTGCGCTGCCTGAGATCGACACGAAGACTGATGGCGGGATCATCAAGGCTGATATCACTATTCACCACGAAGAACTGCTTACTACGGTCCTCTTCGTCCTGAAGATGGGTCCTGACGCCTATAAAGATGAAAAGCGTTTCCCCAGCGGCCCATGGTGCAAGCAGGGTGATTTTGTCCTTGTGCGCCCGCACGCAGGCACCCGGGTGAAGATTCACGGGCGGGAATTCAGGATTATTAACGATGATGCTGTTGAGGGAGTTGTAGAAGACCCTCGCGGTATCTCCAGAGCCTAGGAGGCACAAGTGGTTGATAACAATAAAGAAAAAGACGATTTTGAGTTTGAAATCGAAAGGGATGAACCTACGCCGGTAGGGGCAAAAACACCAGAAAAACCGGTTATCGAGGTCGAGGACGACACACCCGAAGAAGACCGGGGTCGTTCGCCTATGCCGGAGGCTATTGTTGCCGAGCTAGAAGCCGATGAGTTGGAAGAATATTCCGACAAGGTTAAGACCCGCCTTAAGCAGATGAAAAAGGTCTGGCACGACGAGCGCCGCGAGAAGGAACGGGCATTTCGTGAACAGCAGGAAGTCGTCACGACTGCGAGGAAACTACTCGATGAAAACAAGCGGCTCAAAGCCACACTTTTCCAAGGCGAACAGACACTTGTCCAGACTTACCGGTCAGCGGCTGAGCTTGAGATTGCTGCGGCTAGACGTGCGTACAAAGAGGCATATGAGGCCGGTGATTCTAATGCGGTCACTGATGCTCAGGAGAAGTTGATCGCGGCGAGTAACAAGCTTGAGAGTATCAAGAACTACAGGCCGACTTTACAAGCCCCGGAAACTGAAGTACAAAATAACAGGCAAGAACAATCGGTGCCACAAGCACCCGTTGTCGACGCTAAAGCCCGTGCGTGGCAAGAGCGCAATATGTGGTGGGGCACCGACGACGAGATGACAGCCTCTGCTTTGGGGTTGCATCAGAAGTTACAAAAACAGTACGGCGGTAACTTCGTCGGTACTGACGAGTATTGGCGGGCCATCGATAACACGATGCAGCGCCGGTTTCCCGAGTATTTCGGGGAAGAAAAACCGACGAACGGGGGCGGCAAGCCCGTATCGCGCAACGAAACTAGACCCGCCACAGTGGTTGCTCCCGCTTCTAGGAGCACATCCTCAAAAAAGATTGTGCTTAAACAGTCGCAACTAAATATTGCGAAAAAACTAGGGCTAACACCCGAGCAGTACGCCCGGGAAATCAGGAAAATGGAGAACTAATATGGCCGAGAATAGACTTGCACGCGAACTTGAGACTCGTATTGAAGGCGAACGCCCCAAATCATGGCAGCCTGCTTCCTTGCTCCCTGAGCCGGATAAGCAGCCGGGTTATGACTATCGGTGGGTTCGTGTTTCGGTTCTAGGCCAGAGTGACCCCCGTAATCTTTCTTCCGCAATGCGGGAAGGATGGGAGCCAGTCCGGGTAGAAGAGCAGCCCAAGTTCCGTTTGTTCCTCGATCCCTCTAGTCGTTTTAAGGACAACATTGAGGTCGGGGGGCTGTTGCTCTGCAAATCTCCTGTCGAGTTCACTAAGCAGCGTAGGGAATACTACGCCAAAAAGAGCCTCGATCAGGTCCAGTCTGTGGACAACAATTTCATGAGAGAAAACGACGCCAGAATGCCCCTTTTCGCTGAGAAACGGTCTTCTACGTCGTTCGGCAAAGGCAAATAACCTAGGAGCTAAAGATGGCTTATCCTTCCGTTACAGCCCCGTATGGGCTGCTTCCGACCAATTTGATCGGCGGGCAGGTGTTTGCTGGTGCGACTCGTCTGATCCCGATTGATTCCAATTCTGCTACCGCCATTTATTATGGCGACGTGGTGAAGTTGAACTCTTCGGGTACTATGTCGAAGGACACCGGCACCACCGCCGCCACCCCTGTCGGCGTTTTCCTTGGGTGCACGTATACTAATGGCACTTACGGCAAGACGTTCCGTCAGTATTACCCCGGCAATGTTAACGCTTCGGACATTCAGGCTTATGTGCAGGATGACCCGGACGTGCTGTACAAAGTCGCTGTCGTTACCGCGTACAATTCTACCACCATCAGCTACGTGAACCGTACTAATGTGGGTAATAACGCGGTTCTGGCCCAGAACACTGGTAGCACTATTACTGGCAATTCCGCCGTTGCCGTCACTTCTGCCACTGATACGACCAGCACTTGGCCGGTTCGCATCATTGACGTTGTGCCGGAGACGGCTATTGCTGGTTATCCCGGTTCCTATACGGAAGTTATCGTGAAGTGGAATCAGGGCATGCACCAGTACCTCAACCCCACTGGCGTGTAAGGAGATTTGAACAATGGCTATTTCACGCGCACAACTCCTTAAGGAGCTTCTGCCCGGTCTGAACGCCCTGTTCGGTCTGGAATATGCTCGCTATGGCGAAGAGCATAAGGAAATGTTTGATACTGAGACTTCTGAACGTTCGTTCGAAGAAGAAACCAAGCTGTCGGGCTTCTCGGCTGCTCCGGTTAAGAACGAAGGTTCGGCCATTGCGTATGACAATGCGCAGGAAGTCTTCACTGCCCGCTATAACCACGAGACCATTGCTTTGGGTTTCTCGCTGACTGAAGAAGCGATTGAGGACAACCTCTACGATTCTCTGTCTTCGCGTTATACCAAGGCGCTGGCCCGTGCCATGGCGTATACCAAGCAGACCAAGGCGGCTGCGGTTATTAACAACGGCTTTAGCTCGAACTACCTCGGTGGTGACGGCCAGCCTCTGTTTAGCCAGAGCCACCCGCTGGTCTCCGGTGGTGTCAACTCCAACACGTCTTCTACCAATGCCGACCTGAACGAAACTGCGCTTGAAAACGCGGTTATTCAGATCGCCGGTTGGACGGACGAACGCGGCCTGCTCATCGCGGCTAAGCCCAAGAAGTTGATTGTTCCGCCGAACCTGATGTTTGTTGCCACCCGCCTGCTTGAGACGGAACTCCGTGTCAACACCGCCGACAACGACATCAACGCGATCAAGTCGAATGGTTCGATCCCGGAGGGTTACACTGTTAACCACTTCTTGACCGATACCCTCGGCTGGTACCTGACGACGGATGTTCCAAATGGTCTGAAGCACTTTGTCCGTACCCCGCTGGCTAACAGCATGGACGGCGACTTTGACACCGGTAACGTTCGTTATAAGGCCCGTGAACGTTACAGCTTCGGTTGGAGTGATCCTCTGGGCATCTACGGCTCGCAGGGCTAAGAACTCGGGGGGAAGGGGCTAAAACCCCTTCCCCTTAAGTTTGTTTTGTTATACGTTGCCCCTAACTAGGGTTCCTTACCCATACCGACTGACCTAGCAGACGTAGTAGAGACGGTACGGGGATGTGCTACTACACGGAGATATTCTAATGGCTCTTACTACCTTTTCCGGTCCCGTTCAGGCGAACAACGGTTTCCAGACCTCTACCCTTGTGGCTCTGGATGGAACCGCTGCCATCACTATTGCGAACACCACGGGCGCTGTGACTTTCTCTAGCGGCCAGAACACCACTGGCACGACTACCGGTTTTACGCAGGCGACGGGTTCCAACGTGCTGAGCGGCAGCACCTTTACGGGTAACAGCGGTACCACCGCCTATACCATTGGCGATATCGTCCATGCGCTGAAGGCCACCGGTATCCTCGCTCTCTAAAGGATAACCTACGATGGCCATGCAAACAGATGTAAAAGCGTCGCAACCCCTTACTTCTACTGGTTCTTTTTTGGATCAGGCAGGTAATGCGATTCCTCGTACTCGCATCAAATCCATTTACACAATCCCCGGTGCTTCCGCAGGTAGTGTTGTAATTACCGACGGATCAGGCGGCCCCACGTTGGTTACTGTTAACACTCCCACGGCTACCAACGCCGGTGCGGTGTATATCTTGGTTCCGTCGGAAGGGCTTCTTGCGCAAACTGGGCTTTATGGCACGGTGACCAATGCTGCCTCCGTCACAGTCTTCTACGCCTAACCAGAAAAGTTACGACCTAGCTGGGCGTAGTTTGTTTGTTGCGCTTCCGGCCTATGACTTTAAGGTTTCCTTGAAGTTGGCTGTGTCTTTGGCGCGGCTGGCCCAGATGGCACCAACTCATGGCATTGACCTGCAAATCGGTAGTGTTTGCGGGTGTTCTGTCGTTTCTCGTGCTCGCAACTTGCTGGCGCAGGATATGCTGGAATCCAAGTGCACGGACCTGATCTTTATCGACAGCGATATTAACTTCGAACCGGACGATGTGCTCAGGCTTATGGCTTGGGCTTCGGACCCTAAGAAGGGTATCGTTGCGGGGGTTCCTCGCACTCGCAGCGAAGAAAAAGTTTACATTGCGGCTCTGGACCACGACGAGAACAATGACCTTACCATGAACGGCATGGGACTAGTCCGTGCAAAGCGCGTGGCTACTGCCTTCATGCTGGTGCGTCGTGAGGTCTTCGAGAAGATGGCTGCTACGCATCCTGACTGGCGGTACCGCGATGTGCGCAGTGACCGCTGGCTAACTGCGATGTTTGATTTTAAGCTTACCGAAGAAGGCTATATGGGGGAGGACTTCCTCTTCTGTGACCGTGCGCGTGAGCTTGGCTTCGAAGTCTGGATCGACCCCGCTATCAAGCTCGGCCATATGGGCGTACAGGAGTACGTCGGTGAGTTCGGCAAGGATTCCCTGTACCCGATGCTGGTCCCTGTCCCAAAGGTGGCGAATGCCTAAAACTCCCGCATGGACGCGCAAGGAAGGAAAGAACCCCAAGGGCGGTCTGAACGCCAAGGGGCGTGCGTCCTATAACCGCGCCAACCCCGGCAAACCCGGTCTGAAGCGTCCGCAGCCTGAAGGTGGTTCTCGCAGGGACTCGTTCTGCGCCCGGATGAAAGGGATGAAAAAGAAACTCACTAGCAAGAAGACTGCTAATGACCCGAATAGTCGTATCAATAAAAGCTTGAGGGCGTGGAGCTGTTAACATGGAGATGATGGTATGGAACGTCGTGCTAAGCGCCATAGTGGCCCTAATGGCCTTCATGTTTAGGAGCAAGTTTGACGAACTTGATCGTCTAGGTATTCTTATGAACAAAACCCGGGAAGAAATTGCGCGCAACCACATTACTCGGGATGAATATAGTAGAGACCTTGATAGGCTGGGAGAACGTTTTGATGCCGGTATTCTACGGCTTGAGGCCAAACTCGACGCATTAGCTAAGGATAGGTAATGCCTGCTAGGTCTGAAAAACAACGGCAATTCATGTTGGCGGTGGCACACAGCCCAGCTTTCGCCAAAAAAGTGGGTGTTCCACAATCGGTTGGGCGTGAATTTACAAAAGGAAAAAGTACCATGAAGAAGCATCACGATGACGGCGGTATGCGCCGTGGTGGACATAAGAAGCACCATGACGACGGCGGTATGCGCCGTGGCGGTCACAAGAAACACCATGATGATGGTGGCATGAAGCGTGGCGGCCATAAGATGCACCACGATGATGGTGGCATGGCCCGTGGTGGCGCTGCTCCTCGTCTGGCGGCCCTCGCTGCTCTGGCTCGTGCGGCCCGCGCGCGTTCTATGGGTGCCCCGATGGGTGCCCCGATGGGTGCCCCGATGGCGGCTCCTATGCCCCCTGCTGCTCCCGGCATGAAGCGCGGTGGTCGCATGAAGCACCATGACGACGGCGGTATGCGCCGTGGCGGTCACAAGAAACACCATGATGATGGCGGCATGAAGCGCGGTGGTCACAAGAAGCACCACGATGATGGTGGCATGAAGCGTGGCGGTCACAAGAAACACCATGATGATGGCGGCATGAAGCGCGGTGGTCACATGAAGCACCACGATGATGGTGGCATGAAGCGCGGTGGTCACAAGAAGCACCACGATGATGGTGGCATGAAGCGTGGCGGCCATAAGATGCACCACGCTGGTACGGTTGCTTCGGGTGGTTATCGTAAAGCTGCGGATGGCCCTATCGTTAAGAAGGGTAAGACCCGTGGTGTCACCCTCCGCAGAGGCGGTAAGTGCTAATATGCGGGCGTCTCGGGGAATGGGGGACGTTCGTCCCTCCAAAATGCCTAAGGCCAAGACCGTTACTCGTAAGGACAACCCTAACGACGTGACGGTCTACGCCAAGGGCGGCAAGACAAAGAAGTGGATCGCTGGGGCTATTAAACACCCCGGCGCTCTGCGCTCTGCTTTGCATGTTCCCAAGGGTCAAAAAATCCCGGCGTCTAAGTTGGCTAAGGCCGCTAAGGCACCGGGGAAGATGGGTCAGCGTGCTCGCTTGGCTCAAACGTTTAAGAAGATGCATAAAGGCTAAAGTTATGGGCGTGGGACCTTCACTTATGCAGGGTAATAGTGCTCTCGGCACCAGCTCCAGCGCTCCTGCGCCCACAACTAACACCCCTATGCAGGGTAATAGTGCTCTCGGCACCAGCTCCAGCGCTCCTGCGCCCACAACTAACACCCCTATGCAGGGGCAATACGGTTTTTTCTCGGGACTACCGGCGTATGCGCAGGGGTTTAACCCTTATGCGCAGCCCTTTATGAGCCAGTTTGCCCCCCAGCAGCAAGGACCACAGGGCGGTTATGGCGGTCCCCCACCTTGGATGCAGGGGCAACAGGGTGGTTATGGCGGTTATGGCGGTCCCCCACCTTGGATGCAGGGGCAACAGGGTGGTTATGGCGGTTGGGGCCACCACGACTGGGACCAGAACCAGAACCAGAACCAGCAGCAACAGTCTACGCAAACGCAGTCGCTACAGCAGGCTAATGCCCCCGCAAATCCTAACGCTACGACGTTCACCCCATGACAGCTTCTGGTACCACAACTTTTGATCTAGACCTCAACACTATCGTGGAAGAGGCGTTTGAGCGTTGCGGTTCGGAACTGCGGACGGGTTATGACTTGCGCACTGCGCGGCGTAGTTTGAACCTGTTGACTATTGAGTGGGCAAATCGGGGTATAAATCTCTGGACCATTGAGCAGGGTTCGATCCCTATGGTTCAGGGCCAGATTACTTACACTCTCCCTGCTGATACTATCGACCTCATCGAGCAAGTTATTCGTACTCAGCCGGGTATTATTCCGCAGACTGATATCAATATCAGCCGTATTAGTGTGGATACCTACGCCACAATCCCCAACAAGCTGGCCCAAGGCAGGCCCATTCAGGTCTGGATCAATCGTCAGTCCGGTGCAACGTACCCCGGTCCCGATCCGGCAGCGGGTGTCGACTACCCAAATATTAACGTCTGGCCATGCCCAGATCAGAGCAATTACTACACGTTTGTGTACTGGCGTATGCGTCGTATCCAAGATGCTGGCAATGGCACAAACACGCAGGACATCCCGTTCCGTATGCTGCCCGTCCTTGTGGCGGGCTTGGCGTACTACCTCGCCATGAAAATTCCAGATGCCCTGCCTCGGCTTGGGATGCTGAAGGCTGTTTACGAAGAACAGTGGCAAATGGCTTCGGATGAAGACCGGGAAAAAGCCCCCCTGCGGTTGGCCCCACGTCAGCTATTTTTCTAGAGGTGAACCGTGCCTAATAGGTTTGCTTCAGGTAAATGGGCTATCGCAGAGTGCGATAGGTGTGGCTTTCAATACAAACTGAAAGAGCTGCGGCAGCTCGTTATCAAGACCAAGAATGTAAACCAGATTGTCTGTCCGACGTGCTGGGAGCCCGATCAACCCCAGCTCCAGTTGGGTATGTACCCCGTCGACGACCCCCAAGCCCTTCGTAACCCCCGGCGCGATACAACTTACCTTCAAGCGGGTTTAACAGGGCTTCAGGTTCTTACGGTGAGCCCGCCAGACCCGTCTGCGGAGCTATCTTTTGGTACACCGTCTGGCGGTAGTCGTGTTATACAGTGGGGGTGGGCCCCGGTTGGGCTTAACAACCCTTTGCAGTTATCTGGCCTTACGAATAACTTGTTAGGCCAAGGACAAATAGGCACAGTAACTATTACAACATCTTAGGAGTACATCATGGCTAAGGAATCTTCAAAGAGCGATATCAAGCAGGATAAGGCCATGATTAAGGCCATGATCCATAAGCATGAACGGCACGACCATCCCGGCAAGCCGCTGACAAAGTTTGCTAAGG
>Ga0316231_1003017_pt1 | contig 15298 bp, 11 predicted proteins | sample TBH18027metaG_FD_206002 | JGI IMG/M metagenome (GOLD analysis project Ga0316231, IMG submission 206002) | Freshwater microbial communities from Trout Bog Lake, Wisconsin, USA - TBH18027 | ecosystem: Environmental > Aquatic > Freshwater > Lake > Hypolimnion/Profundal zone | place: USA: Wisconsin...
GCCCAGTACGAGTCAGCCCTGAAGAATAAATGACCTGTAGACCAACGGAGGCGGAGGAAAGCAATAAGGTGGTGGCACGGGCGCAGTAAAGAGGTCTTCGCAAATCAATGATGGCGAAGTGGCGGGGGTAGAATGGCCGGGGATACGCTCTGAAGGCAGCCGCAGCTCAGGCCGCCGGCTTTACGACGAGTTCAGGCGGATCTGTATCCTGCCGCACAGGGCCGGATCGATCACCCAGGACTCGATGAGTTGAAACCGCAGACTTTCGGCCAACCGCCGGGCGAGGGCCTTCAAGGAGCCATATACTCGTGGCACATCCCCCAACAGATTTCCACGCTCCAGCAGTTGCATGAGGAGGTGGGCGATCTGCAGAAGCAGGTACCAGTGTTTCATCGCCTGCGGATGGGTGCTGTAGGCATGCTCCAGAGCGTATCCGCCATTCTTCTGGATATTGAAGCCTTCGTTTTCGATCTTCCAGCGGCATCGGCCCCCGCCGTTGGCCAATGTCATCACCTGCCTGGCGTGTTTCAAGGCGATGTTGGTCAGCCACGCAAAGGTAGTGCACTTGCCGTCACTTTCCTCCCGGCACTCAAAGGCATTGACCTCATGCCGTCGCCCGTGGTCATCGACATGAACCAAGCCATTGGCCCAGGCGAAGTTCTGCCGCAGCGGCACAGAAGCGTCAGGGAGCGCGATGAGCTGCTGGGCATGATTATCCCGCTGCTGATACTTGACCATCTGATAGTCGCGCCAGAGGGCCGGCAGGCTGCCTTCCTTGAAGGTAACGATGAACGTCCAGCCGTTCTTGCAGCAGATATCAAAGACCGTCCCATTGGCGTAGAGCCCGTCGAAGAGGAAGCAGAGCCTCAATTGTGGGTACTTGGTCTTGATCTGCTCGGCCAGACGGACAAAGCCTTTGAGTTCGCAGTCCTGCTTGCTGGGATTAGGCTCGGGGTTGTGGATGAACTCCGTCCCGATGGAGAAGGCCAATCCGCTGGAGGTCACCAGTTTGGCTTCCAGCGCCGGATGGTAATAGATAAATCCCTCCCCGGACTTCTTGCTCAGGCAGTTCTCACAATGCCGCTGGTTGCCAAAGGACAACTGCCCGGTGGCGTCCACGGCCACCAGCAGAGCTCCGTCCAGCCGCTGGTTGTCCAATACCCTGGAGCGGATTAATCGCCGGATCATGAGGTCCCGCAGATTCTCCAGTTCCCCTGCTGGCAGCAGCGTCAGGTAGTAATTGACGCTGTCAGGATCAGCCACCTCCTCCTGCCGGTGGCCGCACAGACGGCACAGGTTCTCCAAGGCCGTCGCCGTGTTCGTCTCAAAGCGGATTTGCCTACGGGAGCTGAGTTTGAGGCAGAAGACCAGCAGTCCCACCCATAGCAGGTGGGCTGGCTCATAGGTGGTGTAACGGATGTCCCTGCCATCGGCCAGCCGACCCATCCAGCCCCTCAGATCAGGGAAAAAGTGGCCCGCAGTTCTGGCCAAGGCGGCGATGGGAATCAGCTTCGTCCGCGCCGTAGCTTCCGGCGGGCGCAGTGAGTCTGAATCAGAGCCAGTTGCAGTTGGGTCATCTCTCGTAAGAGACACTTGAGCCGTTTGTGTTCCAGTATTGATGCTTGAACCTCATCCCTGAGTTCGGCCGGGACATAGACCGTTCGTGTCTTGCCGGCCTGCGTAAGCGTCAAATGCGTGCCGCCGGCGGCATTTCTGCCCAGGGAGGCGCCCAGAGGCGGGCATTTGGGCACGGCCTGGGCGAGTCTGGCGGAGAGCATGTTCTTGAGGACGGTGGCGTTCTTGGGCAGTTTCATGGGCGCCTTTCGTTACTAAGCTATAACGCTTAGCACAAAATCGAGAGAAAATCAATGGTGCGACATACAAAATCCGCAAATAACTCGGACGGAGGCCTTTTGCCCCACAATCACCAGGTCTTGAGGTGCGAGAAATGTTTATTCGTCAGGGCTGATCCTTCCCAATTCAAATATTAAGATTTGATTAAAAACCTGCTGGACATATGGTAATTTATCGAGTGAATCTGGACGTGACAGGCCCAGGCGACGATGATATTGTGCTTTGCAGGGTTGTTCTCATTTCCACCTGCTAAGGAATTGGTTCCATGGAGTTAGCCTTCATCGATCCAGGCGAAAGACGGCCGCTGGGCGAGGCTCAGCCTGCCGCTTCTCCCTCGTATTCCGTATCCCTGGATAAGCCGGACACGTCGGCGCCAGTTCCGGTATCGTTCTTCAATCGCGAGCTCAGCTGGTTGGAATTCAACCGCCGAGTGCTTAACGAGGCCCTGGACGAACGCACCCCTTTGCTGGAGCGGGTCCGCTTCCTGGAGATTTTCACCTCGAATTTGGATGAGTTCTATATGAAGCGCGTGGGTGGCATCAAGAGCCAGATTGCCGCCGGGATCGTCACCCGCACGCCCGATGGCCTGACGCCGCAGCAGCAGTTGACGGCCATTCGCAAGGCGGTCATGCCCATGCTGGCCCATCAGGCGGAGTGTTTCAGTTCCGTGCTGCGTCCGCGTTTGGCGGAACATGGCATCTATCTCATGGAGTGGGCCGACGCCTCCGAGGCCGATCGGCAGGCGGCCCGCAAGTATTTCCGGGCTAGCATCTTTCCCGTGCTCACGCCGCTGGCGGTCGATCCCGGGCATCCCTTCCCGTTCATCTCCAATCTTTCGGATTCACTGGGCATAATTCTCTGCCAGCCGGGCCGCGATGACCGCCTTTTTGCCCGCGTCAAGGTTCCGGAAACGCTGCCCCGCTGGGTCCGCCTAAACGACCACGATAAACCGGGCGAGTTCCACTTCGTCCGCGTTGTGGACATCATCCGCAACAACCTCCAGGACCTCTTTCCCAACATGGTCATTGTCGATGTCATGCCTTTTCGCCTCACCCGCAACGCCGATATTGAACACGAGGAAGAGGACGCCGACGATCTCTTGGAACTGATCGAGGAGGAACTTCGCGAACGCCGCTTCGCCACGGTCGTGCGCCTGGAGCATGGGCCTAACCCCAATGCCTGGATTCTCGGCTTTCTTCTCGGTGAATTGCACCTCAGCGAGGAAGATGTCTACGAATTGCCCGGAGAGTTGGATTACCAGGACCTGCGCCCGGTCAGCGAGTTGAACATTCCCGCCCTACGCTACGAGCCGTGGACGCCCATCGTCCCCGCCGCCCTGGCCGCCGAAGAGGAAACCGATATGTTCAGCCTCATCCGGGCCGGCGACATCCTCGTCCACCATCCCTACGAGAGCTTCTCCGCCAGTGTTGAGCGGTTCGTCAAGGCCGCCGCCGCCGACCCCAAGGTATTGGCCATCAAGATGACCGTCTACCGCACCGGCGATGATTCACCGTGCATTCGCACCCTCATTCATGCCGCCGAGGCCCGCAAGCAGGTCTGTTGCCTGGTGGAACTTAAGGCCCGTTTCGACGAGGAACGCAACATCGTCCTGGCCCAGGCACTGGAAAAAGCCGGCGTCCACGTCGTCTACGGTATCCTGGGCCTCAAGACCCATACCAAGATTACCCTTGTGGTGCGCCAGGATTCCGATGGCATCCGCTGTTACGCCCATATCGGGACCGGCAACTACAACGTCGCCACGGCCAAAGTGTATACCGATCTGGGTTTGTTTACCTGCAATCCGGCGATAACTGAGGAGATCGTCGAGTTGTTCCACTATCTCACCGGACGTTCGCTAAAAAACGACTATAAGAAACTCCTGGTGGCCCCGGTGAACATGAAGGACCGTTTTCTAGGCCTGATCGCCCGGGAAGTGGAGCACCAGAAGGCCGGCCGGCCCGCCCGCATCACCGCCAAGATGAACAGCCTGGAGGATCAGGAAATCTGCCGCGCTCTTTACGCCGCCAGCCAGGCCGGTGTACCCATCGACCTGATCATCCGCGGTTTCTGCACGCTTCGTCCGGGCCTTGCTGGCCTCAGCGAGCGCATCCGTGTGATCTCGGTCATCGGTCGCTTCCTGGAACACTCGCGTATCTTCCATTTTCTCAATGGTTGCGACGACCCCATAGACGGTGAGTTCTACATCGGTTCAGCCGACTGGATGTACCGCAATCTTCAGACTCGCGTCGAGGCCATCGTTCCCATCGAGGTGCGGGCCCACCGCGAGCGTTGCTGGGACATTCTTCAGACCATGCTGCGCGATCGCCGTCAGGCCTGGGATCTGCAGAGTGACGGAACCTACATTCAGCGTATCGCCGGCGCCAAGGACTTGGGGACACAGCAGGCAATAATGAATTTTTTCCGGGGCGGCGCGGGAAGAACCCAGAGCATTATCACACCATGATTTTAAGAGAGCACGTCCGCAATCGCCGCGTTTTGCCAGTCGCCAGAGCTACATCGCCCTAAAAATAAATTGTGCCAAAGTGTTTGAGCGTAAGAATCATGAGGCAGAACAAGAACGCTCAAGGGCCAAGGCAAACTTTCTCACTACGATTGCCGCGAGTCTGGGCTCCGCGTTAGTTTCTTCCCTCCGGTCTCCATTTTTCTCATTTTCTGCTTGGTTTTTTCATCGGTTCTGAGTAAATTCTTGGCATTAAATTTGCCGAATCTGAACCGATTTGTGCGATATTCAGTAATAGCTGATCTGGCCGGTGAGCGTTGATCGTCAGTCGACAGTGGCGCAGAGCGAACGCAGCATGCATGCGCCACGCACTTAAGTCTGCCGATCAATTCTCTGCTTCTTGGTTGGAGATTGGCGTTGCGGCGCAGGAACAACCGGTTCGGCAAGGCGACATTGCACGAGGCGCGGACATGATTGCACGGATGCAAAAAATGGGTGGCAAGGCGTATCTCGATATTCCACCATTAGTTAACCGTTTTGACGGCAGTTTGTTGCAGTGGGCTCCCGCAAGGTTTGCCTTGGCGTCCCCCATGCTTGTTTCACATCCGCATGTTTCCAGTATTATGCTGGCGCAGGGCTGGGTCAGTGGCCGCCTTGGCAAAATTGCTCACGAACGCCGCGTGCTGGTAATTGCCTCGACTATTTTTGATCTGACGCAGTCTCTGCATCGCTTGTCCAACCGGGCCCGGCGGTTGCTGTGCGCCGCTGCCCTGGTCCACGATGTCGGCCGCAGCGTCAGTCGGGCCAACCACCCGCGCCAGGGCTGGCGGATGATAATGAACGATCCCGGCTTCCCAGCCTTGGGTATTTGCCGGCGTTACTTGGCATATCTGACTCTCTATCATCGCGACGATGTTCCACCTCTGGGCAAAGACGAAGTTCTCCTGCCCGGCGACGATAAGGAGGGAATGCTGATTCTTCTGGCCATCCTCCGCGCTGCCGATGCCCTGGACAGCCGTTCCAAGGAATCGCCGCGCCTGGCCTTGTCTATGGATCGGCGCACTCTCAAGGTCAACTGCTATTTGCGCGACGATTCAGCCAAGGTGGAGAGGCTCTATCGCCGGCGCAAGAAATTCCGGCTTCTGGAGGAACTGCTGGATTGCGCTATAGACGTGCGTGTCAAGTGCTCTGCATAGGGAGCAGGGGCGGAAGATAACGATGAACGGTGAACGCCGAACGATAAAGTGGGGTTCTATTGGCCGGGTGTATGGGCATCGACGGAACTGAAAGTCAGTGTCAATTCCACGATGTGGCGGGTGGCGCCGGGGCCGGCGAGGTCTTTAAGCTCGCAGGTGGCAATGATGGCATCGACTTCCAAGGGATCGCCGACATGCATGGCGCTGATTTTCTGGGTCAGGTTGGCTGGCATGTAGAAACCCTTGAATAGCCAGGTGAAATCTTTGCTTTCCAACGGCTCAACCTCCACAAATACGTGTTCTTTGTTGGTCAGGCTGATATTGGCCGTGACCAGTTTATTGGTAATTCGCACGTGTTTGCCGACAAGCTTCCCGGCCAGGTAAGTGCGGATTTGGGTAATCTTATCGGTGTACTGGGCATCGGCGTCGCTGATGTGTGGCAACAAGTTGGCGGGAAGGGAATTTAGAAGATTGCCGATGACATCGCCTTGAGTGGTAGGCACTGCCGGTGGTTTGATCGCTGGCGTCTTGCTCGATCCGGTTGGTTGGCCCAAGGCAGAGAGTTGGGCGGTCAGCTGTGTATTCTGATTAGTGAGTTGAGTTACTTGGGTGTTTAGCTGAGTAATTTGGGTATTTTGCTGGGTAACCTGGGTATTCAACTGGGTGTTCTGATTATTTAACTGAGTATTTTGTGTCTGCAAATTGGCTACTTCCGCCTGCAACTGCTTGATTTGCGCTGCCTCGGACGACGTGGCGGCGGACAGAGCCAGAGGGGCTATCAGGAGGACGGACATCGTCACTAGCGCGGTTTTCACGTTGATTCTCCTTCTGGATCGGTTCAGGGGGCCGTTGTCATTGTTCCGCTCAGAATGCCATAACGCTCGAAGTGGTTGATAATTTCCTAAGATTATCGCGCGCCGCAATGGTAAGCGCCCAGCAATGTTGCCATCGTACATCAGAAGACCCTGCGCCGACAGAAAGGTTGGGATACGAAACAGCCTGAATAACGGATTCCGCTATTATGCCCATCACCAACGCTGGTCGGCGGCTGGCACATACTACCGCTGCTGAAGCTGCTTGGCGTCGCAGTCTTGTTAACGCCGCTATGTCGCCGTAATCTGGCAGGTATGGCAGTTTCACAGGTTAATGTGGCGGTCTTGCCTGAAGCAGCAGGCCGTCTCTCGGGTTGGGGCCGTTGTTTCCGGGGCGTCAGCGTGGCGGTCACCGCCGTGGTGGCTTTATATCTCATTGGAAGTGTATTGCGCATGCTGATGCTTCCGTCGCCGCAGGAATGCCGCGAGACGGCGGTTCTGATGACCACAGATGTGCTGCTGCGCGGAGAGAATCCCTTCGATCTGGCACACCAGCCAATGTATGTGAATATCTACGGCGTGCTGTATTGGCTGGTTGTTTATCCCCTGGCCTGGCTTTTTGGTTCGACGTTCACCGTACACCGCGGGGTGTCTTTGGCCTGCCTGGCTGGCGCTTGCCTGATGTTCTTCCGCACCCTGCGGTGGCAAGCGGCGTCATGGTGGCTGGCGCTGGTGGCGACCGGCATGTTCTGGCGCTTCCAGGGGCAAAGCATGACCATCTTGGCCAGGCCAGACGGCCTGGGTTTGCTGTTGTTTCTGGGGGCTATCCTCGTGGCGTGGCGGAGCGGATATTCGTGGCTGGGGCTTGCCGCCAGCGCGGCGCTGGGGGTTCTGGCCCTCTGGGCCAAGGCCTATTTTGGAATGGCTCTTCCCGTGGTGGGCCTGTATCTGTTCTTGTATCGCGGCAAGTCCCAGGCGCTGCTGTACGGGCTGGGCGCTCTGGGCTTGGCCATTGCCAGCGGTCTGTTGCTGAATCGGCTGTTTCCCTACTATTTCTTCAACACGCTGACGGGGCCGGCGATCCTCAACGCCGGTAGCTCACGCTCCGTGGTCATGCTGCTACGGCAGTACGCCTGCTTCTGCGGTCTGCATGGTGGCCTGTTGATCGTTCTGGCGGTTGCCGCGCGGTGCGCGTTGCCCAAGCCAGGGGCACAGCGAGGAATTTTTGCGCCGTTTAATCTCCACGGCCCGCTGTTGCGGGGCGAGGGCGATGTGATGGTCGTGGGCATCTTGTGCGGCGCTGCGGTCCTGGTGTATCCGTTGGGGCTGAACGACGGCACCTGGATGTTGTACTTCTATCACCTGCTCTCGCCCTTTGTGATCTTTGTGGCCTGCCGTTGGATCAGCCGTCATGCCTCAGCCAGGACCTGGGCCCTGGCGGCCCTGGCGGCTAACAGTATCCTCATGATAATTATCATCAAACCACTGCCTTTTCCCAAGTCGCATCGGGAACAGTGGGCCTATTGGGATGGTCTGATCGGTAGCCATAGGCGGGTATTCGCTTCGCCGATGCTGGCGCAGATTCTGCGGCAGCAGGGCAGGAACATCTACGATTCGGGTTACCCTGAATTCATGATTTGCGGGATGCGCAAGGCTGGCCCGGGACACTACCCGCTGGCCATTACCAATCGCTATGCTGAGTATAGTGCGGATATCCGCTCCAGGCTTGAACAGGAGAATTTTGATCTGGTGATCCTGGCCATGGGAGGCGATGACATGGTGGACCCGGGGCTGCTCAACGCCCACTATGTCCATCGGGAACGGATCGCCATCCGCGGATACTGGAGAGCCTATTGGTATAACATCTGGGTTCCGCGCCATGCCGCCATGTCCCTCGGCTCGGGCCCATCCGCTACCCAGCCCACAGGACCATGACCCGTCGATTTCGCATCGTAACCCTGTCTTGTTATGTTACTGGCATGCGACGAGCTTTCTCATGTATAGCCGGTCTCTTGCTTTTCGGCTGTGCATCGTCCCCGGCGATCGGTCCTGGCACGCCGCTGCCGCGCCATGGCGACGAGATCGTCGTCTGCGGCCAACTGTTCCATACCGGAACTCCCGTCATCCTATGGATGGACCCCGGCGGCTACGATGCCTACCGCGTCGAGCGGCGTTTCGGCGATTTCACCGAATCATCCTGGCAGGCCACCACGCGTCAGAGCAGTGACATCGTCTCTCCCAATCGTTACGGCCTGCGCAAAGGCCTTACCGCCGATCAGATCGAGCTGGTCCGCGGCGGCGGATGGCCGCTGCCGCTGTTGCGCCAAAAGGTCGATCAGTTCGTCATCCATTATGATGCCAGCGGCGTCAGCCGTCAGTGTTTCTACATCCTCCATGATCATCGCGGCCTGAGCGTACATTTCATGCTTGACCTGGACGGAACCATATACCAGACCCTCGATCTCAAGGAACGCGCCTGGCACGCCACCACCTCCAATGATCGTTCCATCGGCATCGAGATCGCCAACATCGGGGTTTTTCCCCCCGGGTGGCATGGTCCCAGGGAGCAGTGGTATATCAGGGACGCCGACGGCAGGACCCGTATCGAACTTCCCAAGTGGCTGGGCAACGATGGCGGCCTGCGCACCGGCGGCTTCATCGCCCATCCCATCCGCGACGAACCGGTCATCGGCCAGATCCAGGGCCAGACCCTGGAGCAATACGACCTGACGCCACAGCAATACCAGGCCCTGATACGCCTCACCGCGACGCTATGCGCTATTTTCCCTGCGATTGCGTGCGATGCCCCGCGCGATGGGAACGGCAAAGTCATAGATCACAAGCTTCCCGATGACGAACTTGCCGCCTGGCACGGGCTGCTGGGCCATTACCACATCCAGGCCGACAAGCTCGATCCCGGGCCGGCTTTTCAGTGGGACCGGGTCATAGACGGGGCGCGGCAACTGATGGTCGAGAAATACACTGAACACTGATGTGTCTTGCGGGGCGCTCCGCGTCCCTCTTCCCTGACCGATGGTTAGTGGTAGACTTACCAACAAACCTTGGCGGAAGGGTATGATCTGGTGGATATTTCGCGTCCAGGCTACGCTAAATTCCAGCGACGCAACGAGGAGCGCTCTTGGCTGAAATCGAAACCGACTATTTCTCGGCATGGATAGTGCGCCGGCGCCAGGTTTTCTTTCTGATCATCGCGGTTTTTTACGCCCTGGCCTTCAATGGACAGTGGCGCATCGGCCGCGACAGCGCTGCCTACCGCGGCATCGCCCGCAACCTGGCCACTGGCCACGGCTACGTCTTCCGCGACAAGATCGATCAATCCAGTCCCGTCGATAAACAGGACATCGTCTACCCTGGCCTGCCTTTACTGCTGGCGGGAATCCAGAAGGCCCTGGGAACCGATGCCGTTCAGCCACAGCTTCTGGCCATGTATGTCATCGCGGCTCTCACCCTGCTGGTGACCTACCGTCTTTGCCGACTGGTTCTGCCCCACTGGCTGGCGGTAGCGGTCGTCTTCGGCATGGGGATCAACGAAAAATTCCTCGAACACGCCAACGAAGTTTTGTCGGACTTGCCGTTCCAACTGGGTCTGACCATGGCCCTGTACGGATTCGAACTGCTTCGTCGTCGCTGCGCCTCTACTCCCGACCCCCGACTCCCGACCCCCGACTCCCGACTCTTCTTCTTTCCCCGCTCTGGCGGCCAACGTGTAGCGTTGCTATTGATGGCCATGCTTGCCCTTTATGTCGCGATCGACCCGCATTTGCTGGCCATGGGACTATTGCTGGCCGTGCTGGGCGTCTGGAGTGTTTTCTGGGCTCATTGCCCGGCGGACGGGTTGGTCAACCCGCCATTGTTCGGTGGCGTGGCAGACGCCGGGGTGCGCGTTGGCTTGCGCCGCTTACTGTATCCCCTGGCCATGCTCGGCGCCGGTTTGTTGCTGGCGGCCACCATGCGCCCGACATTCTGGATACTGCTTGTCTCTCTGGTGCTCGCCTGCGCTGTCGGCCTTTTGCGCCCTCCGCGGCTTGCCCCGGCCATTACCATTCTGGTCCTCGCCGCCGCCGCGCTGCTTTTTGTGCTCGCACTGGATCTTCGTCACCAGGGCGTGCATCCGCTCAAGGGTGGATACGAAGACAAGGTTATGGCCAAACTGGCGGCGTTGCCGCGGACATTGGCCGAGGCGGATGAGGGCCTGAAACACAAGCTCCTGCAGACGCACGTGACGATGCTGTTACATGGCATAGAGCTTCTGCCTACGCCCGCCTGGGCCGGGAGGCTGTGGACGCTGCTGCTGCTGGCCGCAGCCGTAGGGTTGGCCAGACGCAACCTCCTGTGGGGGTTGCTGGTTATCTGTTCGGTGGTCACCATTGCTATTTTCGGCAGCGTCCCCCGGTATTTCCTGGTGATTCTTCCCATGTTGTTGGCGGGATATGGCTTGTTGACTCAGCAGATTGCGGTCAGGTTATCTCGCATTTTGCCATCGCGATGGGCTGGTTACTTGCGGACGGGGCTGATGCTGTGGGGATTGGGGTTGGTAACGCTCCCGAATTGCGTTCGGTGCCTCGACCTGGCCGCCGAGCAGCACGGCCTTACCCGCCATGGCCTGCGGCCTTTTGTCGAGGCCTACGACAGCGGCAAGTGGCAGCCGATCGTGCAAATCAGCCGGATGATCCATGATAATGTCTCACCCGGACAGCGCGTCCTTGGTCCGGAAGCCACTGTGACCGCGTTTCTCAGTCAACGCCAGGTCTTGAGCCTGGGCATGCTGGTGAGTCACGATTGGAAAAGACATTTTTCCAGGCAGGTGCTAGAGGCCAGGCTCGATCTGGTGGTGATGCCCAAGTCGGTGTATCTCGTGGAGAATCGGGACCGGATCATGGATGCGGTTCTCCGCTGGCGACTGCTGGTTGAAAGCGATTGCGTGGCCGACAGTGGGCCATATCGGCTATCCCATTTCAGCGTCAGAGACGGGCGCGGCCAGCATCTGATTCCCGTACGGCACACGCATCGCGAAACTGCGGCCCCAGTTTCGACCATGACTGCGACGTTTCCTGATTCCTGATGATGTAACCGCTTCCGGCACGGCCGGTGGAAGCACTGGGGGTGCATCGCCAGCGAAGTCGGCCCAAATGGCACCGCCAGATGTAGTTGAACGTGTCTTGGCCCGGTTGCATGCAGGTGGCGATGGCAATTATGCCGGCGGGGATTATGCGACAAGGTAAGAGCCATCGCAATTTAATTTCTTGTTATCCGCAGACTTTTTATCTTTGGCCCGGGTGCACGCAATGCGAGTGCCCAACGGGATTGCAGAGGGACTCATGTATGACGCCTTTCCGATTGGGATGACCGAGTTGCTGCATTTACAGTCCGCTTTTCTCCGGCTGGCACGCCTCTCGCAGAGAAGTTGCCTCGCCATGGCTTACTGACGAAAAAGCCCCTTGGTCACTCTACACCGGAGACCGGCATGCCAACATTTCCACAATCAACGTCGCCGTTCCGACAAATTGTCCAGTTCGTCTGTCGCAGCCCACTGCTGAAGCCGGCAGCATTTTGGATCGTGCTCATTTTCTTTGCCGGATGCATGGAACGTCCGGCTGACGTGCCCCAGGCGGCGATTGTAGCCAGTGAAGGGAATCAACGTCTGGTTTACACCGCCGATGGAAATGGAACCGTCTGGGTCTGCGACCAACCGGCTAACAAGATCATCTACTCCGGTCAGGTCGAAGGAGGGGATCGACTGGTGCTGGACCCCAGCAGGTGTAAACTGACCCTCAATGATCGGGTGGTTTGCGACCAGCGCATTACCTGGGACAATCACAAGGTCTTCTTTCTTGCCGGTTACGAAGGGCGTCCGCCGCTGACCGCTTCCGACCAGCCAGTCAGTCGGCCGCCGTTGGTGCCGACGGCGGCGGCGCTGAAAGCCGAAGGCCGGCAACATGTGCAGTACACAGCCCAGGACGACGGCATGGTCTGGGTGAGCGACGTGGACACTGGGAAAGTTGTCTACTGCGGCCGGGTGCTTCAGGGGGATCGGATCGTGGTGGACCCGGTCAACAGCACACTATCGTTGGACAATCAGCCACTTATGACCCACGACTTGTCGCATGACAACCATAGGATCTTCTTTCTGAGCGAAGATCGAGCCAGGACCGCAGGTTTTGCGATGCCGCCGGCTGACGTTGAGACCATGCACCAGCTTGACGGCGTAGTGCCGCGTCCAGACGGAGTTCCCCAAGTAGCAAACCTCCGCTGCGACGGTTCTATACGCGTGGAACTGCGCGCTGAGAGCGATGGAACGGCCTGGATCGTAGATGCGACGACCAATCGCTTGATCTACAGCGGTCGACTGATCCAAGGCGACCTCCTGGCGGTGGATCCACCGGGGTCAGGGCTGACCATCAACGGTCGATCGGTCATGAATGCTGGTTTGCCGCATGATCGTTACCGCGTGTTCTTCCTGGGCGTGCGGTAACCGCCGCCGTATCTGTGCCCAGCGAGTTAAAGCCGAAACATTTATAAGAATTCTCACACCGGCAAACCTGCAAAGTCTGACCAAGTTTAGTGAATTCGCCGCCTGGTAACACCACTCCCTTGGCATGGCGTGCGTGTAGGTTGTAGCCGCTGCCTTGCTCCAGCTTAATGTAGTGAGCTGAGCATAGTGAGCCTAGGTTAGCGTCTGGCGGAACTGACTCGGAACCCATCCCTTCTGTCACGCCCAGTGCTTCAAGAACGCGGCCCCATACCCCTTCTACAACTCCCAATTGTTCTTCAACCTCGCAAACCGCTCGGCGGTTCATCATTTGCCATGCAACATTCCCGCCGCATAGCGGCCGGCCAGACCTGACGTTACCATACCGCCCATGCGTCGCATCCTGTTAACGTTCCGTCGTCGGCATGGCTGCCTCGTTTTCACCATTCTGGCGGCCTCTTTTCTCCTGCTCCTTCCGGCCTGGCTCTACGCCCGTGCTGGCGGCGGCGAGGGATACTCTGGTGGCAGCCACAGCGGTGGCGGCGGTGGGTTTGGTGGCGGGCGCGACGGTGGCGGGGGAGGCGATGGCGCCGGGGCTCTCATCTGGCTGTTGATCCAGTTCTGCATCAACTACCCTCAGTTCGGCATACCTCTGCTGATTGTTGTCGGTGTTTTGTATGCCATGGCTCATCGCCAGGGCGTTCAGGCCTACCGCGGCAGCGTCATCCGCCGTGGAACCCTGGCCGGAATGTCCCAGCAACGCTTGGATGCCGTTGCGCAGCTCCAGCAACGCGATCCCGCCTTCGACCAGACCGGCATGTGCAATCGTGTTGGCGTGGCATTCATGAAGATACAACATGCCTGGTGCGTTCAGGATGCTTCCTCCATCCGGGCCTTCGTCTCCGACGGCGTCTACGAACGCTTTCTTCTCCAGTTCGCCGAGCAGAAGGCCCTGGGTTATGTCGATCACATGAGCAACATCAGCGTCGACGACTTGGCCATTGCCGCCGTTGCTTTCCACAGCCGCTTCGATGAAATTTCCATGCGCATCGTCGCTACTGCGGTCGATTACCGTGCGGCACTGGCCGATGGCCGGCGTATTTCTGGTTCCACAACGCCGGAGCCATTCGTGGAGATATGGTCCTTCCTCCGCCGTCGTGGCGCCCAGACCGCCCAGCGCGGCGGGTTGATGGAGGGCCACTGCCCCAATTGCGGGGCGGCTATCGAAATGAACCAGTCAGCCAACTGCACCCATTGCAAAGCCCTCCTGCGCAGCGGCGAGTATGACTGGGTCCTCACCGAAATAACCCAGGAATGCGAGTGGAGCGGCATTGGCCACGAGCAGATTCCCGGCCTCGACGAACTCCAGCAGGCCGATCCCGACTTCAGCCCCCAATCCCTGGAGGATCGGGCCTCGGTTATGTTCTGGCGCAAAGCCGCCTCCGATCGCATCGGTCGGATCGAGCCCCTGCGTAAGATGGCCACCGATGACCTGTGCCGGTCCTACGTCCAGTCGCTTCAACCCAACGTCGACGGCCAGCGCATATTCGCCTGCCAGTGCGCTGTTGGCGGCGTGCAGATGATCGGTGTCGTGCCGCCGGATTATGATCAGGCCCCCGGCGTCATCGCCCCGGCCTCCGCGTCGCAGTTCCAGCGCGTGGCAGTGGAAGTCCGTTGGTCGGGCAAGCGTTACGCCGCCTTGCCTGACGGCCGCCTGGAGTCCACCGGAGAGGATTTGCTCAGCCGCACCTTCCTGATTCTCTCGCGCAAGGCCGGTTCGGTCACGGATGTGGCCCGCAGCATTTCCTCGGGGCATTGTCCCGGTTGCGGCGCTCCCGAACAGGGCGGGTCTTCCAATGCCTGCGAGTTCTGCGGCGCCGTCCTCAACGATGGCGAACATGGCTGGGTTCTGAGCGGCATCTATCGCATGGAGGATCAATTGGCCGCCTGCCTTTTGCGCGATCTGCGGCGTTTGCCGGTTATGCCGGCGGCGCCGGCCCTGCTTTCACATTTGCCGGCCGGGGCCTCGGGTTTGATGCCCGCTGGCGTTGCCGGCAATGTCGGCGCCAGGCTGCCGGCGACCACCGGTCTTCTGGCCTGGCTGGCCCGGATTGCCGCCGCTGATGGCGCGATTGACGAGGCCGAGATGGCCATGCTCAAGGACATGGCGTCAAAGCGTGGCGTTTCCGACGATCGTCTGCGCGAATTGGTCAATGCCGCCCAGGTTGGCACTCTCCAAGTGCCCGAGCCGGCCAATGATGAGGAGGCTCGTCAATGGCTGGCCTCTATGGCTGCCATGGCCCTGGCCGACGGCAAAATTGACGACCAGGAATTGGCCACGCTGCGCATCGCCGCCGCCCATCTCGGCATGAGCGATCTTGACCTCAAGCTACTGGTTACCCGCGCCCGCACCGATGCTTACCAGGCTGCCTCCGCCGCCCTCCGCGCCCGCCGCCAGGATGGGTTGCCCGTCTAAACCATGCCC
>Ga0316231_1003019_pt1 | contig 15288 bp, 15 predicted proteins | sample TBH18027metaG_FD_206002 | JGI IMG/M metagenome (GOLD analysis project Ga0316231, IMG submission 206002) | Freshwater microbial communities from Trout Bog Lake, Wisconsin, USA - TBH18027 | ecosystem: Environmental > Aquatic > Freshwater > Lake > Hypolimnion/Profundal zone | place: USA: Wisconsin...
CATGTCGATGGCACACTCGAAGTTGTTGAAGACGTCGAAGACGGACTTCAGATAGCCATGCGTCATCAGCATGCGGCCAGCCACAATGTCGATGATCGTCAGCTTCTTTTTGGCCGCGATGCTCTTGAACGGACTGGCGCAGGGCGGCGCCATCGCCGTAATCTTTGTACCCTCGTTCTCTGCGCTGCGCGAGTTCAGCACCCAGACAGGAATGCTCTTCTGGACTGCGGGAAGGATGGTTGCCGGATGCAGCACCTTGGCGCCGAAGTAGGCCAGCTCGGCCGCCTCCTCGAAGCTGATCGTCTTCACCCGCAGCGCATCGGGGCAGATGCGTGGATCGGTGGTCATAATGCCGTTGACGTCGGTCCATATCTCAATGGCACCAGCGCGCAGCCCGCCGCCCACCAGGGCAGCCGTAAAGTCGCTGCCGCCGCGCCCCAGTGTCGTCGTAATCCCATCCGCCGTCGCTCCGATGAAGCCGCCGATCACCGGCGTCTTCCCGGCCTTCACCAGCGGGACCACCAGCTCGTTGAGTCTGACCTCGATTGCGGCCTCCAACGGCGCAGCCTTGCCGTAGTGGTCGTCCGTAATAATGCATTTCCGTGCGTCGACGTGTGCGCCGTCCAGCCCATGCTGGGCAAAAGCCGCCGCCACCATCTGGGACGAGATTCGCTCCCCATAGCTGACTACCTTATCGCTTGTCCGCGGGGTCAATTCGCCGACCGCCGCAATCCCACGCAGCAGATCGTCCAGTGAATCGAACCGCCTGCGGATCGTCGCCTCGATCTGGGTGAACAGATCGCCGTGCAGCAGGTCCGCCGCGGTATCGATGTGGCGATTGCGCAGCCGCGCCGCAAGCGCCAGCGCGCCCGCCTTGTCGCCGCGCCCCGCAGCCCCAGCAGCAGCCAGTAACTGGTCGGTTACCTTGGCCATCGCCGACACCACGACAACCGGCGAAAGCCCACGCTCGCGCCGTCCGCGCACAATCGCCGTCGTGCGCAGGATCGCCTTGGCATCCTCCACCGACGTTCCGCCAAACTTCATCACGACGAGAGCAGTCCGTGGCTCCTCTGCCTGCTCTTCCGCCTTGCGCGCCGCGCTCATGCCGGCACCGCGTCGGGTCGCGTCGCGCCCTGTTGCTTCATCTCTAGCTTGCCCAGGCGCGCCAGCACCTCCGCGTTCAACACCGCCGCACCCGCTGCTCCGCGAATCGTGTTGTGCGACAGCACCACAAACTTCCAGTCCAGCAGGCTGCACTCGCGCAGGCGGCCCACGGTCGCAGCCATGCCACGGCCGCGCATCTTGTCCAGCCGCGGCTGCGGCCGGTCAACCGCCGCGTCGTACTCGACGGGCTGCTCCGGCGCGCTGGGCAGCTTCTGCCCAACAAGCGGCGCGAACTCGCTCCACGCCGCCAGCACCTGCTCGCGGCTCGCCTTGGTGCGCAGCTTGATGCTCACACACTCGGTATGCCCGTCCTCCACAGCCACGCGGTTGCAATGCGCACTCAGCTTCGCGTCCAGCAACTCCACTTGTCCGCCGACGAGCCGACCCAGCAGTTTGCCCACCTCTTCCTGCAGCTTCTCTTCCTCGTTCTTGATGAAGGGGACGACGTTGCCCAGAATGTCCAGCGAGGCGACACCGGGATAGCCCGCGCCGCTGACCGCCTGCATCGTTGACACAAACAGGCTCTCGATGCCGAAGCGCGCTTCCAGCGGCTTGAGCGCCAGCACCAGCCCAATCGCGCAGCAGTTCGGATTGGTGACGATGTACCCGCCACTCTGCTTGCGCCAACTCTGCCGCTCAATCATCGCCAGGTGATCGGCGTTGACCTCGGGAACGACCAGCGGCACATCCGCAGTCATGCGAAAGGCGCTGGAATTAGAGACCACGGCGCAGCCCGCCGCCGCAAACTTCGGCTCCAGCTCGCGCGCAACGTCGGCGTCCAGCGCGGCAAAGATGATCTTTGGAATGGGCAGCCCGCCCGCAGGCTGGGCCTCCGGCGTATTCGGCATCACCGTCATGGCCGCGATGCGCGCCGGCAGCGGCGTGTCCAGCTTCCACTTGCAGGCCTCGCCGTACGTCTTGCCCTCGCTGCGTTCGCTGGCCCCAAGCCACGCGATCTCAAACCATGGGTGGTTGTTGAGCAGCTGAATAAAGCGTTGGCCGACCATTCCGGTCGCCCCAAGGATTCCAACTCTTCGCCGTTCCATATTTACTAAGAATACCGCAGACCCGGCGCATTCTGCCGCGAATCGGGCGCCCCGCCCATACGGCCCTTACCGCTGCGGCGCCTGGTCTCCCATCGGACAATTCTGCCGGTCCATCGCCGCACCTGGCCTGTTGATAGTAAAGCTGTACTCGCAACTGATGTGCGAGTTTCCTTCGCCCACCCTCGGATACACATAGATCGTGTGGTTGTCCGGGTTGAACACCGCCAGCGACTGCTGCGGCCCGCTCCCAACGAACTGAAACGCCAGGTTCGCATCCGCATCCGACCCACGGGAAGAGGAAGAGGAGCTTGACCGTTGCGCCAGCACGGGCTTCCCCGCGTCCCGACCCCACCAACCAACCGCAACGGCCAGGCACACCAAAGCCAGGTCACGAACAACAGAGCGTAGACGCATCATGGAATTGTCCTCGTGGAGTCAGATAAGTACTCCTCCAAAGAGACGTGCGCCCAGCCATTCCGTTATCTAGCCTCTAGGGCATTTTCACAACACCTGTGGGATCGTCAATGATGTGCGCTGCTACAAGCTAATTCTCCGAAGGCTTCTCCACGTGATCGACGACGATCACATCGGCGGGAGCCTTCGTCGCCTGCAACTTGAGCCCAAGTTGTTCCTGAATTGCCGTATAGATCCCCGGCGGCGCATTGGGATCATTCGTTGGCGACGGAATTCTCGCGCCCATCTGGACAAACTGCGACTCATCGGGCGTCCAGGTCAGGGAGAAATCGTACCGGTTCTTAAGTCCAGTCTGGTCCACAACCGGCTTGTCCATCACCACGGACTGCATTCCGTGGCAGAAGTCTCGCATCGTCACATTAATGACCGTCAACACTCCAAGCCTTCCAATGGAAAAGTCAGGAAGGTCATTTGCCTTACGGACGGTCTCAGTAAGCTTGGGTCCATTCTTCCCCACCGTAAGGGCATAGACGGAGAGTTCTCTCTGGTCGTGATGAAAGACGAGCTTGAATCGGTCCGCAAGCAGCGACTGGATCAACATCCGGAACTGCTTGACGCTTGGCGTTCCTTCCATATCGGGCACGCCATCAACGTCGAATCTTTCGGTGTCCAACCACTCCGGCCCGCCAACAATCTGCTTGGCATGGAGTTCGTAGGCGAACGTAATCATGTTGTTCACCGTGGTCTTCACCGTCGTAACATGACGTCCCTGAATGTCGAAGCCCTGGCCCTGGCCGTCTGGATTGCTCGGCTTGATGGTCGCCACGTCAAATTTTGGTGAAGCATCCACCGGCATCTGCCTTGGCGGCTCCGCAAAGGTCTGGTTTGTTTGTGCCGCCACACGCGCAGTCAGTAGCCCCAACAAAATTAATGCGGTACCTATCGTCCAACTTGCGGCTCGATACGTGTTTTGCGTCCAAATGCCCTTTTCGCTTACACAAGTTTCATTCATCGAAAAGCCTCATATCCTCCAGGCGCTGATTTTCAGACGGCTTCTCTACATGATTGATGATGATCCCATCGATGGGACCTTTGGTGCCCAACTATACGCTTGTTCGGCACTGTGGCTAGGGCGGTAAAGACAACAGCAGCTCGTTTTCGGAACCGCCCGCAACGTCTGTGTTGCGGTAAGTTCGCAGCGCACTACGAATCGTGATAGTGCCGTCTTCGTCGCGTGCTGTACCGGCCCGATCCGCCCCAGACCATCAGCGCGGCAACCAGGTGGATGATGAACCACAGGCTGATGCCCTGGTCCAGATAGATCAGGTACAGCACCAGGATGCGGGGCAGCAGGATCGCGAAGACCAGCGGCACAATCCCATGCAAATGGAACGGCGTCAGCGGAGTCTCCAGCCACAGTACGAACAGCGCAACCCGCGGCAGAAACAACGCGAAGATAAGAAACCACAGCGGCAGCGTGTGAATCACCATCAGAATCTGCAAGCTCATCTTGCCTCCGATTACGCCGTCTCCATCGCCGCAATCACCGCGTCCGCAAACTCCGTGGTGCCACTTGTCCCGCCTACATCCCTGGTCAACACCTTGCTCTCGGCATAGACCTTTTCCAGCGCGGTCTGAATCCGCTCCGCCGTGGCCGGCTCGTGGATGTGGTGCAGCATCAGCACCGCGCTCTGCAGCATCGCGGTCGGATTCGCCAGGTCCTTGCCTGCGATGTCGGGCGCCGAGCCGTGTACCGCCTCGAAGATGGCGCACTCCGTGCCGAGGTTGGCGCCGGGGACCAGTCCCAGCCCGCCCACAAACGCGCTGCACAGGTCGCTCAAAATATCGCCGTACAAATTCTCTGTCAGCAGAATATCGTACTGATACGGATTCATCACCAGCTGCATGCAGGTGTTGTCCACGATGTGCTCGGCGTATGTGATATCGGGATACGTCGCCGCTACCCCTCGGCAGCAGCGCAGAAAGAGTCCATCCGACAGCTTCATGATGTTGGCTTTGTGGATGGCGTGGATCTTCTTTCGTCCGTGTTTGCGCGCGTAGTCGAAGGCAAACTGCGCGATGCGGGTGGAGGACTTCTCCGTGATGATCTTCAGCGACTGCACCACGCCGGGGACGATCACGTGCTCGAGGCCGGCGTAGAGATCTTCCGTGTTTTCGCGCACAATCACCAGGTCGATGCCCGGATAGCGCGTCTTCAGGCCAGGAAGGTTCTTCACCGGGCGGAAGTTGGCGAAGAGCTCGAACCTCTGGCGCAGCGCGACGTTGATGGAGGAGAATCCCTCGCCCACGGGAGTCGTTACCGGCCCCTTCAGCGCGACCTTGTTCTCCTCGATGGAGCGGTAGAGAGCCTGCGGGATGTATTCCTTAAAACGTTCGAAGGCCTCGGCCCCGGCGGCGAAGCTGTGCCAATCGAATTGGACTCCTGTGGCCGCGCCCGCGGCTTCGGCGATCCGCACCACCGCCGCGGAGACCTCCGGCCCAATCCCGTCGCCGGGAATCAGCGTAATCGCATGAGTCTTTGCCATCTCTACCGTGCGCTCCTCTAATCTGGAACCTAGGCCCTCGAACCTTTCGCCTTCTTCACGTCTCTTCCGCCCAACAATTCTTCCAGCTCGGCCTTGAACTCGCGCACGTCCTTGAAGTCGCGGTAGACGCTGGCGAAGCGGATGTACGCCACGGTGTCAATCTCTTTCAGCCGCGTCATAATGAGCTCGCCCACGGCACTGGTGGAGCGTTCGCGCTCCGCGGAGTCGACCACGTACGCCTCGGTCTCGTCGACGATGCGCTCCAGCGCTGCCGCCGATACCGGCCGCTTCTCGCAGGCGTGCAAGAGCCCGCTGAGTACCTTTTGGCGCTCAAACTTCTCTCGCCGCCCGTCCTTCTTGACGACCATATAGGGGATCTCATCGATACGCTCGTAGGTGGTGAAGCGCTTGTTACACTTCTCGCACTCGCGCCGCCGCCGGATCGCGTCCGCCTCTTTGCTCTCGCGCGAATCCACCACGCGGTCCTGAGCGAAGCCGCAGTAGGGACATTTCATTGGATGCACACCGCAGGGGACAAGATAAACCTCATTGGTTCAACGATTCTACCAGCCAAGAACGCGACCGGCACACTCTCTGTGTCAGACAATCCAGCCCCCGCCCACTACGTCGTCGTCATCGTAGAAGACTGCGGCCTGGCCCGGCGTGATCGCGCGCTGCGGCTGGTCGAAGACTGCGCGTGCATGATCCTCGCCGTCCGGCGATAGCGTCGCCCAGGCCGGCTCGTGGCGATGGCGAATCTTCACACGCACGCGCATCTCGCCCGCCAGCCCCGGGACTGCGATCCAGTTGAGCCGATTGGCCAGCAGCTCCCGCGACATCAGCGCATCGTCTCCGCCGATGGTTACGCGGTGCGAGTCGGGATGGATCGCCAGCACATAGCGCGGCCCTGAGTTCGGCGCAACCGCCAGCGCTCCGCCCAACCCCTTGCGTTGGCCGACGGTGAAGCCATGAATCCCCTCGTGCCGCCCCAGCACCTCACCCGTCGTGGTCACCAGCTCGCCCGCCGAATCCGGCACCGCTTCGCCCTGCTCATCGAGATACGCCGCCAGAAACGCCGAGTAGTCGCCGCCGGGGATGAAGCATATCTCCTGCGAGTCGGGCTTATCGGCCAGCGCCAACCCGGCTTCGGCCGCCAGTTGCCGTACCGCGGGCTTCTGCATCTCGCCCAGCGGGAAGAGCGTGCGCGAGAGCTGCACCTGGGTCAGCCCGAAGAGAAAATACGTCTGGTCCTTGGACTTGTCCTCTGGCCGCGATAGAATCCAGCGCCCGCGCGCCTCGTCGTAACGGTTGCGCGCGTAGTGCCCGGTGGCAATGCGGTCCGCGCCAATCTGCCGCGCTGTGGTGATCAGCGCGTCGAATTTCAGGTGGTTGTTGCACAGCGTGCATGGAACAGGGGTGCGCCCGGCCAGGTACTCGTCCACAAATGGTCGCACGACCTCGGTCTCGAAGCGCTCCTCCTGATTGACCAGGTAGTAGGGAATGCCCAGGTGTTCTGCCACGCGGCGCGCATCGTACACGTCGTCGATGGAGCAGCAGCGCCCCTGCACCGCCTCGGGTATTCCCTCGTGCCCGGCCAGCCGCCGCTGGTTCCACAGCTGCAGCGTCAGACCGACCAGGGTGTGCCCCTGGGCCCGCAGAAGCGCCGCGACGGCGGAGGAGTCCACCCCTCCGGACATGGCAACGGCAATCGTCTCGGGCTGTGCGATCGCACTCATGCGTCTATTATCGCAACTTTACCCACCCAGTTTTATCTCAACTTTAATGCACCCAGTCCGGCATTCGGGAATCTAACCTGCGGATGATCTTCGTTCGCCTAAACCTGCTATCAGCCCGCCGGCGCGGCCTCCTCGCGGCAGCCTTGGTTGTGCTCTTCGCGAGCACGACCGCCCACGCCGGCCCGCCCTTCCAGACCGATGATCCCGAACCCGTCGACTATCGCCACTTTGAGATGTATGCCTTCGAACTCTCCGACGGAACAACGCAAGCCGGGACAACTCTCGCGGCCCCCGCCTACGAGGTCAACTACGGTGTCGCGCCCAACGTGCAGCTCCACCTCGTCCTGCCGTTCACCACTGTATTCGCGCCCAACGGCCCCAACGAGCGCGGTATCGGCGACACCGAACTCGGCGTCAAACTCCGCTTTGTCAAAGAATCAAAAACCACGCCTCAGATTGGCATCTTCCCCTTCTTCGAGTTCCCCAGCGGCAACGCCGACAAGGGCCTCGGTGTCGGCGCGACCTGGTACCGCATGCCGCTCTGGTTGCAGAAGAGCTGGGGTTCGGAAGACAAGCAGTGGACCAGCTACGGCGGCGGCGGCTACACCATCGTCCCCCAGGATGGCTTCGTCAACTTCCCCTTTGCCGGCTGGCTTGTCCAACGCCAGATATCGAAAAAGGTCACCCTCGGCACCGAACTCTTCGGCCACGGACCCCAAACACCTGACACCACACGCGCCGCCACCATGCTCGACCTCGGCGGCATCTACGAGTTCAAGCCCGGTTTCGACCTGCTCTTCGCCGGCGGTCGCAGCGTCTACGGGCAGCCCGAGACCTATACCTACCTCTCGCTCTACTGGACGTGGGGTCCGGGTGGCGCGGGCGATCAGGACCAGGCGGCGAACAGTACAGGTTCGAAGATGCTCTCTGCTCTGACGAAGATACGGCTGCGTAACTGAAAGGAAGTGAGCGAACCATGGAGATCACACTGCGTGAACTTGTAACGATGATCCACGGAATGCTCTTCGGTGGATTCTTCCTTCTGGCTCTCTTCGGCGCGCTCGTCCTGCTGCTTGTGCAAGGAAACCCAGAGCGGAGCAATCCAGAGACTGCATCCTCTCAGCCCACGCCTCGCTGGCAGACGCTCTATCTCGTCCTGTTGGTGGCCATCGGCTGGGCCGCCGTGCTCTCCGGCGCATACATCGTCTACCCGTGGTATCGCGCTGTAGCTCCTGTTGGCGCCGATCTCTCGCTCTATCCCAAGTTCCTCCTCACGGCGCACCCCTCCACCGCCGGTTGGCACAACTTCGGCATGGAGTGGAAGGAGCACGTTGCGTGGATCGCTCCCATGGCTGGCACCATGGTGGCATGGGTCCTGCTGAAACACCGCGCCGCGTGGAATGCCCACCGAGCAATCCGCGTCACCGTGCTCGGATTCGCCGTCACGGCATTTCTTGCCGCTGCGATCGCCGGAGGTTGGGGAGCGATGATCAACAAGAAAGCGCCCGTCCAGGGCGGAGGGTCCATTCAACTCATGGGGAGCAGCAAATGACCGAGAACAAGCTCGTTCCACAGAATCCCGCCAACGGTCCAGTTGCAGCCGCGGTCCTATCCTGCGGGCTTGGCTGCTTCCTGCTCGGAGTCCTAGCTGTCGCCGGCGACGGCTCCAAGCGCCTCGCCTCCGTGCTGAACTTCTACAACCCCTCCGGCCCGCTCTCCGGCGTTACCACCGTCGCGATTGCCCTCTGGCTGGTCTGTTGGGCCGTCCTCGCCATCCGCTGGAGAAACAAGAGCCTCGCATTCGGCAAGGTCAGCGCGATTGCGTTCCTCTTTCTGGCGCTCGGTCTGCTGTTCACCTTCCCACCCTTCGGCGACCTGCTCCTCGGCCGATGAAATCAACGCACGAATAGTCAATGCGTTTTACCGTCCGGTTACTTCTTCTCTGATTCCTTCAGCAGCTCTACCAGATAGTCCTTCCACACTGCCGCCTGGGTATGCGTCCCGTGGCCGCGCGTCGCGTCGGAGATGGGAATCAGCACAAATCGCCCGTGTGCGAGCTTCGGTGCAAACTTCTCGGCGATCCCAAGCTCTGGCGGATTGATGTAGTCGTCCGCCGAGTTGATCCACATCACGGGCACCTGGATGCGGTCCAGATGCGCACTGGGATCGTAGTTCCTGCTCGCGTCCCACTGGTAGATAAGGTCGTTCGCATCCAGTGGCGGCAATCGCGCAGCAAGATAGCTGTCGATGTAATCCTCGGCCGTCTGCTTGGTTGGCGCGATCTTCTGCATGTACAGCGGAGCTGAGCCCATCACCAGCGTCAACTCAGCCGCGGTCCGCAACCCCCCAATCGGCTCCGTCGTGTACTCTCCCCCATGCCACTCCGGATCATCCTCTATCGCCTGGATCGCCATGTAGCGCATCATGCGGTTGCGTCCCGCGATCGGCACCGGCAGGCAAGCCAGCGGCATCAACGCATCGGCAAAGCCGGGGTAGGTCTCGCCCCACGCAAACGACTCCATGCATCCCATGCTGGTACCCAGGATCAGCCGCAGATGATCGACATGCAGCCCATCCAGCAGCAACCGATGCTGGCTCTGGACCATATCGTCGTAGTCATACTTCGGGAAGCGCATGTGCAGGCCGTCCGAAGGCTTGCTGGAGCTGCCGTGCCCGATATCGTCCGGCAGGATCAGATAATAGCGTGTGCTATCCAGCGGCTGCCCCGGCCCGAACAATACATTCGAGAACTGCGGTGCCAGCAGCGAGGAGGCGTTTCCGCCCGTGCCATGCAGCAACAGCACCGCGTTGTCGACGTGCCCCGACGCATCGCGGTGCGGTGTTCCCAGCGTCAGATAGTGCAGCCGAAGCTGCGCCAGACTCTCCCCGGTGTCAAACCGGAAGTTCTCGACCGTGTAGACGCCATCTGCCGCCGGCCATGCGGTCCCCGTCTGCGATGCTCCACGGTTGTCCATCGCCATCGTGGTCTGCGGGGCTTGTGCCTGGGCGCCCAGCAACGAGACAAAGAGAGAAACGGCAAGCGGCCCCAGCAGCACGCGCCTGAATTCACCAGCCTTGCCGCATAACAAGGAAGAGAGCATCGGCATTCCCTCAAGAGTATCGCTGCAATGGAGAAGCCAGAACCTCTGTATCTTGCGTGCGTCCCCGGCAGCATCTTTCAGCTGGCATCAGTTCGCCAGCGCAGCTTGGATGGCGGCGACGATCGCCGCATCGTCCGGCACAACCTCTGGCGAAAAGCGCGCAATCACCTTGCCTGTGCGGTCGATGAGGAACTTCTCAAAGTTCCACAGGATTCCCGGCTCGGGGTTCGGAGTTGCGCCTGTCTTGCCTAGAAACCCAGCCAGCTTCGTCCGGAATGCATCGCGCGTCGCACCGGTTGCCTTGGGCTCGGCGGCGATCAGCGCCTGGTACAGCGGATCGGTCGCGGGGCCAGTGACAGCAATCTTGGCGAACATCGGAAAGTTGACCCCGAAGGTGGAGCGGCAGAACGTGGCGATCTCGTCGTTTGTGCCCGGCTCCTGCCCGGCGAAGTCGTTTGCCGGAAAACCAAGCACGGCCAGGCCACTCTCCTTGTACTGGTCATATAGCTTTTCCAGTGCGTCGTATTGAGGCGTCAGACCGCATTTGGACGCGACGTTGACCACCAGCAGCACCTTGCCGCGAAACACCGCGAGCGAGGTTGGTTCTCCAGTGATGGTCTTTACGGGAATATCGTAGATGGGCGTAGACATGTCTCTCTCCTGAAGGTTCTCGACAATTAAATTATAGGTGTCCCGATTCCATGGTGCTGGAATCTGCCGCGGCGAATTGCGGTCCGTTCTGATTCACATCTACCCAAGGATGAGATGCGTGTGTGGAAGGCCCGGTGCACAAACTTTTCAAATAAAGCGTTATCGAGACCAGGTTGCCCACCGCACAATCTATTATTAAAGTTACATGTCTCTAGCTGATACCCTGTTTGGTCGGCCCTTGGCGACGAGTGAAGAACGCGCCGAGCACATCGGTGTGTCCGCCGGGATTCCCATCTTTGGCCTGGATGCGTTGACCTCAGCCGCGTATGGGCCGGAGACTGCGCTGTCGTTACTGATCCCGCTGGGACTGATGGGTGTTCACTATATCGTTCCCATCATCTCGGCGATCCTCGTCCTGCTGGTGATTGTCTACTTCAGCTATCGCCAAACGATTGCAGCCTATCCCGGCGGCGGCGGCTCCTACACCGTAGCCACGGAGAATCTAGGCACCGGGGCTGGCCTGCTGGCTGCTGCGGCCCTGATGATCGACTACATTCTGACCGCCGCGGTCGGCGTCGCCGCTGGAATCGAGGCCGTGGTCAGCGACCAGCCGTGGCTTCTGCCCCACACGGTGATGCTCTGCCTGATCGTGCTTGCCCTGCTGGCCATCGTCAACATGCGCGGCGTCAAGGATACCGGAGCCGCCTTCATCATCCCCACCTTCCTCTTCGTCGGCACTCTGATGATCACCATCGCCATGGGCGCGTTTCACGTCTTTAAGGCGGGCGGCGCTCCGATCGCCGCAACCGAGATGCCGCATCCCTCGCCGCAACTCATCGGCAGCCTCAGTCTGTGGCTTCTGATGAAGGCCTTCTCCAACGGTTGCGCCGCGATGACCGGCGTCGAAGCCGTCTCCAACGGAGTGATGGCCTTCCGCGATCCAAGAGCGAAGAACGCACAGCGCACGCTGACGGTCATCATCAGCATCCTGATCGTTCTGCTCTTCGGCACCGCGTGGCTGGCCAAGAAGTACGGCATCATGGCCATGGACCAGGGCCTGCCAGGCTACCAGAGCCTGCTCAGCCTGATTGTCATGGCAGTCTTTGGACGAGGCTGGTTCTTCCACTTCACCATGTGGTCCGTCTTCCTTGCGCTTTGCCTCAGCGCCAACACAGCCTTCGCCGATTTCCCCCGCCTTACCCGCGCCATCGCCCTGAACGATTTCCTGCCGCACGTCTTTGTCCTGCGTGGGCGGCGACTTCTCTTTTCCTACGGGATCTACGCCCTCACCGCGATGACTGCAATCCTTCTGATTGCCTTCAAAGGCCGCGTCGACTTCCTCATCTCGCTCTACGCCATAGGCGCCTTTCTGGCCTTCACCCTCTCCCAGGCCGGCATGGTCATCCATTGGAAGAAGCTGAAGGGCGAGCACAAGGGCCGCCACTGGCACATGTTCGTCAACGGCACCGGTGCTATTGCAACCGGCATTACCACCCTCATCGTGCTGATAGCCAAATTCACTTCCGGCGCATGGATCACCGCGCTGCTGGTACCCACGCTGATCATTCTGATGGTGGTCATCAAGAAGCACTACAGGCGGGTCAACGGCGAGGTCGTCGAGATGGCCCCGCTCAACCTGACCAACATGCAGCAACCGCTGGTGGTGATCCCCATGGCGCGCTGGGACCGCATGACCGAGAAGGCCCTGCGCTTTGGCCTGCTGCTCTCCAAGGAGATCAAGGTCGTCAACGTCATCGGCGCTGACGGCGAGCAGACGCTCGACCCCGTCTGGGAGGCGAACGTCCTCAAGCCCATCCGCGCGCAAGGCCTGCACGAGCCGGAACTTATCACCCTCCACTCCAACATCCGCCTCATCATTTCCCCGCTGATGGACTACATCCTCGAACTCGAGCAGCAGAATCCAGACCGCAAGATCACCGTCCTTCTGCCCGAACTCGTAGTCCGACACTGGTGGGAGTACTTTCTGCACAACCAGCGTGTGCAGATGCTCAAGCTGCTGCTCCTGCTCAAGGGAAAACAGCGCATCATCGTCGTCAACATTCCCTGGTACCTGTAGATTCTGGTTGTCACGCAGGAACAGCTGCTGTCTTGTGCCAGCTCGGACTTAACTTGCGTAGCCGGTCAACAGCCGCAGGAACCAGCTCCAGCGCGCAGTCCACCTCATCCTCAGTCGTCAACCGACTTAACGAAAAGCGCACGCTGGCTCGCGCGCGCGCCGGGCTCAACCCCATCGCCGTGAGAACATGCGACGGCTCGGTCGAACCCGACTGGCAGGCCGACCCGCCCGAGACCGCCAGCCCCTTCAGGTCGAGCGCGATGACCAGCGCCTCGGCCTCCACATGGTCGAAGAACATATTGCTGGTGTTCGATACGCGCGCCGCACCCGCGCCGTTGACACCCGCCTCCTTGACCTGCGCAAGAATTCCCTGCTCCAGGCGATCGCGCAATGCCGCAAGCGCCTGCTGTTCGCCGTTCGCAAGCCACGTCCGCGCCAGCTCCGCGGCCTTGCCCAAGCCGACGATCCCGGCAACGTTCTCCGTGCCGGGTCGACGCCCGCGCTCGTGGTTGCCGCCGAAGAAGATCGACCGCAGACGCACGCTGCGCCGGACGAAGAGCGTGCCCACACCCTGCGGCGCGTACATCTTGTGTCCCGAGATACTGAGCAGATCACAGCCCAACTCCTTGACATCGAGCTCCAGCTTGCCCGCCGCCTGCACCGCGTCGGTGTGAAAGAGTGCGCCGGCGGCGTGGCTCAGGTCGGCCAGCTCGCGCACCGGCTGAATCACTCCGGTCTCATTGTTGGCCAGCATCACACTCACCAGCCGGGTGTTGGGCCGCAGTGCGGCCTGGAGCGAAGACGGCTCAATCACCCCTTGCGGCGTAGATGGCAAAAAGGTGACCTCGACGCTGCGCCTGGCCAGCGCCTCGGCGGCGTGCAGCACCGCTGCGTGCTCCATGCTGCTGGTGACCAGATGGTCGCCCGGAGCGAGAGTTCCGAACAGTGCCAGATTGTCGCTCTCCGTGCCGCCGGATGTGAAGACCACCTCCGCCGCACGGCAGCCAAGTAGGCCTGCTACCGACTCTCGCGCCGTCTCCACCGCGGCGCGCGCCTTCTGGCCCGGCTGATGGATGGAGCTGGCATTGCCGAACGCCTCCGTCCAAAATGGACGCATTGCCTCCATCACCTCCGGCAGCATAGGCGTGGTGGCATTGGCGTCCATGTAAATCCTTCGCACACCTGAAGTTTACTTGGCAGTCTCGCGTTCTGACCAACCCGGCACCGCCCGTCTCACGAAAATTCACCCGGAAATATGCTAGGCTTGCATCGTTGTGCAGGAGGAACCAGCGATGACGATGAAGCATATTGCAGCAGTGGTAGTACTGACAGTCTCAAGCGTCGTAGCAGCTCAGGCCCAAATGGGTGGCATGGCTGGCATGGGAGGAGCCCCGGCAGCCGCTCCTGGCTCTGCGGTCGATCCGGCGAAGTCCTTCGACGCCTCCGTGAGCCAGATCGAACGCCTCTGGATGGGAGCGGCCCAGGCGATGCCCGCTGATAAATATAACTTCGCGCCGAGCGCCGCGATCTTTGTGCCCGGCCAGACGGTCAAGTACGACGGCGTGCGCACCTTCGCCCAGATCGTCACCCACACCATCCAGGCCAACTACAGTTCGTTCGCGAACATCGGCGGCATCAAGCCGGACGTGGACACCGCGGCCATCGGCAAGCTTACGTCGAAGGACGACATTGTTAAGGCGCTGGCTGATACTTTCGCCTTCGCCCACAAGGCCGTCGCCAACGTCACCGCCGCCAACGCCTTTGAGAGTGTGCGCGGCATGCAGACCCGTGCCTCCATGTTGGCCGGCGCGGTCGGTCACGCCGAAGATGAGTACGGCCAGGCGGTCGAGTATCTGCGAATGAATGGCCTCGTACCTCCGGCCAGCGAAGGCAGGCGGGGGGGGATGTAGCCGCATTCTTCTGCAGGCGCTCTAGAACGCGATCTCCTGCGGTCGAGGTGGCGCCTTCAGCAGAAAGGTGAACGAGAATCCGCCGACATCAGTGTGGTCGCGAAGACTCCTGCTGTAGAACCCGGACAGGGTGACGTGTGGGCTCATCGGAATGTCCAGTGACGTGAGGAAGCCGTTGTCTTCGGCCGGATCTATGTTCGTGGCAGTCGTCACCTTCTTCTTTCCCTTGACGGTGGTCGAAAACACGAGGTTTTTGTCCAACGGTAGCTCCTCGTATACCTCTGCCTCGAAGCTCATTTGCAATGGTAGATCAACCGATGTACCGGCCTGGAAGTGCGCCATCGGTCCCACCGCGACATAGCTCTTCACTACACGCTGATTCACTAGGCTGCTGGTGTCGCCAAATCCGAGCTCGATATCCGGGGTGAACAAACCGACGCTTTTCTCAAAATGATTGTTGATGTTGTAGGTGACCTGCCCTGCTCCCAGGCCATAATCTGTATTGCCCGAAGGCAGGGCCAGCGAGACCGTCCCGTTGTAGTCGATCGTCAAGGCGCTGGTATCGCCGTGGAAGGAGAGCGCCGTGTCCCCGAAGGCCTCTTTCGTCGCAGCGTAGGCATAGACCGGTTTGGCCTTGGTGCCG
>Ga0316231_1003021_pt1 | contig 15285 bp, 12 predicted proteins | sample TBH18027metaG_FD_206002 | JGI IMG/M metagenome (GOLD analysis project Ga0316231, IMG submission 206002) | Freshwater microbial communities from Trout Bog Lake, Wisconsin, USA - TBH18027 | ecosystem: Environmental > Aquatic > Freshwater > Lake > Hypolimnion/Profundal zone | place: USA: Wisconsin...
TGCGAGATCCTCGAAACGGGGAACGATAGCTGGAGAATTAAGACGAGAAAAAAGGGTTAAAAACACTCGCTGGGGTGGGTCAATTTTGGACGCCTATGGTGGGTCAATTTTGCAAGCCGATTGACAGCATTCGGGCTCAAAAAGTATCTCAGCGGAACGTCTTGGGTCGTTATAGCATCCAACAATGTAGACTCTTTGACGAGACTGGGGTACTCCGAAGTATCGACTGTTAAACACACGCCACCCCACGCCATACCCGATGTCGGCCAGCGTTTGAATGACGATTCCAAAATCTCTTCCTTCGTGCGAAGTGAGAAGGCCTGGGACATTTTCGAGTAGAATGGTTCCGGGACGATGTCGGTCAAGAATCTCAGCGAATTGATAAAACAATCCAGTTCGCTCCCCTTTAAGCCCATCTCGCTGCCTTGCTCTCGCCAGAGAGACATCTTGGCAAGGAAATCCTGCGGTCCAAATTTGTGCGTCTGGGATGTCGTCATTTTCTACCACCTTCCTAATGTCAGTATCACGCTTAATATTCGGCCAGTGGTGGCTAAGGATGTTAAGGCAATATTTTTCTATCTCGCATTGATAAACGGTTTTAATCCCGGCTTTTTCGAATCCTAGGTCGATCCCCCCAATCCCGGAAAAAAATGAAGCAACCCTAAGCTTTCCTGCTGAATTCTTACCATTACGCACTGGATTGACTCCTTCGTTAAAAATCGCGTAAGTATAGCCTCTTTTACTGATTTTTTGAACCATCTTTGTTGGGTCTTAAGTATTTGTAATTTCCAGAAGGCCGGGTAAGAATGAGGTGCAGGTTACCAGAAGACAACCATTGCATGTCAAGTGGATTATGAGTGAGGCGGAAACATGGCGCTTGCAGCTTGTCGGATTCCGTACTATTCCTTCTGACTATTTTGTGGCTGAATGGCAGCGCCAGCTTCCACATTATGCATTGCAACAAAAATAGATTGCAACTAATCACAATTTTCCGAAAGAACTCGCTCAAAAATTGTTTGAAATTTCTGTTCGAGTTCAAATTTAGGGGCGAAAATGTGCTTAAGGCTTTCAGAATTAACTGCACCCGAAAAGTCAGGAGTAAATTTCATGTAACCTTCAAAAGTATTTCGGAACTCCCTCCTAGTGTTTCCAGGCAAATAAAGGCAAACCTTATTGGCAGATGTGAATATTTTTTCTTGTATAAGGGTGAGTTTCTCATGATCTTCATCATTTGCAAAAGTTACTTCGCTACGATATTCGAGAAAGTCGGTAAGAAATTGCGAAAAAACCTCCGACCGTTTCTGGAGCATCCAGTTATCGCGCATAAGTTTACGTTGAGAGCGAATAGCAAGGAATGCTCCACCGAATGCAAAAAGCCCTGAGATGAGAGCTGGTAGTAGTTTTTCATAGTCCATACGCATCCCCCACAGATACCAAGCGCCAAAAACGGCTACCGCATGTTTTCATTGTGCCCGTTTGCTGAGGTGCCATACTTCGGAAATGCTCCTCATGTCCAGCTCACCGCGAACCATTATCTGGGACCAAAACAATCCGCCCCACGTTCACAGGCATCTGCATCTGCGAAATCAATCAACCTTCCCTTTCAGCCAACTGCCAACCATTGGAATCTACATCATCATTCCAGGCATTACCTATCAACTTCCCTAAAGCATCCATCATGTTGGCGTTCGAGTCAGTCCAGTCGGTATAATCGGATTCGCGGAATAAACCGTAGATCTGCGGCTTCCCACCAAGGGGATACACCACGGCCAATAGGCCTTGTATATTCTTGAACTCTTCGTCTGCCAAAATACCAAGTTTTTGCATAACGCTCTCAACACAAGGCTTTCCTTCAAAATCAGGGCAACCATGCACGAGCATTCCAGGTTGGGCAAATGCCAACATCCAGAGGTCCCCGCTAATCGCCTTGGGAAACATATAATCATCGCAATATGCCGGCCGCAGAGTTCTTTTGTCTGTAATTGAAGGCGGAATTAAGCAGAGGTTCAATACCAGAAAGGTATTCGGATTAACGTACTGATCGTTTTTTATGTTTTGTCGAGCTTTTTCTATCAATGTTGAAATGACAGCAGAAATCGTCCCTTCTCGATGCGGCTTTTCTGCATAGGGCTGCATTTCTGATACTCCGATAGCCACGCGTTTATTTGCCTTTAGCTGTCGTTCAATATCTATTTGGGCATCAAGAGCACTTAACAAGTCATCATTTATGCCACGGCCACCACTCACAACTGAAAGCGTTTTAACCTCGAAGTATAAACTTTGACGTGGTGATGAGTGCAGAAAGTCAGGGGTTTTCTTATTTTTTTGCTCCTGTATCTTGGTAATAGGGATACCCCGCTCGTAGCACAGAAGGGCAAAGTGTGCTTCCCCAAAGACTTGTGCAAACTCGCTAACCAACTCCCCGCGTAGCATAAAATCTTGCCGCTTTACTAAGGTAGCCATGCTCTGGCAATAATCGGCAAGAGTTGCATCAGCAGACGACGCGTCCTCTATGCCTGCGATATATGGAGCTAGCAGTTGAAGATAGCCGTTTGCTGCAGTTTGACGAGCTTCGTTCAGTGCCGCACAAAAGTCATTGTATAAACTCATTATTTTCTCCGTGGTTCGAAAAACTGCGGATTGTTAATTACCCGTTGCCCTTGCAACTTCCAACCGAACCCCAAAACAAACGGAAACAAAAGCGGAAACAAAAACTGCAAGCATAACAAAAAGGACCTAACCCAAGTGGGCTAAGTCCTTGATTTTATTTGGAGCGGGAAACGGGATTCGAACCCGCGACCTTCAGCTTGGGAATTTGAAGTTACGTCTTTTACCACGCCCCACCCTCCCCTACCAATCTAAATATATACGGCATGTTACGCCAGCAAAAACCTTACCGCCCCTTACTTTGCCCTACCCTCTTTTACCACAATCTGCTACAATATTGCTACAAAAATAAAAACAAGGAGGCAAGCGATGCCATCCGAGAAATTGACCCAAAGGTTAGTCGATGCACTGCCCTCAAGTGAAAAGACCGTCATGTATTTTGATCAGAACCTCAAGGGGTTCGGCGTCTACACCACCAAGAGCGCGAAGACCTACTTTATTCAGGCACGAGTCAATGGCAAGGAGGTTAAACGGACCATAGGCAAAGCCTCCCTGATGAAACTCGATGCCGCCCGAACCGATGCGAGGGAAATTCTTGCGCAAATGGCTAAGGGTGTTGACCCTGAAGAAGAGAAACGCCAGGCGGCGACGATGGCCTTAACGCTTGTGCAGACGTTTGAGCGCTACAAGGAATCCCGTCAGCTCAAACCCCGAACTATCAAATGCTACGATGATTTGCTCAACAGCTATGTTAAAGAATGGCATGACAAACCAATCAGCAGCATCACTAAAGAGATGATCTCCCAAAAGCATAAAGATGTCGGTGACAAGCATGGAGAGAACGCCGCCAACAACCTCATGCGAACCATCCGTTCACTTTACAACTTTGCCTATATCTTGACAGATGAGAAGATAGCCCCAAACCCGGTACGGCGTCTTAGCCAGGCACGTCAATGGTTTAAATCGGAACGGCGTCAAACCTTCCTTAAACCGCACGAACTCCAGCCTTGGCATGATGCTGTTATGCAAATTGAAAACCCCGTGATCCGCGACTACCTGCTTCTTACGGTATTCACCGGGCTTAGAAAGCAGGAGGGGCTTCAGCTAAAGTGGTCAAGCGTAAACATGAGAGACCGGTCTTTCACAATCACCGAGACAAAGAACGGGAAGCCCCATACCTTGCCCATGAGCAATTTCCTGTATGCGTTGTTCGAGCAGCTTCAAGAACGGCGTACCAACGAGTACGTATTCCCCGGCCCTGGAGTCGCCGGCCACCTGGTCGAACCAAAGAAGCAACTCGATTTTATTGAGCGCAAGACCCATTTATCACTGAATGGAGTAACCACCAAGGACGAACTTGACCAGGTAATTGAGAAGACGCCAGACACCGTGCTACCAGGGATCAAGTTTTGCCTTCATGATTTGAGAAGGACGTTCATTACCGTTGCAGAGAGCCTCGACATACCGTATGCTGCGCTCAAGCGATTGCTGAACCATAGTGACGGCAACGACGTGACCGGCGGCTATCTTCAAATCACCACTGACCGCTTACGAGAGCCAATGGAACGTATAAGTATCAGGCTTTTAGACTTAATGCATTGCAAAAGTGACGCAGTTGGAGGGTGTTGATATTTCATTGCCAGGAGGGTAAATGGATCTACTTCAGTCATTAAAAAACAATCCTACTGTATCATTATCGAGTGCATTGGAGCTTATCACCCAACAGACCATAGTCACGTTTGGACTCAGCTACCCAGAGACTCTTGACGACGCAAAGGCTAGAATTCGTAAACATTTATACTCTATTTTTCTTTCTGAAATTAAATTATCAAAACACCTTTTACGACCTTTTCACTTTGAAGGTAGCGTATATTATGCTGAACCCAAGGAGGACGAGATATACCGAGGCGAATTTTGTCCAGACAACTCAACAGTAAACATAATACAATTCATTGATATTTACAATTCAGATTTAATTAGCAACGGGAATGAACCAATATTCAGGGAATTAAACCCCGAATTATCCAGCAATATAGTTAATATTTCCGAATTGTCAAAGCTAATTCTTTCTATAACTGACATAGTAAGCAATATTGTACTTCGAGATGGAACTATCACAACAGAAACTTTCAATGCTATTATAGTTGAGAACACTCATAGTATAAGCGACACTAACATAAAGGCTTTAATTCCAGACTTGTGTGCATTTTTAAGAGACAAACTGGACTTGAAAATAGCTAAAGGCCGTATAACTAGTGTTACAGATAAAAAGATTAAGGGTGCAATTTGGCTAGCGGATAGATATAAGGAAAAAATACCAAATGAAGCAATTCTGGTGAAAGAAATCCACGATTCAAGCTTAAGTAAGCCAGATAAGGAACACGTTGCTAAGGTATTTACAGCATACAGGAATGGCTAACTCCCCCTTTCAACACCACAGCCCCCTGAGCCGTTAGCACGACGCTAGCGGCTTTTTCATTCCCCCACATGTCCTCCTGAAAGTTCCGAAAGTCTTCCTATTACCCACGAAAGTACCCCTCTCCCCCCTCCAATAACTCTGGACTTCCCCAAAAGTTATTTCAGCTTTATCAGTACACAACATACTTGTTCTCATGCACCTTTAGGCTCCGTGACGGCACGCTGGCCAGCAAGCCAATCATACCCACTATGAAGGCAAGGTTAGAGATGACAAACCTATTAGATAAGTTAATTACGCAGCAGCAGGCAGTTGAAATCACCGGGATGAGTCCGGCCTGGTTCGAGATGTCCAGATTCAAGAAAACCGGAATTCCCTATGTAAAGATAGGGCGAGCAGTTCGGTACCGTGAACAGGACATCAGGCAGTTCATCACCGATCACATGGTAGGTACCGGGATTTAAACTAGCGCCGACGGGTGCCAGACAGAATCACCGGCAGTTACACGACAACTAAGGACATGCCCGTAGACAGGGAGGGGTCTGACTGCAGCAGGCTCCGCCCAAATTTAAAGCTAAACGGAGAAAACCAAGTGAAAAATGAATCGATAAGTCCTGAACTGGACCCTGAATGCGAGGACGTAGAAGACGAGAGGACAGACGAGGAGAGGTACCGTGCCGCCTTGTCGGAAGTATATGAGCTTAGCTTAGATGGACAACGCATTCTTGACCTGAAATTCGCTAAGCCAGAGCACACCCTCTTGATCCTTGAGGATTGCCTCAAGAAAATCGAAGACCTGTGTAGCATCTAGCCCCCCACCACTACACCCCCATGGACCATGGCGCCCATGGGGCTAAATAAAAAGGAACCTTTATGACTAAGATTATAGGAGCAGGCAACAAATCGGTCCTCGCGGAGGAAGCACTCTCCCTTTTTGACAATGGGGCTAAAATTTTGCTCACCAATCCGGACACAGGGCAGGCGATCATTCCGTATTCCGAAAGGAACCCCATAAGGGACCGTGAGCACCTGGAGGAAATGTGCCATGAGCACCCCAACGTTAATCTTGAGATCATGGTTGGAAAAGCTGAGGGTCTTATCGCCTTAATCGTTAATCAGGGGATCTACGCACAAAACGGTTTTTCTTCTTTTGATCGATTGTGTGAAGAACATGGTGATCCCGATACCATAGGTTACATTGCGCCTTCTCGCGAGACTCAGGCCGGCGTGATGCCGGACGAGCATGTGCATCTCTTCCATTATGATGTTGATTCCTTTGAGGTAGGAGAACGTTCGGGGCTCAGGCTGGTGACAACCACTGAGACACTGTCAGTCTACCCCTCAATAGTCGGAGGACAGCAGGTGGAGAAGATTGGTTCGGCAACGACGGTGCAGAGCCTGTCGGCATGGATCGGAGGAAGCGTCTCACCTGGTGACATTCCCCAGAGTGCTGAACCAGAGGTTAAAATGGTCGGGATGGAGAAGGTCTCCGGGCCGGAACCCACAGAAGCACCAGCACCAGATGCTACTGGGATTGACGTCCCGTTTGAAGAGAAGACAGACACACATATTGCAATCCCGGTGGGTGAAAGTTTGAAGCAGGAATCCGCTGTTAGTGCGAATCCTGTTGAGACGCTTCGCGAGGAGATCCGTAAGGGGATTACTGGGGGAGCTGACAAATCTAAAACCCTCAGGATGGCCCTGGATTGGAACCAAGACAGTGGAATCCCGGTGAAGGTTGAGGACGTCATTGCCCTTGTAGACGAATTGGGAGGGACTGCTCCTGTAGAAGTGGAGGCGCTTGCTGGTGAGGAACTGCTCTTCAAGTTGGCAGAGCAAACTATCCTGTTCCATGATGGCCTTGGCGACCCGTATTTTCATTTTGAGGGAGTGCCCTTCAAGGCTCCCAGCAAGGATTTCGCGGGGAGAATTCAGAATCGCTACTACAACAAGACACGGGTGATGCCGAAGGCAAAAGAACTCAACAACGTGATGTCGGTTCTGCAGAGCAAAGCAAAGTACGAGGGGCCGCGGATAATTCTCGAAAATCGGGTCTCTGATAAGGACGGAGCCATAGTTTACGATCTCCGCGATAATCGGTACCTGAAGGTCACCGACAAGGGTTGGGAAATAATCCCTTCGTTCCCGCTCTTTTACAGACATAAGCATCAGCAAGCACAGCTGGAGCCGGTTGCCGGGGGAGATCCGTGGAAGGTGTTTGAATTCCTGCCGGTTGAGGAAGAGCACCGCCTGCTGGTAATGGTGTACCTGATCAGCCTGTTTGTCCCTCGCATCGCTCACCCTGTATTGGCGGTCTTTGGCGACCAGGGGTCAGCGAAATCGTGTTTCTGCACGATCATCAACAAACTGGTTGACCCCACCCTAACAGAGAAAGTGATCTTGCCTAAAAACGAACGGGACCTTATTCAAACGCTAAGACTGAAATACGTGACCGTCCTAGATAACTTGTCACGTATCAATGACAGGGTTTCCGATATCTTCTGCCAGGTCTGCACTGGTGCGAGTATCAGCTATCGGACCCTCTACACCGACGAAGGCGAAAACATCGCACAGTTCCGGCACGTCATCATTCTGAACAGCATCAGTTTGGCTATTGCCAACGCCGACCTCATGGACCGGTCAATTATCCTAAAGTGCCATCGGATCAAATCAGAGGACCGGAGACCTGAAGATGAGCTGTGGGATGCGTTTGAGGCGGCTCGGGCGGGAATACTCGGAGGAATCTTCGACGCGCTGGTAAAGGCAAAAACGATTTACCCAACGATCAAGATCGATAAACTGCCTCGGCTTGCTGACTTTGCCAAATGGGGATACGCAATCGCTGAAGCCCTCGGGCAGAGTGGAGAAAAGTTTATTGAGGACTTTTCCCAAAACGTCAGGCGGCAGAACGAAAGCGTCGCTGAAAAGAATGTCCTGTGCCAAGCAATGCTCCAACTGATGTCCGACAAGGACGACTTCCTCAAATCCGTGGGGGATGCCCACAGTGCTCTGAAAAATATCGCAGGTGCAGATGCCAAGGATGAGTCGTTCCCAAAGTTGCCTCATAATCTTCGGGGAGGGCTAGAAAAGTTGAGATCCACCCTTGCTGAGCACAATATCACGTTTCAATTTTTTGAAAGGGTGGGGAGCGGGATAAGGGTTCTTTTCTCGAAATCAGCTTCACCAGATGCATCGATGGTTGCCGACTCAGGGGAAGCTCAGCAAGAAACTTGCCGGAGTGTACCGGATGTAGCCGATGAACCTGAAGGCAAAATTCCCGTCATAGAGTTCGAGGAAATACCCGAGGTCATCAATGCCTGAGTACATCGTCAGATCGGCATTTTCAGCAAAATGTCCTACGGGGGAACAGTTGTTGAGAAAAGGAGAGGTCTTACGCCTCTCCTCCTCCAAAGCATCGGCGCTGGTGTTAAGTGGGTATATCGTTGATGTGAACGTAGGGCTTGACCCCTTGGTGAAGTACGAGGCACGAGTCAAGGTACTCAGGGAAAAGGTCGGTTATACCGCTAATGATGCCCAGATTGAGGCCGAGCAGTTGGTGACATCGTGTCTGAAGCGCCATGAAGCCACCAAGACCCTTACCCCACCGAGCAAAGGGTTCCTGGCCGAAGTGGAGGAGTTGAACCGAACGTCCACGGGAAGCAATCCGGTTTCCCCGATCCCGTCGGATACAGGAGCCGGGGAATGGGCAGGGTACAGATGTAATATCGGGAACGGTTGCGCTCATGGTTGCCTTTACTGTTACGCCGAAAAAATGGCTTCGCGGTTTGACCGGATTCAAAGCGCAGAAGCATGGCGGGAGGAAGTTTCGAGAGATTCAACCACAAGGGCAGTCAAAAGGTATTCCGCACCGATCATGTTTCCGACGACCCATGACATTACACCAGCGTATTTGCCAGCGTATAGGGCACATCTTTACAACCTGTTGGAGGCTGGGAACACTGTGCTCTTGGTTTCCAAGCCGCACCTGGCATCGATCCAGGCCATCTGCTCAGAATTCTCATCTTTCAGGGACAACATGATGTTCCGTTTCACTATTGGTGGTCTTAATGGGGAGGTCATGAACCACTGGGAACCTGGAGCACCATTATTTGAGGAACGTCTTAGGTGCCTTAAGTATGCATTTGAGCGGGGGTACACGACCAGCGTTAGCGCGGAGCCAATGCTTGGAGGCCGTCATGAAACCGTGAAGCTTTACTACCTTTTGGAACCGTTCATCACAAAGGAGATCTGGTTTGGCAAAATGAACAATATAGGCGGATTTAGGGCAAGTGAAGTCGCCGAGGTCGCGAGGCACGCCACAGAGCTGACTGCACTTCAAACTAACGATGAAATCATGGAGTTGGTCGGCTCTCTGGACGGAAAACCGAAGGTGCAATGGAAAGATTCCATCAAAGAGCTAATCGCAAAAAGAACAGGGGCAACAACTAATGTGAATGGAGGATTAATTAAATGACAACAAAAATAGCTAGATATTTATTCGGGGTAGAAAATGCCCTAACTATCTCAAACCGTACCATTGGCGGTCAGCATTGGTACGCAGCTGTGGACATCTGCAATCTCCTGGGAATCGAAAACCACAGCCAAGCGGTGCACCGGGCACGAACAACTGATAACCTTGGGCTCGACGGCTCAGAGTGGAGGAAGGAAACTATTTTCAACGGTGGCAGCAGGAGAAGAATGCTGTTGGTCAACGACAACGGGATGCTCAAGCTCATCCTCCAAGGGACTTCTAATATTGCACAGGAGGTACAAGAACGGGCCAGAGGAACGCCAGTGAGCCTGATCCCCGCAACGTGGATGCCTAGAACCGTAGTGGACTGAGAATTCGAAGGTGCCCCGTGGCAGTTAATGTCACGGGGCGTTTAGGTTTATAAATGCTTTTAAATGGAAACTGGACCTGATTTCTGGTAAAGATAATGCCGATGTTTTGAATGCATAAATTGCGATTTCCACCAGGAGGCCCCCTTCGATGAAAACAGTCCGTGATGCCTGTCAGCTACAGCCCAATGCCCTATCAATAAAGCTCAGCGACCAGATTGAGCAGCTAGACGAGCTGATTTCAACAGAGGGCGATGGCAAGGCATTTTTCGATAAGACCTTCATAACCCAAGGTATGCAAGACCTTGTCAGTGAGGGCATCGCCCGATTGGCTGGAGCTTCGGCGCAGGCGATATTTCACCTTAAACAAGCTATGGGTGGCGGTAAAACCCATTTGCTCGTCGGATTTGGACTTTTAGCCAGACATCAAGCCTTGCGCAAGACTTACTGTGCTGGAATGGCTCATTCTACGGACTTCGGAAGCGCAAAAATCGCTGCTTTTAACGGTCGGAATAATCCGGCTCACTATTTTTGGGGCGAGATTGCTAACCAACTTGGCAAGGGAGATCAGTTCAAAGCCTTCTGGACCAGTGGTCCTAAATCACCGGACGAGAAGGACTGGCTTAACCTCTTTGAAGGTGACGAACCAATCCTCATCCTTTTAGATGAAATGCCTCCATATTTTCACTACCTCGACACTCAGAAGGTAGGAAACGGTACAGTCGCCGACATTGCCACCCGTGCATTTGCAAATCTGATGACCGCAGCTGGCAAAAAGAAGAATGTCTGTGTTGTCGTTTCCGACCTCGCGGCAGCTTACGATTCCGGCGCTAGGTTGATAAACCGTGCGCTTGAAGATGCCCGGTCAGAGCTTGGGCGACAAGAACGCAGCATCACGCCTGTTGACCTAGCTGCTAATGAGATCTACGACATCCTTCGTAAACGACTATTTAAGGTGCTGCCAGGCAAAGCTGAAATTGGCGACATAGCTGATTCGTTTGGGCGAAAGTTGGAGGAGGCAGCTAAGTCCAAGACGGCCAATCGCGGTGCCGAGGCAATTGCTGATGAAATTATAGCAACCTACCCCTTTCACCCACGACTCAAGAACGTAATAGCGTTGTTCAAGGAAAATGAGCAGTTCAAGCAGACTCGTGGTCTAATCGAACTCGTTTCACGCTTACTTCGGTCAGTCTGGGACCGGTCTGTTAACGATGTCTATCTTATCGGCCCTCAGCATTTTGATCTAGGTATCCCTGAAGTTAGGGACAAGTTGACTGAAATATCTGGAATGCGAGATGTGATTGCCAAGGATCTTTGGGATGCACAGCAATCAGCCCACGCTCAGGTTATCGACCTAGAAACGGGCAAAGAGGCAGCTACTCAGATTGGAACTCTGCTGTTAACTGCAAGTCTATCTACGGCTATTAACGCGGTTAAAGGTCTGACTCGTGAGGAAATGGTTGAATGTTTGGTGTCACCGTTACGAGAACCTTCTGATTTCCTTGCAGCTTTCGAGGAACTTGAAAAAATTGCCTGGTATGTACACCACACGCCGGAAGGCCGGTACTATTTTGATCGCCAAGAAAACCTTACCAAACTTCTACAAAGCCTTGCTCATGATGCACCACAAAATCAGGTTGATGACCTGATCCGACACCGCTTAAAAGAGATGTTCAAAGCGTCACGCAAAACCTGCTACGACGATGTGCTACCCCTTCCCAAACTCGAAGACGTAGCTGATCGGGTCCGCAAGGGTCGCGTTTTGTTGGTAGTAAGTCCCGACACGCAAATTCCGCCAGAAGAAGTCCAGAAGTTCTTCGGAGGATTAAGCCAAAAGAACAATATATGCGTCCTAACCGGCGACAAGACGGCGTTGGGTAGTGTAGAGAAAGCTGCACGTCAGTTTTTTGCCGCACAGAAGGCTGATGGCCGTATCCCAAAGGGACATCCCCAGCGTGATGACCTGGAACGAAAACAGCAGAGCTACGAGCAGGATTTTAATTCAACCATACTCAATCTGTTTGATAAGGTGCTTTTCCCTATTCAGCGTTCGGGTAAGGTCGCTCAGTTGGCGGCAAAGCCACTGGACATGACCCGTGACGCAACCAAGCCCTTCAACGGTGAGGAACAGATAGAAAAGACGCTCACTTCTAACCCCCTAAAATTATACCTAGATGTCGAGAAGGATTTTGATGCTGTTCGTGATAAAGCGCAGGATCTTCTTTGGCCTGAGAACCAGGATGAAACCCGGTGGTCTGATGCTGCAGATCGTTACGCTGAACAGGCAGGTATGCCATGGTTGCCCCCCAGAGGGCTTGACACACTCAAGTCTATAGCCTGTAATCGTGGGCTGTGGGAAGACCTTAACAACGGCTACATCACTAAGAGCCCAAAGAAAAAGCGGACTTCAGCGCAAGTAATCGCCGAGCCTGAACTGGGTGACGAAGGAAAGGTCAGGTTGCGTGTTAATCCCCAAAATGCCGGACCAGCGCCTCGAATCTATTATGCCGAAGATAGCCAGGTCTCAGAATCAAGTCAGCATCTCAAGGATTTGGTGTTTACGTCCAGTGCCCTGCGGGTGAATTTCTTAGTATGTGATCCGTCAGGTCAATACGAGACTGGAGATCCCGTTACTTGGTCAAATACCCTTGTGCTACGAAATAAGCTATCAGAACAAGATGGTAAGCGTACAGTTGAGCTATTTGTGGCACCTAAGGGTGGAATCCGCTATACGCTCGACGGAAGTGAAGCGCGCGAGGGAACCGAGTATGACGGACCAGTTGCCATAGGAGATGGGGACATCCTTCTACGCGTCTTTGCCGAGTCAGATGGTTTGGAGGCAAAGTCCGAGTTTCGATTCCCGGCTAAGGGGAAAAAGGGAGTTCAAATTGATGATGTCAAGCCGGGACGTTTAATTTCGCGCACGGGGCGAAAACTTGACTCACGTAGCAAAACGTTTCAAGGGTTGAAGCAGGCAGCTGAAAAGTCGGCGACATTCGAAGGTATAGCCTTAACGGTAGGTCAGGGTAACCAAATGATCGCTGTCAACGTAGGAGACATTGCGGTTGAGGCTCAATTTGTTGAGGCGCTGCTCTCCAAAGTATTGGAGAAGTTTACGCCGGACACTCCAGTGACGATGACGTTCCGCAAAGGGAATTTCTCATCAGGCCATGATATAAAAGATTTTGCTGAAAAACTTGGATTCGATTTGCAAATAGGGGATGTTGAACAGTGAGTGATAAGCAACAAACCATTGATTTTGGCGCGCCAACATCTTTTGGAGCACATTTGTTCCGCGTTGAAATATCACCAGTAAAAAGTGAATCCGTTATAGTTACAGAGGATTACGGGTACCGTGGTCAGGAAGGCGGTTTCCCTCGTGACGAAGACCGCGTAATGCTCCAACGTCAGGTTTGGTCAGGAATTGCCGACATTGCACGTCGGGAGTTTAATGATCGCTTAAAGGCCGCTAAAGTTGCAACTGGCCGCTGGCATTCAGGAACCAATCTGGTTGATCGTCTTCTTGGCAAAGAACTATGTGTACTTGCCTGGGCGGCAGAAACAGCCCGTGAGGAACAACTTCCCGTAATATGTAGTAAGTGGGCAGCTTTGCGTCCAGAGGAGCGGTGGTGGCTGTTTGCAATGACTGTCGCTGAGGCGGGCCTGCCCGACGATACCCAGCGCGGTTGGCGCAGGGCCTTATTCTATGCTCTCTCCGATGGTGAAAAACGGACAACTGGCCCCAAACGTCGCCGCCCTGTTGAACAGGATCTCTTTCATCTACCTTTATTCAAGGAATCCGAATGAGCACTTCAATTACTCCATTTGTACTTAGAGATGCTCCTGCATTAATTGAGCGTCTATTACCTGTACAAAAGTTATCGGCTGAAGCATATAAAGAACAAATGGCTGTGCATGGTAAAACATTAACTGCCTTGGGTGGTTACTGGAAAGGACGTAAACCTCTTATCCTTAATAAAGCCTGCATTCTGGGATGCCTTTTGCCAGTCACCGACAACCCGGCCCGTGATTTAGAGATTTTTGAAAAGTTAATGGCAATGGATGACGAGTCATTCGTACCAAGATGGAAACGTATCCCGAAGCCCAAAGATATTCTTTCGATAATTTCATTAGCTTGTATCACTGAATATTTCAACGTAATACCAGAAGGGGGATTGCCATTTTCGTCACCTGTAGACTGGTCACTCCATGAATATGAGCAAGTGCAGGTATCTTGGCGCGATGATATTACTGAGTTCGAACGTCGCCGGATCATAGCGCAGTTATTGCCAAAGCTATCATACAGAGAACTTGTAGATCAGGCTCAGAGACCTGAGGAAGTCTTGAACATTGTTCATGATCATATCTGGGATTCAGTGAACGCACACCTTGGTACGCGAGCGAAGTCATTTCCCGAACTGGTTGAACAGCTTGGAATAATGCGTTTTGGCCGGGTCCCATATGTCGCCGACACTTTTAGCGGATCCGGACAGATCGGATTCGAGGCAGCAAGACTCGGCTGTAATGTTAAAGCTTCTGACATCAACCCTGTGGCATGCATGCTCACTTGGGGGGCGTTTAATATTGTCGGAGGTTCTGATGAAAGTCGTGAGGAACTTGCCGAGACACAGTTGAAAGTATTACGCCAAGTCCAAAAAGAAATCGATGAGATCGGCATTGAAACTGATGGACACGGCTGGCGTACCAAAGTTTTTTTGTATTGTGTTGAAGTGCGCTGTCATCAGAGCGGATGGATGGTTCCGCTTTTGCCTAGTCTCATTATAAGTAAAGGCTACAAAGTAATAGCGGAGCTGGTCCCCGATACAAAACTCAAGCGCTATGACATCAAAATACATTCTAATGTAAATAACGAACAATTAGAGTTGGCTTCAGAAGGAACAGTCAGACGTGATAATAAATTCAGTGATTCCTATCTTATACATCAAGTTAATGGTGTGAACTATAAAGCAAAAATTTCGACCCTTCGTGGTGATCATCAAAAAACAGACGGAACAGTTGGAAATAAGATTCGTGCTTGGGATAAGAATGACATAGTACCACGGTCAGATGACATTTTTCAGGAACGACTTTATTGTGTTCAGTGGATGCGTCCTAAGAAAAAGGGGAAAGGGCACGATTACGATTTTCGCGCTGTGACGCAAGCTGATCTTGAAAGAGAGGGGTTGGTTGAGGCATTCGTGGCGCAACATCTTTCTGAGTGGCAAGCCAATGGGTGGGCACCTGATATGCGGATTGAGCTTGGAGGGCCACCGCGATACCAAGGGCAAGATCTAATTCCCCCTGTGTCAGGATAGTTGTCGCCTCGGGGGGGCCGCTTAGGTTCGGTTTTCTGGCCTGATGAGGCGGTGAGCGCAGCGAGCTCGCCGGTTTGATCTGGAATCCAAAACCTGTAATATCCGGCG
>Ga0316231_1003025_pt1 | contig 15280 bp, 13 predicted proteins | sample TBH18027metaG_FD_206002 | JGI IMG/M metagenome (GOLD analysis project Ga0316231, IMG submission 206002) | Freshwater microbial communities from Trout Bog Lake, Wisconsin, USA - TBH18027 | ecosystem: Environmental > Aquatic > Freshwater > Lake > Hypolimnion/Profundal zone | place: USA: Wisconsin...
CCCAATGACGTTGCCATCTTGCAGCGTCCACTTGGCGGCGACCGTCAGGGTCAGCGGGGTGCCGCTGGGATTCAGCGCCGGCCAGTCCAGTTTCACGTTCTTGGCGCCCAGCGTCACTTCGGCGGCGGGATCACCCTGCGGGATGCAATCTTGCGGCACGGTTTGGGAACACAACTCCTTGATTTCCATGTAGGCGTTAAAGGTCATGGAATCGGGCAGGTCCATTTGCACGCTGGCATTTAAGTGAATCTTGCGCAACGAATCCCCGTTGAAGGTGGGCGAACCGCGGATCTTGGCCGAGAACAGGGTTTTGGGAAAGTTGTTGAACGGGCCAAAATTGGTGTCCGTATTGCTGATAATTGTCGCCAGCCCGTCCCGGATGGCGCCGTTGATTTGATCGAAGGTGGCATCCATCAATTCACCCACCGTGGCATTGTCGTCGAAGAGAAACTGCCGGAGTGTGGTCTGGTAGCTCGCCAGCAGCGACGAATTCAGAAACGCATTTTGCAACTGCTGCTGGATCGCCTGCTTGACGGCATCGGGATTGGCGGTGAAATAATCCCCCTGTGGCGTCAGGGCGCGCGCCAGATAATTGGTCAGATCGCTGGCGGCCAAGGTCTCAAAGGCCGTGATCGCGCTGCCGCTACTGCTGTTGTTCAGGGGTTCGGCGAGCGCCTTGGCAAAGTCGCCGGCGGAATCGGTCAGGCGGTTGCGCGTCTGGTCCAACTGGTTTTTCACGCCTTTGAATTCGGTCCGCAGTTCGCCCAGCGCCGAACCATAGCTGCTCACCAGGCCCTCGGCCGTTCCGACGAGGTTGTTCGCCGCTCCCGCCAGCGGCCCCAGTACCGATGCTTGGTCTTGCACCAACTGGCCCACGATTTTCTGTACGCCCTGGTAATTCCCATTCGGGTCCAGCAGGTTGACAAACTGGTTCACATCCCCCTCAACGTCCGTCAGGGTCTGGCCAATCTGACCAGCGAGGGTGTTGGCCTGACCGGCAGCGCCCGCGATGCCCGTGAGGGCGCTGGTGAAGTTGCATCCCTGGATTTGCTGATAAGCGTCCGGCAGGAAAGCCGCCTTGCTGCCCTCGCTTTGGTAAAGATTGGCCAGCGCGGTGTAAATCTGGGTGGCCAGGCCGTTGAAGGCGTTGGTCAAAATGGGCTGAAACAACGCGGTGGAGTCCTCCCGCAACAGACCTTGCAGCTCGTTCAAACCGGCGGTATCGAAGGCGCTGCCCAGGGCGGTGGACACGCTTTGCAACGCCCCATCGGCTCCCGCCGCATCGCTGATCAGGTCCACCACCTTGACCACCGGCAACTGCAGGCTAATGTCCTCGGCAAAGTCCATGTCCACCTTGCCTGGAATCAGGGTCTTGAGATTGCTGCCCACGGTCAGGAGGGGCAGCGCGGCTTTGCCCGGCTGGAAGCCGGTGAATTTTCCCAGCACGGAATGCCATTGCAGCGGATATTCAAAGGTGGCCACCTTAATCCAGTCGCGCTGCGCGATCGGATGGAATTGGAGCGAACTCGATCCGGTCGTGCCTTCGTAATCGCTGCAACTCACGTTCTGATCCGCGGGAAACCCCTGCGCGGAAGGATCGAATTTTGCGGTGTTGAAGAAGTTGTTGGTGCCTTCATTCCATCCCTCGTTCGCCGCCGGCGTGCTGGGATCCGGCCAGCCGCCCATCATGGAAATTAGCGCATTGGTGCTATTAAAGGGCTGCACATGCAAGTGGACTCGCATGTCGGTAAAGAACGGCAGCCGCAATTTGCCCGCCAGATTAAAGAAACCTGCGGTGGGACTTCCGGGAGTATCGTAATTATTGAAATATCCCTCCGCCGCCGTGGCCAGCGGAAAGGAGCCGCCGCTGTGAGCTTGCAGCGACAGTTGGGCCGGCACCGCAAATCGCGAGTCACAGCCGGCCACATTGTCGGCGACTGTAACCAGATTGCCATCGTAACGGAAGCCCAGCGCGGCGTGCAGTTTCTGCGGAATGAGCGGCAGTTGGGTTTCCGCGCCCAGCACCAGGAACCTTGGCCCGGTGCCGCAGGTGTCGCTGGTCTGGGGCGCAAACTCGATGCTCTTCGGCGCGAGGTCCACGTTCCAGTAATGCAAATGATCAATGCCGCTGGCGGGCGGCACCGTGGCCGATTCCAGATACCCGCGATCCGAAAACAGCATGTTCGTAAACGGCTGCGTAAATCCCGATGGATTCGACGGAAAGACGATCGTACCAGCCACCAAGGATCGATCCACCTCGCTGTCCAGGAAAGAGAGCCGGTAGGAGGTGAACGTGAACGCGTAATTGTAAAGCTGCAAGGTGGAGGGGAAATTGGCCGCATCGTGAATACCGCTGACGCCCGCATAACGCGCATAATATTTGGCATCCGGCGCCAGCGCGTAGCCCACCAGCGTGGTGGCCCCCAGGCAACTGAAGCCGTTGGCGGGCGAGGTGAAGTTGATACCCGGGTAGCTGGCCAGTCCCGCGTAATACGCCGGCGTGTTCGGCCGTTCAACGTAGCTATTGGTGACACCATGACCAAAGCCGCTAAGGAGCAACACCGCGGGCAATTCCGCCGGCGTGACTTGGGATTGACCACCGGCGAGAACCGTGCCGGCCATCTCGAACACGCCATTTTGCACGTTCAAAGCCTCCTGGGCGTAGTTTCCGCTGCCGACATACCCCCACGTCAGATTCGTGACCGGCACCGAACCGCTGGCCAACAGACCGCCGTCAGCAGTAAATCCATAGGGACCGCCTTGCTGGGGCGTAAAATACATCGTGCCTGGTCCCGCCAGCGAGCTCGCGCAGTTGGTATCCTGCGTATCCCGCCCATAAATGATCGGCGCAGGGAAACCGGGATCGAAAGCCAGAAAACTGTCCGCGGTGATGACGTTATTGCTGAGCGTTAAAGCCCCATTATTGTTTCCTCCCAGCAGGCCAATGGAAATCTGCACACCATCCTGACTGCCGGAATAGGGAAAATGGGGCCGCAATTCCGGCGGACTGAGTTGCACGTAACCGGAAAGTTGGGCACTTCCGTTGGCGTCGGCCGACACCCTCAAAAACTGCCCGCTGACAATCGAGGCGTTCCGAAAATAGCCGTCGTTGGATACCCGATTGGCCATGGTGGGATCTACTAGGGTGTTTTGTGATCCGGACAACAGATCATCCTCGGTCTGCCGCACAAAAGCACCATTGGTCAGCGCCAAGGCCAGCGTGCCGTTGGTGACGTTCCACAGCAGGGACGTTCCACAAAACCAGACCGGAAGATTTTCCGCCACCGCTTGGATTGGTCCAGGAATGGTTACGTTTTGAGGATTCAGAGTGTCATCCAGTGGGACTGTTCCCAAAGATAAACTGCCCACGGTCAGGCGGTTGGCGGAGCCAGGCGGTGTGATTCCAAATCCAGTCGGTAACGTTAATGCAACCCCTTCGCTGGCTCCAGACGTGCTCAAAGTCGGCGAAAATGTCTGAAATGAGATGTTTTTCACCGTCTGACTGCTGGAGGGCGCATTGATCGGCAGCGTTCCGCTCGCAAGTTGCACCGCGCCATTCGGCAGCAAGTGCGCATCCAGATAGCTTCCAGTGCCATAGGTGTACCCCGGGGCTTGAGGAAAGGTTCCGGTGTTGGCGCTGACATCCAATTGGCAGTGTACCCACGAGCCTGGGGTCGTGCTGGTGATGATGGGTGGCTGATCCAGATTGGTGAAATAGGTCAGCAAACCGCCAAAATAGAACTGTCCGTTGAAATCCAGCATTTGGGTCGCAGCCAGTGTATTTGTGTAATCATTCACCGTGGTGGCACCCACCGTGTGCGCCAGCGTTACCACCAATTGATAGGTGGCGTTAACGGAATCGAGTTGCACTGCGGGAATCACCTTGAAAACCGGGCTTAAGTTGCGAATTGCCGGGTTGGGCGGCGTGCTGCCATCGTTGCTTGCCATACTCACGTTGAGGACAGTCTGGCTGGATTGGAGCGGCACCGACGCACCCGTGCCGGCGTTAAGCAGTTGAAAGTTGAGCGTCACGGCGACGTTGGTAGGATAAGACGGCAGCGTGTAGTCGTCGTAGCGAGCCACTGCCACATTCACATTCACCGGAAAGCCGTAATAGTCGGGCGAATTGCCGATAGACCACGAGCGGAGAATACTTGGCGGGGCGGTCATGACCACCTCGACGTTGGGCGACGCGTCAGGGCTGGCTGTGTTGGTGAAGTCAAGGTATTGTTTGGCCGGACCAGCAACCTGTCCCGCCAATTGAAAAACCGACGCCTGGTTGGTTGGCCAAGGGGTGGAATAAACTTGGAGCTGCGGGGTGTACTTCTCGTAATAGTCCAGTTGTGTCCACGGCTGCAACGGAGCGGAAAAGGCAATCTGTTCTGAATCGAAGGTCCAACCGCCAAACATCCAAGGCAGGATGGTGGTCTGATAAATGGAGTACACCACGTTGGACTGGCCATTTTCATCCATGATCGGCGCCGGTTGACCGCCCTGATCCAGCAACTGATACTTCAGTATAAAAACATTCGTGGTCGCCACATCGTTGCCGATGGCAAATTGAATGTCACCCGCAACTTGAATGGCCTGGCGCCCGCCAACGTTGGTATCACCGGCGACAATATATCCTTGAAAATTCGCAATTCCCAACGCGAGGGGAGTGGCGGTCATTTGCCCGCAAGCCGTATTCGCAAGCAACCCAAAAAACAGCACAAATCCCAGCACCAAGCGTCTTGCCAACACATTCGTCGTCAGAGCATTCATCTGGATTAATCCTGGATTACCGAATTGGTTTCCTGCCCACGTTCAGCGCGGGTAATACTTTCGATTATCTGCTTGCTCCACAGTTTTACAAGGACTTTTTCCGTCTATTTTTCGCCGCGCCGAACTTTTCGGTCGGGCTGGCTAATAGATGGGATAAGGGACAAAACCACCTTGATTCGATGCTGGGAGAACCTTAAAAGCGGGAGAAAACAGCTGGTCGCCAACCTCGTTCGCAGCCGCGCGGCAACTGCCGAGGCCAAAGTGGATGGCTTTCACAACACGGCTGGCCTTCACATTTCAGCGGCAAACTTGGCGGATCCAGGCAAAAAGCTCATCCAGATCATAATCGCCGCTGTGTCCCCGTGCCCAAGGCATCGCGAAGTCCACCTTGAAGCCGCTGTTCTGCAACTTGGTGGTCAAGATGACGGGGATGGCCAGAGAGGTATCTCGATCAACCGTGCCGTGGCGGATCCGCCAGTGCAGGGCCGTGGTGGTTCCAGCCGCGCCGATGTAGTTCAGCGGGTTCATCATCTTCACAATCGCTGCGTCGGCAAGAGAATGATCCGCGCTATGATCTTTGGAAAAATGGGTGAAGTGCTGGTTGTTGATGGTGGCAGAGCCGAACAAGTTGACCTCCGGGGCGTTATCATCCAGAGAATCAAAGGCGGGAGCGGATTTTTTTCGCGTGGCATAGCCGATGAATTTGCCAAAGTCCATGTCCGTGACGGTTCCGTTTTGCAGGGTGATCCAAGTCAGGCCGGAAAGGTCTTTGCCTCCGTTCACTGCCTGCTGGGCGGCGGCAATCACGAAGGACTTGACGTAATCCTTGAAGGCTCCATTTCCGTCCGCGTCCAAAGTAACCACCGTGCCGTCCGATTTTTTGAGCCCCAAGCTGTTCAAGTAGGGCGGGAAGAGTTCTTTCAACTGGCCGGAAATCTGGATCTGCTCCGGAGTCAGGGAACGGCTGCCACCCCAGGATTCATATTGGTTAATGCCGTTGAACAACCACTCGTAGGCGGTGTCAGCGTGGTCAAGATCGGTGATGGGGCAATAGCAGGAGGCGGCAAAGATGTCATCGCGCTCCTCGGCGGCGCCAAGGGCTTTCAGATACGGTTCGTAATCCACATGGTTACCCGTCGCACCCAGCAAGGCGGAAAGCGCGCCGCCCGCGCTGGTGCCGTTGGAAATAATCTTCCCGGCATCGCCGGGCATGATTTTGTCATTGTGGCGCAGATAGCGAACCGCAGCTTTCAGGTCCACAATGCAGGCGGGCGCCTTGCCCGTGTAGTGCCCCGTCTTATCCTGCAACGTGCGACCGCGTGCGCCGGGAGCGGCCACGACAAAACCTTTGGCCAAGGCCATGGCCATGGCATTCGGGGAATTTTTTGCATTCGGACCTGGCATACCAGGACCTCCCGGGCCGCCGAAACCTCCCGGGCCGCCTGGGCCGCCTGCACCACCATGACCACCCAGATTACCGGGGCCGCCGAAACCTCCGGGACCACTGAGCCCGTCAGGGCTCCCGGGCCTTGCTGGCATATAACCTCCAACACTGTTCGGAAAGAAGATCGGGGCGCTGTCGGCGTTAAAACCATTGATGGATTTGCCCTGATAATATTGCTCCGGAACATAGAAATTCAGGCGCTGATAATTGGCATCCACCGGCTTTGCCACATAAACGATGCCTTCGTAGGCGCGGTACGTGACCGTTTGATTTTCCACGGCCAAGGTCTTGACCGTGAATTGATTAGTGTCGAACACCAGGCTATAACCTCCAGCGGCATCCGCCGCGCTATCCGCCGCGTTGGAGGGGTTTGAATTAAGGACCAGCATTCCGATGGTGATCGCGCAAACAATTTCTTTGATCATATATGGTTGTTTTGAGAATAAACGCTATGCCAGCGCATAGTCAAAATCTGAAACCGTTTGGGCAGGGTCCGCCTTGCGTTCCTCGAATCGCATTGGCTGGCGTTGTTCACGCACGGCTTGAACCAACTCTTCAAATATGCAGGGGAATACCAACACTGGGCAGGAGCTCTCCCATGCCAAGTCCGTGGCCTGATTGGCCGCACCGCAAATTGGTTTGAAGAAGACCTCCTCCGGGGTGTGCTCCAGCGCGGCATGAAGCAATCTTTGTTTGAGCTGATGCAGTTGTGAGTGCGTCCGGTCGTTGGCGTGTGCGGCTACGGAGAACGGCACCTTTTCCTGCTGGCGGCCGGCAGGGGAGGATTCCAAGCACGAGCGGGAAAATATCCGGTTGAGGTAACGTGTGCGGGTAATGGCGATCATAATTGATTCCTGGGTGGTGGTTGCGTCAGTTAAAAAATGTTTTGGCCGGCCGGGCGGTTCCCGGGTCTGGCCTCAAGTCATGCGCAAGGAATCAGGGCGCGGCTGAGCCGCCACCACCACCGCCAGCCGAGCCGCCGCCGCTGCTTGCGCCGGCGACTTTGGTGCCGCTGGTGCTGGAGGTCGTGCTGCTGGCACCATTCGCCGCGCGTTGTTGCAGTGCGCTTTTTTGCGAGGAACTGCCCGTCGTGGCGAACGTGCCGCTGCTCTGGAACAGGCCTTGCAACACTTCCGCCACCTGATTCGGATCACCGTTGTTGAGGTATTACCTGATCCTCACACCGTCTGGCCAGCGATGTGAGGACCAGGTGCTTGGTCATGGCAACAACCCCAGCAGAACCGCCTGCGCTTCTTGCTTCATGGTGAGCACGTTTCTGAGGTTGGTTTGCGCCGTCGCCAGCTTGGCTTGCTTGTCGGTGTGGGCGGCGCGATATTTGGCCAGGGCTTCCTTGATTTGCGCCGTCGGTGCGCCATCGTCTATGGTCTTCTGCAGCGCTTGCTGTTCGCTGCTGGCTTGCGCCCCTGGCCGGCCCCGCCCGCCGGGACCGCCGGGACCCATGCCGCCGCCGAAGCCGACTTCCCGCCGCGCGTCCATGACCTTTTGTACCAGCGGTTGCAGCGCCGCCCATTCATCGTCATTGGTCACGCTCAGGCTCTTGCGGGTTTGCTCCAGCATGCGTTGCTGAAATTGCGCGGGGTCGAAGTTGCCGCCGGGACCGCCGGGGCCGAAGTTTCCAGCCCGGCCGCCCGGCCCGCCATTGCCGCCAAAATCTCCGGGACCATCTGGACCACCATCGCCGGGCTGTCCCGGTGGAGGTCCGCCCGGTCCGCCACCGTTGTCGTCCTGGGCTTGCAGATTGCGGCCGCAGAGGCACAGGACGGCGACCACACCCAACACCATTAATTTAGATTTTGTTTTCATTGATCATCTTTCTTTGTATTTGTTTATGTTTCAGTTGTTTGCAGCGGGCCGAGTATCGCCCGCGTCATTAATAGACCATGAGTTTCCTGTGCGTGACACGGTTATGTGACGAAGGGGGAAGTAAACTGGATGAAACGCTCCCAACCCGTGATGGCAGCCCGAACCAGATGCGCTGGTAAATCTGAACGCCACCGACCTGGACGCTTGATTTCATTTACGCGGCGGATTTCCATCACGCTTTTGCCCGCATTCATCACGCTCTTGCCGGGGTCCATCTCGTTTACCGGTCGTTCCCTTGGAATTCACAAGACAACCGCGCCAGGCCGGACTAAAATTGTCTGGTGAATCTCAGTTCAATCATTTCCCCTCCGGCGCGGCGCCGGCTGTTTACTGTCCTGGGGTTTGTGCTGGGCTGGGCGGTGTTCATGGGACTGATGTGCGCGCAGCACGTCTTGAGCGGAGCATTCGCCTGGACCGACTCCTGGCGTATGACTTTCAACCAGTGGCTGCCGTGGGTCATTTTATCTCCCTTCATCATCTGGCTGGTTTTCCGGTTTCCTTTGGAACGCAACAAATGGAAGTCACGCCTGGTTATTCATGCCGGCGCTTGCGTGGTGGTGGTTTTGATCTGCGTGGTTGCCGGGGATTATCTGATCCAACCCCGGCATGACCAACAGCCGCATGATCAACCACCGCATGATCAACCACCGCACGAGCAGCCGCCGCATAACCAACCTCCGCATGATTGGAGTCATCCTGGCGGACACATGATGCACGGTCCGCCGCCATTGTGGATGCGCAGCCAATTCAATCTGCCCATATATCTGGTCATTGCCAGCCTGGCTCATACCTTTGTCTATTTTCGTCGCGCCCAGCAGCGTGACCGCCGGGCTTTGGAACTGGAGGCGCATCTGGCCCAAGCGCGACTTCAGGCTTTGCGGACGCAACTTAATCCCCATTTTTTGTTCAACACGCTCAACGCCATCTCCACGCTCGTACACACCACCCCGCTGCTCGCGGATGACATGATCGGCAATTTGAGTGCGCTGCTGCGCTTGTCACTCGACAGCGCCAGAGAACCGGAGGTGCCACTGGGACGCGAACTGGATTTTCTCAATCCGTATCTGGAAATCGAGCGCATCCGGTTTGGGGCCCGGCTGCGGATCGAAAAGGAAATCGCGCCGGAATCCCGCGCGGCCTTGGTGCCGACCTTTATGCTCCAGCCGCTGGTGGAAAATGCCATCCGGCACGGGATTGAACCCCAAGTGGCGCCGGGCGTCGTAACGATCAAGTCTCACCGCGACGGTGACGGTTTATGCGTGACCATTTCCGATACCGGGGTGGGCCTGCCGGAAATTGCCGGCGCGGAAGTTCAGCCGGCTGAAGGCATCGGCCTTTCCAACACTCGCGCCCGGCTGCAGAGCTTGTATCCCGGACGGCATCAGTTCCGGCTGCACAATGCCGCCGGCGGCGGCTGCAGCGCGGAAATCAAGCTTCCCTTCCATACCCAGGCTGTTTCGCCGACCCCACCCAACCGCCATGAATAAAATACGCACCTTGATCGTGGATGATGAACCGCTGGCCCGGCAACGAATTGCATTGCTGTTGAAGGACGAGCCGGACCTCGAATTGCTTGGGGAATGCGGCTCCGGCGCCGAAGCGCTGGCCGTAATTGAACGCGAGTCGCCAGACTTGCTTTTTCTTGACGTGCAAATGCCCGAGATGGATGGGTTCGCCTTGCTGGCGGAGATACCGGCCGCGCGGCTGCCGGAAGTTATTTTTGTGACCGCCTTTGACCAGCACGCCTTAAAGGCGTTTGAAGTGCAAGCGCTGGATTACCTGCTCAAGCCATTCACCATCGCGCGCTTTCGGGAAACGGTGCAGCGGGCCCGCGAGCGGCTCGCCACCCAGCCCAAGGACGATTCGCTGGCCAAGGCCATCATGGCCATCGCCGGCCGCAACCCGGCCGGCAACAACCACCTCACGCGGCTGGCGGTGAAGACTCCGGGCCGCATTGTTTTCATAAAAACCGCGCAGATTCTTTGCATTGAATCCGCCGGCAATTACGTGGCCGCGCAAGTCGGCAAGGAAACGCACATTGTTCGGGATACCATCAACGCCCTGGAAGCCAAGCTGGACCCGGAAAAATTCCTGCGCATCAGCCGTTCCGCCATCGTCAACCTGGACGGCATCAAAGAATTGCTCCCCAATGCGCAAGGACAGCACACGGTGGTGCTGCTCAATGGCAAACGGCTGACCATGACACGCGGATTGCGCGAAGTCGAACAGGCGCTGAAGTTTTCTTAGCCAGACACCAAGTGATGACAGGCATGGAATTTGTCCATGCCGGTGTTGCCCAGCGGTTCGGATGTTGCCGGGGCCAAGCGTGGCCGCGCTCCGCGAAGAGCATAAAAAAAGAGCCTGACTAAAAAACCACTAAAAGTCAGGCTCTTTCAACCCTATCCCAATCACCTACATTTAATCAGACCAAGCCGGACGAGATTCGTTCAAACTGAATCAACATTTTGCCACCCGATTCCTCGACATCGAAGCAAGCAAGGCGGAGGACGAGTGTTTCAAGGTCGAACATCAGGGCCGGAACGCGGACATCACGCCCCACCAACCGCCACCCGCAACGGACCAGCATTGTCCACACCACCTCGCCGGCACGAAAAAGCGGACAGGAATGTCCGCGCTCCAAGGTCGGGCATTGCTGCGGGTCGCAAACCCACGCTCCGCCAAGGCACAAAAAAAGAGCCTGACTAAAAAACCACTAAAAAGTCAGGCTCTTTCAACCCTATCCCAATCACCTACATATTATCAGACCGGGCCGGAGGAAATTTGTTCAAATTTTGTTTATGGGCCAGATCTGTCGCGAAAACGGCTGAGATACGTAGGTTCCAGAGGACGTCGCCGCGCTTGCTGATCCGTCCCGTGAAAAGGACGCAAGACGTTTATTCGCAACCACTTAATTCCCATGCAGAAACACGCGGGCGAGCCGCCCGCGCTCCGGTTGCAGTTCCCGGAGCGTGGCTCTATGAGCCACAGCAACGTTCGCACTTCAAAGCGCGTGCGGATAAATGTAATGCGCCTCCTGACGCTCCGAGTCACTGCGGGTCACAGACCCGCGCTCCGCAAACAAATCAGGACGCCACCGACTTGTGCGGGGACTTGCCAGCGCCGCGCCGAAGGTTAAACTAGAATCATGACGCCGACGCTTCCTCAAAAAACGGGCACCGTTTTTGTCGTGGATGACGACACATCTTTCTTGCGGTCGCTATCCCGGTTGCTGGCGGCCGTCGGCTATTCTGTGGAAGCTTACGCGAGCGGGCACGAATTTTTGGCGCGGACGGCCCCGGAGCGTCCGGGCTGCGTGGTGGCGGATTTGCAGATGCCCGAATTCGACGGCTTGCAACTGCAGGCGGCGCTGCATCAGAGCGCGAATCCTCTGCCGGTGATCTTTCTGACCGGCCAGGGCGACATTCCCGCTACCGTAAGCGCCATGCGCGGCGGGGCGGAGGATTTTTTGACCAAACGCGCTCCCAAGGAGGAATTGCTGGCCGCCGTCGAGCGAGCCTTGGCACGCGACCTCCGCGAGCGGCAGCAGCGCCTGCGGCAGCGGGAATTGAGCCGCCGCTTTGCGGAATTGAGCGAGCGCGAAAAGGAGGTCCTAAGCCACGTCGTGCGGGGCAAAATGAACAAGGAAATCGCGGATGCCCTCACGATTAATTTGCGCACGGTCAAGCTCCATCGGACGAACCTCACCCGGAAACTGAATGTCCAATCGGTCGCCGAACTGACGCGCCTGGCGGATGAGTGCGGGCTGTTTGGCTGGGCGACGCAAGCGAACCAGCCGAAATTCAACGCCAAGACGCCAAGGGCAAAGGCGCAAGCAGAGGGTGAAGGAGATCCAGCACCTGACAATCCGATAATCCATTAATCCCTTGATCCCGCGCCTCTGACCTGCCCCAAGAGGCAGTAGCCGGGTGGGCGACCCTTATGGTATGAATTCACCGTGCAGCCAAGCATGTCTGAAACCATGACCATGACCGCGACCAATGTTCCGGTGTCTGTGGCCAAGCGGCCAGCCAACACCAGACCCTTTGTCATTCAGTTCTTTCTGGTTCAAGGCATTAATTTCCGTTGCGTGGCCTATTGTGACCCTCAAGGCAGGTGGCGCGATGCATTCAACCAGGAGGAATTGTTTGGCGACATCCAAATTTTATCATGCCCATAACCATGCGAACTGAGCCGGCAACCGAGGATCAAAAAACGGCGGAATGGCCGTTTCTCATCGAGTTTTTCATGGTTGAAGGCGCCGATTTCCGGTGCATGGCCTATTGCGACCAAGCCGGCTGCTGGCGCAATGCGTTCAATCATGTTGAATTGCCCGGAGAGATTCGCATTTTGGAATAGATCGCAAATATGAACACCGTGCAACCATCTGCCGACCCAGCCGAAGCCCGCCAATTTTCCATCCCTGAGGCGGGAATAGTGGAATCCCTTCTGGGCCGGGTTGATCTCCTTGCCATTATCATCACCTTGGTTGGGATTTGTCTGCTGGGCTTGGTGGGCATGGTCATGGCGGTGATTCAGCTTGCCCGGTTGATTGCCATCTTGTGGTCCGGCTCCTCTGAGCGCTGGCTGCTCATAACCCTTGGCGCGGCCATTGTCTGGGTACTTGTCAGGTGGAAGAAATCCCGCGTGGGTTAGCGCACGAGCGGGTAATTTGCGGACGGAGCGCGGGTCTGTGACCCGCAGCAACTCCACCCGCCAGCCAGCACTCTTTGCAAGAAATCACAAATCCTGTTCCAAAATTGTGAACTGATTTTGCTCGCGGCGGCGGGTGGATTTTGTATTTTGCTGGCTGAATTTTATGCAACCAACCGGCGATATTGCTCTCATTGGTCTGGCCGTCATGGGCCAGAATCTCATTCTCAACATGAATGACCACGGCTTCACCGTCGTGGCCTACAACCGCACCACGGAAAAGGTGGACCATTTCCTCGCCAACGAGGCCAAGGGCACCAAGGTGCTGGGCGCGCATTCCATTGCGGAAATGGTTTCCCTGCTCAAAAAACCGCGCCGCGTGATGATGCTGGTCAAGGCCGGCAAACCCGTGGATGAATTCATCGAGCAGCTCATTCCCGCGCTGGAGCCCGGCGACATCATCATTGACGGCGGCAACTCGCTCTTCGAGGACACCAACCGCCGCATGAAATACGTGGAGAGCAAGGGCCTGCTGTACATCGGCACCGGCGTCTCTGGCGGCGAGGAAGGGGCGCGGCGCGGTCCGAGCATCATGCCCGGCGGTTCGCCCGCCGCGTGGCCGCACGTGAAGGAGATTTTCCAGGCCGTCTCCGCCAAAGTCGAGGGCGACGTGCCCTGTTGCGATTGGGTGGGCGAGGCCGGCGCGGGCCATTATGTGAAGATGGTCCACAATGGCATCGAGTACGGCGACATGCAGTTGATCTGCGAGGCCTACAACATCATGAAGCTCGGCTTGGGCATGAGCGCCGACGAGATGCACCAGGTCTTCGCCGAATGGAACACCGGGGAACTGGACTCCTATCTGATCGAAATTTCGCGGGACATTCTCGCCAAGAAAGATGAGGATGGCGCGCCGCTGGTGGACAAGATTCTCGATACTGCCGGCCAGAAAGGCACCGGCAAATGGACGGTTATTAACTCGCAGGATCTAGGCATTCCCATCACGCTCATGGCCGAAGCCGTGTATTCGCGCTGCGTCTCCGCGCTGAAAGATGAGCGGGTCAAGGCGGCCAGAAAATTGAAAGGTCCGCGTCCCGCCCTTACCAGCATCGCGGCCAGCGCGGACAAAAAGAAGGCTTTCATTGCGGACATCAAGAGCGCGTTGTACGCCTCGAAGATTGTCAGTTACGCCCAGGGTTACATGCTCATCCGCGCCGCGGCCAAGGAATACGGGTGGAACCTGAATTACGGCGGCATCGCTCTCATGTGGCGCGGCGGCTGCATCATCCGCTCCCGTTTTCTGGGCAAGATCAAGGCGGCCTACGATAACAATCCGAAGCTCTCAAATCTGCTGCTGGACGATTACTTCCGGGGCGAAATCAAGAATGCCCAGAAAGGGTGGCGCAACATCGTGGCCACCGCGGCCAAACGCGGCATCCCGGTGCCGGCCTTCAGCACCGCGCTGGCATTCTTCGATCAATACCGTTCCGCGGTGTTGCCGGCCAACTTGTTGCAGGCCCAACGCGATTATTTTGGCGCGCACACTTACGAACGGGTGGACAAGCCGCGCGGCGAATTCTTCCACACCAACTGGACCGGCCGCGGCGGCACAACCAGCAGCAGCACCTACACCGTGTGAGGCGACATGGCATCGGCCCAATTGAAAATTGACAAGCTCGCGACCGGCAACGGCGCCGCCCCCAAGAACGGCGATGCCGTCACCGTCCATTACACCGGCATGTTCACGGATGGCAAGAAATTCGACAGTTCCGTGGACCGCGACGAGCCGTTTAGCTTTCGGCTCGGCGCGGGCGAGGTGATCGCCGGCTGGGATTTGGGCGTGGCGCAAATGAGGATCGGCGACAAGGTGAAAATGACCATTCCGCCGGAACTCGCTTACGGCCGGGACGGCTATCCCGGCGCCATCCCGCCGAATGCCACGCTGATTTTTGAGGTGGAGCTGCTCGCTATCGGTTGAGACCAAGGCGCTTTGCGTACAAGTGGCCCACAGCCATTCGCGCCAGCGTCTTGGAGTGCGGTGGCTTCAGCACCGCTTTCGCGCGGGCGAAGGTTTTGGTTGGTTCGTGGGCGCACCGTACGGCCAAAAGCGGCGGTGAACGCGCCGCACTCCAGACGCTTCGCGAGGTTTGTGGCCGCTTGGCAAGCGCGCCAGCGTTTTGTAGTAAACGGCTCTCTGGCGTTCAATTTGATCCAAGGTCGAGATCTACCACCTCAAACAATTTTCTGCCACCAATGTTTCTTTTGCAATAACTGCTTGAGCTTCGGCTCCGTGGCGTTGGCCCAGACTTTGTAGCCGGCTTCGACCGGATGGAGATAATCGCGCATCATCGCCTTGGAAATTGAGCCGTCGTTTTCGATCATCTGGGCGCCAAAATCAAGGTAGAAAATATGCTTGCCGTCATCCAGCCGGGCTAGCGCCTGGTTGACCTGCAGGATTTTTCCACGTTGCGGGCTGAAGGTCTGACCGCGGGGGAAAATGCCCAGCAAAATGATTTTGGTATCCGGCTGCCGCTGGCG
>Ga0316231_1003028_pt1 | contig 15259 bp, 17 predicted proteins | sample TBH18027metaG_FD_206002 | JGI IMG/M metagenome (GOLD analysis project Ga0316231, IMG submission 206002) | Freshwater microbial communities from Trout Bog Lake, Wisconsin, USA - TBH18027 | ecosystem: Environmental > Aquatic > Freshwater > Lake > Hypolimnion/Profundal zone | place: USA: Wisconsin...
AGCCGTCCGTCCTGCCGTTTCCGAACCGGGCGCACTGCCCGTTCGCGCCAATTTCATGGCAAACATCAACCCGCACAGCCTGGAAATCGTCACCGCCAAATGCGAGCCGAGCCTGAAAGACGCGAAGGCGGAACTCCGGTACCAATTCGAGCGTTTGGGTTATTTCTGTCTGGACGTCGACTCTCAACCCTCAACTCGCAACGCTCGACCCATTTTCAACCGCACCATCACCCTGAAGGACGCGTGGGCAAAAGAAGTCCGGAAAGGTTAATCTGCCAGAATCGCGCCCCATCTTTTATTTGATCGCCGAGAAGTCGATGGGGTCACGTCTTAACATTTAACAATTACCCCCTCAATCCCGTTGGAATCCCTATACAAATTCACTCGTGCGGACCTCGACCGGCTGACAGCGGATGAGATCCTGGCACCGGCAGCAATCACTTCTCGGCCGGATGCGGATCTCGTGAAAGCAGCTTTGTATCTAAGGCTCGGCTGCCTCGAGGAATGTCATAAGATTGCCCAGCAAGTCCCGACGCCAACCGGTAGCTATTGGCACGGCATTATGCACCGGCATGAAGGCGATATCAGTAACTCCAAATATTGGTATGCGCGAGTCGGTCGGCATCCGGTGCTCGACGCGATCGGTGGTTATCCGCCGGACGCGGCGACGGAAGTGCGGGAGTTTGAGTTACTATTGGAGCACACTCTGCAAGCGGCGGTAAAGTAATTACCCGACCTCCAGACCTGTCCAAATCAAAGGGGTCAACTCTCCACACTGCACGTAAACACTAAACGACAGAGATGCTTTCCTTCGGTCAGACTCAGGACAGGCTATCAGCTCAGCATGACAATCTTCGCGATTTGCCAGCTTTGCGTGAATTAGTCGTTTAATCCGGTAAAGCTGGGTAATCGGTGAAGCCTTGCGGGCCATCCCCGTAGAAAGTGTTTGGGTCGGGCGTGTTAAGCGAAGCGTTGCGAGCGAACCGCTGCGGGAGGTCGGGATTGGCGATGAAGAGTTTCCCAAAGGCCACGGCGTCGGCTTCACCATCTTGGAGAAGTTGTTCCGCACTCGCACGCGTGTGCGATTCGTTGGCCACGTAGATCCCACCAAATTGTTTTTTTAAGTCTGGTCCAAGCCGCCGGTCTCCCAGCGATTCCCGGGCACAGATGAACGCCAGGCGCCGGCGGCCGAGTTCGCAGGCAACGTAGCCGAACGTGGCGGCCGGGTTGGAATCCCCCATGTCGTGCGCGTCGCCGCGTGGGGCCAGGTGCATCGCGACGCGTTGGGCGCCCCACACGGAAATTACTGCGTCGGTCACCGCCAACATGAGCCGGGCGCGATTTTCAATGGAGCCGCCATATTCATCCGTCCGCTGGTTGGTGCGATCCTGGAGAAATTGATCGAGCAGATACCCGTTGGCTCCGTGGATCTCCACTCCATCAAAGCCAGCGGCCAAGGCATTCACCGCCCCCTGCCGGTAGGCCTCAATGATGCCGGGAATTTCGCTGAGCTCCAGTGCCCGGGGCGTGACGAACGGCCGGAGCGGACGCAGCAGGCTGACGTGGCCTTTCGGCGCAATCGCACTGGGTGCAACCGGCAGCGATCCACCAAGGTAACTGGGATCGGAGATGCGTCCCACATGCCAGAGTTGGAGGAATATTTTTCCGCCCGCGGCGTGGACGCCAGCGGTGATCTGCTTCCAGCCCTGGGTTTGTTCATGCGACCAGATGCCGGGCGTGTTCGGATAGCCCACACCCATCGGCGTGACGGCAGTAGCTTCGCTGATGATCAAGCCAGCCGAGGCGCGCTGCACATAGTACTCGCCCATGAGGGAGTTGGGCACGCGGCCCGCGCTGGCGCGACAGCGGGTCAGTGGCGCCATCATGATTCGGTTGGCGAGGCGCAAGTCGCCCAGAGCGATCGGTTCGAGAAGTTTTAGTTTTTCAGTCATGGTTAGCCGGACAGAGATACTTCGGCCAGCCCAGTCTGACAATGAGGAAATTTGCCAACTAAACAAAGGGCGGCGAGTTCCGAACCCCTTATGCCACTTTTGTCAGCAGGTACTGATTCTGAATGATCCGGCAGGATTGGAGTGGGTGTTCTTTGACAAATTCATCCACGGCTTTTTTTACGCCACCCTGCCACCAACCGCCCGGCATATAATCATCGCCACAAATCACCCCACCCGGCTTGGTCTTCTGGAACGCCACGGCCAAATCCTGCTTTACAAATTCATAGAGATGATTGCCATCAATATAAATCCAATCGAAATGCGCATCCGCAATCGCGCCCAAGGCCGGCGCTGCGCAGTCCCGGTGAACGATCACGCGACCCGTTTGAATCTCCGCGGCAAACCGCGCACACACCCCCTGATACCGGGCGTCCATCTCCGCCTGTCCCCCCCGGGCTCGGCCGCCGTACCAGGCTTTCTTGTACGTGGCCGCCGTCTCGTGCCGCCAAGGATCAATCAGGTGTAATTCCATGGGTGCCAACCGCGCCAGCATGGCCGCCGAAAAATCGCCGGTATGCACGCCGATTTCCGCACCCACCGAATTCTGCGGGAGCAGGTCGAGAACAAATAACCGGGGATCAGCCGTGGGAGCTGCCGCAAGTTTTCGCCCGGTCAATTTCGCTAGGAATTCACGCAATTTCATTGTCGCACCTCACACCGGGTTATTCCGGAGCACCAGCCGGGTTTTTGTGCCAATGCCAAAATGATGATACGCCCGCTGCACCAGCAAAACGATCGGGTTCCGGGAGTTACCATGTGAATAGCTGCAACAGCGAACCACACTAAAGCCCAACTCGACCGCTTTCTTCGCCAGACAATCCGGAGGGAAGCCAAACAAATGTTTTGGGACTACATGACCTGGCCATTTGGGTTTGCGGAGTTTAAACCGCTGCAACAACCGGCGGAACGCCAGTTCGATACCGATCGGATTCGGAACTTCCACCAGAAAGATGCCTCCCGGCCGCAAGACGCGTTTGGCTTCTAGCATCAGCCCGACCGGATCCTCCACGTGTTCGAGCACGTGACGGAGCGCCACCGCATCCACTGACTCCGCCGGCAATTGAACGGATTCCAGCGTCCCCGTTCGCACATCCAGGCCAAAATTCTTCCGGCAGATCTGGGCGCGACTTTCGGAAACATCAATCCCAATCGCCTGCCAACCTTGTTTGATTGCCAGGATCATCAACAAACCATTCCCCGTCCCCACGTCCAACAACACGCCCGGCTGCGGATGGCCAGCACAGATGCTCGCCAGAGAGTCCGCATACCGGCGCCAATGTTTCGGCTCGATGCTTTCCACGGCAATCTCACGCGGATTGGCATACTCGTTGACCAGTGGCGCCGCATTTTCGTACAGGTGCGACAAAACCGCTTCATCGAGTTTTGGACGGGGCTGCAAATAAATAAGCCCACAGCGGATGCAGCGCGCATAAATCGTTGGCCACGGCCAACCTTCGTGATCAAAAAATTCCGTCTCCGAACTGCCGCAAAACGCGCAGTCGACCGGCTGCCAGCGAACCTGCTGTTCTGCGATGGGAGTAACGCTCATGCCAGCGTAGCTTTAGCAGGTCTGGCGCGAACCCGTCAAGCCGGCGTCCTGAAAAGAAACCATTGGCTACCGGTGCCTGATCTGATTTAATAATTCTACCCATGAATCCGGCCGCCTCGTCGAATCTTAAACCATTGCCGCTGGCCGTTGCCGTCGTCACACTCAACGAGGAAAAGAACCTGTCCCGCTGCCTCGCCAGCGTGCGCGACCTCGCCGCCGAGATTGTGATCATCGACTCCGGGTCGACCGATAAAACAGCCGCGATTGCGGCGGCCGCCGGAGCGATCTTTGAAGTTCACCCCTGGCCGGGTTTTACCAAACAAAAAAACCGCGCGTACCAGCGGTGTTCACAACCGTGGATCCTCGGACTCGATGCTGACGAGGAAGTTTCACCGGAATTGGCCGCCAGCCTCCGCGCCGCCTTTGCCGCTGGTGAGCCGGCGGTGGCCGGTTTTTCAGTGAACCGAAGGAATTGGTATCTGGGCGCTTGGATTTGGCACGCGTGGTACCCCGAATGGCTGCTCCGGGTGACCCGGCAAGGCGCGGGTCAGTGGGCCGGCACTGAGCCGCATCCGGCGTTGCACGTGACCGGTAAAACCGTCCGACTGCCGGGCGACCTGCTCCATTATCCCTTTCGCGATTTACAGGATCAAATCGACCGGTGGCTCCGGTATTCACACACCATGGCCGATCTATACGCCAGCCAAGGCCGACGGTGCCGGTGGCATGATCTGGTGTTATCACCGTGGGGCGCATTTTTGAAGCGGCTCATCCTGAAGCAGGCGTGGCGCGACGGGTGGCGCGGCTGGTTGATTGCGTTTACGAATCTCTTTTATGTTTTCGCCAAGTACGCTTTTCTGTTGGAAAAGCAACTGGCGACCGAGCCAAAAAAAGATTCTTAGCCCGCTTTGCCGAGGAATACCGCGCCAAAGGTAAATGCGTGCGTCGGATATTTTTTGTCCAACACAAACCGTTCGCCCGTATCATGGAATTGGCCGTCGCCGCGGAGCGTGAGGCCGGTCGCGGCAACCAGTTCCCGAACTTCTTCCGGCGACCGGACCGCCCCTTCGACGGGAGCCGTGGCCCCGTAATCAAACGTCAACTCAAAGGTTCCGCCCGGCTTGAGCAGTTTTGCCAACCGCTCCAACACCACCGATTGAAGCCCCTTCGGGATGTGCTCAATCACACAAAATGAAATGATGCGGTCAAACGTGCCCCAGTCCGCCGGCGCCGGCTGCGCCGTCAGGTCATGCGTCGAACCAACCAATGGCCAGCCCATTTGTTTCGCCACCCGATTGGTGTGGGCAGTCAAATCGGCATTGATGTCAAGGCTGCGAACTTCGCAGCCGAGGTTGGCAAGATAAAACAGCGGAATGGTCCCACCGCCGCCCAGATCGAGGACCCGCTGACCGGACCGGAAACCGCCGTACGCCAATCCGCGCGCATATTCCCATTGTTTGTTCCAGCGAATCCGCCACCGCCGCTTCAGCACGCCGTTGACAGCAAATGGGACACCTCTCAACCACAGGCGTCGTGCAAACCCGGACAAATTCCCGGCTGCCTGTTTCACTTCCGGCAATTTGAGATCGGCCGGGCTGATGGTCTTATTCAATTGTGTGTTCATGATTTCACCGGCTGCCGGGTCAAGCCGTCCTCGCGAAATTGGATTCCGATTTCCTGCAAATATTGATGAACGAACGGGTCGTGACTGATCTGTTGAATCACGGCCGGTGGGAGGAAGGTCTGCCACCGCACATCAAAAAAGGTCGTCTTCTTCTCGAGATTCCAATCGTAGCTCGGCTTCTGCGAGCCATGATGCTCGAAGTTCCAGTACTCCGGTTGCCCCGGCTCGTACTCCAGTCCCAGCCATTTCATCGCCCGCGTCAATTCGCCAGGCGTGTCGTGACAGAGATCGTAGTACGTCAGCCGGTGCGTATCGAATTGATGCTGCGCGAGGAAGTTTGTGATCCGCTGATTTTGTTCGAGCCAGTTATAGGTCAGCAACGCTGTTTTCCCACCCCGAATAATCGGCCCCGCCAACTCCGGATGAGCGCTGGTAATCCGCGCAAAGCGGCGGACCTGGCGGAGCCCCCGCTTGATGCCCGGGGCCTCCAGCAGCCAGCGGCGAACCAGGGCGCGCGGATCGCGAATCAGGTGAATGAATTTTAAATCGTATTTCCCCTGATCCATGAAGCGCGTGACCCAGCCCTGGATGAGTTTCGAGTTATCCACCAGCACTTCGACCTGGGGATCCACCCGCGAATAAATGATGTCGTAGAGCGAGTCGACGTTGTGGGGGCCAATGCCGCCCAGGACGGGGCAGGCGCCCTTCGTCTGGCAGGCCGAGCAGACCCATTGGATGCGGCTGCTGCCCCGGCGTGTTCCCAATCGCTTGACTTCGCCAAGGTGGCGGACCCGTGAATGGCTCCCCAGCATGAGCGACAGATAATGCGACCCCGCAAAATCGGTCGCCAAAATATAGACGATTGTTTTTTTCATGCGCTGCGAGCCAATCCTAATCCTGCAATCGGGAGATTCCGCATCCCAACCAACCCCGACATCCGCAGTCGGGTCTGCTCGACTTTCTCCCCTCAACTGTCAAAAATCTGGTGCCAGGGGGGAGAGTTGAACTCCCGACCAACCCCGAACGCTTTCGGGGCTGCTCTACGGCTGTTGCAATTGAAAAAGTGCAAGGCCCGGATTTTTCTTTGCCTTGAGCTGTCTTTCAACCTTTCGAGCTTCCTCAATTGTCTCAAAACAACGACTGGCCAGCAATTCAATTACAGCCCCTAAACGGCGAGTGGTATAGGTGTGTCCACGCCGGTGTTGGACCAGCCGTTCTTCCAAGTTAATTGTGGAACCAATGTAATGCCGTCCATTGGAACCACGCAACATATACACCCAACCATTCAAAAAACTGGTGCCAGGGGGGAGAGTTGAACTCCCGACCAAGGGCTTATGAGTCCCCTGCTCTACCACTGAGCTACCCTGGCACACCAAAATCGCAAAATTTCTCCGACCAAGCCCAACATCAACTGTTGAAGTTGGGCGAGCGGCGTAACATTAGCCGGGCTACGAAAAAATTCAAGCCGCTTTACACCTGAGCCAATTCCCATTGTGCGGATCATCGATCGCCGACAATGATTCGCTGGCAGGATCAAATCGCCCTGTTTACCGTCTTGTTATCGACCCATCGTCCGGGCGGTTGCGCCGGGGCGACGTAGGACTGAGTCGGGAGCAAAGCTACGGCATCCTGCAAGATGCGCTGCGGAATTTCGCTTGGTGGGTGGACAATGCACGAGGGATTTAAATTTGGGTGCCTCCGGTGCTGCCGGAATTACCTACAGGGATTATTCCTTTCTGAGGGTAATAGCCCCGCTACGGATTTAGACAGCCCAGCGTCATGTTTGTGGGGGTCTTAATTTGCCATGCGACATGGCCGTCGTTGAATAGCACGTTTCCGCCGTCATCCCTGTGATTCCCTGTCGTTGCCCACCGCAGGCCAACGCCGCCATTTGGTCCGCACGGATTACCGGCAACGCCTTGATCCCAAAACAACACATCCTTTGGATCTATTCCCCAGACCATACCGTTAGCCGTGCTTGACGCCTGCTGGGTATAGCTGACGTTGGCGGCATCTGTGGCGTTAGTGTCGCCGAAATCGTATACTGGCTGCTTATATTTTGCATACATGCTAGGACAAACAAGACACTTGGGAAAAAAATGTTGGTACTTCGACATGAGAGCCGCATTCAAAAACACCGATCTTGTCCCGCACGGTATGCGATTGTTGTTATCCCCGGCATACAGGGCACAGGTAATCCCAATCTGGTACAGATTGTTCATACACTGAGCTCGGCGCGCTTTCTCCTTGGCTTGATCAACAATGCGCTGACCAAAAAGTGCCCATAGCCCAAGAAGCCCAACAAAACCAACGACAATCACCACCAGTTCCACCAACGCAAACCCTTGCCGTCTGTTATGTGACAGGTTCATCTTATTTGAAATCCAGAACCAAGTGCGCATTATGTAGCCACTTTGCGGCTCGGTTTCATTTTGGAGGGCAATTGTGGAATGTCGGCGTCAGAGAGTCAACAGCACCGTTGCCATATTTTATTCATGGCGTCTTGGGAATTGGCCGCACTACGCTCTCATGTGTCGCAGGTGGTCGGCGTGACAAGTGGCGGATGCTGGTGTTTAGCACTGGCTGCGCAGTCCATGACGATCTATCCCCGAAATCCTTCGGGGCAGGCTGCTCCGATCAAGTCGGGGTATGGGAAGGGTCAAGGGAAACGGGAGCGACCGCCGCTCCGATGTCCATTGGCGCGCCTTTGAGCTGTGGTGGGGGCAGGATGCCACAGTTGCAAGCGCTGCGGATTTCGTCTATAAAACTGGCATGGATCGAACTTGCTCAATATTGCCATCTTTGGAGACAGTTCAGATTGTTGTCCGTGAGGTTTGCAAAAAACACCCTGTGACACGGGTCGAGGCGTTTGGATCACTGGTCAACGGTGGTGCGCATGCCCAGAGTGATGTGGACTTGTTGATCGAGTTTGCACCCGGTTCGCGGATTGGGCTGTTTGAGATGGGGGCAATGAAGGAAGACTTGGAGGAACGGTTGGGCTGTTCGGTGGATCTGGTCAGTCGCGCCGCTGTCGAGAAGAGTCATAACCCCTATCGGCGGCGTTCGATTTTGGCAGCGCCAAAGCTTGTCTATGCCCGCTGACAAACAACTTGGCCTGTTGCGGGACATGCTGGACTCAGCAAAAGCTGTCCAACAATACATTGCGGGTGTCACCCGTGATCAATTCCTGGCTGATTCCGAAAAACAAGATGCCGTGTTACGTCGGTTTGAAATTATTGGCGAGGCCGCCAGTAAGTTATCTGCGGAAACCCAGGCGCAGTTTCCCAAGGTGCCATTTCGTGCCATGCGCGGCATGCGTAATATCATCATCCATGACTATGGTGATGTGGATCTCGAACAAGTCTGGACAACGGCCAGCAACGATCTTGCTGAATTGATCGTCACGTTAGAGCAATATTTCGCTGCAATATCTTGACCCGGCTGCATTGCCCGATGGCGACCGGTTGAGAAGCGCGAACTTTGAATGCGATCCGGTTTACCGCTCGTCTGTCTGGTGGTCGATGTGCGCACGTCCAGAAAACTTGCAACCTTTTGTTGCAACCTTTTCGGCAAAAATGGGCTCAAGTGGGATTACGTCAGATTAAACGCGAAGTGCAGCAAAGGCCTGATTTCATTGGTCAATGATGAGTGTGGATGAAATCGGATGAAACCAGCTAAAATGACCTGGGCGCTTTAGGAAACCGACGCTCTTTACCCATCCGCGGAGTGACTAATTTGCAAGGTATCAAAATTTGGACGCCACGCCGGTGCTACGGTTCCGAAATTTCCACCAAGGTTTCACCTTGCTGGAAGAGATCCAGCGCTTGGGGCAAAGCCTGCCTTAGTCGAGATGAGTGTAGATGAACTGGGATGAAACCAGAAAAATGGCCAGTTCACATTATGAGTCCCCTCCTCTACCACTCTGCGAAATTGACGATTCAGGATCGAAGATCTTGTCGTCCAGACTGGCTCAATGCAGAATATCGGCAGTTGCGTGGCGATGACGCTGAGTCGGACGCCACGCTACCGCATCCTGCAATAATGCATTTTTCGCCAACCGGTCAGGCATGAACTTCCTCGAATGCATCCGGGTCCGCGGTCGCGGATTTTAAAACGATCTTAAAGTTGGTTTCGCAGCCTAACGCGATCAAATTTTCCAGCAACAGATCCGGTGGCGCGGCCGGCAAATCCCAGACCACTTGCACTGTCTGCCGGGTGGCGGCCTTGGTGAAGGTCCGCCACTCGAGATACTGCTCCAGCCGAGCCAAGACGGTCAGCGCGTCCGGAGCCAAAATAACCACGCAATATCGATTAAACCAGACGGAGTTGAAATAGAACTCCGGGTCAGCGGGCTGGCCATACACAAGTTTCGCCAGTCGGAGGAATCGGCCGAGGCGCGGTACAGCGGACGCCGGCCACGGGTCGGTCGTGGTAAAATACAAAAATGTTTCACCGCGCCGAACACAGGTTTCGAGATACTTTTTCAAGTCGAGCGTTCCCGCCAACAGCGTGGGCGATTGCGGCGCGAGCCGGTAGAGCCAGGGACCGCTAATCGGCAGCGGATAGGAGTGGCCGGTCGTGCGATTGAAACGCGCAAAATAATCAACCAACAGTGTGAGAAGCGCCAACAGCAAGGTGCCGCGCGTGATCAGCAGGTTCCAGCGATCGAGCTGGTTGGCTTCAAGGAGCTGGGCTTCCCGGTACGTGCGCGCCGGTTTTTTTTCTGCCGTTGCGGCTGCCGCCGCCACTTCCGGAGCGGTGCTGCCCCCCTCCCGGCGCTGTTTTCCCATCTGCCGATAGGCCGGGACCCCAGCTTCAGATTGGAGTTCTTCCACTGGCTGCAGAACGACCGGCTGGCCGCTGCTATCGAGCGGAACAGCACTGATGCGGTCGGAGTTGATTTGTCCGAGCAGATAACCGGCGACTGCCAGAGCCAGCACGATCCAATAGGCACGAGGCTTTTGGCGGCGCGGGGCCACCGCGCCCAGCACGGCCTGGAGCGCGAGCAGGGCCAGGGCACCGGCCCACGCGCCCACCGACGCGAGTCCGATGCTGCCAAAATAGCCGTAGAGTCGCTGAATCATTTCCGGTATTTGCGGGTCAGTTCCAGGTAATGGGTGAACGAATAATAAATGACATTCACCCCAAGATCGTAGGCTTCGGTCACCAGGCGCGGATCAAGACCAGCATGGCCGGTTGACCACGCGTCCAAAATATCGCCGGGATGATAGAACACAACCCACCGGTTGTTATATTTGACACCCAACGCGCGCATTCCGCCGTGATGCCAAAGGGGGGGCGCCCCATTGGGAAACGCGTACGGCACCTGAAAAATCGGATCATCGTCGGCAATCACCAACAACGGGTTACCCGGCAAAACCTGTTGGATGAAACTGCGGAAACTCCGGTCAAACTGTGCGCTGGCGCAATTGACGAACAGCAGTCCGCCATCGAGCAGGTATTCCCGCAGCGATTGCAGATCGGCAGCGGAGACGTTGATGCTGCCATCACCGGTCATAAAGACGAATGGCGGAGCAAACCCTTTGGGATACTTCCTCAAAGAGCCAATCGGATGACTCTCGCCTTGCGCGGCGACCTTGAACCCGGTGGCGTTGTGGAATTCCTGCAGAAAATTGATGTCGGACCGGAGCGTCCCGCCCATGCCGGTGTCCCATGCGCCACCACTGTATTCCAGGCGAATGAACCGCACCAATGCGTTATCCATGCCATCCGGCCAACCGCCGGTCGTGCCGCCACCCGCGCCGAGTCCGCCCCCCGTCCCACGGCCGCCGACTCCTTTCGGGCCGTTCTTTCCGACCGCGCCTATCGCCTGGACGCGCGCCGTATCCGCTTGATAAGTGACTTGTGCGGCTTCCTCGACATTCTTGTCAATACCGGCGTCATCGAGGTCGGGCATATGAAATGAAATCGCTGAATGCGGGTTGACCAGCAGTTTGCGTTTCTTTTTTTTCTTGGCCTTGACAATCTTGACCTGAACCAATTGCTGGGCGATTCCGGTGCCTTGCGGGCTGCCGCCACCCGTGGGCGTGCCACTGCCCTTCGGCACCCGGTACGGCGTCACGCACCCCCGCATCGACAACATCCACGGCAAGACCACAATCACCATCAGATGCACGCCCAGACTGGAAAAAATGCTCTTCCGATAGACCGGATCACGTCCGTGGGTCCGGAGATTTTCCAGCACGAGATCGCCCATGGCCGGCGTGGTATCCGTGGAGTCAGTAAAAGCGTTGATGACCTGGCGACGCCAGGACTGGAGATGGAGAAATCCAAGGAACGCCATGGCAACCGCGGCCGGCCAGAGCAGTTGATACCACCAGAAAAATCCGGTCACGGAAGTCGTGACAATCCCGCGGACCGGCAGCTTGTAGTCCACGATATGCCAGATGATTTTGGAAACAATCCCGAGATAAATCACCCCCAGCCCGTAGGCCACAATGTAGCACCGGCGAATCACGGCCAACCGCTTTTTTAGACCGAGAAAAAAACCAACCAGAAACACGACGGCACCGAGACCGGCCAGCCCCGCGAGGAAAAGGGTCAGTCCCTGAACGCCTTCGACCTGAAACGCCAGTCGGAATGACGGATTATCATCCAGTGCATCGGTATACAGGATCGGCAGCCAAACGGCATAGCGCGCGCACACCGCTGCCAGCAGTCCGAGCGGCACGCTGAACACAATGGGCCAGAGTTGGGACGCGCGGCGCGACATTACTTCAGCTTGGTATCGTCGAGTGAAATGTTAAGGTCGCCGGGTTGCTTCGGAATTTCATCCGGCTTGGCGGTCTCCGTAATCCGTTTCACAATCGGCGTATTCTTGTGCTCTTCCAGGAGCCGATCCGGCGAATTGGTGGCCGGACCGGTCGCGGTCGGCCCCGGGGTTGGCGGAACGGGCGGCGGAGTGACCGGCTTGGGGGCCGGGGGCGGCTCCGGCTTGGCTTCCGCCGCGAGGGCTGCCGCTTTGCGCGCGGCAGCACCTTCGGGGTCGAGGTAATGATCGCGGATAAATCCGTAGGAAACGAATCCGGAAATGCTCAGGTGGATCACGAGCGACATCAGCACCCAAATCCAAAACGGACTTTTCGAGAATGTGGTCAGCAATTTATCCGGGCCGCGGCGGCCCACTTTGATGTCAAAGCCTTCTTGTTTCATGGCTGCGCTTCCTGTTTGTCGGTTGGTCGTTCGCCAAGGGCGGCGATGGTGGCGCCGGCCTTGGCAATCGCGCCCAGGACCGGTTCAAAAACTTGTTTGGTAATGTGCTTGTCGCACTTGAACATCACGGTTTTGCCCTGGTCAGTCGTTTCGCCTTCGATGAGCATGGTGACGGAAGTTTCGACGGCGTTGGCATCCGGTACAATCTGACCCTGGACATAAATCTTGCCGTCCTCGTCAATGTCAACGCTGACTTTGCCTTCCTGCATCGTCGTCAGGTGCTGCGCGCGCGGCGGGACAAGATGGCCACCACTGCTCCGTGAGAACGTGCTGCAAAACATGAAAAACGTGATCAGCAGAAACGCGATATCGCCGAGACTGGCGACCGGGATCTCGATGTGGGCGGGCGCCGGGCGCTGGTATTTCATTGGTTGCCCTCCTCCTGCACGATGCCGATGACGCCCCCCGCTGCGCTCACGTCGGCCATGATTTCAAAATATGCCTGGTACTGAATCTTGCCTTGCGCTTCGAGCAACACCACCTTGCCCTCGCCCGACTTATGCGCGAGGTCGAGTTCGGTGATCCGCTGTTTCAGATCCACAAGCGAGATTTCCTTGTCGTTGAACGTGAATTTATTTTCCTGAATTGCAATGGTCGGCGTCTGTTCGGCAACCGCCTGGGAACGCTCCGCCGCCGGCACGTCGGCAATCACGCCGTTAAACTCCGCAATACTCGTGACCATGATGAAAAACACGTTCAACAGGAACGCGAGGTCCACCAGCGATGCGACCGGTATTTCCGGGTTGCGATTGAGAGCGCGGCGCGGCGGTTTCACGTTAGGCCTTGGGCTTTTCCATTTCCGTCGAGATGAACTCCAGCACCTCGGCGGCGGCTTCTTCGATTTCGAGATGGATCTGTTCGCCCATGTTCATGAAAATATGGTAGGGCACGACCATCACAATCGCCAGCACGACGCCGGCGGCGGTCGTGATCAGCGCCTCCGAAATGCCGCCCGCGACCGCACCCGGACTGATCGCCCCGGCTTTGGCGACGCCGGCAAACGCCTTGATCATTCCGGTCACCGTACCTGCCATGCCAAGCAGTGGCGCGACATTGCCGATGGTCGCGAGCAGGTACAGCCGTTTGTCCACGGCACCCATGGCGTGGGTCATGTATTCTTCCATCGCCTCTTTCATAATGACGGAGATCGCTTCCGGGCGGCTGGTGAATTCCTTGTGGCGCTGATAGGCTTCCAGCCCGGCCAGCAACACCGCCGAAACCGGCCCGGGTGTGTTGGCACAGACGGTCGCCGCATCGCCGATCTTGTTTTCGGCGAGGAGCGCCAGGATTTTTGCGCGCAAGGCACGGGTATCGACTTTGGCGTTCCCACGAAACGCCAGGTACCGATCCAACAACACAGCAAAGCCGACGATACTGCCCACGGCCAGGGCGATCATCATCGCAGTTCGGACCATTGACTCAAGCATGACTGACTTCCTTTCGGTTGATTTGCTCCAAGATTTGATTCGCTTCGACCGGCGTAAATTTCAGCCGACGCACCTGCGCTGCCGGGGCCGGCGCCAGCGCCAGCTCGCCAGTGAGAAAGTTATAAAAACTTTTATCCAGTTCCGCCACCGGTATTTCTTCGGCCTGCGGTCGCGGGCCGGCGGCAAACACCGCCACCCGGCCGGGCCAACACGCGATCCACGCGCGTTGCCGGCGGAACCACTGCCCGACATCCACCCGCGTCCGACTCGGCAGAAGGAGCGCCGGGGTTTCGCCGCGTGCCGCCGCGGCGAGCAATCGCTGTTCGCCGGCCGTCATCATTTTTCGTTTGTCACCGAGTCGGTTTGTTCGATCTTCGCCAAGGCGTCCTCCGCCAGCCGGCCGCGGGCGTACTTGGCCGATTGGCTCTCAGGGTAATCCCAGGTCAGCCGCTTAAACAGCCGGTACGCGTTCACGTAGTCGGGTTGGCCCAATTTCGTGTAACAGTCGCCGGCCCAGAACATCGCCCGCGCAATCAAATCTGGCTCCGCCTTCTTTTCATCAATGACTTGCCGGAAGACCTCGATGGCTTTGGTTAAATCATTGGCGAGCATCCAACATTCCGCGGAGAGCACGGTGGCCGCTCCGGCAAATTTGTGTTCGGGGAACCGTTGTGCCAGCCGGCCATAGACCTGCGCGGCTGTCTTGAACATGTCGTGCGCCTGCATGTTGCCTTTTTCACGGGCCACTTTGTCGGTCTCCGCCTTGGCGGCGTCCTGCAATTCCTTGCCCTTGGCGCGGAAGTATTTCCCGAGCTGGGTGATGGTTTCCGCGACCAACTCGTTATCCGGATACCGGTAGGACAACTTGACATATTCCTCGCACGCAAGATCCATCTGGCCGGTCTTCTCGAAAATCAGCGCTTTTTTGTATTGGGCCTTGGGCGCATAGGTGCTGTCGGGGTACGTCGCCACGATGTCGCTAAAGCGCACAATTGCTTCGGCATACCGCTTCTTCGCTTCGTCCACACTCACATCCTTGGCGCCTTCGTACGCGAGATCGGCCAACAAATAATCTGCCTGCGCCCGGGCGGCGGTGTTCGGGTAATCCCGGATCGCTTCCTCCAGCAACTTCTTGCCCTGGGCGATTTCCTTGTGGGCTAAATCTTCCTGGCCGAGTTCCCGGTGTTTCTTGGCCATTTCAAAATAGGCTTCGGCCACCGTAAACTGCGTTTCCACGGCAATCTCCGAATCCTGGAACCGCTTGGTAAACGGCAAGACTTCGCCGGCCGCACCCTTGAATATTTCAACCGACCGCTCCACTTCACCCGGCCGGTAGATCGCCCGAACCGTATCCCCATACTTCACGGGCACGGCATCCGTTCCATTCGTCTTCGTGACTTCACCCGCAAAAACC
>Ga0316231_1003030_pt1 | contig 15251 bp, 15 predicted proteins | sample TBH18027metaG_FD_206002 | JGI IMG/M metagenome (GOLD analysis project Ga0316231, IMG submission 206002) | Freshwater microbial communities from Trout Bog Lake, Wisconsin, USA - TBH18027 | ecosystem: Environmental > Aquatic > Freshwater > Lake > Hypolimnion/Profundal zone | place: USA: Wisconsin...
CACCTCAATCTGCCGAAGCAGCGTCACTATCTGCTCCGGCGTCGGTCTCTTCTTCGCCATGTTCAAGCTCCTTTCCAAGCCAATTTCTATCAATTCGCTTGGTACAAAAAGAGCCATGCAGGTCAGAGCTAGCGCCTCGCGGGCGCACGCGACACCCTCAAATGGCTCATAAATTGGTCGCTTTGTAAGTTACTCAAATGAGCGTGGGGTTAACTTTGAGATGTCCTTAAATGTGAAGGAAGCCATCCAATAATAATCTTATCAATATTTTCATCGTAACAGTAATAGATACGTATCATTTTATGGTCATTGAAGCCACTAGAATTTGAAGCGAGATGTCTATCTAGCAATAAATTACGGCCATTGAAATTTATAACATAGTCACGGCCCGTAGAACCTATAAGCATTTCAGCGTTCGAAAATCCGTCACGCAATTTAAGTTCTAGAAGTCCTCTATAAAAAGAATGGTGTGCCGTTCTGATGCCGCGAAACGTCGCAAGCTTTGGGCCAGCTAGGAGTTCTAAAGCTGACGCAATCCTTTCCGGATTAGGATGACGCACTTTATTTAATTGTTTTATCGCACGTGGAGAAAAAACTAGATTATGCGAAATCTTTTGCTTGACCCAATTGTGTAATTCAGAAAGCTCCCGAGGATACCCTTCGACAACCCTTATTGATGGAGATTCAATATATTGTAATTCTACGTTTTCCGTTTCAGCATTAGCATCGAAAATCGTTCTTACGGCTGGTACAGTTTCATTTGTTATGAGTGCCGAGACTAGATTACCTTCACCATCGTCTTTCAAAGATTCTTGCTTCGGAAGCTCAATTTTAGGAAGCGGCGAGTATAAATCCCAGCCTGGCTCATTAAGTATTGCGTCCACCAATCTGTACAATTCACGGGTTGGAAAATAGTCTCTCAAAGTATATTTTTTTCCTACACCTAGCATAATTCCATGAAGAGCCGCTTTTCCAAGCGTTGGAACTTCATAGTCAGGACTATACCAAGGCACTTCTGTCCCACGAGAGTTATTGAGAAAAGTAGTCATTCCATTCCAGACGACTGTATCTGGTGCCATTACATTTGGTTCCTGCAAAACAATCACAGAATTTCCAGCAGACGTTAATGGCGGGACCCCGATTGCGCATACGGCACCACTTGATAGTTCGATACCCGTTATTTTTTCGACAACACTAGATTGCATTTCACCTATGATGCCAAATGGCATAAGAGACTCCGCCATTTTCGCAAGAATTCTTTTACGCTTTTGAGTGTTATTATTACCCTTTGGAAGGAGGTAAAGCGGCTGTGTTCGAAGCGGGTGATTAGCTAATTCTGATATAGCTTTAGTTGAGCTGAAAAAATAACCGACTTTATCAAGAAGTGCGCTGTCTGGATAATCAATAAAACCAAATGGGGCTGCTACAAGACGAAGGCGATTGATGAGTACAGAATTGCGAAACGAACCTTCAAAGATTTTTATCTGAATGCTGTAAAATATTTCATTCCCAGCGTAAATCGGTTCAACTGTTAGAATAGTTGAGACCTCCATGACGTTTTGTGCCTCGAATCTCATTATGACGACTACATCGTCATACGGGACGAAAAAATAATTATTAAAGGATTTGAAATCCTCATACATATGAATGACTGCAGAAGAAAGGCAAACACGACGTTTAGTGGCGATATATTGAGTCCAAATTGGCGCGCGATCGAATGACTGTATTATGGCCGTACTGGCTAGCTCATTCAGAGCAGTTATGCTAAGATCATCAATAGTTATTATAAAGTTTGACCGGATCTCTGGATCTTCAAGAGCATTTTTGTTTGCTATCGCAGAGGAGCCCATAAGCTTAGACAAGTCATGAAATACACTTTGCTTCCAAGATCCTTGGTTTGTTGGAACCTGACTAACGAAGACATTTTTATATTTTTCGGTTTCCATCATTGAACCTTCTTATTTCTTATTTTCGATTACCTTGAAAGGGGGCATGATCTGCATCCTTCAGAGTGGTCCATCGACTATTTAGTCTGGACGCGGTAGGAAATTTAGAATGGGCCGGACGCATCAGCCTGAGGAAGTTATTAGCAACCTACAGGAGGCGGAGTTCGTGCTTCCGGCAGGCCAAGGAGTTCAGTTCAGTTCGCGCATCTGCAACTAGGCTATCAATCATGCCCGAGCTCTGTGTGACTACCAATGGCGTAGGCTAGCCACTTCCCATCACCGCGATTTTCTAGATGAGCCCGATTTCCATCGTCAACTTTCACTGAGTATCGGCGTGGACCATCTTTCTTCCAGGGCTTAAAGTTAAGACCTGGCAAGTCCTTGTTAATGAGTAGGTGGGACTTTGTTTTTTCCCATGGTCGCTGCAAACAGCGAAGCTTTCCGTTTATTACTTTTAAGAATTTTTCCCCTTCGGAAACCTCCTTTACCGGAGGCGTGATGCAAGCTGGATCAATCCAGTTGCTAAGAGATCGAGGGTAGATAACCCACTCTGGGCAGACTGACTGCCGCAAGAACTCTTTGGGGGTGCTTGTAACCCATGGAGCGAGATCGTTACGCGGCGGACAACGAGGAGGCTGAGAGTCTACTACATTTGCCATCCACTCACCAGTTAGATCCGCTATAGGTTCAAGAAACCGCGCGTATGCATTGGGTTGGCAAAGCATGAAATCACGGGCAAACTCTTCGATCCCAATTCTTTCCTGTTTTGCCCAATCGTATGCCTGACGATTAGCGATAGATTCTTCTACAAAATACGTTCTTGCGCGTCTGAAGCGCCGCCTGACGGGTACGTAGAGATGCTTTCCCAAAGTAGCTTCTAGCATAAGGGTCGTGAGGTCTGCTCTAAAATGGAAGTGTTCATGAGCCCTTAGGAAAGCGCGAGCCAAGGTTCTTGGATCAGCGTAGCCCGGATAGGTCTGCGAAATTAGCCACGCAACATGCGTGAGACCCTCATTGATATAGAAAACGCCCCATTTTCCAAAAAATGGCTTCTGTTTTTGAAATCTTTTAGATTTGTAGAATGCTATTGCTTCGAATCCACGCGATCGAATCCCACCGTCTAGAAGTTCTTTATCTTCTTCATGAACTCTGGGAACAGTAATCCCCCCAGTGAGTTTATCAAAACCACGGTCTTGACTGATAATCTCACGATACGGGTATAGCCGCCCCTCGTCGTCGTCATCCGGAGGATTGTCCAGTACATCATCGGTTTCGTTAGAAATATCTGGCCAAGACGTATCTTCATCTATTTCCAAATCTGGAAGTTGAGCCAGTACCTTCTCAAATAACCGATCGACCGAATTCGCCATTTCACCTCACCATCCTCAAATGCTTATCCGAGCTACGAACTACGAATTTACCAACAGTCTGGGGTGCATACCTATGTATCAGCTATCGATGATCATATCATCTGAAATAAAGTATTGAGACCAAGCATTGCCAAGGGAGTAATCAATAAGAAAACTGCGCAGCCAATCCCTGCCCATCTGGGACCAGATGGCATTTGTTGATTTTTTTTGTTTTCATGATGGATTACTTTTTCCGATCCCAATGAATTCTTTTTAGAAAACGAATTATTAGTAGAACTTACAATACCGCTTATCGGTAGCTGGTGCGGAGTATTTTTTGGATGAGACGCGCTAGCATATAATAGCTCATTTGTGTCCGGCGTTTCTCCACCTAACGATTGATTATACCCCCTACGATTAGACGCGGGGCGAGCGCTACCATAAGATTTTAGCTTCTGGATAAAGAACTGTTCCCTTTTTTGAGCCATATCCAAATCATGATTATCCTCCAACTTTTCAATTTTGAATGATTTTATTCCATATTTTTGTATAGCAGCATGCAGAGCATATAACCTTCCATTGGGACCGCGCCGCCCTGGGAAAGCAGCTCGAATATGTTCTGAAAAACGCAGTTCAATCGGCTTTGACGTAATGCCTACATACGACTTACCGTTCGTTAGGTTTCTGATTACATAAACCGTCCATGGTCCCGACATCAGTTACGCCACCTCCTAAGAGTTTCTTTATTTTTTGTGCTTCTAGCCCAGCGGAATACTTTGTCACAGTGTAGTGGCTCATGTCACTAAGGCTACCTACTGACCACAATTTACAAATTTAATTGAGATCTCCATGTCAAAAGCCAAAACTCTCAAAGACAAGCAGCGCAAAATCAGGGTCACCTTCCCGGACTGTCTCGGCTTAAGAGTTCACCGCTCTATCAGTTGGCTGACACGGGCTGAAAAAGAAGCCGCCGATCTGGACGTCTGCTTTATCTTATTATGGATCAGTTTTAATTCAGCTTACGCAAGCGATATCGAGGAAAGTGACGCTAACGAACGCGCCTCTTTTAAGAAGTTTTTCAGCACCCTGATAAAACTAGACAACAAGCATCGGGTATATGACGCAGTCTGGACCCGCTTCTCCCAAGAAATCCGCATCCTACTCGATAACAAATACATATTTGGCCCATTCTGGAGCCACCAGAATGGACTGCCAGGCTATGAACGATGGGAGGATCGCCTTGAAGCGAGCAAGAAGTCAGCTTCGCAGGCGATGAAGTCCTTCGATACGCCTACACTCCTGGCAGTCGTATTTGACCGCCTTTATGTCTTGCGCAACCAGATTATTCATGGCGGTTCTACTTGGAACAGTTCAGTGAACCGCCGCCAGGTTCAGGATGGCGTTTCAGTGCTATCCTGGCTTTTGCCTATATTCATTGACATCATGATGGATAACCCCAAGCAAGACTGGGGTAAGCCCTTCTACCCTGTCGTAGAGCCCGGATCGTAAATCTAACATCGATGTTAGGTTTCCCCGCACTCTTACCTAGAGACTATCCAGATGCAGTTCCTTGAGAATAAATTCCAGCTAAGCGCGTCAGATTTGATGCGCCACCTTAGCTGCCGGCATTCTACCAGCCTGGATATTCAAGTGGCTCAGGGGCTACGCAAGAAACCGATAGTCAATGACCCTGCCCTCGATGTCTTGATCGAGCGAGGCAGGCTCCACGAGAAGGCCTATCTTGACCACCTCACCCAGAGCGGCCTTTCCGTAACCGATATCCCCGGTACCGGGATCGATGAAGAAGCCGTGGCTGCAACCCTAGCTGCACTTAAGTCAGGGGTTTCAGTGATTGCCCAGGCGGCCTTCAAGTCAGGCACCTGGGGTGGCCGGGCTGACATCCTACTTCGGGTCGAGAAGCCAAGTTCCCTGGGTTCCTGGTCCTATGAAGCCGTGGACACCAAACTAGCCCAAACGACCAAGGGCAGCACCCTCATCCAGCTTTGTCTGTATTCTGAGATGCTGGGCGATATCCAGGGAGTGGTCCCAGATTACGCGCACGTCGTTACCCCTGAGACGGGGTATCAGAAGCAGTCTTACCGAATAGCGGATTACTCAGCCTACTACAGGCACATAAAAAGGAAGCTGGAAGGGGTCATAGCTGAGGCAATTCCCCAAAAGACCTATCCGGAGCCCGTACCCTACTGTGAGGTCTGCCGCTGGCGCCTAGAGTGCAATGCTAAGCGCAGGCAGGATGACCATCTGTCCTTCGTGGCAGGGATCTCCACCATACAGAGGGCAGAGCTGGCCACCCATGGGGTGATAACGACCCTAGGGCTTTCAAAGGTTGAGCTGCCCCTGCCCTGGAAACCTGAACGGGGAGCTGTCCAAAGCTACGTAAGGATCCGTGAACAGGCCCGCATCCAGATAGCTGGGAAGGCATCCGGCAAGACCATCTACGAGTTACTGCCCATACAGAACAGCTTTGGGCTCTGTGCCCTGCCCCTGCCATCCAAGGGCGATATATTCCTGGATTTAGAGGGTGACCCATTTGTACCGGGTGGGGGCCGGGAGTTCCTTTTTGGCTATGTATTCACCAAGGATGACGGAACCTGGGAATGCCGATCAGACTGGGCTCTAACCGCGGCCGATGAGAAATCGGTTTTTGAGCGATTTATCGACTTCGTGACAGAACGACTGGAACGCCATCCAGATCTTCACATCTATCACTTCGCCCCTTACGAGCCGGCGGCCCTCAAAAGATTGATGGGACGCTATGCAACCCGGGAAAAGGAAGTAGATGACATTCTGCGGGCAAAACTCTTTGTAGATCTCTATGCCGTCATACGCCATGGCATACGTGCCAGCGTTGAAAGCTACTCCATTAAGAAGCTTGAGCCGCTTTATAACTATACCCGCGAAGCCGCCCTACCCGAGGTCGGGCCTATCATGGCAAAGGTTCAGGCCTGCATAGAATTAAATGACCTGGACGGCATCTCGGTCGAAGACCGTAAACTTGTCACCACCTACAACTACGATGACTGCGCCTCAACACGGCACCTGAGAGACTGGCTTGAAACGCTAAGACACGAAGCGGCACAAGACGGTCAAGCACTTTCAAGACCAGATCCGAATACCAACCAGGCGTCTGAAGAGGTCACCGAAAACCAAAAAAAGATGGACGACCTTGTCAAAAGGCTGGTTGTAGGGATTCCAGTTGATGTGGCTGAACGAACAAAAGAACAGCAAGCAAAGTGGATCCTAGCGAACATCCTTGACTGGCATAGGCGAGAGAAGAAGTCGCAATGGTGGGAGTATTTCCGTTTATGCGATCTGTCTAATGAAGACCTTCTAGACGAAAAGAGCGCCTTATCTGGTCTCGAATTTGTTGAAGAAGTTCCAAGAGACAAAGGAAGGGTTCCTATCCACCGTTATAGCTTTCCACTTCAGGAAACGGACCTGAAAGAAGGCGACAACCTACGCACAACAGGCGGCATCGGCGTTGGAAGCGTTTATGCCCTGTCTCAAAAAGACAGGACGGTGGACATCAAGAAAGCAGAAAAGTCTGCTCAACTTCATCCTGTTGGGATCTTTTCATTTACCGATGTGCCGACAGATGTACTCGCAGCCGCTCTTTTCAAGTTAGGCACGTATGTGGCTGACAATGGTTTCAAAAAAGACGGCGAGTTCAACACAGCTATAGAAATCCTACTCAATGTAGCGCCCAAGCTTGAGGGAAAATTCCTGACAGATATCAGGCCCGTTGGCGCCAGACATGATTCAGACTTCGGGATCAGTATCGCCCACAAAATTGGGGACCTCGTCCTGCCGATACAGGGCCCGCCCGGAACAGGAAAAACCTACACAGGCGCCCGGATGATTAATGAACTTGTGGCGGCAGGAAAAAAGGTTGGCATTACAGCCCTAAGCCACAAGGTGATCAGCAACCTTGTCTCTGAAACATTCCGGGCAGCCGATGAAGCCGGACTAAGTGTTAGCTGTGTTCAAATGAACCGGGGAGAGAAGAGCGACCGCAAAGATCTCATTTATGCAAAAGACAATGCTGATTTCTTCAAGAAGCTTGAAACCAGCGGGATCGGCGCCGGTACCCAGTTTTTGTGGGCCAGAGAAGAAGCCCTGGCATCGGTAGACGTTATGTTTGTCGATGAAGCCGCTCAAATGTCACTAGCTAATGTCTTGGCAATAGCAGGGGCAGCTAAGTCTATTGTTCTCCTAGGAGACCCCCAGCAGCTTGAGCAGCCCATGAAGGGTTCTCACCCAGATGGTACCGACGTATCAGCGCTCGACTATATCCTAGACGGACACCAAACGATTCCTGCGGACAAAGGGCTATTCCTGGAGGAGACATGGAGGCTTCACCCGGACATCTGCTCCTTCACCTCTGAGATGTTTTATGAAGACCGCCTACTTCCAAAGCCAGGGCTTGGCTGCCAGGCAATAAAGTCAAATGGCAGAGTAAGTGGATCAGGGCTGAGGATTTTCCCCGTCCCCCATACCGGAAATCAGAACAGCTCCCCCGAAGAAGCAGAAGCGGTAGCTGAACTCGTACGAGAAATTCTCGAAAGCAATTCAACCTGGGTCAACCGAGATGGCACAGAAAAAGCGATCACCCATGATGATATCCTCATCATCACCCCATATAACGCCCAAGTCTTTGAACTGCAGAGGCACCTGCAAGGATGCCGTATCGGCACGGTAGACAAATTCCAAGGCCAGGAAGCACCCATAGCCATCTACTCTATGGCTACTTCGACCTATGCAGATGCCCCAAGGGGTATGGAGTTTTTGTATAGCGCGAACCGACTGAACGTCGCCTCCTCACGCGCCAAGTGCCTTTTCATATTGGTATCTTCGCCGGAGGTATTTGAGGCGGAATGCAGAACACCCCATCAGATGCAGCTCGCAAATGCATTCTGCAGGTTTAAAGAGCTAGCAATTACTGGCTTAGCTGGTTGAACAGCAGACAAACCCACAGCTCTGGAAAACTGGGGACCTAAAGGGTTTCGCCGTGCTATACGACGCGGGCCGATGAAATGCTGCAGGCGCAGTCATGAAGGCGCGCCAAAACGGGCGGAAAGCTATAAAATTGAGGCCTGTCAGCCCAAACGTCGGTTCAACAACGCGGCCAGGCGCACGCCGGCGCGTTCCAGCTGCACTGCCGCAACCGGCCAATTACTTTGGGCATAATCGGCCGGAAGAATAACCGGGGCGTAATTGCCGCCGCTTCCCTGGATGCCGCGATAAACAGAGGTCTTGGCGACCCCGAAGGTCTCGTTGGCCCAATCAACGATGCTACCGCGGGGCCAGGCAGAACGACCCGCCGGGGTATTACCTTCCTCAAGTACGCCAGCCAACTCACCTTCCGAGCCGCCAAACGCCTCCACGACTGCCGCGTCCCAGACCGCGTGCAGGTTCGTGCGCCGGCCTCCCAATACGACCCTGACGGAGTTTCCGCCGCGATCCTGATTGTCGGCGCAATGCAGGGGCTGGTGCATATACTGCCGGATATTTTCTACCAAGCGATTTGATAGAAATTGGCTTGGTACTAAAAGAGCCAGTCAGGCCAACGCGCTCAGGGGCACGGGTCCGGGTAAAGCCCGTAGATCTCGTCAATTGCTTTCAGCGCCTCGTCGGGGAGCCGCACAAGGCTCCCGTCGATGTCAGCGGCCAGTTGGTCGAGGCTAGTGGCACCGATGATAGAGCTGGTCACAAATTTACGGGAATAGACATAAGCCAGCGCCAGCGCCTGCGGTGTAATGCCAAAGGCTTGGGCGATACCGATATAGCGCGCCACCGCCTCAGGCTGACGCGGCGAGCGATAGCGCGCGAAGTTCGGCGCCACCGTGGCGCGCGAACCATCCGGCAGCCGCCCGCCCTGATACTTACCTGATAGATAGCCAGCAGCGAGCGGTGAATAGGCCAGCAGACCAACATCTTCGCGAAGTGCGAATTCCGACAAGCCAAGCTCGAAAATTCGGTTGAGCAGGTTATAGGCGTTCTGAATTGAGGCGACACGCGGCAGACCGCGCTCCCGCGAGAGCCGCAGGAACTCGCTTATCCCCCACGGCGTCTCGTTGGAGACCCCGAAGGCGCGTATCTTGCCCGCAGTGACCAACTCGGCCAGCACCTCAAGGGATTCTTCGATCGGCACGGTATCCGGGGAATCGGCAAGCTCACTGACCCCACGCCCCCCGAACTTGGGCACCCACCGATCCGGCCAGTGGAGCTGGTAAAGATCAATGTAATCGGTGCGCAGGCGACGCAGACTGTCCTCGAGCGCTGCTATGATGTTACGCCGGTCAAGATGGTTGTTGCCGCCGCGGATGGGGGCACCGGCAAACGCGGGGCCGGCAACCTTGGTCGCGAGCACAATCTTGTCGCGCTTGGCCGATGCCGCAATCCAGTTTCCAATGTAAGTCTCTGTACTGCCGCGGTTCTCGGGCGTCCCCGGTGTGGTCGGGTACATCTCGGCTGTGTCGAGAAAGTTAATGCCGCGGTCAAGCGCGTAGTCGATTTGGGCGTGGGCTTCGGCCTCACTGTTCTGCGAGCCCCAGGTCATGGTTCCGAGGCAGATTGCGCTCACGCGAATATTCGTACGGCCGAGTGTTCGGTAGTCGATGGTAGTCACGTGGATGTTCCCGTCATCTGATTGCAGCTTTAGGAGCCCTTTTACGTGAGTTCCCCCGGTGCTGACAAACATTCTTCATACTCAGCTAATCATAAGCGCCGCCTTCCATATGGAGTCGGCCTCTTGGCCGCTTCACACATCCTCTTCCATTCCTCGGGGGACATCCGCTCCCACCAGGCCGAAAGATTGCATTCCTGCAACGCCTGGCTGATGGCATCGCATTGGTCGTCATGACGACTGCCTGGAAAGGCAAACAATTCGGCTTCCAGGTCGGGCAACCATGGCGCCTGTTCAGGCAGATAGACAAGGCCCGCCTCAATCTTTGCGGATGCCACTGCCATGCGGCTCGCCTTATCGCCCTTTGGTTTGACTGCGGTAATTCCTACGACCTTGCCGCGCAACTCCTGGACCATTGGGGTTCCCGTGCCGGCATCCTCGACTAGAACGCGTCGCGCGCGCCACTTCTTTGCCTGTTCCTGTACCGCAGCTTTGAGGGCGGGGTAATCGACGCGTTTGCGCCACACATCAACCAGATACCAGGATCTGTCACGGCACAAAATCAGGGTAACGCAGACCGACCAGTCGTTGTCAGGACCGCCTTTGCTGGCAGTGTCCCAGCTCTGTATGATCAATCGGTGCTCCGACGCAGGCGGCAGTTCCGAATAACGTCTGATCCAGCCGCGTTTCACCATCGCACCACCAGGCGGCACCGGAGACTGCTGGTATTGCGCGGAAAATGCGTCGCTGCCGAGTTGAAGCTTCAGCGCTTCCAGAATATAAACCGGCTCACGCTCGGGGGACAGCGCCTCGCCGGCCTTGCGGCAATAGGTACGGTCGGCCGAAACCGGAATAATCTCGTCATAATAGGCGATGGCGGGCAAGCTGAGCACTTCCCATTCGTCTGATTGGCCGAGCAGAAATCCCGTCAGATCATCCATATGGACGCGCTGCATGACCACAATGATCGCACCGGTGCGCTTGTCGTCGAGGCGGGACAGCAGCGTATTCGTGAACCACTGGTTGGCGCTGGTCCGCTTTGTTTCGGACATGGCATCATCCGGCTTGAGCGGATCGTCGATGATGATAATGTTTCCGCCGCGACCGGTCAGTGTGCCACCGACCGACGTTGCTAGGCGGAAGCCGCGCTCGGTCAATTCCATCTCGGTCTCGGTGTTCTTGACCTGCCCGATTCGCGCATTCGGGAACGCTGACTGGTACCAGGGTGCCTCCATTACGGCGCGAAAATCGTTGGAGTGCTTTTTGGCAAGGTCCCCGGAATAGCTGACGCAGATGCAACGTCGTTTAGGATCTTGACCCAGAGCGAAAGCTGGGAGGGCTACCGAGGCCATGATTGATTTCAGGGACCGCGGGGGCATGTTGATGATCAGCCGTCGAACCTCGCCGCTCAGGACGCGCTGCAACTGCCAGGCGATCGCCTCGATGTGCCAGGTCGGTATATAGGTCTGACCCGGACAAAGCGTAGCGAAGACCTTTTGCACGAACGCCCTGAACTCCTTTCGGATCAGTGCTTCCAATATGCGGACGTCAGGAACCGTCGTCGTCATTGTCATGCCCCTCCTTGACCGTTGTTGGGGGCGGGACCGGATCGGAAACGGCCGGTTTGCCTAAATACTGGGCGAGGATGGCCTCGTCTTCGGCCAAGAGGTCACGGAACCGGACCGCAGTCTCAGGAGACTCGGCATAGCGGTCGACCAGGGAAAGCAAGAGCTTAATGGCCTTCTGGTCACTGCGCATGGCATCGTTGGCTAGCCGGCGGAGCATCACCTCCAAGGCAGGTATCCGGCGGGTCTTGCCGCTTTCGCTGACCACCACCTTCTGTTGGATGATGTCCTGCAGGACCGCGCCGACCGGCCGGCTGCCCTTCGGGCGCCCTTTTGGATTACCGCTTTTACCGGCGCTGAACTGGGTCGCTTGGGGCGGGCGGCCGTAACCGACTTCGTATTCGGGGGGCTTAGAGCCATTCCGGTCAGTCATGGGTGGCCTCCTGACGGGTATTGGTCCCAAGGCGCCGGCTTTGGGAACGGCCAGCCCGGTGCTTCTTGGCGCCGTTTGCGCCCGATTTGCCGGCGGGCTCTTCTGGGGCGATGGGCGGTATTAGGTCCCCCATGCCGGACCGAGCTTTGCTGACCTCCTCGAAGGTGCGGCCGTCGCCGGCAAGCGTCGCCTCCAGCTTCGTGATGGACTGCCAGCGCCGGACAGCGACATCGACATAGGCCGGCTCGTATTCGATGCCATACCCAGTACGCCCGACCTTCTCGGCCGCCAAAATGGTCGTGCCCGAGCCGCAGAACTGGTCGAGCACTATGTCGCCACGCGCCGTGCAGTCCAAAATCGCATCTGCAACGAGGGCAACAGGCTTGACGGTCGGATGGGCAGTAAGGGCCTCCATCCGACCGCGGCCGAAAGTGTTAACGCCAGCGTAGGTCCAGACATTGGTGCGATTGCGGCCAAAACGGCCCAACTGGACGTTGTTTCTGTGGGGCTCACCGCCGACCCGGAAGACGCCGATGAGTTCGTGCTGGGAACGGTACAGCGACCCTTGCCCGGCATTGGACTTGTTCCAGACCACCAGGTTCAGCATGAGGTCAAAGAGTCTGGCACCAACCTCGATCAGATCGCCGATGCCGCGCCAGTCCATGCAGATAAAATGGAGCGCCCCATGTGCAGAGACACGTACGCCATTGCCAACCGTCACCTTGAGAAACCTGCGAAACTCCGACCGGGACATCTCCCCGGAGGCAAAGGCAAATTCGGGATGCTGAGTCCTGCCACGCCCACCGATCTCTCTCACCCGCCGGTTGTATGGTGGATCGCAAAAGACGGCTGCGGCCAATGCGCCTTCCATAAGGCGAACAAAAGTCCCAGGGATCCGCGCGTCACCGCAGATGAGCCGGTGCTTTTTCAGAAGCCACAGATCATCCCGGCGGGTTACCGGATTGGCAGGCAAAGCAGGCAGTTCGTTTTCCGGCTCGGGCTGGGTGCTGGACATGTCGGCCAGAAGCAGATCGATCTCCGCCATCTCGAAACCTGTCAGTGAGACATCCATTCCTTCAAGTGGCAAAAGGTCAATCAGTTCACCGAGTTCAACGGCGAGCATTTCCCGGTTCCAACCGGCTTGTTCGGCGATCTTGTTGTCAGCGATCAGATAGGCGCGCTTTTGCGCTTCTGTGAGATGATCGAACTTCAAAACCGGGATATGAGTTAACCCGATCATCCCGGCTGCAATGAAGCGGCCATGACCTGCCAGCAGCATATAGAAACTGTCGACAAGCAGAGGGTTCAAAAACCCGTATTTTCTGATGCTCTCAGCGATCAACTTGAGCTGTTTTTGGGAATGTGTCCGCGCGTTTTTCGGGTTGGGCCGAACTTGGTCAGTCGGGACCCATTCCATGCAGAATTCGCCGCGCGCGCACACTTCTGTAACTTTCATGAACTTCCTCGGTTTTGTTCGATCCGAGAAAATTGTGCAGAAATAATTCCTGAAAGTCGTATGGAGTTAAGTGGGCGGATTTTCCCCTACTTAATTCGATAGTCCGTAATTCCGGATTCCGCAGCTATCGACGGCCAATCCTTGATTAATCCGTTCGCCTGCGATTCTGTGCTGGCGTTAACGCCAAGGATTTCATAGACCGCCTTCAATAGATCGAAAAACTGTCCATAGGCCCCGTCTTTGTTTCTCGATAGGGTTGGTTTTTTGCCCGTCAGGCCGAAATAATGCGTCGCGACAACGATAGCGATCTTTCTGGCTTGACTCTTCTGAGGCGCACCGTCGCGAAAATTGACCCCAGCCACGTCAGCTTCCTTTGCGGCGGCATGCAGGATCCTTAGATCGGTCTTCAGTTTCCCGAGCGCAGACTGGCGGAAATTCAGCGCTTCAATCACGGGTTGTGAAAGCCCATCCAATAACTCGACAATGCGCCCGGTCTTCTGTGCCAGCGCCTTAACGGCCTTCTTGCCTGGAATCTGCGTGCGGCGAGAAACAGGACTCATGAGCATCAATTGTCGCCCAATGCCAGGGATCAAAAAGGAATAAGGTATGGCGTCGACTTTACTAGGTGGTTGCACTGGTAGTGTTCGGAATAAATCTTCCAGTGCGGCAATTTTCGCGTCCCAGGAAGCGTGTCCTAGGCTTTTCGATTTAGCTCCCATGATCGTATGGACCTCAGCCATCTTCTCGCCCCCTTAATAGGGCGTTTCACCGATAATGTTTCCCTGTTGGAGCGAGCCGCCATCCCTGATATCGAGACATAGTTCCCTGTTGTGCTGCGTAGGGAATTGCTCCGCAAGCCATTGGAATATCGCCGCTCTTTGGCCCAGAAAAACCGGTTGGAAGGCAAAATTTCCGGAATTCCCTGTTATTATCCCTGTTAGCAGGGAATACTGGGCGGAGACTGGTTATGACGGCACTGGGCCCACAGCCACCCAGTTTTCTCTCCAAGTGGCATTCTCCAGATCTCCAAAATAGCCGCGTAGTTTCAAACCCTTGTCTGCGGACAAAGGCGTTCTGCGCCACTGTTTTGGCCGACGAGAGACTACTTTGGGGCGAGCACCCCGGTTTTTCTCCGGAGGCACTTTTTCCAGTGGCAGAGTCAGATCGCGCGATCGGCAAATCATGATCGAAAGTGGTCGAATTTAGCTCAAGTGAACGATCACTTTGGTGCGCTCACGGCCAGATCTGAACGTAATGGGTTAACGCGCCGAAAATCTCAACACGGATCTCTGCTCAACCCAGCTGAGTGGCAGGGGCATCAGTGAGAACAGCCGCTCCGTTGATAGATCAACGGGCTGACGTCCCTCGAGGATGGTCTCGGTGATATCTGGTGCCAACAACGCGAGCGGCACCAATCGACTTAAGTAAGTTCTGGAAACGCGTTCCTTCTTTGCAAGATCAGAGATGGATTTCACTTCTCGATCTCTCAGCATCGCAAACCACATGTTCGCACGCACGATGGCTTTGATGAGGTTCACATCCTGGTTCGATGCCGGCGCGTGCGCTGCGATTATGAGCCGCTTCTCTTTGCCCAGACGGCGTAGCTCTGCAAGCAGGGTGATGGTGATGCACTTCTCAGGATCAGCGTGGTCTGGGATACCGAGCTCTTCGCTGAGGGCTTTGCGATCTATGGTGATGGTTATCGATGAAGCATCGACCTGCACACGGGTTGGCCTGCCGGATATTTTGTACCAGCGTGAGTGAGACTACTGCATAGCTGGCGTTCCATCTAGATGGGGTGGCTGAGGCACAAAAGCCTGCGGCGCGGGCGGCCGATATCCCAGCGATGAATGGGG
>Ga0316231_1003032_pt1 | contig 15250 bp, 15 predicted proteins | sample TBH18027metaG_FD_206002 | JGI IMG/M metagenome (GOLD analysis project Ga0316231, IMG submission 206002) | Freshwater microbial communities from Trout Bog Lake, Wisconsin, USA - TBH18027 | ecosystem: Environmental > Aquatic > Freshwater > Lake > Hypolimnion/Profundal zone | place: USA: Wisconsin...
AACCGTTGGCTGGACGATATCTGTATCATGCTCCCTGCCATTTACGCGCCCAGGGGATCGGGCGCCCCAGTTTGAAGCTGACTGGCCTGCTGCCAGGTTTGGATGTAACCGACGCCGACACCGGTTGTTGCGGCGTTGCTGGCAATTACGGATTTAAAGCTGATAAATACGAAGTTGCCATGGCTATCGGCAGCGCTTTGTTTGATAAAATAAACAACAGCGGTTTCAACGCAGTCCTGTCGGATTGCGGGACTTGCCGCCTGCAGATTAACCAGGCTACAGGAGTTACTACGCAGCATCCTATTACATTGGTACGCCAGGCATACGGACTCTAAGATTCGCTACATACAAGGCGCAATACGCTAGGACATAAAGGATGTGGGAATATGGAAGACAGGTTCTGCTGGTTAAAGACGGCGGTTATGATGATGGGGACGAAAACCCTTGAAGCGGTTGACAAGGCAATTGATGCCATGCTGAGCAACAATATCGCCCTGGCAGAAGAAGTGCGGGCTATTGAAAAGCGGGTTGACGCCATGTACTATGCCATTGATGAATATTGTTTAGACACCCTGTCCTCAGAGGCTATCGGTCGCCCGGAAACGAACATGATTGTAAGCAGCCTCAAAATTGCTATGGAACTCGAAAGAATCTGCGACTATGCCAATCAGATAGCCAAGCTTGTGCAAAAAAAATTCTCCCAGCTTGATGTTCAGCAATTCAAGTCCTGTCATAGCGAAGTAGCTAAAATGAAAATCCAAACCCTATATATGCTTGAAACGGCCATGAAATCGTATGAGCAACTAGACTCCGGCCTGTACAAGCTTGTTGAAGAAAAAGATTCAGCGGTGGATAAAATGAATCGCGATTTATTTCGCAATATGATTTGCCTGGTCTCGATTAACCCCTGGAGTCAGGAAACGGCTATGGATTATCATATCGCGGTACGCTACATCGAGCGGGTTGCCGACCGGGCAACCAATATTGCCGAACAGGTTTACTATATGATTCACGGCGAAGCGGTGAAGAAGCCAAGCCTTCAGGACGACATCTGGAATGTAGGTTGAATGCTTCAACAGCAAAGAATACTGTTCCGGCTCATGATTCTGGCGAAACAATGCATTTAATATGACAAAGGAGGTGGGTCATGAGTGACCTGGATGTAGTCGTACGTTTGTTTATATCTTGTATTCTGGGCGGCGTAGTTGGCTATGAGCGTCAGTCGCGCAATAAGGCCGCCGGCTTGCGCACCCACATTCTGGTTTCGCTTGGTTCCTGCCTGGTGATGCTGCTGTCTCAGATGCTGTATTACAGTGTGCAGGGACTGACCAACGCTGACCCTGCACGTTTAGCCGCCCAGGTCATCAGCGGAATTGGCTTTCTTGGAGCCGGCAGCATCATGGCCAATCGGCAAGGGTTTACGGTAACAGGCCTGACAACCGCGGCCAGCTTATGGGTTGTCGCCGCAGTAGGCTTGGCCGTTGGCGCAGGATATTGGGTAGCCGCCGGGACAACGACCTTCCTTGTGTATCTGACGCTGACTGCTTTAGGCCGCCTGGAGCGGCGAATAAAAGCCTGTAGTCCGACAGCATGCCCTCATGAGTTTTTGATCACAATTCTTGATAAACCGGGACAGATCGGCAAGATTGGCGCTTATTTCGGTGAAGCAGGCGTCAGCATCCGGAATATTCATATCGAATCTGAGGACGAAAAACTGCATCGCCTTGATGTCGCTGTCAGCGTTGAAGCGCCTGCTTATATAGCTGTTTCTCAAATGATCTCCGGACTGCTGAATATCGAGGGAGTCGTGTCAGTGAAAAACGATTAAACAGGAGGTAAATCATGAAGAAAGTCAAGTCACCTATTTTACTGGTGTTGCTGGCGGTTATCTTTACCCTGTCCATGGCTATGCCGGGGGTGGTGTTAGCCCAGGGATAACGATACAGCCAACCAGGCAAGTCAGCTGCCTGTGCCCAAGATTAAGGACCTCGGCATACAAGACCCTGCGTCAGTTATTTTTATCGGCAACAGCTTCTTCTACTTCAACAACAGCATGCATGGACATGTGTCCCGAATGGTTGCGGAAGGTATGCCTCAGCACAGTTATCGCTCCACCTCGGTGACCATCAGCGGCTCAGGCCTTGATTGGCATGACGTTAATTCCTATTTCCGTCCGAACGCTATTGGTATTTATACGTTTGATAACAAGAATAACGTTGTTTTCAACGATCCAAAGCAAAAACTGTTTGATGTGGCGATCATGATGGATTCCAGCCAAGGCCCGATTCACCCCAGTTTAAAGAATGTGTTTACTCAGTTTGCCAAAAAAGACAGTGATATTGTTCGCCAACATGGCGCCGTACCTGTATTTTTCATGTCCTGGGCTTACTCCAACAAACCCGAGATGACTCAGCAGCTTGAGGCAGCCTACACAAAAGCCGGCAACGAAAATAATGCTCTGGTGATTCCAGCCGGACTGGCTTTTGCGCGCTCCATCGCTCTGCGGCCTGACATCAACCTGTATAATGACGACAAAAGACACCCCAGCCTTGCAGGGACTTATTTGGGGGCGGCGACGGTCTATGCCACTCTGTTTAAGAAATCCCCGGTAGGGCTGAATTATAACGCCGGCCTTGATGAATCTGTCGCAAGACATCTTCAGGAAGTTGCCTGGGATACTGTGCAAGAATACTTCAGCCGATAACAACGTCGGTTTTTTGCTCATGAAAAATGAATAACTGCCGCAAGAACTCGCGTAAAGCGAGTTTTTTTGTTGCAAAAGGAATTTTGATGCAGATGAGAGAAGAGATTAAATAGCAAAGAATATTCTGGAAACTATTCCGAGAATTGATCCGCTGGTGTCAACCTGCCGTATGGAGGAAGACTGATGAACAAACAACTTGTTAGTTTCTTGATAATATGCACGGTACTGCTTGCATGCTGCGCCGATGCCAAGGCCGCGTCGATCACTGGCCCTGAAGAGCTTTGGCCGTACAAGGTCAAACTGAGTACAGGCTGGAAATACGGCTATCTGCTGCCCAGATCAGGAGAATGGGTGATCAAGCCCACCTTCACTGATGCTCGTGCTTTTAATGAAAATGGGCTCGCTTTTGTCCAGCTGGATGGGTACTATGGCTTGATCGACCTGTCAGGCAAGATGGTGGATAAACGGCGCTTCAAGCTTGTGGAACCGCTCCAGGGCGGTATGGCGAAAGTGCTTACCGAAAAAGGATGGGGCATTCTGAGCGACAAGGGCGTAATGGTCATTCCGCCTCCGCTTGCCGACAACTCTGGTGGGTTTCATGACGGTTTAATTCGCATTATGACCGGGAATCAATATGGCTTCATGGACAAGCTTGGTCAAACAGCAATTGCACCTCGCAGTTATGAAAACCTGCCGGAATTCGCCGAAGGTTTGGCTGCTGTTAAGGCTAACGGAAAATGGGGATACATGGACAAAACCGGACTGCTGGTTATTGCCCAGCAGTATGATGGGGGCGACAGTTTTCAGGAAGGACTGGCGGCTGTTCAACTGAATCATAAATGGGGCCTTATCGACAGGCAGGGCAATGTGATCATCGAACCTCTTTATGATCACATTCAAGCCGCCCTAAGTGTAAAGATCGTCGTTGCCCACGGCCGATACGGCCTTCTTGACGCCGCAGGTCAGGTCATATTGCCACTAAAATATGACGACATTATTCTAAAGATTGATCCGTCGTACGCCACAAGCGTCCTGCGGGTGCGGGGCGGCGACAAATACGGTTATTTGAACGCCGCCGGGCAATGGCTATACCGGCCCACGACAGCCTTCAGGGGCGACGAGGTTATAGCCAGTCAGCAAAAACTACTTCTTTGGGCCGGATATGTTTATGATATGAACGGTAAAAAACTCAACAACTATATGAATCATCTCCAGGATGGGTACAGCCTGTTGGAAAGCAACCGGCATGAAGCTTCACAGTTTTTCCGGGCGGCGCTGACAATCAATCCAGGGGATGAAGCAGCTTTATGGGCTCTGATGCAGGCCAGTATTGTGCAGCCGGATGGGATGTGACCCAAGGGACAAGTATACATTGATCGATTATCGGCAGCGATTATTAGAGTGTGCTGAAATGTGCGCGTGAAGAGGTATAACAGGGTTAATGCAGCAAAACAGTTAACTATTTCCAGGATTACTACGATAATATATTTATAAGCAGTACTATTGTTGCAGGGAGGAAACCACATGAAAGTTGCCAGCGCAGTGACCGCAATGCCGGATTATTCTGACCGGCAGCCAAAGAACAGCACGACTTTACCTGTGGTTCTCACGCCTGGCAGCTGTAACTGCGATGATTCCAGCACCATTACCGCCGCCGCAAAAGAAATGTTCGCATCGCAAGATTCACTATCCGCACCGAACAAAGACCATAAATCAGCGTACTGCATTCCGCTTTCCCCAAAAGACAAAATGCAGATTCTTCAGTTACAGGCCCTCAAAAGGGCTTTGCTGGGTAAAAGAATCAAAATAAAGGCGCCCTGTTGCTTTGAGGAATGGCAAAAACAACTCCGAGAAGAAGATCAACCGGAAAAATCGCCTCAAGAAAACAGCAAGCCTTGTGATTGCGGCTGCTGCCAGTCTGCCCGGTCGGTGAATGTGCTGACCTGACCCAATACGGAATATATAAAGTAACCAGAAACAATGACAACTTCAGATAAAAGAGATATTTTCTGAATCCTGTTAGGGAGATGAAAACAATGATCAGTACCCAGGGCTATAATGCATTTTTGTTGCCGTACCTGTTATCAGCCGGTTTGCCAGGCAGTTCTGCGTCGCGATCAACCACGCCGCTGCTTCAGCTTAACAACTATAATTCCTCATCACTTCTGTCGGCTTACACCAGCTCGCAGACCTCGGGACAACTGGGGAGTCAAGCAACCCAGCAAGTGTCTTCCGTCTGGAACAGCTTCAGCAGTCTGAATACCCTGGCCAAAACATTCACAGCCACGGACAGTTCGAGTGCTTTCAGCCAACGCGCCGTCACCTCCAGCAATGATGCTGCGGTGACCGCCAAGGCGACAGGCGGCGCTGCGCTTGCCAACTATTCGATCGGCGTTTCCCAGCTGGCCACCGCCCAACAAAATTCCGGCACAGCTTTGCTGTCAAGCGGCACCAGTCTTTCCGCCGGCCTGACGACTTCCAGCACCTACAGCTTTAGCATGACCACCACTTCCGGGGTCAAGCAAAGCTATTACGTGACCGTTAAACCTGGTGAACAAGATCAAAAAGTGCTGCAGAAAATGGCCGACGCCATCAATGCCGCCAACAGCAGCGGCACAGCCGCGGTTAAAGCACAAGTCACGACAACTGTTAATGGCGGAATGCAATACAGTAATTTAGTGCTCAGCGCCGTCAATACCGGCAGCGATAACGGCTTTACGCTGTCCGACACTTCTGGCAGTCTGGCAACCAACAGCGGCGTGGGCAGTAGCCAAGGCGGGTCAGTTGCGGCTCAGAACGCGAGCTATACGGTCAACGGCGTGTCTTTCAGCAGCCAGAGCAACACCGCTACAATTAAGAACACCCATATCACCATGTCCTTCGCCAAAACCACTCTGTCAGACGCAACCCTCGCAGTTGGACAGGATGTAGCTGGTGTCACCAATCAGATGAACAATTTTGTTCAGCAATATAACGCAACCATCAACGCTCTGCAAAATTCTGGACTTACCATGGCTTCCAAACTCATCAACCGCCTTACTCAAAGTATCTCGCCCCAGGCCAGCGACCTTGAAAACATCGGCCTGACACTGAACCCCGACCATACTCTGAGCCTGGATCAATCTGCCTTCCAGCAGGCGTTGACCACCAATCCGGGACAAACTCAAAGCCTGCTGTCCGGCCACGGAGATCTGGCCCGCGGCGTACAATCCGTCGCCCAAAGTGTCAATGCCTTGCCGCCTTCATGGCTGGCCAATACCCAGAATCCATTCGCAGGGACTGATTCGTCACAGCCTCCGGCTGCCCAATTCCAGCAATACATTCAGAACAACATGTTCGGTATGTTCTTTGGCAGCAGCGGCAGTTTCCTCAATATTTCAGCCTAAATTTTACTGACGGCAGGCCATAAGCCTGCCTTTTTACTTCAGCCGGAAAGAAAGATCTCCTGATCAGGTCAAACGCCTTCAGGCTGCTTCAGCCGTTCGCGTTCATGGATTTGCGCTAACATTACGCAAATTATGCCAAAAAAACATTGTCAGTTTCCCAGCTTATGGTATAATTATAATAAATTAAAGAATTACCTGGCGATGAAGCCTGGATTGACTGCTTATCTGAGCGGTTTTTTCACGGGCTTTTTTTATTTGTTTCATTTTATTTATTTTGCTAAAGAGAGAGGAGAACTACATTATGGAATTAACGATTCACTCACTGGCAACAGGGGTTGACACTGTATGGGTGTTGCTCTGCGCCGCGCTGGTTTTTTTCATGGAAGGCGGATTCGCCGCCCTGGAAGCCGGCTTTATCCGCAGCAAGAATTCACTGAATATCATCATGAAAGTTCTGATGGACTGTACAGTTGGCATGTTGGGCTATTTTGCCTTCGGATTCGCGATCATGTATGGTTTGGATAAGGCTGGTCTTATCGGAGTGTCAGGCTTTTTCCTGAAAGGCGACCTCAGTCACTTGGGGCTTAGGATCCCTGTTTATGCGTACTGGCTTTTTCAGGCGGCTTTTGCCATCGCCATGGCCACCATCGTGACTGGTGCGGTTGCCGAACGGATGAAATTTGCGCCATACATCATTTTTTCTTTTGTCGCCACTGTCATCATCTATCCCATCGCCGGACACTGGGTCTGGAGCAGTGAAGGATGGCTGAACAAGCTTGGGATGTTGGATTTTGCCGGTTCGGCTGTCGTTCATTCCATGGGAGGATGGGCATCCTTGGCGGCGGTGTGGGTCTTGGGTCCCCGGACCGGGAAGTACACAAAAAGCGGGGGTGTCAATGTATTGCCTGGACACAATCTGCCGCTGGCGGCACTGGGTGCCTTCGTCCTGTGGTTTGGCTGGTTCGGTTTCAACCCCGGGAGTACCTTGTCAGGTCTTGATATGAATATCGCCCGGATAGCTGTAAACACCAACCTGTCCGCTGCGGCCGCCGGAACAACGGCTGCACTCTATACTGTCTACCGCTTTGGCAAAGCCGACCCCAGCATGACAATCAACGGAGCGTTAGGCGGTCTTGTGGCCATTACGGCCGGCTGCGCTTATGTAGAACCGATCAGCGCCATCATCATCGGCGCCCTGGCCGGAATCTTGGTGGTATTCGCTGTACCGTTTATTGATGGAATCCGGGCCGATGATCCGGTAGGAGCTATTGCGGTCCATGGTGTCTGTGGCACTTTCGGCACTGTGGCTGTCGGAGTATTCGCCGAAAACGGCGGCTTATTATACGGAGGGGGAGCAGCTCTTCTTGGCATCCAGGTGCTGGGTGTGCTTGCTGTTTCCTTGTGGGCTTTCGCTTCAACCTATGGAATCTTCAGCCTCCTGAAGGCGCTTGTGGGTATCAGGGTGTCGGTGGAAGATGAAATTGAAGGCCTGGATGTCAGCGAACACGGGATGTCGGCTTACAATGATATGGAAGACAACCCGCTCAAGACCTTGAGTCACACTCCCAGTTCTGATCTTGTCTTCCAAAGTTCCCGGTCAGCGGATTCTGAATAAACGGATCTGTCACAAACAAAAAGAATGCCGACAGCGGCATTCTTTTTGTTTGTGGAAATATCTGCCGTCAAAGCAAGTGCAATCAAATGAAGAGGTGAGGGCAGATTAACAAACAGAAACGACTGGGAGTGGAGACAGTGAAGACAGCCATTTTTCTGGGAGGCGGCGCATCGGCGGCGGAAGGAGCACCACTGCAAACCGAACTGTTCTGCGACTATTTTCGACTGCTTCAGCAGGACAAAGACGCCATAAATTCCGAAATGTACCGGGAGATAGCCGTCTACTTTCGAGAAATATTCAGCATCGACATTGAGCAGCAAGAGCCAGATACCATCCACTTTCCGACCTTCGAGGAAGCCCTTGGTATTCTGGATTTGGCTGTTCGCAGGCGCGAGTCGCTGAAAGGCTTCGACTTGGAAAATATCTGCCGCAACAGTAATCGCATCGGCTTTATGCGACAGTACCTTGTGCTGCTGTTGGCCACAGTTCTTGATCATAGCCAGGATGAGCGGGGAACTCTGCACCGGCGGCTTGTGGACAAGCTCGCCACCAGTGGGTTATTGCCTCAAACCCTCTTTCTGACAACCAATTATGATACCTTGATCGACAACGCCTTGACATCTGTGCCTAATATGCAGCTTGACTACGGCCTGGAGTTCGGCAACAGGTCGCCTGTTGCCGGCACCGCCGAGGCTATCAGGCTGTTCAAAGTCCACGGCTCGCTGAACTGGCTGTACTGTCCGGCTTGCAACACCATAAGCCTCACCGGCCGGAATCAAGGAGTGCTGCGGCTTTTGACCGACAGGCAAAAGAGCGACTGCGAGCAGTGCGGATCGATCATCTTGCCTGTAATCATTCCTCCGACTTTTTTCAAGGACATGACAAATGTGTTCTTCAATATGGTTTGGAACCAAGCAGAACAGCACTTGCGCCAAGTTGAACAAATTGTTTTCTGCGGCTATTCTTTTCCTGACTCGGACTTACATATCAAGTACCTGATTAAACGGGTACAAACCAATCGGCCTAATCCACTGGATTTACGATTTGTCGTCATAAACGGTCACCCCGGCAAAAATCCATATCAGGCTGATAAGGAACATCTTCGCTACCGGCGGTTTCTGGGACCAGCGGTAGAGTACACCAGGCTTGGCTTTGAAGATTTCGCCGCCGATCCCGAAAAGATATATCGCCGGGAGTGATAGTCTTTAAGCAACCTGGAGAAGCAAAAAACCGCCGTTCCCACGGCGGTTTCAAAATCCTAGACAGGTTTTAGGCGGAGATTGGCCCGGAAATGCCGACCGGCCTTGGCGCAGGGTTTGCCGTCAACCATCACGATGTCGGCGGTAAAATTGACATTGTCAACAAAAAGGCTGCTGCCAACAGCATAGATATCGGCAGGGATCTTGGCGGCCTCGAAATCGGCGATTCGTTCGACGGTAAATCCCCCTGATACCATGATCTTGATATGCTGATAGCCAGCTTCATCTAATGCTCTGCGGACATTCAACACCAGTTGGGCGCATACTCCGGTCGGCTTGAAAGTTCCCATATAGGGCAACACCGAGACATCCACCATACTTTCGCTGGTGTCGAGTCTGATGGCCCACAGCTTATCACCCAACTCCCGCGCCACAGCCAGGGAGGTCGCAACGCAGTCATTATCATAATCTACCAGCGCTACCCGGTTGACGGCAGGGTCAATATGACGGTGAAAAGCATTGGTTGCTGCCACCGTATCGCCGCCGTAAGTGGCGATCATCGAGTGGGGGATGGTGCCAAGGGCTGCAGCTCCCCAGTAACTGCCGTTGGCGGGTGTAGAAACCCCGGAGACTCCGCCGAGATGGGCGGCGTAACCATCGCCAGGCTGCACGCTGAAATGATCGAAGCGGGAGGGGAAGAACAGCACCGGCTTGCCGCCGGCAGCCCTGACGACTTTACGAACGTTGGTAGCGATTTTAGTCTGACGGGAAAGCACTCCCAGATAGACGGTCTCCAAATGAGAGAAGTCAGCAAGATCGCCTTCAATGGTCATGACCGTTTCCCATGGTTCAATCTCGTCACCGTCGTACAAGGCCCGGATCGTCAATTTGTCCGGATTGTAGGCGCATTTTTTGATGATGGCAATCGCTTCGTCAACGCCGCAGATTACAGCGTTCTGACGCTGAAAAATCTGCATCATGACCCGGGGGTGATGGTTGTCTTTTTCAAGGATTTCCCTGGTGCGTAAAAAATAGCTGTCACTATAAAAGCCACTTTTTATTTCGTCTTCAGGTATACGGAAAAATTCAGGTGATAATCGTTGTTTCATTGCTAATTGCCTCCAAGTTGCGCACAATTTCCAGATTTACCATTAGAATTGTTCATTTATATACAATCATGATACAATAAAAACGTATTTAACGGCAATAGGAGGGCTGAGATGAATTTTAATCCCCGCATTATCACCATAACAAATCTGACAGACTCCCGCGCGGAACTCGCGGCAATCGGCTGCGATCCCCAGGGGATTCATATAATGACCGACAAAGCCTTGTTTACTGTCGTGAAACTGGAACATGTTCCCGCTAAAGCAGCTAATTTATTGAAGCAAACTTTTTTGGCCAAAGGCGGAGAAGTGGCGCTGGCTCGCGGAACTGCCGACCTGTCCATCGATTATAGTGATGTTCTGATTTGCGCCACCGCAAAACACTACCGCCTGGCTCTTGACCAGCTCAAATTGCAGCCATGGGGACTGCCCAAAGTCGCAGCGGCTATCGAATCGGCCCTGGCAACCACGAACAACTTTCCCGGGCGGGATTATTCCTGGCCCGGGTGCTGTTTGACCATCCGCCCGGGGCGTACCCTGGTCATGGGTATACTGAATGTCACTCCTGATTCCTTTTCCGACGGCGGCCGTTACGCCTCTGTCGCCGATGCCCTGAGGCAAGCCGACCAACTCATCGAAGCCGGAGCGGACATTCTCGATATTGGCGCCGAATCCACCCGTCCTTATGGTTCCCACGAGATTTCCGCCGAAACTGAGTTGGAGAGAATTCTGCCGATTCTCGAAAAGGTGGTTGCTTTTTCGCCGATTCCGATCTCGGTGGATACCTACAAGGCATCTGTGGCTGATGCGGCGCTTAAAGCCGGTGCTCATATCATTAACGACATCTGGGGACTGCAAGGCGACCCGGCAATGGCCAAGGTAGCCACCGCTCATAATGCACCGGTTATCACCATGCATAATCAAAAAGGCAGCAACTATTCTGAAGATATTATGTCCAGTATTTGCGCCTTCCTGAGAAACAGCATCCGCCTCGCTATGGATACCGGCCTGGCCTTTGAAAATATGATCATCGATCCGGGAATCGGCTTTGGTAAAACTCCGGCTCAGAATTTGGTGGTCCTGTCACGGCTGGCTGAACTAAAATCCCTGAGTTGCCCGATACTGCTGGGCACATCGCGAAAACGGTTTATCGGCGAGGCCCTTGGCGGACTGCCGGAGGACGAACGGGAGGAAGGCACCGCTGCCTCGGTCGCCTGCGGGATACTGAGCGGAGCCAACATCATCCGGGTGCATGACGTAAAGACCATGGTAAGAGTTGCAAGAATGACTGACGCTATCAAGGGAGGAAAAATGGATGAATGACAAAATTTTACTGCAAAATATGATGTTTTACGGCTATCATGGTGTTTACGAATACGAAAGGGAGCAGGGACAGCGCTTCTATGTCGACGTGGAATTAGAGTTTGATTTTGGCAAAGCAGCCGAATCGGACGACTGGCACGATACCATCGACTATGTCTCGGTCTACAACCAGGTCAAATCAATCTTTGAAACTCAGCGCTTCAAACTGATGGAATCCCTCGCCGGACATATTGCCACAACTCTTATCCAGGGGCCTATCCGTCAGGTTACGGTCCGGGTGCGCAAACCTGGCGTTCCCCTACCCGGACAGGTCGACTTTGTTCAGATTGAAACAACGAGAATCCGCCAGAAATGATTTTTCTTGGCTTAGGCTCCAACCTTGGTGATCGGGAAAATAATATTGCTTCCGCTCTGTCCAGCCTGTCCATCCATCCTCAAATCCAGTTATGCCAGACATCGTCATTATACCAGACGGCTCCGGTAGGTTACTTGGACCAGCCTGATTTCCTCAACGCCGTGGTTAGCCTGACCACCAAACTGCTGCCGCTGGCACTGCTTGATGTATGTCAGGCGGTGGAGCAGCAGCTCGGCCGGGTTAGGACTGAGAAGTGGGGGCCCAGGACCATCGATATTGATCTACTGGTTTACCATGACCTTGTATGCCATTCCGACAGGCTGACTCTGCCGCATCCCCGGCTGAAAGAACGCTGCTTTGTTTTGGTGCCGCTTGAGGAAATCGCCTCCGATACTCCTGTGGCTGACGGAATGACAGCCGGTGAATTACTGGCAGGTTGCCTGGATCAACAAGTGAATATCTATAAACAAGTGACCCGGGAGGGGAAATAGTGGCTGAACGATGCAAGGTATTGTTCCTGAGCGCGCCCATCGGCTCAGGCCATATCCGGGCGGCCCACGCAGTGGGATCGGCTATGCGCACTCTGGCACCGGCGGTTGATGTCGACTTTGCCAATGTTTTTGATTTTTTCAATCCCAGCTTAGGGCGCGGCCTTTTAAAAACCTATCTGCGGGTGCTTGACCATTTCCCGCAGGTTTACGGCCAGATGTATCAATGGGGAAACTCCAGCAAGTCAGCGGTTGCCGGCCGCGAACTGATAAGCCGCTTTCTGGCGCGGCGCATGCACGACTACATCCAGTCCAACTCGCCTTCGGCGATAGTCTGCACCCATGCAACTCCCGTCGGCCTGGTGGCCCATCTTTGCAAAACCAACAAACTTTCTGTCCCTGTTTTCGCGGTCGTAACCGATTTTGTTGTTCATCGCCTCTGGTTGTATCCCGAAATCCCAAGCTATTTCGTAGCCCACGATCATCTGTGCGCCTTTTTACGCACCCATGGCGTCGGCGCTAATCACAGTCATGCCTTCGGTATCCCGGTGGATGAACGATTTACGTTACCGCAAGAACGCAGCTGCGTTTTGGCGAGCCTCGGCCTGGACAGCGACCGCAAGACACTGTTGATCATGGGCGGGGGAGCAGGAGTGATGCCGATGGCCGATATCATCACCGCCTGTGACAAAATAGCCGCACCGCTTCAAATCATCGCCGTTACCGGTAATAATGCCGCCCTGCGGCGAGAACTGCTTGACCTGCAGTCCAGGCTGACGAACTGCACCTTGCTGCCGCTGGGCTTTGTCGATAATGTTCATGATCTGATGGCGGCGGCTGATTTGCTTATCTCCAAGCCTGGCGGCATGACCGCGGCAGAGTCCCTGTGCCGGGGCCTGCCGATGATCATCTTCCGACCGATCCCAGGACAAGAGGAGGCCAACACCCGCTACCTTGTTGATAAGGCGGTGGCAGAAACCGTCTTTAACCTTTCTGATCTTTTAAGCAAGGTCACCGAACTTCTCTTCTCCCACCCTGAGCAGCTGGCGGTCCTTCGCCGGAACGCCACCGCCCTTGGAAAACCTTCGGCGGCCATCGATATCGCCCGGGTAGTACTTTCATCCCTAAATCAACCGAAATGTTGACCAGGGACTTGACTGGAAATTCTTGACTGGTTTATAATTAGTCAAAATGGAGAGTAGGCGAAAGTACATGGAAAGGTACTTTTGGGCGGCGCTGCAGCTGGTTCCCGGCCTGGGCAATGCCAGGCTAAAAAACCTTGTCGCTCTCTTTGGTAGCGCCCAACAGGTCTGGCAGGCCCACAGGCGCGATTTATTTTTGTGCGAATGTCTGGACCTTACTACCTGTAATAATCTGTTGGCCCACCGGGAAAAGATAGTCATAGATAGAATTGCCGACGATTGGGAAAAGAGGGGTATCAGGGTAAGCTGCCTGACAGATGCCGATTACCCGCCACTACTTGCTAAAACATTCAACCCGCCTGTGGTTCTGTATTACCGGGGCCGCCTGCCGTCCATTCAGCCACTCATTGCCGTGGTCGGAGCCCGTCGGGCTTCCGCCTATGGAAGGAATGCGGCAACGATGCTAGCTTCCCAGCTTGCCGACGCCGGACTTGGCGTTGTCAGCGGGGCCGCCCGTGGAATTGACACCGCCGCCCACCAGGGAGCTCTGCAGCGTAATGGTTATACCCTGGCGGTTTTAGGCTGCGGTGTGGATATTGCCTATCCCCCGGAAAACGCCAAATTACTTGCCACCATTGCCGAACACGGGGCGATCGTTTCCGAATACGCCCCAGGAACCGCACCGATGGCCAAATTCTTTCCTATCCGCAACCGGATCATCAGTGGTCTTTCCCAAGGGGTCGTGGTGGTGGAGGCCGCTGAAAAGAGCGGCTCGCTGATCACAGCTGATTTTGCCCTGGAAGAAGGACGGGACGTCTTCGCTGTTCCTGGCAGCATTTTTTCAGCTGCCAGCCGCGGCACCCATGGCCTGATAAAACAAGGCGCCAAACCCGTGGCGACCGCTGTCGACATTTTGGAAGAATACAGCCTGGCAATCCCTGTATCGCCGGCCATGCCGGTTTTGCCCCTTAGCGGCGGACAGGCGGCTGTATTGAGTATTTTATCCAGCGACGCCCCTGTGGGAATGGAAGATATCATTAAAATAACAAATTTGCCGCCACAAGAAGTTGTCCCAATCCTTGTTCAACTTGAATTACAAGGGCTGATTGAGCAATACAGCGGACAGCGCTATGTCCGCATCCCTAAGGAGGGAAACTGTTGAGTAAAGCACTAGTCGTAGTCGAATCTCCAGCAAAAGCGAAAACCATCGAAAAGTTTCTCGGCAGAGGATTTACTGTCCGGGCCTCGATGGGCCATTTACGAGACTTGCCCAAGAGTCAGTTCGGTGTGGATGTCGATCATGAATTCACTCCTAAATACATCAACATCCGCGGCAAGGGCGATCTGATCAAAGGTTTGAAAGAAGAGGCAAAAAAAGCCACTACCGTATATCTGGCCACTGACCCGGACCGCGAAGGAGAAGCCATCGCCTGGCATCTGGCCCACATTCTCGGAATCCCGGACGACAAGGCCTGTCGCATCGAATTCAACGAAATTACCAAAACAGCCATCCAAAAAGCCATCAAGCACCCCAGATCGATCAATATTCCCCGGGTTGACGCCCAGCAGGCCAGGCGTATCCTGGACCGCATTGTCGGTTATAAACTCAGTCCGCTGTTATGGCGCAAGGTGCGTAAAGGGCTGAGCGCCGGCCGGGTGCAGTCTGTCGCCGTACGTCTGATTTGTGACCGAGAAAAGGAAATTCAGGATTTCGTGACTGAAGAATACTGGACCATCACCGCCAAACTGCGGGAGAACATGAAAGCACCGCTTTTTGACACCGAACTGGTGGCTGTCGACGGCAAAAAACCCATGATTGGCGACGAAACCACAGCAAGTGGCATTGTCCGTGATCTGGAGAAAGCCGCCTATACTGTCCAGGAGGTCAAACGCCGCGAGCGACGCCGTAACCCGGCGCCTCCGTTTATCACC
>Ga0316231_1003043_pt1 | contig 15213 bp, 9 predicted proteins | sample TBH18027metaG_FD_206002 | JGI IMG/M metagenome (GOLD analysis project Ga0316231, IMG submission 206002) | Freshwater microbial communities from Trout Bog Lake, Wisconsin, USA - TBH18027 | ecosystem: Environmental > Aquatic > Freshwater > Lake > Hypolimnion/Profundal zone | place: USA: Wisconsin...
CATCGGGCTGCACCGGCTGATTCATTATCATCGCGACCTCGCGAAGCTCTGCCGCAACTTCGTCAACTTCGCCGATTTTTACGGGCGCAAGGACAAGGCCATTTTTCAGGCCGGCACGCTTTACCTCGACCAGCGCAGCTGTGACTTGTGCCTCTCGGTGGACGACGCCGGCCGGCACGCGGCGATGGCGGGCATGGCGGGAACGTATCTCGCCTACTGCGATTGCACGCGCAAGGGCAGCGGCGAAAAACTGTCCATCGTCGCCGCGTTCACCGGCGGCGATTCGGACAACCTGATGGTCGGCCGCAACGGAATTTTTTACGACCGCGCCGGCCGCGACTGGGACGCCACCATCACCAAAATCGTGGACAACCCGATCAGCATCCGGCAGGCGTTCTGGTCGCCATATAAAAAACTCGTCCGCATGATCGAGGAGCGCGCCGCCAAGCAGGCCGCCGATGCTGATGCCACCGCCAACACCCAATTGGCCGCCGTCGCCAATGCGCCCATCGCACCCGCTGCGGCGGCGGCTCCGGCCGCGCCGGCCAAGCCGGCGTTTGACCCGAGCGTCATCGCGCTGTTGAGCCTGGCCATCGGCGCCCTGGCCACCGCGTTCGCCAGCATCCTGGCTTTCCTCGGGAAATTTGAGCAGTGGCAGGTTCCGCTGGTGGTCGCCTGCATCATGCTGGTGGTTTCCGCGCCGTCCATGGCGATCGCGTGGCTGAAACTGCGCAAACGCAACCTCGGCCCGATCCTCGACGCCAACGGCTGGGCCGTGAACGCGAAGGCGAAAATGAACGTGCCATTTGGCGGCGCGCTCACCGGCGTGGCCGCGCTGCCGCCGGGCGCGACGTTCGGCGCGGAGGACAAATATGCGGAGAAACCTTCGGCGTGGCCGAAAATCCTGGCGGTCGCGTTTGCGCTCTGGTTTGTCTGGGCGTTCCTCAACGACAGCCAGGGACGGCTCTACGGCTGGACGGACGGACAATACGGCACGCCGCCGCTGTCGGTCCGCGAACAGATTGCCAAGGACAAGCAGGACAAGCTCAACAAGGCCAAGGCCGCCGCCGGCACCAGCGCCGTTCCGGCCACGACCGCCGCGACGACCAACGCCGTTCCGGCAAAATAGTTTTGCCAGGTTTTCACAGCCCGGACGCGCGCGTCCGGGCTTTTTTATTTTCCGGCGATGTGCGAAAATCCTGCCGATGCCGCTCGAAAGCACCGCCGACAAATTTGAACGGACGCAGAAAATTCTTTCTGCGTTGAAGCGCGTCTATCCCAACGCGCACTGCGAACTGAATTTTTCCAATCCGCTGCAACTGCTCGTCGCCACGATTCTTTCCGCGCAATGCACGGACAAGCGCGTGAACCTGGTCACGGCGGAGCTGTTCAAGAAATTTCGCAGCGCCAAGGATTTTGCCGAAGCGCCGCTGGCAGAAATCGAGGAAGCGGTGAAATCCACCGGCTTTTTCCGAAACAAGGCGAAGAACATCAAGGCCTGCTGCGCCGCGCTCGTGGAAAAATTCGGCGGTGAAGTTCCGCGCACGATGGACGAACTGCACGCGCTCGCCGGCGTCGGGCGCAAGACGGCGAACGTCGTTTTGGGAAACGCCTTCGGCATCAACGTCGGCGTGGTCGTGGACACGCACGTCACGCGGCTCGCAAACCGGCTTGGGCTGGCGAAAGGAACCGATGCGGTGAAGCTGGAGCGGGAATTGATGAAGCTCGTGCCGCAAGACGACTGGACGCTGTTCAGCCACTGGCTCATCTGGCACGGCCGCCGCCGCTGCAACGCGCGCAAGCCGGACTGTGAAAACTGCGAAACCCAAAAACTCTGCCCGCAGATTGGGGTGAAGAAATGATTTTTGCCACAGAGACACAGAGCGCACAGAGTATCCAATTAAACAGTTTTCTCTGTGTCCTCTGCGCCTTTGTGGCTATGTATTCTTTTCAATGAATTGGCTATTGCTCAACTCCGGCAAGTGCGACGCGGCGTTCAACATGGCGGTGGACGAGGCGCTGCTCGAAGCCATGCCGCGTTTGCAGAAACCGGTGCTACGTTTTTATGGCTGGACGGAACCGGCGGCGACGTTCGGCTATTTCCAGAAATTTGCGGAAGTGGCGGCGGCCACGCATTTGCGTCCGCTCATCCGGCGGCCGACCGGCGGCGGCATCGTGCCGCATGATGCGGACTGGACTTACAGCGCCGTTTTCCCCGCCGGCCACGAATGGCATTCGCTCAAGGCCGAAGAAAGCTACCGGCGCATCCACGACTGGCTGCGGCGGGCGTTTGCGGAATTAAAAATCGAAACCGAACTCGCGCCCTGCTGCAAGAAAACCCTGCCCGGCCAATGTTTTGTCGGCCACGAAAAATCTGATCTGTTGTGGCACGGCAAAAAAATCGCGGGCGCGGCACAGCGGCGAAACAAGCTCGGCCTGTTGATCCAAGGCTCGGTGCAGCCGCCGGTGAAGCTGGTGCGGCCGGATTTTGAAGCGGCAATGCGCGCCGTGGCGGAAGACCAGTTCGCCGTGGCGTGGGCGGAGTTTGCGCCGGGCGCGGGATTGCACCAACGCGCGGCGGACTTGGCGCGCGAAAAGTTTTCGCAGCCGGCCTACAACCAAAAACGGTGAAGTTCGTTGCCACCGCGCGCCGCAGCGATTAACTTGCGCGCGCATGATTCGGCTCGTCCTCTTCGACATTGACGGCACGCTCGTCCACACCGGCGGCGCGGGCACGGCGGCGTTCACCAAGACGTTCGCGCGGCATTTCCACCTGCATCATGGCACCGAGAAAATGCGGTTCGCCGGGCGCACGGACGTCAGCCTGGTGCGCGAATTTTTCCGCATCCACGGCCTCGCCGAGTCACCGGAACATTTTGCGCTGTTCTTCGAGCACTACGTTTTCTGGCTGCATCACATCCTCGAAAAAAACGGCGGCGAAATGTGCCGGGGCGTCGGCGAATTCATCCGTGATTTGCAGGCGCTGCCGCAGCCGCCCGCGCTCGGCCTGCTCACGGGCAACATCCGGCTTGGCGCGGAAATCAAGCTGCGCCACTTCGGCCTGTGGGAGCTTTTTCAGTTTGGCGGGTTCGCCGACGACCATGAGGAGCGCGACCATATCGCCGCCGCCGCGCTCGCACGCGGGCGGCGCGTGCTGGGCAAGGATTTGCAGCCGCAGGAAATCGTCGTCATCGGCGACACGCCGTTCGACGTGCGCTGCGGCAAGTTCATCGGCGCGAAGACGCTGGCGGTGGCGACGGGCGGCGCAAAGCTGGAAGAACTGAAACCCTGCGCGGCGGACTGGACGGTGGCGGATTTGACGCACATTTCGGCGCGGGAAATCTGCCCGCGCTGAACTGGCAAAACCGGGCGCATTTAATCGTGCCATTGCCTTCCACTTTGAGCAAGGCTACCACCGGATTGTTGCCGGCATCATGGACCAGATTCAAAACGATGTGCGAATCCTCCGCGCCGGGAAAATGTATTTGTGAAAACCACAGCGCGCGGTCGCAGTCAGCTTAACGGTGGCTTGTGACCCTTGAAGAACCACGGAATAAAATCCGGGCGTGACGTGTTCCTGGTCGTGCGAGAAGCGTGACGGCAGGCTCGGTGCGAATTCCGGTCTGGGGCTTGCCAGATTCTCCACTTAATTAGCCACTCTCTCTATTGGTGAAACCGGTTAAACATGGTTCAATTCCAAAAAGCGCCCCGTGGCCGGATGAACCTGTTTCCGTCCGCACTGCCTGGGCAAACCAAAAACTGATTCATGAACCCCAAGCTCCTTTCAAAAAAAACGCTCCTGCGGCCAGCCCTGATCGTTCTGGTTTTAATGGCGGCCGGTGTGCCGCCGCTGGCCGCCGCCATGGCGCCGGTCAATTTGCAATGCGAATATCGTTCCAATCCGCTCGGCCTGGATGTGGCGCGGCCGCGCCTAAGCTGGCAGGTGCGATCCGAGGAACGCGATCAAGGGCAGACCGCCTATGAAATTCAGGTCGCTGACAGCCGGGAGCAGCTCCAGAAAGAGCCCGGAAATTTGTGGGACAGCGGCAAGGTGACCGGCGATGAAACCGTCAACCTTGCTTATTCTGGAAAACCGCTGGCGTCAGGCGGGCAATGTTTCTGGAAGGTCCGGGTCTGGGACAAGCGGGGCCGGGCATCGGACTGGAGCGCGCCCGCGATGTGGAGCATGGGACTGCTGGAAGCCAAGGATTGGCAGGGAAAATGGATTGGCTGGGATCAGGCCGAAAACACCAACGGATTCGGCGGGGCAAAATGGATCTGGTTTTCCGAGGGCAATCCGGCGGACAGCGCGCCGGTCGGCACCCGCTATTTTCGTCGTGAATTCGCATTGCCGGCCAATCAGGTGGTGACGGCGGCGACCATCACGATGACGGCCGACAATGAGTTTCGTCTATTTGTGAACGGACAAGAAGCCGGTAAAAGCGACAATTGGAAGGTGCCGGGAATGATTGCCATCGGCAAGCTGTTGAAGCCGGGGCAGAATGTTTTGGCGGTGGAGGCGCGCAACATTGGGGACGGGCCGAACGCCGCCGGATTGGTTGGCAGACTGAAGGTTGTTTTTGAAGCCGGCAATACCTTTGCGCTGGATACGGACGGAAGTTGGAAGTCGGCAACAAATTCTGATGCCGGATGGAATGCGTTGGCTTTTGATGACTCAGCCTGGGCGAAAGCCAAACCGCTGGGCGACTATGGCATGCAACCTTGGGGAACGATTGGCGACGAAGACCGGCGGCTGCCGGCCCGTTACTTGCGACACGAATTTGCCGTGGAGAAAAAAGTGCGGCGGGCCACGGCCTATGTCTGCGGACTGGGCTTTTTCAACCTTTATCTGAACGGAGAGAAGGTTTCCGACGATGCGATGGATCCGGCGCTGTCCGATTATGCGAAGGCCGCCTACTATGTGACGTTCGATGTGACCGGACAACTCAAGCGGGGTAACAATGCCGTCGGCGTCATATTGGGCAATGGGCGTTTTTTTGCGCCGCGCCTCATTGTGCCGATAGCGACCCAGGCCTTCGGCTATCCGAAGCTGCGGTTGCAACTGAACATCGAATACACCGACGGCACGACGGCGCAAGTGGTCAGTGATGAACAGTGGAAGCTGACCACGGACGGACCGATTCGCGCCAACAACGAGTATGACGGCGAGGAATATGATGCCCGGCTGGAAATGCCCGGCTGGGCTCGGGCCGGGTTCAACGATGCGCAGTGGGGGGCGGCGCAGGTGGTGAACGCTCCCGGCGGCGCCTTGACGGCCCAAATAATCGAACCGATGCGCGTGACGCAGATCATTCATCCGGTCGCTATTACCAATCCGGCGCCGGGAATCTACATTGTTGACATGGGGCAGAATTTCTATGGCACGGTGCGGCTTAAGGCGCGCGGCGCGCGCGGCACCGAAGTCCGTCTGATCAGCGCGTATAGTCTGCTGCCCGACGGGCTACTCAAGACCGCGGACAACCGGGGAGCCAAAGCTACCGATGTCTACACCTTCAAGGGACAGGGCACGGAGGTTTGGAATCCGGCATTCAAGGGGCAGGGATACCGGCGGGTGCAGGTGACCGGTTTTCCGGGCACACCGACCGTGGACAATTTTGAGGGACTGGTCATTCACACCGATGTGAAACCCGCCGGTGAATTTGAATGTTCAAACGATTTGATAAACCGGATTCACTCCGCCCAGCGCTGGGGGATGCGGATGTTCCTGCGCTCCGCACCGCTTGACCCGGACCGCGACGAGCGGCAGGCGTGGATGGGGGATCCGGCCAAGGACGCGGAGAGCGAGGCGTATAATTTCAATGTCGCGCCGTTTTACACCAAATGGATGGATGATGTCGGGCGCGCGCAACGCACCGATGGTTCCATTCCGGATGTCGCGATGTATTGGACGATGGGCGATGGCGTGGAATGGGCGAGCGTCTTTACGATCATTCCGGATTGGTTCAACGATTTTTATGGCGATCGGCGCGTGTCGGAAACGCACTACGCCGCCATGAAGAAGTGGGTGCTGGCGATGCGGCGACATGAACTGCCTGACGGCACGTTGAAGGCCACCAGCTATGGCGATTGGTGCGATGCCTCCACGATGGACGGTAAGGTTGGTGAATATGGGTCGACGCCCCGCGAATTGGTGTCCACGGCCTATCATTATAATAATTGCCGGATCGTGGAGCGGCTGGCGAAAGCCTTGGGACACGCGGAGGATGAGCGAACCTTCGCTGACATGGCTGAAAAATTGAAAGCGTCGTTCAACCGCGCTTTTCTCAATCCGCAAACGCACGTTTACCGTGGAGGAACCCAGTGCGGCTACGTGCTGGCGCTGAAGTTTGGGCTGGTGCCGGACGGGCAGCGCGAGGGCGTCATCGCCAATTTGATTGATGACATCATGGTCAAACACCAAGGCCATCTGTCGGTGGGTCTCATCGGCATGCAGTGGCTCATGCAGACGCTCACCGACATCGGGCGGCCCGACGTCGCCTGGACCATTGCCACGCAGACGACCCGTCCCAGCTGGGGCTATATGCTCGCCAAGGGCGCCACCACGACCTGGGAACGCTGGGACTGCGACACGCGCGATCCGGGAATGAACAGCGAGGCATTGTTGATTCAGTCTGGCAATCTGGACGCCTGGTTTTATCAAACGCTGGCCGGCATCCGCCCCGCTTCGCCGGGTTTTAAAACGCTGGTGATCAAGCCGGAAATTGTTGGCGGCCTCACTTGGGTCAACGCAAATTATGACTCTGTTCACGGCCGCATCAGCAGCGAATGGCGTCAGGCCGCCGGGCAATTTGATCTGCGAATCACCATCCCCGCAAATACCACGGCCACGGTTTACCTGCCGGCGAAAGACTTTGAATCCATCACCGAGAGCGGAAAGCCGGTGGCGCAGGCGAACGGCGTGTCATTTCTGCGGCGGGAAAATGACCGGGTTGTCCTTGAAGTTGGTTCCGGAACCTACCAATTCGCCTCGAAAATTGGGCGGGAACGAAATTGATGCTGTCCACACAATCGGAATCCAAGGAACAATCGCCAGTCCCCAGCTCCGAAGGATGATGTCATTTCATTTTGTGCTGGCCGGGAAATGCAGGTCGGCCACATCCGAAATCGCGCCGCCCGGCACCAGCCACGTTCCCGCCAGCCGGTCGGGCAAGCTGCGGCGCAACAGCAGCGAGAGCAAAGCCAGGGCGGCCAGCAGACCCGCCACCGCCGGCGTTCCCCATTTGGGGCCAAGCAATCCATCCGCCGCATAGCCCAGCACCGGCGAGAGGAAAAACGGGAGCCATGCAATGAAATTGCGCCACAAGGTTCGCAGGCGGGAAGGCCGCCCGTTCCGCCCCACCACGACAATGCCCAGGCCATGCATCACCAGTCCGCCCCGGAACAGGAGCGCCGCCGCCAAACCAGGCAGGGCAATGAACATCCACGTCATGGCAAAAGTGAATTGGATCTGCCAGCTGAAAACTTTGGGGCGAACCTTGGCATCTTGAAAGAATTGGGCCGGCACCGTCGAAAAAATATGGAACCGCGATTCCACCTCGGTTTTTACGGCCGCAAACTCAGCGGGAGTTGTTTGGGGATGCGCCGCGATAATGTTCTCGGCGCGACTTTTCTTCTCGGGAAGGATCAACATCCTGGCCAGGGAACCATTCCAGACGACGGCGTTGGTAATGAGCGGCCGAAAGCGCCCGGCAATGTAGGTTTCCAGCTTCCGGTTTTCCGCCTCTGCCAATGGCGGCTGGCCCGCCGCGTTTGCGGACTTCACTGCTGACGGCTTGACCTCGGTCAACGCTCCGTCCAGCGCACACAGTTCAAAGAATGTTGAGCTGTGCATCAATAAAAAGCAGGCCAGCATGATGCCCAGCATCGTGAACACCGGAACCGCCAGGGTCAGACCGAGCATCGCCCCGCGCCGGCGACGGGTGACGGTCGCCACTTTGCCGATCAGCGGCTTGAGCCGCGCCCAAATCTGGCCGGCATTCGGTTCCGTTTCGACGCACTGGAAAAAGTCGCGCGCGTAAAGCGGCAGCGGCATTTTCAGGGCGGAGGCATGGGCCTGTTCCACGGTCAATGGCCGGCCTTCGAGGGCGGAGACGGCCGCCTGCCGGAAGAACGCCTGCACGCTGGGAAGCTGGGGCGGCTCGGTCGCGCGCGGCAGCCGGATGCCGGGAGCGGGAAAATCCAGGAGCTTGGCATGGCCGTCGGCGGTGATCCAAATCCGGTCCAGGCCCAGGACCGGCGGCAGGGACCAGTCCTTTTCGCCCGCTTTTAATTCCGCCGCCAGGTCGAGCAGCCAGAACCGGATTTGCTCCCAATCTTGTTTCGCGGCGATAAGGTTCAGCAGCGGCTGGCCGGCCGGCGCCTCGTAGGCGTCCCACGCATCGTCGCCGGATCGTCTGCCGTTCAGCCAGCGCAGCCGGCCCGGCCGGCCCAGATGGCGCAAGGCCGTGTCCACCGCCGGGGTCGCCGCCGGCACCCGGCGCAACCAGACCTTGCGCAAGAGGCGCGAGTCATAGCCGAGCCACACCGTCGCCTCATCGCTTGATCCCAGTTCGGCCAAGACATGATACGGCCCGACCATCGGCATTTCACCGGTGGCCGGCGGGGCTTCCAGCTCCGGCGGCAGGCTGGGGCGGACGGACTGATTTGACCGGGCCAGCACCCGGGTCCGGCTCCATAATTCGTGCAGGCCGGCCATGCCGTTCCGCCGCCGGCAGGAACAGAAGATCAGCAGTTGCATGGGCATGGCGAAGAGCATGAGACTGGCAAACAAAACATTGAGATGCGCCGCGTCCTTGGGCGGCGCATCCAGACTCAAGAGCACCAGCGCCAAGGCGGGCAGAAACGAAAACCCGGAGAGAATCAGAACCCGCAACAGACAGCGCTTCACGCCCGGCGGCCGGCCATCCAGCCCGACCACGCGCAGCCGGCAGATGCTTTTGCCCAAGGACGCCCCCCGCAGGCCTTCCAGCAGGCCGAAATACAAGACCGTCATCCCGAAGAGCAGAGCGTATTTAAAAAACGACATGCCAATCATGGCGGTGAAGCCGCCCAAAACCGCCGCCAAGAACACAGCAGTGAAGACCGCATGGTCAATCAGCCAGGCCACGTAGCGCAATGGCAGGGTCGCGGGCGACGGGCTGGCGGAGGCGTAAGGCTGCAACGACCGGCGCAGCGCGGCATAGCTGCCGGGACGGGCCAGCGGATCCTTGTTGAGGCAGGCCAGCACCGCCCGCGCCAGTCCTTTCGGAATGCCCGGCCGCAAACTGTCCGGCGACGCCGGCTGTTTCTCAATCACCCGCACCAGCAGTTGCACGATGTTGGGCGCCTCGAACGGCAGGCGTCCCGTCAGCAGATAATAAAGCGTGACCCCGGCCGAATAGATGTCCGAGCGCACCGTCAGTTCCTCGCCGCGCAGTTGTTCGGGGGAGGAAAACGCCGGCGTGCCAAAGAGCGTGCCCGAGTTGGTAAGGTTTGATTCCGTCCGGACTGAAACGGAGATGGACAGCCCGAAATCGCCGATCTTGGTGGTGCCGTCGGAATCAATGAAACAGTTCGTGGGCTTGATGTCGCGATGCAGCACCCCGGCCTGCTGGGCCGCCTCCAGCCCGGCGATGATCTGGAGCATCATGTCCACCGCCTCGGTGGCCGGCAACGGACCCGACGTATCCACGCGGTCGCGCAGCGTGCCGCCGCCCACCAGCTCCATGGCGATCACCGGCGTCCCCGCGATTTCCTCCGTGCCGAAAACATAGACGCTGTTTGGATGGTTGATGGCGGCGGCCGTCATGCCCTCGCGCAAAAACCGCTTGCGCGCCTCCGGCGAATCCAGGGCCTGGCTCAGGATTTTCAGCGCCACGCGCCGGCCGGTTTCATGATCCTCCGCCTCGAAGACCACGCCCATGCCGCCCTGCCCCAGCAAACGGATCAGGCGGTAATGGCCAAAGTCCTCGCCCGGCTGGGGAATGCCGCTCATCGCCGCCGTTTGCGGCATGACCGCCGTGTCCTCCGGATCATTTGGCGATGTCATTTCCAGGCCGGCCCCGAGCAGGCATCCGGGGCAAAGGCCGGCCGGCAGTTGGGCCGGCAAACTCGCGCCGCACTTGGGGCAATTAACCGGCTGTGCGTTCTGGCTCATGTTCGTTTCACCGCCGCCTGGCCGTCAGCGCACGTTCAGGTCGAACGGCAGGCGCGCATAGACGCCGCAGGCGGAGTTGAACTGGCTCAAGAAATTAAGCTGGTCGCTGACTTCGGCGGCGATGCTCCCGGCCAGGCCGGCGCGGGCGAGCGGGGCGGATTTCTTGTCGAGATTTTCCCGGAGCGTTTCCAGAAAATCCTTGCTGTGCGGATATTCGGCCACCGTATATTTGTCCAGCTTCGCCCGCTTGGCGGCGTCGGCAATGGCCGCGTCCAGGCCGCCGAGTTCATCCACCAGCCCGTTGTTTTTCGCGGCGATGCCGGACCACACGCGGCCCTGGGCGAGTTCATCCACGCGGTTGGTGGTCAGGTGGCGGCCCGCTGAAACGCGCGCCAGAAAATCGCCGTAAAAACTGTCCACCAGTTCCTGCATCTGGCCGAACTCGTCGTCGGACATCGGGCGGGTGATGGTTCCGGCATCCGCGAAGCGCCCCGTCTTCACCGTGTCAAAGGTCACGCCGTGGTCGTTGGCCAGCTTCTGCAAATTCATGCCCAGCCCAAAAACCCCGATGGAGCCGGTGATGGTGGCCGGCCCGGCAAAGATGCGGTCGGACGCGGTGGAAATATAATAGCCGCCGCTGGCCGCGACCGTGCCCATCGAGACCACCACCGGCCGCGTCTGGTGCAGGTTGCGCAGTTCGTCCAGGATCACTTCCGAGGCGGTGACGCTGCCGCCGGGGCTGTTCACGCGCAGCACCACGGCCTTGATGCGCTCATCCTTCTGCACCTCGCGAAGCATTTTGGCGAACTGATCCCCATGAATCCCTGCGCCCGGGCCGGAACCGTCGAAGATTTCGCCTTCCGCATAAATGACGGCCACCTTGTCGGCGGTGTGGACGCCCTTCGCCCGGCGCGCTTCCGGCGCGTATTCGGCGGGGGTGATTTGCGCGAGCTGGTCGTTCTTGCCGGTCTTGCCCGTGAGCGTGCGGAGCCGAGCGAGCACCTGGGCTTCGTAGGCGACGCCGGTGATCAGCCCGGCGGCTTTGGCCTTGTCCGCGCGAAGCACTGCCTGGTTGTCGGCCAGCGCCTGGAGCGCGGCGGGCGTGGTCAGGCGGGACTTCGCCACCGCGTCCAAAACTTCGCCCCACACGTCGGTGAAGAGCGCGCCGAGCTGTTCGCGGTTTTCCGGGCTGAAATCCGGCCGCAGAAACGGCTCCACCGCCCCCTTGTATTTGCCATGCCGCACGGGCTGGAACTCGATGCCGTATTTGTCGCCGGCATTTTTATAAAACGTGCCGGTGGCGGCCAGGCCGTTGAACTGCACCGTGCCAATCGGGTTCATCAGGATTTCACTGGCCGCCGAGGCGAGATAAATGTCGCGCTTGTTCGCGTCCACGAGGTAGGCGACCACGGGCTTGCCGCTCTGCCGGAAATCAAGGATCGCCCCGCGCACTTCCTTCAACGCGGCGAAGCCGGATTCATAGCCCGCCGGCGAAACGCTGCCGTGCAGGTAGAGCGCGGTGATGCGCGGATCTTTCGCCGCCAGCCGCAGGCTGTCCGTCACCGCCCGGAGCGAGACGGTGTTCCTCCCCTGCCCCAGCAGATCCGCGAGGGCGCCGGCGGCATTCTCATCCGCCGGTTTGTCGGTGATGCCCGTGCCGAGATTTAGCACCAGCACGGATTTGTTTTCAACGTGCGATTTTTTCCCGCCGCCCAGGATGGCGGCGAACAGCAGCAGCGCGAACAAGGCCATCAGCGCCAGGCAGCCGGCGCCGGTGATGAGGCACGTCCATTTGACCAGACAACCGACGAGGTGGAGGAGTTTTTTCATAGATTGGGAACCAGGCCGCGCGGGCACCGGCAGGATGGGTGGATTCATGTTTTTAGTTTACTGCATGGCGCAAGTATTGACGCCCCGGCAATGATTACTTAATGTTTTTTCGGCCAAGGTAACGCCTGCTCCCTGGATTTCTTTTCGTGGTGCCGGAAATTTGCCGCTAGGAACCGAAGCAGGTGAACAGGAAGCGCATTTCCTCGTCAATTTCCTGCGGGGTGGAAACCGTCCGGCCGATTTCGGCGCGCAGGATTTCGCGGTAGCGGAAGCGCAGGCGGTAGGCGGCCTGTTTCACGGAGGCCTCCGTGAGCTTGAGCTCCCGGGCAATGTCCGCATACGAGCCGGCCGATTCCGCCCGCGTGAGGCAGGCGCCCAGATGCTCGAAGAGCTTGGCGCGGCCGGAGTCCACATACTCTTCGCGCAGCTGGGTCATGGTGCGTTCGAGCAGCAGCAGCGCCCATTGCCGGTCAAACAAAGTTTCCGGCGGCAGTTCCGTCTTCAGTTCCGCATCCAGCCGCGCCTCGGCCATGGCCTGGTCAATTTCCACGGTGGTGTGGAAGCCGCCGCGCTTCTGCGCGTGTTCCCGGTCCCATTCGTTCGCGAGAAAATGTTTCAGCGCCGTGAGGAGAAAACTGCGGAACCGGCCCCGCTCCTGCCGGGCGTCCGCCACGAAATTCTTTTCGAGCAGGCGCGCAAAAAAACTTTGCGTCAGATCCTCCGCCTCGTGCGGGGTGCGCCCCTGCCGCCGGATAAAGGAATACAGCGGAAACCAATAGGCCTGATAAAGCTGGTGGAGCGCCTCGGCAACGGAAGCCGGATCCGTCTGGCCCGCGCGCAGCACCAGGCTCCAGTGCGTGGTCACAAAACGCCCGTCGCCGGCCCAATCGGATTCGGCATTCCCGGGCTTCATCTGCGAAACCTCTGGTTCGGGGTGGGGCGATTCATTTTATCATCCGGGCTTGGGCTGCGGACAGGGTATGTCCAAAAGCGGCTTGAGCCAATGCAAATGGAATTCGCAACCGGGCTGTGCCGCGGGGGTTTCCATCATCACTGGCAGCCAGGGTTCACTGCGGGCGGGGAACGGGCGGATTCCAGTTCGGGTGCCAGGACAGGTTCCAAAGGTTTTCGAGCTTCACCATTTCCACATGGCCGTCGGCCAGCGCGATATTGATGGCGCCGGGCATTTTTTGGCTGGTGTCAAAATCCCGGGGAGCGCCGGCGGGATTGCCGCCGCCGTGCCGGGAAATGGTGCAGCGTCCCATCTCGGCCCCGACATCGCCGAACGGTTCATTTCCGAAGTAAAGATCGCTGCTGGGCGGATCGGTTTCCAGCGGGGTGACATCCACAAAGTTGGCATCGGCAAACATCGGCGTCTGCACCGCGTTCTGGACGCGGGATTCTTTGTTCATGAAAAATTCAGGATGGCCGGCCGCGCCGCCGGTGTAGCCGAAATCGTTCGTGTCATAAAGCCAGCCGTTCAGCGCGTAGCTGCCGGAAAAACTGCCGCCGGGAGCCGCCCAATACCAGGCCACATCGGCGGCGCCCCGGTCCCGTTGCGTCAGCGGTGCCGCCGGCACGCGGGTCGCGGGACACACCCGGATTTTGGCGGCGCTGGCGTTCGCGCCCAGGACGCCCATCCACAGCGCGCCGGGAGCATTGGGGTTGTTATAAGCCGGGAAAGCGCCGGAGTCGTTGACATACATCAGGCCGGTCAGGCCCAACTGTTTTAGGTTGCTGATACATTGCACGGAATACGCCTTGCGCTTGGCGGCCGACAACGCCGGCAACAGCAGCGCCGCCAGAATCGCGATGATGGCGATGACGACCAGCAGTTCAATCAGGGTGAACGCGCGCCAGCTTGATTTGTTTTGTCGCATGCGGTTTTTCTCTTTGCTGATGTCGCCTGCGGATGGTCCGGTTTTTATTTACGGCGGCGGCATGGTCATGGTGCCGCTGCTGTCCGCCGAAGTCCGCTCGCGCATCCACTGCCAGTCCTGATAGTCCGCCAAGTCGGTCACAAAGTCGCCGGCAATTTTTCTGGAACCGTTGCGCCAATGGTGGGTTTCCGAATGGCCGTCCGCAAAGGCGAAGCCGCAGCCGCCGTTGTGGTAGGTTCCCGGCGCGTCCACCCACGCGGGACTTTCCATGCCAAAGGCAAAGGCCGCGTCGTTGAGGCCGTTGGCGTCCTCGTCCACCAGCACCCACAGCATCGAAGGCGACGGGGCATGGATGCTCGAAGCCTTGCCATAAGTATACCACGGCGAATTCCGGCGGTGCAGGCCGGAGGCATGGCTGTTCAGCCACGGGCCGTTCACGGCCAGGTTGGCCGGGCCGGCGTGGCCGAAGCCGTTCGTGTCAAACCCGGGATCAATCGTGCCCACCGCCTGGTTCATCGCAAAGGTTCGCGCGGCGGGAACCGTCTTGCCGGCCTGGCCCGGATCGCCGCCCTGATAAACGCCCTGCCGCATGTCGGCCGGACAGCGGAAGATGTTGACGCTGCCACCGAGCGAATTGATCAGCAACGACAGCTTCGGGTCTTTGAGCACATCGGGATTGAACTCCTCGGGTTCGCCGATGCCCGCCCGGCCGGAGCACCAGTTGTAGCCCGGATCCGTATTGCCGTCGTCGGGATTGGGCGGGAAGAAATCATTGTTCTCGCCGGTGTAGATGAACATCGCCGTCATCATCTGCCGGCCGTTGTTCAAACACAGGGTGCCCTGCGCCTTTTGCTTGGCCTTGGACAGCACCGGCAGCAGCATCGCCGCGAGAATCGCGATGATGGCGATGACCACGAGCAGTTCAATCAGGGTGAACGCCTTGTTGTTGGCTGGTCTGCGTATCATAGCTGTCGGTGATGTTCCATTGATTCAAGCCGCTTGACAATGCACAGACTGGCCAATCTGGTGGAGATATTGGCAAATGCCATCTGCCGACATTGTCATCATAGGCTGGTTGCGGCGGCGCGGGCACTGATCCGACCGCGCCGCCGGCGGCCTCAATTACTTGGCTTTGTTGCCGAGCACCTTGTCCTTCTGGGTCTGATACTCCGCCGGGGTGATGATGCCCGCATCCTTGGCCTTTTGCAGATCAATCAACTGCTGCCCCACCGTGCCGCCGCCGCCACCCTCAATGGGGACGTGGTTGCCGATGGCCAGGCAGCCGCTCAGGAGCATGAAGCTGGAGAGGGCGATGAGGGTTGGGAAGATAAGTTTCTTGTTCATGTT
>Ga0316231_1003045_pt1 | contig 15208 bp, 13 predicted proteins | sample TBH18027metaG_FD_206002 | JGI IMG/M metagenome (GOLD analysis project Ga0316231, IMG submission 206002) | Freshwater microbial communities from Trout Bog Lake, Wisconsin, USA - TBH18027 | ecosystem: Environmental > Aquatic > Freshwater > Lake > Hypolimnion/Profundal zone | place: USA: Wisconsin...
ACTCCACCTGCGCCGTGGCAATCGTGATGCCGCGCTCCCGCTCTTCCGGCGCGTTGTCGATCGAGTCGAACGAGCGGAAGGAGTTCTTCGGGTTGTGCTTCGACAGCACCTTCGTGATCGCCGCAGTCAGCGTCGTCTTGCCGTGATCGATATGCCCAATCGTCCCTACGTTCACATGAGGCTTTGACCGGTCAAACTTTTCCTTGCCCATTGCTGTTCTCCGTGTACTTCAAATTTTTGTCAGCCAATCCGTTGCGCCAGTCATGGGCTGGCGCGCTATATTACCTGTCCTTGTCGTCCTTGCCCTGCACCTTCGCAATAATCTCTTCAGAAACCGACTTCGGCGCTTCTTCATATTGTTTAAACTGCATCGAGTAGTTGGCGCGACCCTGGGTCGCTCCGCGCATATGGGTCGCGTATCCAAACATGGTCGACAGGGGAACCGTCGCGCGGATGGCCTGCGTATTGCCCACCATCTCCATGCCTTCAATGCGTCCTCGACGAGAGTTTAGGTCGCCGATAATCGTACCCATATAATCCTCTGGAACAATGACCTCTACTGCCATCACCGGCTCAAGTAGTACAGGCTTAGCCTTGCGTGCAGCTTCCTTGAAGGCGATCGATCCCGCAATCTTGAAGGCCATCTCGTTGGAATCAACATCGTGATAGCTGCCGTCATACAGTGACACCTTGACGTCGACCATCTCGTAGCCCGCCAGCACACCACCCTGCATCGCTTCCTGGATGCCCTGATCGATGGGCTTGATGTACTCCTTGGGAATCGTACCGCCCTTGATGTCGTTGCTGAACTCGTATCCCATGCCAGGCTGGTTGGGAGAGACGCGGATCTTGCAGTGTCCGTAGTTGCCAGAACCACCGGTCTGACGAATGTACTTGCCCTCGGCTTCGGAGTGCGAGCGAATCGTCTCGCGATAGTTCACCTGCGGCTTGCCCACATTGGCATCTACCTTGTACTCGCGCATCATGCGATCGACAATAATCTCAAGATGCAGCTCGCCCATGCCAGCGATAATCGTCTGGCCAGAATCGATGTCCGTGCGTACGTTGAAAGTTGGATCTTCCTGCGCCAGCTTGGCCAGCGCAAGACCCATCTTCTCCTGATCCGCCTTGGTCTTGGGCTCGACGGCAACCTCGATCACAGGCTTTGGAAAATCGATGGATTCCAACACAACCGGGTATCGGTCCGAACAGATCGTATCGCCCGTAATCAGGTTTTTGAGTCCCACCGCCGCACAGATATCGCCAGCCAGAATTTCCGTAATCTCTTCCCGCTTGTTGGCGTGCATCTTCAGCAACCGTCCAATACGCTCTGTCTTGCGTGTGCGCGGGTTCAGCACAGAGTCGCCTGTTTTAAGCGTGCCTGAGTAGACGCGGATGAAGATCAACTGCCCAACGAATGGGTCGGTCATAATCTTGAAGCCGAGTGCCGCGAAGGGCTCGGTATCATCGGGCTTGCGAACGATCTCCAATTCCATATTCTCTGGGTCATGACCGACCATAGGAGGAATATCGAGCGGACTGGGCAGGTAGTCGACAACTGCATCCAGCAGCGTCTGTACGCCCTTGTTCTTGAACGCCGACCCACACAATACCGGAAATATGCTCATGGCGATGGTGGCCTTGCGGATACCTGACTTAAGCTGTTCCTCGGTCGGCTCCTGGCCTTCCAGAAACATCTGCAGAATCTCATCGTCTGAGTCGGCAACTGCTTCAATCAGGTCGTGGCGAGCTTGCTTGGCTGTCTCCATCAGATCAGCGGGAATCACTTCAACCGAGTACTCCGCGCCCATCGTTTCGTCGTGCCAGTAAATCGCCTTCATCGTGACCAGGTCAATCACGCCTTCAAACTTTGCCTCTGCGCCGATCTGTATATTGATGGGCACTGCGCGCGCGCCCAGGCGATCCACAATAGTCGATGTTGCATAGACCGCGTCCGCCCCAGCCCTGTCCATTTTATTAATGAAGCAGATGCGCGGAACCTTATATTTGTCCGCCTGCCGCCACACCGTCTCGGACTGTGGCTGTACGCCTGCCACCGCATCAAAGCATGCCACAGCGCCATCCAGCACGCGCAGGCTGCGTTCTACCTCGGCAGTAAAATCCACATGGCCCGGCGTGTCAATGATGTTGATGCGATGATCCTGCCAGGTGCAGGTCGTCGCGGCCGATGTAATCGTAATGCCGCGCTCCTGCTCCTGCTCCATCCAGTCCATAGTCGCAGTACCCTCATGCACCTCGCCGATACGATGAGTGATGCCCGTATAAAACAGGATGCGCTCCGTCGTCGTCGTCTTTCCGGCGTCGATGTGTGCCATGATCCCGATGTTTCGGCAACGATTCAGAGGTACAGTGCGTGCCACAGTATCAATCTCTCATCTGCAAGGCTTACCTTGCGGGTAGTTCAAACTCGTTTGCAGGTCAGGTAATAAGGCCCGCTTCCCTGTCTTACCAGCGGTAATGCGCGAATGCCTTATTGGCCTCGGCCATGCGGTGTACATCTTCCTTCTTCTTCATCGCCGCTCCGCGTCCATTGGCGGCATCCAGCAGTTCGGCGGTCAACTTCTCCACCATGCCCTTTTCGCCGCGCGCCCGGCCATAGGTTACGATCCAACGGATAGCTAGCGACGTGCGCCGCTCCGGCAGTACCTCAATCGGCACCTGATAGTTCGCACCGCCAACACGTCGACTCTTCACTTCCAACAGCGGCTTGCAGTTCTCAATGGCCTTCTTGAAAAGCTTCAAGGCCTCATCGCCGCCCTTCTGCTCAAGATTGGTCATCGCGGTGTAGAAAATACCCTGCGCAGTCGACTTCTTGCCGCCCCACATCATCGAGTTGACAAACTTCGTGACCAACGTCGAACCATAGACTGGGTCGGGAGAAACTTCACGTTTCGCAATATAACCTTTTCTCGGCATCTCTCTTCTCTTCTCGTCTTCCTCCAGCGCCGTGACTTCTCAAGTGCTGGACCTTATGAATTTGTCGTTAATCCGCAACGCACATGGTTGCTATACCGCTGTGCTGCGGAGGTATCTTGCTCTTGCCTACTTGCCAGCTGCCGCCTTGGGACGCTTCGCCCCATACTTCGACCGGCTCTGCTTGCGGTTGGCCACGCCCACGGCGTCCAACGATCCACGCACAACGTGATAGCGCACTCCCGGCAGATCCTTCACGCGACCCCCACGAATTAGCACGATCGAATGCTCCTGCAGGTTATGTCCGATCCCTGGAATGTAGGTCGTCACCTCGATCCCGTTCGTCAGGCGAACACGCGCTACCTTGCGTAATGCCGAGTTCGGCTTCTTGGGCGTCTGGGTGTATACACGGGTGCAAACTCCGCGGCGCTGAGGAGAGCCCTGCAGCGCAGGACTGGCGGTCTTATATCGGGTGGGCGTGCGGCCCTGCTTGACAAGCTGATGGAACGTAGGCACTCGAACTCCTTAAACTTCTGCTCTGCAACCTGCGGCATTAGCCGCTTCTACTGCAATTCACTCTCATGCCGAGAACAAGCAGATATCTTCGCGTACCTTATTCGCTGCGTATCGCATACGCACCAAAAGGTGAGGACACTGAAGTGCCTCGCGCGATGATTTTCCCTTGCGTCCCGTCTGGAACACTCAAATCAGACGAACAACAGTCGACGGTGGCCGAGCGTCCAGTGCTTCCCGCCCTCAACTAGCGGCCCTTACCGGAAGATGGAGTTGACTCCGTTTCGCTGTTCCGCCCCGCATAGCCCATCCAAGGTGGAGGGTGTCGCAGGTACGATTGCGAGGATGTTGCTCCGCATTGACAGATCCAAACCAGTTACCGTGTATGGATCAAGCGGATACTGCTCTTGCCAGTGTATCGCAAACGGCAGAAAGTAACCTGCCATCCATTACACACCAGCCGCTACTATGCATACTGCACAGCAACGCGTTCCACTTACATTCGTAACCTTCTAAAGATAGCAAGTACACGCGGCCGGGTCAAGTCGAGCGGTCGTACGGCGCTTATACCAAACTCCCGCCAATATCCCAAACACACCGGTCATCACTAGTAAAAAACTGGGCGGCTCCGGCGCTTCACCCAAAGTCAGCATTGCCAAACCGTCTTGAATCGCAAACGCATCGCCCGAATCAACGATTAGTTCGCCCCCTATAGGCCCCGTGGTACCTGAGCACAGATATTGTTGCGAACATACCGACCCTCCGGTATAACCAATCAGATTCGTGCCAGGAAAATCCAGATAGAACGTGTCGCCCAATCCATCAAGAAACTCCCCAACATACGCACCACGGACTGTACCGTACTGACTAGCTGGCGAAGAATCAAATAAATAGGTAGTCGAGCCTTCCACCGCATCGAAATCGGCGCCTGTGTATACGCCAGTAGTCGCGTTGAAGTTTACCGTTCCAGCAAACACTCCCGTGTTAACCAGGGTGCCGGATAGGGTTAGCGTATCGGCCATTGCGCTGTTGCTCACAGCGAAAGTCATAGATAAAACCAAGAGAGCAGCTTTCAACATGGAACACCTCTCAGGAAGGTCGCAAACATATCACTCAATTTGTGATAGCTTGCAAAAAATATCCCTAGTAGCCCATATAATCTGTGATCCGTCAGTTCTGCTTGGAGTGTAATTCCGCCACGGATAGCCCATCCCAGGTGGAGCATGTCACTGATACGGCAGCAAAGTTGTTCCGGCTAGTGTACCAGTTCGTGCCATATTTCCAGAATTAGAACTGCGGACCATCCTACACGGCCCTGGAATCGCCATCGGTAAGATCCACACATAACGAATCAATGTGCTCCCGCACCCTGCACTGTGTACGGCAAGCTTGGCCCATTTATAGGAACTTGTTTGAAGTTAACAAGTAGAGTATGCCCGGTCAAGTTCAGCACGGTTGTATTCTCGGCATGGACACTCCCTCATCACTAGAGATTCGTCGCTGTAATTTCGCGAGCGAGACCTCAGCAGGACCTCGCCTCATCTGATAGACTCTTCCTTGTCGTTGAGTTGGTACTTCTGGTCTGCGATGGGTGTTTACAATAAAGCCCAAACCTGTTCCAGAGCTGTATCAAGGTAGAACGTAGCGTCCTTCACAAGGTCCGCCAAACCATGCGTTCTATGTGACATACATCCAAGTTGTTGCAAAACAACCTGGGGACGTAGCTCAGTTGGTTAGAGCGCTGCCTTCTAACCGACTACCTTTGGAATCAGTAAGATAGATCCTTGGTGTCCACGATGGTGTCCACGCTTTGATAGAGTTGTCCTTAGAGGAGGACTCTTTCGATGCCCACTCTCAAGCCCCTCGGTGCTCTTCTCAACGCTCCCGATTACGCGGACCGCGTCAACCTCATCAAGAAGATCAAGACCGCCAGCGGTTGGCGCTTCGCCTCCGTCGTTCCTGAAGCCAACGGACGGCTCAAGGATCGGGTCCGTATCAACGGCCAGCTCGAAGTCCATCCCGAAGGCGCCTACTACATCGAGTGGCGAGTCGGCGGCCGGAGCGGTCGCCGATATCGCACCGCCGTCGCCAAAGACGATGCCATCGACCAGGCCCGCCGCAAGGCCATCGAGTTGCGCGCCATCCGCGACGGCCTCATTGCCGCTCCCGAACCGGAGCCTGAGGTTGCGCCCAAGACGACAATCGGCGATGCCATCGACGCCTATCTCCGGTATGTGAAGATGCAGCGCAAGCCTCGCACCCATCTGACTTACCGCTACACGCTCGACACCCTGCTTCGTGCCGCTTACAAAAAGAAGTACGTCGAGGACGCGACCCGAGACGACGTGCTCGATTTCATGACTTACTGCTACGAGCAGGGGTTGGGTGCGCGTACCGTCTACGACAAGGTAGTGACGGTGCTGCAACTGTTCAAGAAGCATGGGCGCTCGGGCCTGATGGAAAAGGGCGATTGGCCGAACTACGTCGATACCATCCGCCCCGTGTACGAGCCGGAGGAGTTGGTGGCGATGTTCCGGGCGGCAACTGACGACGAAGCCACACTGCTCAAGTTTGTTCTTGGTTCCGGCTTCCGCGATCAGGAGATCCGCTACGTCGAGTGGAAGGATATCGACTTTCGCAACCAGGATGTCCGATTGAAGGCGAAACCACACTGGCGCTTCACTCCGAAAAACTGGGAAGAGCGCGTAGTCCCGCTTCCGTCCGGTTTGATCGAGCGCCTGAGAAAGCGGAAAGAGGCGCGCAAGGCAACACCGAACCAGCTTGTTTTCCCCAACGGTCGCGGCAAACCCGACAGCGAGATGGATATGGTCGTCAAGCGCGTTGCCGAGCGCGCCGGCCTCAACTGCAAGCAGTGCGTGACCGAGCACAACAACAAGTGCGCCGAGGGGCCGTATCTTCGGCAAAGGAACTCGGGGTTTGGAAGCCTCTGATTGAGAGTCGCTTCCGTCCTTCCATCCATACTAGGGTCAGCGGGGTATGTCTATTTGACGGTGGAATGGTTCAGGCGGGGAATCTCTACAGTTGGGGAATTGAAGCGCATATGGTGTCCAATCCATATTCACAGAGCCGGCTGCCAGATTGGATTCGTGCCGTGATCCCATTTGGGGGTTGACCATTGTCGCCCGCCAAATGGCCTGCTGCATTTGGGAGTCGAACAGGGAACGAAACTTTTGCTCAATGACCGGGAAACGTGGACACCAAAACGGTCTCTTCTGGTAGACTTGATCTTGTCGTTGCGGTGATGGTTTTGGTGTCCACCTTGGTGTCCACGTGGTGTCCACGGAGACCCAAAATTGAGTCCACAGCGACGAAATGGTAGAAAAGAGCGAAAATAGCGAAAGCTGCGAAACGCTTGATTCTATGTGACGTATAACCAAGTTGTTGAAAAACAATCTGGGGACGTAGCTCAGTTGGTCAGAGCGCTGCCCTGTCACGGCAGAGGTCGCGGGTTCGAGCCCCGTCGTCCCCGCCATAAACCTAATAAAATCATAGGTTTGCGGCCAAGATTGTTGCACTAGGAAGTTGCAAGGGTGCTGAAGGGTGCTGACCTTCGGTACCTTTTTGTTTGGGAAGCAGCATCATCTCGATAACCTTGCCACTCGCCTCCCTCTTCTGCGCCGACACCGCTTGCGTGTAAATGTCCATCGTCACCCGCGAGTTTGCGTGCCGGAGCAGTTCCTGTGCGACTTTTACGTCTATCCCGAGTGACCGAAGGTTAGTTGCTAGGCTGTGCCGGAACGAGTGCCAGCCGATCACCTTGCCCGTGACTTCGGCGCGTACCAAAGCGGGTCTGATGAACTTCTTGAGCACCGTGTCCGGGGACAGCGGCATCTTGCCCTGGAGACGCAGGGAAGGGAACAGGAAATCGCCGTCGTCTGCGTACAACGATTCACGACGCCATTCCAGAAGAGCATCCCTTACCGATCCGGGAAGTGGAACCGGCTTGCCGCTGGCCTCTGTCTTCGGCGAACCAAAGCGATTGCGAACACAGGAACGGGTGACAGCAATTTCCAATGTCAGGAAGTTGATGTCACTCCACCTGAGGGCAAAAAGCTCGGATCGGCGAAGGCCGGTAGCACCAGCGAGCATCACCATCGCCCTCTCCCGGACCTGAAGTTCGGCCAACAGAGCTTGGAACTCCTGTGGGCTAAGGACATCAGGTTCGCGTAGACGTTTTGCTGAGGTGCGAACCTTGCTGATTGGATTGAAGGTGATCCATTCGTGCCGGATGCCGTGATTGAAGATCGCACTCATGACGTTGCGAATCTTCGTTCGGGAACCCGGTGCAAGGGACAGGTTGGCAGAACTGGAGCTGCTGGACCGCGACCGCCGCGCCACCGAGCGCCGCATCCGGCAAGCCAAGTTCCCTGTGGTCAAGAGCCTCGACAGCTTCGACTTCCTCGCCATCCCCGCGCTGAACAAGGCCATGGTGCTGGAACTGGCACGCTCGGAGTTCCTGCTGCGCCGCGAGAACGTGCTCCTGCTGGGCAACTCCGGCACCGGCAAGACCCATATCGCGCTGGCCCTCGGCCTGGCAGCCTGCCAGCATGGCCATCGCGTGCGCTTCACCACCGCCTCCGCCCTGGTCAGCGAACTGATCGAGGCCCGCGACGAGAAGAAGCTGCTCCGCTTCCAGAAGCAAATCGCTGCCTATGAACTGCTGATCGTGGACGAACTCGGCTTCGTGCCGCTCTCCAAGACCGGCGCGGAACTGCTCTTCGAGACCTTCAGCCAGCGCTACGAGCGGACCTCAACTCTGGTCACCAGCAACCTTCCCTTCCAGGAGTGGACCGAGATCCTCGGCTCCGAGCGCCTCACCGGAGCCCTGCTCGACCGCCTCACCCACCACGTCCACATCCTGGAGATGAACGGAGACAGCTTCCGTCTGAAGCAGAGCAGGCGCAAGCGCAGCCCCGCCAAATCCTGACCACATCAACTCCCCGCCAACCCCACCCCAGTCCGAACGCGCAGCGGGGAGTATGCCGTCTTCCGCTACGCTCCAGACGCCATACTCCCCGCTAATCCTTCAACTTCCTGCTTCTCTACTGGCCTATTTTTACTCCGCCCCACTGGTAGAGTTTTACTCCGCCCTTGACACACTCGCTGTGACGGTCTGTGAAGATAGCGTCAGCAATATCGTAGGATTACCGCTATTTAGGTCCGCCACTAGGTCAGTGATGCCATCCCCGTTGAAGTCGCCTACGGCCAGGGTGTGGATATATGTTGTGTAATTTGTATTCGGTATCGGTACCGTCAACTGCTGAAAAGTTCCGTCGCCGTTGCCCAACAGCATATAGGCTCTGTCGAAGTTCTCTTCTGCCAAGTCAGGAATTCCATCGCCGTTAAAATCCCCTACTACGATAGGATTATCGGATCCAAGGGTAGATGGGTGTGGCATCGCTTTAAAGCTCCCATCTCCGTTACCCAGCAAAACAGTTGAGTAGTTGGCATTTGTTACAGCCAGATCAGGAATTCCATCTACGTTGAAATCGCCGATTACAAGACCGACTGCGTTTACCGCCGGCACTTCAATTCCAGCGCCTGGAGTAGCTCCTGTTTCCGTGTCCACTGTCGTTGGCGCCTGGAAGGTCCCGTCTCCCTTTCCGAACAGCACGGTAACTGAGCCAGAGTTAGAAAAAAAACTATCGCTGGAAACGGCCAGATCGGATATGCCATCTGCATTAAAGTCGCCTACTACAACTGTATGGGCTGTAGGGTTATTACTCGCCTGTAGCGTTTCTGGGATTTGAAAGGTCCCATCTCCATTCCCTAAGAGCACCGTCACGGTACAGTTACCGGTATTACTATTGCCAACATTAGCCGTGACGATATCGAGGATGCCGTCCCCATTAAAGTCACCGACTGCAAGCTGACCTGGGGAAATCCCTGTCTGCGAGGTGCCCTTCGTCTGAAAAGTTCCATCACCATTACCCAAGAGCACGGTCACAGTATTGTCGCCGGAGTTGGATACGGCCAGGTCAGGAACACCATCGCCATTGAAATCTGCAATCACAATGCCGCCGGGCCCATTGCCAGACTGGTAAACTCCCGCCGATAGGAAGAGACCATTCCCTGCACCTAATAGCACTGTTATTGAACCATTAGCTCCGGAAGTACTTGCCGAGCCGATAATAGCCAGATCGGGAATTCCATCCCCGTTTATGTCACCCACTGCGACGGGATTAAAGTCCTCGTAGTAAGTCGATAGAGATCCATTCACAGCCAGGGTAGAGGAGTTTAGGATACTCAACCCTGCCGTTGCAGCAGTCAACGGTACAGTTGCAAGGGGATAATTCGCATTGCTGGTATCCAGGAAGGACACCGTTCCACCGGGTGATGCTGTGCTGAAGCCTATGGTTCCGGTCAGTGAATAGTTGCCTGCGCTGCCGCTCTGCGCAATAGTCGTAACCGTTGGCGGCACACCCGTCACACTCAGCCACGATGCGTTGGAAGAGCTCCCCAGATAACTGTATGTGACGTGGGCGCAACTCGTGTTGCAGCTTGCGCCAACAAATACTGCATGATAACTGTGGTTGCCCACACCCGGGATAAACCGCACCACCGCCGTCCCCGCACTGGTCAATTGTGCTGTCCCAATCCGATGGATGTCTGTGCAAGCTTCGCCTAATGCCGATGCATCGCAGAAATTTACCGTACCCGGCGATACGGGCAACCCAGAAGCGGTCACAACAGCCGTCAGTGTTACCACGCTCGTGGCCGGGACGGTTGTGACGGCACTGCCAGACGACGTTACTGCCAAGGTCGTAACAGTCGCCGTTGGATCAGCCCATGCGCATTGCACACCGCTGCAGAGCACGATCCCGGCTAGCACCGTGGCAAAAACCTTGGGCATGAGGGAAGAGAAGCTATTTATGGATTGACGAGTAGCAAGGCGAGGAAACGCCAACTTGAACACACGGATCATGTGCGAGCCTCCATTAGGAGTGAAATAAAGAACATTCGCAGCTGGGGCCCATACGTCCGTGCTTTAAGACAACGAGTAAAACTCTAGCACAGATTAGTGTTGCTGCCGATATCAAAGCTAACGCCAGACACACTTACCGTTTATCCAAAGTGCTGGGATCAGTTCTTCTTTTTCCGTTGACGCCCGCGGCTGTTCGGCACGAACAAGCATTGGGAACGCGAACTTTACTGGCACGGAGGCGGGACAGGGGATTTTAGGGGTGCAAATTGATCTAGGGGTAAGTCTCGCATCTCAAGCAAGCGTTATAGAGTCATATAGATAGATCGAGCGGAAGGTAGAATCTTCTAGGCGTCACAATGAGATAACCCGCAACCGTGCGGCGGCGTTGCATGTCGCATATGCCATCGTAGATAAAGGACACTACCGGTAATTTGTATCAATCAATAAATAGACATGAATGAGCGATAGGCCTATGCTGTATCCATCATGCGTTGGAACTGGCAGCAGCCGGATTGGCCGAACTTCACTTGGAATCCCGCCCGCTTAGCGAGGGCAGAGGAGCGATTTCTCCTTGGCGCCGGAGTTCTAATCGGCACCGCGAAGCATCTTGGAGATACGGAGCTGGCCCAACTCTCGGTCGACGAAATGAGCGTTGAGGCCCTCACCACCTCGGAGATCGAAGGGGAGTATCTGAACCGGGCCAGTGTCCAATCTTCGATTCAACGGCAACTTGGATTGACAACAGAAGACCGTCTCGTTGCGCCAGCAGAACAGGGCATTTCGGAGCTGATGGTCAGCCTGTACCGCAGTGTTCCGGTTCCGCTCTCTACTGAAATGCTCTTCAGATGGCACCGGATGGTGATGTCTGGCCGTAAAGATCTGCGCGACGTTGGCTGCTATCGAACCAGCAGCGACCCCATGCAGGTGATCTCGGGGGCAACGTATGCGCCCAAAATCCACTTTGAGGCACCACCATCCGATCGAGTCCCGGACGAGATGGAGCGTCTCATCGCGTGGTTCAACCGTACAACACCTGATGGCTCGGAACCCCTTCCGGCACTGACGCGAGCTGGCCTTGCCCACGTCTATTTCGAGTCGATCCATCCGTTCGAAGACGGCAATGGCCGCATCGGTCGAGCGATCGCCGAAAAGGCCCTGGTCCAGAGCTTTGGCCAGACGATCCTTATCGCGTTGGGGACAGCCATCCTCGCTCACCACCGTAGCTACTACGACGCACTTGAGGCTGCCAATAAACGCAACGAGGTCACGGAATGGCTGGCCTGGTTCGCTGGAATCGCCATCGAGGCACAGCTTCGTACGACCGTCCAAGTCGAGTTCCTGATCGACAAGACCAAACTGCTCGATCGTCTCAACGACACGCTCAATGCCCGGCAAAAGAAGGTCATCCTGCGAATGCTGGAAGAAGGCCCGGAGGGATTCAGGGGTGGACTCAGTGCAGGCAACTACAACACAATTGCCGACTCATCTCCCGCAACCACGACACGCGACCTTGCCGACCTCGTCCAACAGGGCGCACTCATCCGAACAGGAGAAAGGAAGCACGCCCGGTATGCGTTGAATCTACCGCTCAGACCGATCCCGCAAATCATGCTCGATGAGAAGGGCGAGGTCGTTGTGGATGCCTAGATTCAAGTCTTTTGAAGGCACATGTGTTGGGCGTTGCGTCCTCGTGGAGGAACCCGGACCGAAGGACGGCCGAAGAACAACGCATTGGTGTCGTTGCACTGTCACAAACAACCGATTGCCGCAACCCGCGACCGCATGGCTTCGTGACAATAATTGGGTCACGAGATGGATCGCCGTGGAGACTGCTTATCCTTCAAACGCTGCTGCCATGAGAGCTTGTTCTGCCCTGGCAATTCTGAACCTGTTCGCCTCTGCACTCCAGCCGGCGACAGTCGCCTCGACGGACTTTAGAGCATTGTCCGCTTGCGTGGCGGAGATGCCATAACTCTTGTATGCGTTCATTGCTACCGAGACATCGCAGGTCGAATCCGTCTCGTCGATGGCTAGTGAGAGTTCGTTGCGATAAACAGAGGGATTGATGTCATAGGCCGGCGAAAGACGAATACCGCGCCCGTCGATAAAAAAGCCGTGGTTGCGCAGGTGATCATCCGTGTTGTGGATGAGAATGTTGAACAGAACCCGACGGAACAACTGCTCACAGTCGGCAACGGTGTCGGCGCCTCGGGATTGGAGAAGTTCGACAAGCTCGAGGTAACTTGCTCCCACGTCTCCATCCTTATGCTGGGTGAGGGTCATCGCAGAAACGAATGCAAGACGTCTTCCCTCCGCAGTACGATCGAACCTCCTCACAAGGAACGTCGTGAACGCGCTCTCATCGAAACGAAGCGGCCTGGCATCGGGTACATGGATGCCTGCTTTCCGCGCGAGTGAATTGGCCACTAGCTCCCAAGCTCCAACATCCCGAGTGTCTTGATGGCTCGGAAACTTGGCCATGCAAAGGGCACCGCTTTCATCGCGTACCGAAGCCTTGGGTCGTGCACCACCAAGGGATGTCCCGGGAGCGATGAGTTGCGTGAGCCACCTCTCGTACTCGGGATGTTCTTCCTCGGTTATGTGCTGCTCGAACTGAAGACTGGCCGCTTGCATCACCCGGAGGGATGTCAGGGGTGGCGCGGCCAATTCTGTGTCGCTGTCCACATAGGGGCCATTAGGAAGTTTGAAACGCAGCGCACCAAGTCGAGTTTCATCATGGACACCCAGGAGATAATCCGACTCCGTCAGGGTCCGAGGGCGACGACCCTCATGGCGCGCGCGCACGTTCTCCCTGCGCTGCAACAGCAGGCGCCCCCAACGATCCGGAGATGAATCAGTAAAGATGCCGAAATTCGATCTGTCGGCGGATGGGTACTGATGAGCTTCAGCGAGTGCGAGGTCAGGGTCGAAAGCGAAGGCTTCAGCGCGGGCGATCCAAGTTTTGTCGTATTTGAAGGAAAACAACTCTCCCTTACCGCTCCGCTGACAATGAAGTGTTCCCATCAGGTTCGGCCCCGCCATCTGATCGGCGTCAAGATAGACTTCAACTGTTTCCATGCCTGACATCAATCACGTCCTTGGACTGTTTCAACCTTAGCAACTGAGGCTCGTTTGGGAGCTCTCAGCTTCGGGGTGATTCCTGCGTCCTGTAGTTTCCGCCCGAGCTCGTCGTCGGCTCCCAGGAGCGCCAGGTCGTCCTCCAGTCTCAATGCCTGCATGACACGCGCATACACACCCAAAGCAACTGCAGGATCTCCCTGCTCCACTTTGGATAGCGTGCGTCTCGTGATTCCGGCCCGTTGCGCTACGATCTCCGACGAGTATCTTCGCCTGAGACGTGCCAGCTTGAGATGCATGCCAACTTCATTGAGCAGGCGTGAGATGCGTGGTAGGAGGCTTGGAGTGATTCTGCTCATAATAAGATTTATTATACACATAATATGGCCATTATGTGCATTTTATTTCTTGTTGTATGGAGATGCCAAATCGCCGATCCGAAGAAGCGATGACTGGTGGGGTCACACCCTATCGTTTGTATTTTTGATGCTCAGGACAGGTGCCAGTCCGCCTGAGCTTGGTTAGGGTTTCAGATTAACCACCGTCTCTCCCCAAACGAGGGCACAAACGAGGGCACAATATGGATTCCGAACGCTCCTTTCTGTGCCTTTTCGTTCCCCTTGATTCCTTATAACTCTAAGATTCTAATAGAGTTGCCATTCTGTCACGGCAGAGGTCGCGGGTTCGAGCCCCGTCGTCCCCGCCATAAACACCAGAATCCAGGTCGTTTATGGTTGATGCTTCTCAAGTTGTATCTTCCTCTAGGGTCCTGAAGGGTTCAATAGAAAACCCTCCGTCGAATAAAGTGTTGCACACTTGGTTCTGTGCGACGCGCTTCTCCTCGCTCACAGCCTGCTGATAGATCGCAAGAGTGATCCGCGGGTTGGCGTGGCGTTGCATCTCCTGGGCAACCTTCACGTCCGCGCCATGCTGTCGAAGCATAGTGCCAAGGCCATGACAGAACGAGTGCCCCCCGATTCTTTTCTTGATATCCAGCCTGGTGAGAGCCGGCCGGATAGCTTTCTTGAGGATCGAGTCCGGTGAGATTGGTGTGGCCCCCTTCATCCGGATGGATGGAAACAGGAAGTCGTCGTCACTCTTGTACAGCGACGCCAACCGTCATTCCTTCATCGCGACGACCAGGAACTTCGGCAACGGTACGGGCTTGCGAGAAGCTTCTGTCTTGGCGTCGCCCATGACGTTCCGCCAAACCGAATACAGTACGCTGGCCTGGTTATTGTCGAAGTCGATGTCGCGCCACCGCAGTGCGATGAGCTCGCCGCGACGCAGACCAGTCGTACCAGCCCAGGCGACATAGGCAGGCTCCGCCGAGACGCCTCTGTCTTGATTTAGTCTGGTGCTTGCTCACGCTGCTTAATGGAGCAGGAACAGTTGATTCTTGAAGTCGCAGTTCAACCACTTCAGTCCACGAACCTCCGATCTGCAAAGGCCTGACGCTGCGGCAACGATAACACCTCAGAGTTCCAGGCCACCTGCCCCATGTCAGCCACCGAAACTAGAGAATTGTAGTTGCCGTAATACAGATTTCAGCAGACAGTTCAAAGACGATGACTGGCATTCGGGTTGGTACTGAAATACAGCCTCATCGCTCAGTGTTTGCCCATGTGATAGGTAACGCCGAAGGCGATGCGCAGATCGTTTTGGGTGTTGGAGGCGTTGTTGGGCAGGCTGGTTCGTATGTAGTCCACCTGTAGTGCGCGCACTCCGAAGCCCCGG
>Ga0316231_1003046_pt1 | contig 15208 bp, 9 predicted proteins | sample TBH18027metaG_FD_206002 | JGI IMG/M metagenome (GOLD analysis project Ga0316231, IMG submission 206002) | Freshwater microbial communities from Trout Bog Lake, Wisconsin, USA - TBH18027 | ecosystem: Environmental > Aquatic > Freshwater > Lake > Hypolimnion/Profundal zone | place: USA: Wisconsin...
AGAATTTTAGCGATTTATGATTTATAAAAGGCACACCCCACGTCACAAGTGACTACAAGATATAACTCATTGTTTATAAAAATTAAATAAGTTTATTCTAAGCTCAAAATAACTGTTTTAATATTTCTCCAGATGGAAACACAATGGAATCATGTGGAAAGCGTGGAAAAGTACATATAACATACTGATTATAAAATAAATTACACAATTTTATGAGACCGTACAAGAACGTAGTGGAAACACAGTGGAATGATAATGGAATCACACTGGAATCAGATGGAATCAGATGGAATCAGATGGAATCACACTGGAAACGTATTTATAGCGCGTAGTATTTGTATATATTTCTTCAGATTTTTATTCATATTCTAGTTAAACATTGCAGATAATATAAGGTATAAATATGATATTTTCAAGCAAGTTATGTATGTTAATTATGTGATACTAAGCGCATAACATGAAGGCGTTATATGTGAAATTTTTACATATATTTCATAGCGCGCACAAAATAAATTATTAAATTTCCATCTCTAACGACTTAATTTGCGTTATTTTAATCTCGTTATTGACAGCTATATGATTCTTGTTTATAGAATGCTCAGCATTGCTTTTACCGGTTGATTGCACTATTACATGATCATGATTGCCGCCTATTTGCTGTATATTTTTACTTAATCCATCTTGGATGCTAGCGATCGATAATTGATTTTTAGCAAATTGATCGTGTGGTACCGCATTGTTGATTTGATGTTTTATAGCATCAATACCCTTGAACTTTAGTGTATCATTAAAATCAGTTTTTCTGTTATTTATCTGCTCTGGCATTGAAACAAAAACTTCCTTGCCATTATCAACCAAACGTTGTATTGCTTTCTGAATTATTGGATCTTTAAACGTTTGAGTGCCATCATTATCCAAACAAAACATTACCTTATTTGTTAACTTATCAAGGTCGATTGTAGCGAAATTCGACTTACCTAACGTTACTAAAACATTAGCATCTTTTACTGCATCTTTAATGCTTAACCCTGTTTCTATACCTTCGGCGATATAGGTGGTTCCTTTTTCATTTTTTTGTCTATTTTGCATGAAACTATCAGCGTTATTAAGTGAAACTGAAGCTCCAGACGGGGAAGAATATGTTCTTTTTTTAACATCAAGATTAGCTTTACCTGCCGTTTTATGATCAAGATACGTGGCTTGAACGCATTGCAATCTGTTATCCTTATCTCTACCTATCGCAAGCATTGCAGGTGCATATGTATCATTAGATTTGGTATTTTTACCTACATAAACACCTGAGTGATATCTTAAATCAACTGCATCAATATTGCAAATCCCACGAATATTCTTTAAGTATTTCTCAACAATAGTTCCAGTAATTGGTGTGCTTTCCTTAAACAACTTATTTGCATATTTGCTAGTGTTATTTGCATGTTCTTTTTCGCTAAGATTAGATTTTTGGGTCTCTGTGTACGAAGAGTTTTTAGCATGATTTGTGTCGCTAAGTTGGTGTATATTACCGAGCATATTGCTTACATATTTAAGAGTATCTTTAAATGGTAGGCCTGTTTCTTTTTGAAACAAAGTTAATAGATTTCCAGATTCTCCAGTTTCAAAATTATACCAAAGGCCTCTCTTTTCCCCTGACATTGAAACTACTAAGCTACCTTTATTTCCATACCGCCATTCAGACTGAGATGATAATTTTTGATTAGGTGAGCCCAAGACTCTTTCAACAAAAAACTCTGCTTGATTGTTAAGAAGTTTTTCAATTACTTTGGCGTCATAATGCTCATAATCTTTATGTCTTGTTTCGTTATTTTTGTTTGTTTTTACTACGTTTTGCTTGTCTTTTTTAGCTGCCGGTCGTAAATCATTGTTAGTTTTTACCTCACCACTAACTTCAAGACTCGAAAGCTTATCACCTTTATTAACTGTGATTCTCTGTAAAAGTTTAGCTTTATCATCGGTGTATATTGTTAAATGTTTAATAGCTCGACTTACAGCAATATAGAAGCTTCTTTGGTTTGCCAGATTTTTTCGGTAGCTTGGTTCAAAGTCTATAATATAAGGTTTTGAACCGCCCTGGATACCGTATCCGGTAACTGTATAAGCATAATCCCAATGCGCATCACTTAATTCTTTAGAGTTAAGTATGATAGCTGAATCGGTTTCTTTGCTATCAATATTAGCCTTTCTAAGCGTTATTTTATCTTCGTTAAGACCTACAACTTCATACTTAAAATTAGCATACAAAGAGCGTTCTTTATCAGTTTTTGTAAGCCTTATGCTGTCGCCAACCGCTAATTCAGCTTTAGTTTTTTCATAAACGCCGTAGTTATATTTTTTCGAATATTTATCAGGATAAAATAGTTTACTGTTATTTTTTTCATCTTTTAATAGTAGACTTTTTGAATCATAATCAATTTCCGCCACGCGGTAATAGTTTTTAGCAAGCTTAATAACATCGCCGGTTTTGTAGGAACTAAGCAATTGGTGCTCTGCACCAGTCAGGTTTTTTGATATTAAACAATCTAGATTAAGACCATTTTTGGATACAACTCCTTCTTTTTTTAACCCTTCTCTTATATGCTCATTAATAATTTTTCTATCTTTATTGGCATGGACTATTACTACTGTATTATCTCTTACCTGCTTTGTCCTTGTTAAAAAGTCGTCAGCAACTAATGCTTCTAAAGTTTTGTCTTTAGATTTTAGTTTATTATTATCCCGCTCAACAATTGAGTTTTGAATGGAAGCAAGAAAGGAAGATTCTTTCGTTCTTTCTATATCACCCCTGGAGCTTGCCTTATCTATTTTATTAAACGCCTCTTTATAATCTCCTGAGATAACATCCTCAACTGCACTCTTAATGATAGGATTCTTTTGCCGTATGATTTCTTTTAAATAAGCAGTATCAACAATATTTGATTTTTGAATTATTTCAAAAGGTTTACCGGATTCTACTGATATATGTTGCGCAATGTCGCCGCTTAATACCACGCGGCAATTAGCTTCATCAATAACCTTCAAAAAATCCTCAAAATCTTTATTAGAGATCATGGAAGCTTCATCTAATATAAACAGAGTCTTATCGAACCGGTTGATAGAGCCATCTTTTTTAATTTCTTTGTTGTACTCAACAAGAAAGCTTTTTAGTGTTTGCGCCTCAATGCCCAAGGTTTTTAACTCTTTAACTGCGCGGTGTGTTGGAGCTAAAGCAAAAATGGTTGTAGCTTCTGCATGCAGGTTGGTCGCCATTTCACCTTTAGAGCTAGCTATCTCATGTTTATTAACTTCAACTCTTTCATTAAGTACATCTCGCACCGACCTAAATAATGTAGTTTTTCCCGTGCCAGCATATCCTTGAACCATAACAAAACGGTCTTTTGTAGTGGTAATTAAATTACAAGCATTTTTTTGATCTTGGGTTAAATTAAGGTTGTTCTTACTACTTACCTTATCTAAAAGATTGGCGGTGGCTTTTGAATCCAGCAGCGGATTTACTTTGTCTTTGCCACCTTTTATTTTTTCTACGATCGAGTGCTCAAGGTCCAAATGCTCTTTTGTGGTCCATCTTGTACCATCGCTAAAATGTTTACCCATCACGAGATCACCAGAAGCTCGCTTTTGCTCAATAGTATTCATTATAGCTTCGTGGGTAATCTGAGCGCCTGGTTTAAGCTCATTTTGCAAAGCATATGTTAGCGCTTCTGTTACTAACTCTTTATGCGTAAAGCCAGCATTGTGAGAAGTTATTTTGTTTATAGCAAAGTCTACTGCTTTACTTTCTATGCTTTTGCTCTCATTTGTAAGATACTGCTCTTTTAATCCTAAAACCGCTTTTTCAATATCTTGTTTTAGCTCATGTGTAGTTCTGTCGCTAATAAGACGATCAACTTCAATATTTCCAGATTTTTTTACAGTATCGAGGATAGCTTCTGTCGCTGTTAACCTGGGACAACTAGAGCCCAATTTTTTTTCAGCAAGCTCTCGATCATTAGTAAATATAGTTAATGTATCTTTAGCGCGCCGGGTTAATTCATCATAGGTAGATTTATCTAAAAAATGTGCTTTAACATCAGCAAGAATATGGCTTGTTTCATTTTTTGCATATTTGCTGAAGGTTGTTGCATAATTATAATCTAAATGGCCGTTGTGCAGGTCTTTCAGGCCAACCTTGAAGGTTTTTTTATTAGAGGTAAGCTTTACATTATCACCTTCAATATCGCTTACTATAAATTTTGTACCATTCTTAATATCCAGAAGATTCATATTTGCTAAGGCTACCAACCTATCACCTTTAGCAATCTGTAGTTCTCTTTTTTTGTAAAGCGAGTGACCGCTCACATCATCTTTCGGATTCCATAGCACCCGTTTACCATTTTGAAACAATCTTATTAAGTTCCTATCTTTATTAATGCTCTCTATCTTCCAATCCTCGGCAGGAGCGCCTTCCTTATAAAACCTAACAATCATGTTGTTTTGATATCTGTGCGCAATCTTAGATTCCGCACCAGACAAATATGCAGGAACTAAAGTTTTGATCGTCACCTCGGAAGTAGAAAGCTTATTTTGCGATTTTAGTTCATCTCGTACAGCTTGATTAGTAAGCTTCACTTGATCTTTGGAGCCTACTAATATAGTTGTTTGGGCGCGGTCTTTATCTGCTTTGCTCGCGTAGACTTTTGCAAAAGATTTAACCCGCTCCTCATTTTCTTTTATCACTACTAATTGAGGATCAGTTATTTTTGGAGCTTCTTTTGCTACAAGATGAATCGTATCAACACCTGCTTGCTTCAAAGTCACCATAGAGTTGCCGGCACTTAGGTTGGATCTAAATCCTTGGTTTTGCAAAAATATAACCTTGGCTTTTGACACTTCTGTTAATTCCAAGATTTTTTCAATATCTCTTGCACCAACCATCTCTGCGTCATGAACGAGAATAAGATCTTTCCCCTGGTTGATATTTGTTGGTGAACTATTAAGCTCACGAGCATATTGATATTTAAAGCCAGCAACGCTTTCTCCAAGTTCAGGTTTACCAAGCGAGAGTAACCATTGCCATATGGTATTAGGCTTTCTTCTTATGTTTTCATTTATATCCAATGCTGCTGCTCGGTTTGGGGACAGTATACGAACATTTTTTCCACACGCTTCGCTCAAGTTCAATATTCCAGATATAAACTCAGCATTATTTGTAAGCTGGCTTTCTACTAAAACAACACGACTATTTGTTTGCAGAGTTTTTACGAGACTTTCTTTTATTTCGTTATCTTCAAGTTTATTTAATGCGCTTGCTTTTATGTTGATAAAAGCGCTGTTGTCTTTTCCTTGAGCAACCTTGTTAGTAATATTCTTCTCAACATCTAACAGCTCCTTTGTGACAAACAGGGCGCCCTCTTTATCTATAGGAATAAGAGCGCCACTTTTTACTTGTTCATTAAAGGCACTGATTACATCTTTATGCGTAACCCTGCCTATAGATAGCTCTAAAGCTTGAGTAAGCACTGCGGCATAATCGAGCTTAAGATGGTAGCCAGAAAGATGCTCAATAGCATTTTCAATCGCTTCTTTAGCATTTATATTTACAAGGTGGTTCTCGTTGTTGATTTCGCGGTGCTTGTCATTAGCCAAACTTACAGCAGTCTCAAGCAGATTGCGCGATAAAGCTTTTCCTGGAAGCTTTGCAATAAATTCCCGTGAAGAAAAGCCGACAGCTTCAAGCTCGCTTTTCCATGTCTCTCTTAGGCTATCTATGTTTAACGCTTTTGATTTTTTCTCTCGAGTATCAAGAGCAGCAATATCTGCAGCTTTGAGTGATTTATAATGTAATTCACCAAGATGCTCTTCAATATCCTGTCTTCGTTTAGAGAGCGCTTCTCGCGCTTCTTTAGGTATTCCTTTAATTTCCCACAGTCCGTGTGGACCAACTGTTTCTATTTCGCATCCAAGCTCAACAACTTTATTTGCCAGTGAAGATTTATATATCAGCCCATAATAAATCTGATTTTTGTGTACTCTTTCAAAAAAACCATTTGTTTCTCCATCATTCGCCTTGCTGGATGCTAGAGCGCGCCAATTGCCATCATCTTTTTTAGTAGTATTCATTATTAAAGCGTGGTGGTGTAGCTGCGGGTCCAGATCTCTGGATGTTATGTGTTTAACTAAAGCAATGCTAAGATTCTTCGTGCTTTGAAAACTTATTTTTTCATCTTTATAAACTTTGGCTTGAGCGCAATCTCTTTCTATTAGGGCCAGTGTTTCTTTAACTGCCGATAAATGCGCATCATAGAATCTCTGATCTTTGCCTTCCAAAGCCAATATAGACACGGATTTTGGTGCATGAAAACAGATATCATATCCTGGTCTATGGATTTGCTTGCCGTCCTTTTGAAATCCAACTGTAACTCCATTGGGTACTTTTCCTTCTAAGATTTTTTGTAACTGCTGCTCCTCTACCCTTCCTTTAAGGCCCAGTTCTGCTGCTCCCCTGCCTAGCCACTCAGACGCTTCTTTAGCATCAGCTTCTGCTAAATAATAGTTATCTGCTGCATAATATTTTGCAGCACCACCAGCGTTTTTTATAAGAGATAGAGTGATCATTTGCTAAACCAATTAAAACATCTTTTCCACAAAGCATCTTTAAGTGGGCAAACTTCTATTTCAAGTTTACTCGTTGGTGGTCGTTTCCCTTTATTGCGATTATTATTTGCTGGCTTAATATCAATATTACATGGCACTACAAAACCCGTAGAAATATCTTCGTATAATATAGAGAAATTATTTATTAATTTCACATCTCGTTTTTTCTCAAGGGAGTAGTAATATAAGCTGGCTACCTCACACTCATAAAATCGACTTTTTAAATATAAAAAACCTTTACTATCTGGAAACCAAATCATACGCATCGGGTTAATACCCTTATTTATAATTTTTCTTGTTGAATGTTTTTCTACGTTATATAGAACAGTTTCTCTTGCGCTTGATAACAAAATTTCCTTACCATCCGGAGTTAAAGCACCTATTTTATAGTGATTCATATTAATATTAGTTTTTGTCATGACAGTGATATCAAATAAAATTATTTTACATTCATTATTTTTATATAGAAACTGGTGGTCATTTATCCATACAGGAGTTTGTGCTCCTCGGATAAAATCGCTTACCAATCTTTGTTGTTGCTTGGTATTAAAATTATACAACCAGATATCGCGATCTCCTGGACCGTGATTATAAAGTAACAAATTACCATCTAGCGAAATAGCTATGCGATCCCCTCTAACTTCTCGTAATGACTTAGGCACTGTTTCATAATTACCAATATCTAACTTACTAACGCCAGAAAAATATATCATTTTTTGAGGTTTGTTCAGGGTCGTATAAAAACATGCACCATAACCCTTATATTTTGTATGGTCGATGACAGAGCCTTCTCTAAATAATCCGCTTGATGTTAGGGTATATAGTTCACTGTTTAAAACAATCTTATGGTTGATATCTTTGGGTAATACATCACAATCACTCTTTGTTACGGAATACCAGTAAACCGTAAATATCACAGCTATAATTATGATCAACATTAAGGCTTTTTTGTTTGTCATATGTATTAATTACTCTATAGCTTGTTTAGCAGAAGTGATCTTTTTTAGATAAATTTTATGATAAGAGTTTCCACCTTGATACAAAGAATCTTGTAAATATTCCTTTATCACTTCTATAATGAAGTCTTGGCAATTATGTTTTAGCCATTGATACTTAATTGCTTCTTTGTTCTTTCTTATGTCCCATTTTGATGCGGTAACTTCCAAAGCTAAAAGCATGGCTCTATTATCAAAGCCAAGATGATATTTTCCTTTCATTACCATTGCGTAAGGCATGGATGAATCACTCTGTTTGGCTTGATCATCACTATCATCTGGAAGCCCGTGAACCTTTGAATCCGAATCATAGTAAATAATGCTTTTATCATCATCTGCTAACTGAATTGCCCAATGCTTAAGAAAGAGCTTATTTGTAGGATAGGGAATATAGTTTTCGCATTTTTCTTCTGTTACGGGGAAACCTAGCGGCTTTACAATATTATCTGCCATACAAGCGATATTTAAATTTCGCGCTATAAGCCACGCTAATTTTGAATCAGAAATGTCTACGCCATACTGATTACGATTATTATGATTAGATATAAATTCGTATTTGCCGGCGACTTTATCTGGCGCATTAATAATATCAGCTAAAATAGGTTGCGCTATCAGGTCTTGGGCTCCGTTATCTATTAACTCTTGTACTAGCTCTCTAAAATATGAAAATGGTATTTGATAATATTCCCGATAATATGCATTTTCATTTTCACAATTTCTATTTTTATCTGTAGGCGGATAGTGTAACTGTCCTTTACATAGGCTATCGTAGCCAGGCAATCTTTTAATTGCTTCGCCATCATTGCAATAACAGTAATTTTTAGTTAGTTTATAATCAACAGAAGGAAGAGCTTTTTTTGCTAGGTCTGCAACCGAAAATCTACGCCCAGGGAGATCGCTTTTTGCTGCCATTTCAAGAAATATCCTTATTTCTAGGGGATTATTTTGAAAAGCATCTGCTATTGCGTAAGATCTGAAGTAGGCCAAGGTCCAGGTTCCCTCTATTTCATCATTTTGAATTAATCTGGCTATATTCTTTTTATCTTCCTCAACGACTTTCCAGATACCATCAGTGATAGCAATTGGTCTCTTAACATTTGCCTCAAAGCGATCAAGTCTATTCCAAGCATCAATACGGTTTGCATTATCATCATTTCCAAATGAGGGAGTAGAAAAAAAGAAAAAAGTCGAGGCCAGTAATGCCACAACCAAGATTAATACCTTTTTTAATACCAAGCCTGTTGTAATTATCAAATACCGCTTTGTTACAAGCGTTTTTCTTTTTATCATTTTAACCTTTGTAAGGCGCATTGTTGTTATCCCTCTTTGTATTGGTTATATTTGATGATCTATTCGCTTGCGAAGCATAGGCTCGAAGCGATGGCGACAAACTTGCATTATGATTGGTATCTAAAGACTGACTATTGCACTTACTAGAAGACGCATCGGATATTCTGCTATTAATTTTATTTTGTATGTAGTCGAAAAATTTAGGAGAGGAGTAAACTTCAGGGCTATCGTTTTTAAAGAAAATAAATTGCCGTTTTGAACCTTTTATAATTTCTTCGGTTTTATATATTATTCTTGGATCGGGTTTTACCCATATCAGCCTTTCTACTGGATATTTATAATATAAAACTGCCCATCCATCTCTTTTACTCTGACTCTGCGCAAACATTACTTTATCTGCAAGCACCCAATTGTGAACACCTCTTTGAAGTTCTACACATGCAACTTCAAGGGTTATTAGTTCTTTATTAGTGCCTTTTAAAAATAAGCTGATATTTTGATCATACCTATAATGTGGATAGTCATATTCATTATCATCAAATTTAAAGTCAATTATTTTAGCCTCTATTGCTGGAATGTATTTATCAAACCAGCGCACTACTCTATTCACAGTTTGTTTATTGAAATCGCTATAATTCTCTTTCCGACATTTATGGTAAGCATTTCTCTCTTTTTGATGTAACTCGGCGCAAGTTATCTCATCGCCTTCTTTTAATCCCATGGCGTCCCATACATTTGGTCTAATCGATGTACAATACCTATTGTCTATATATACTAGAATTCTGCGCGTTTTATTGTCTTGTTGAATTTGAGTTATTTCTGACATATTTATTCACCTTGTTTATTTTTAAATTGTAAATCTCCTTACTTCTGTTATGACGTGCATGCCAATATTTAACATGTTTTTCTGCAAACTTTAAATCATCAATACTGTCGTTCTCCTATGTTTGATTTCGTTGATATTTGTAAATATTTAGTTAACACACGAAAAGATTCCTTCAATTGCAACCCTTGCACCTTTGGCGAATCCATCAACCTTTACTACCCCTCTTGCTGGATATGGTTCAACAAATAATTCCTCCATTACCAAATTTATATTGTTAGCTACTTTTGAATCAGCGCAGTACACATTAATTTTAACAGCTTGATTTAAGCTGCTCCCCGCAGCTTCACTGATGTTTTTTAAGTTTTCAAAACACTGGTATATTTGTTCTACCGGATCGTTGGAAATAATTTCTGTCGCGTTAGGCTGGAGAGGTAATTGCGCAGACACAAACAGCAGTTCGCCGGCTTTTATCGCTTGTGAATATATGCCTATTGGCTTAGGCGCTTTGTTCGTTTGAATAGCTTCTTTTGCCATAATTATTTTTCTCAAACACGTTAATTTATAAAGGCTGTGCTAAACAAGATTTTCTGCAACAATCTCTCGGCTTTGCCTAGCCTATTTAATTAAGTTAATTTAAAATCCTATTAGACGCTCCACAACATTCATCATATTGTCTACCGCTACCGCACAAGCATGTTCTTTCGCGCACATCTCGTGGCTCCTGCCAGCTTATAGGACTTAGATTTGTTTTATTTCTCGTTTTAATTAGGGGGGTATTCCCGTATAACTTATTGTATAAAGCTATAGGATTTTTTCGCCCTTCACTCCAAAAGTTATATAAACTTGCAATATGCGCTGGAAGGAGAGTCTTGGTTTGTATTTTATATGGAAGATCGTCTGTTATTGGTTTGTTTTTTTCATCATATTTTCCTATAAGAGTAAAAGCGCCAGATAGCACTGCAAAAGGTAGAAGCAGTTTATTTTCTTCGGATGCATTTTTCCAAATTGGATCTAAAGTTGCGGCCTCTAAATATCCATCGCACCAATATCCCAATAATTCCAGGGTAGCTGTCTTATAACTAATTCTATTATTAGTTTTGTTATCCCACAAAAGAGGAAAAAATAGACGTTCTTTATTAAGCCTATATCTGATATCTCCGGTTATTTCTTCAATAATTGCTGTAGCTTCTTCTAGATATTCCAAGGGATAATTTTTAATTGGGTCGGGGCGATCATTGTCGCTACCATATAATATAGGGATATAGTTTTTTGGTGCAAGGCCGCACGGTACTGTTTCCATGCCGCATAAAAAACCATGCGTCCGGGTAAGATTAAAAGAATGTGCTGGATCGCAAACATTAGTAAGAAAATTATTTAATGTTTTTAATCTGGCATAGCTTGGTAATTTAGGATTGTTTGTCATAAGTGTTTTTAATAACGACTACTCCTTCTTGTCAAAATCTTTGCGCATCTATGGATTGTTTTTATAATCCTTAATTTTATGTATGTTCACTTTGTAAATATTAACATTCTTCCCATCGCCTCTTTGAGTTATCTCAATCTGAATTAAGCCATTCTGACGTAGCAACATAAAGGCTTTGTAGATACTTGACTTCCCTCTATTTAGCATCATGCAAAGCTCGTTTATATTCAGCTCAACTCCATTATCTGGTTCTGCTTTTGTCCGCGAATAAAGAATACTTAAAAGATTAAATTCGATTTCTAATAGCTCTTTTTTTAAATGCTCTATACCGCCTTCAGTTGCGGGCTCTTTTTTTTCTATTACCTTGTTCTCTGAATGAGCGGCATTAACAACAGGAACCGTATCTGTATTTTCAGTTTTAGTTTTGTTTTTGGTTTCTTGGTTATTTTCTTTTGTTTTTTTTTGTTGCTCTGGTGGCTTTGCAACCTTTTTAGAATTGTTCTTGACCCCTGTACCCTTTTTTTTCGCACTTACCTTTTTAATATCAACTCCTTTTTCATTGGCTTTACAAGAATCAATTACGAATTTTATTTCATTATCGACATTTAGTTCATCTGCCATGAAATGATTGGCAATCTGTTGTCTGTGCTCAAGCTTAAGTTTATGCAAAGTGATTGGATAAGGACCAGGCAGCCTTAAATAACAATGCAGATCTTCTAACATTTTAATCTCTGCAACATGGACCAGCGAGGCCGTAATCCGATGCGCGCTAATTGATATACCATCGCGAATAGTGTTTGCGCCATAAGAATAATTTTCTCGCATATCCTCGATTTCCTGATTACCCAGACTCATTGACACATGTTCTGCTACTTCTTGAGTGGGTGATTTAAAATAAAACGCTGTATTTAAAAGGTCGTATATAGATTCGGCTATATTCATACCATATATTTGCTTGATTTGCCCGAGGCCTTGTATGCCCAGCACAAAACACCCACCATATTTACGCGCTTCTGCCAGGGCAGATGCAAGTTGTGGTTGTTTATTTAGGGTTGGTAGTTCATCGCAAATAAACCAAATCCTCCTGTCATAGCTTTCCGGAAGCGAAAGTAACGAGATAGTTGCCATAGAGAACCACATAGAAATAAGCGGCCTTAAAGAAGCAAGCTGATCTGCTGTGCTAGCTAAAAACACCCACCCTTGATCTTCTTCATTAGCTATCCAGTCTCTGATACAAAACGGTGGTTTATTGCTTTTTTCAGTGCCCGATAAAAACCTTAGTGCTTTTAAATCATTAGCTAGTACTGCGCGAATAGAGGCTGATGTCTTCTCTGCTTTGTCACTAGTAAGGCTGGCCGCATCAGTTTCTGAGAGGTATTGCATAAGGTCTTCTGGTTTTGCAATAAGCAGTAAATCTAATAATTTTTTTATTGAACGATCTTTTTCATCTTGCATGGTAAAGGCTGCACTACCAAACACAGTACGCGCTGCATTCACCCAAAACGGGTCATGTTCGTTATTATTTGCCGGGATTAAGCTTTCCGTCAAATTTGCAAAGTCGGATGCTGTACGTGCCTCATCCCAAAGGCTCCAATTTTGGCAGCGGCTGTCGAATGGGTTTAAAAGATAATCCTTACCTTCTCGATAGAAGCGTGAAGTATATAGACAGCTTTTATCATAAATAATCACACGATCACCGCGCTTGCGAATACAATCTAGAAGTTTAGCAATAAGTTGGCTTTTACCGGTACCAGTTGTTCCGTGTACTAGAATATGTTTTGTTTCGCTATTCTTAATTAACGGAAACCCATCAATTGTAAGGTCCGAAGCTTTATTGGCCTTCTTAATAAGCTTTGCCACACGCTCTGGAGTATCAAGTCGTGCGCCGCGAATAAACTTTCCTCTGCCTTGATCCTCTCCTCTTTTTATCATCCATCTGTAGAAAAAATAGGCCGGGGGAAGGCTTAATACAAACCCCATGATTCCGCCATATATCGCATAGTCGAAGATCTTGCATGCTTGTCCGTTAAAATATGGTAGGCGAGGAAACAACCTAGGTGAGATAAAATAAGGTTTATCAAACACCGGGATTCGTACCACATGCAGCTTAATATTAAGTAACTCGCAGATTGGATATATTTTTGAAAGACACCAACACCAGGCTGACATCAGCACTGTTTTGGGTATAATTATATAAATGCTTAGTATAATTAAAACCAATAGTAAAAACAGATAGGTGTTCATAATGGTTTTATTAACCTGAAGAAACATCCTTATATTATGGAAGGTAATTTGCCCACCACGGGTGAACAGTTTGGTTTTATCTTGTCTTTCAGTATGCATCAATGCACTCCGCAATTATCTATTTAATATTTTTAGTCAATTCATCTGCGAGACACTATCATTTATGATCTCTATGCTCGCACTATTCCTGTTTTAATAGCCAGGGTTTCGCCCCACTTTTACCTCTTTAGTAAACGCACCATTCTTTTCAAAAGAGTATCAGGCTTCACCATCAAGTTTTGTTGTTCTCTACTCTCTTGCTCAAGATCATGCAAAGTAATTGGGTAAGAACCGGGTTGCGTTAAATAACAATGCGAATCCTTCAGCGTCATAATTTCTGAAACAAAGCTCGATAAAGTTGTAATCTTGCGCCCTCTAAACGATAGGCCATCAGGAATAGTGTTTGTATTACAAGAATAATATTCCCGTATACCCTCGATTTCGTGACAACCTAAGCTTTTAGACACGTGCTCTGCTACATCTTTAGCGGGTGATCTAAAGTAAAACGCTGTATTTAAAAGGTCACATATAGATTCGGCTACATGCACACCATATATTTGCTTGATTTGTTCGACACTTTGCATGCCAATCACAAAACATCCGCCAAGTTTACGTGCATCTGCCAGAACAGATGCAAGTTGTGGTTGTTTATTTAGGGTTGGTAGCTCATCGCAAATAAACCAGATCCTTCTGTCGTAACTTTCTGACAACGAAAGTAACGAGATAGTTGCTATAGAGAACCACATAGAAATAAGCGGATTTAAAGAAGCATGCTGTTCTGCAGTGCTAGTTAAAAACACCCACCCCTGATCTTTTTCATTGGCTATCCAGTCTCTGATACAAAACGGTGGCTTGTTGTTTTTTTCAGTGCCAGGTAAAAAGCTTAGTGCTTTTAAATTAGTAGCCAATACTGAACGGACAGTGGTTAGTGTCTCCTCTGCTATATCGCTAATAAGGCCGGCTGCATCGGTTTCTGATAAGTATTGTTTAAGGTCTCCTAACTCTGCAGTAAGTAGTAAATCCAATAATTTCTTTATTGAACGATCTTCTTCATCTTGCATGGTAAAGGCTGCGCAACTAAAAACAATGCGCGCTGCATTCACCCAAAATGGATCACGTTCGTTATTTGCTTGGATTAAGATTTCCGCCAAGTTTTCAAAGCCGGATACCGTTCGTGCCTCATCCCAAAGACTCCAGTTTTGTGAGCGAGTATCGAGTGGATTTAGAAGATAGTCCTTGCCCTCCTGATAGAAGCGTGAGGTATACAAGCCACTTTTATCATAAATAATCACGCGGTCACCGCGCTTACGTATGCTATCTAGAAGTTTAACAATAAGTTGGCTTTTACCGGTATCCGTTGTTCCGTGTATTAAAATATGCCTTGTTTCGCTATTCTTTATTAACGGAAACCCATCAATTGTAATGTCCGAAGCTTTATTGGACTTCCTAATAAGCTTTGCCACTCGCTCTGGTGAATCAATTATTGGGAGAAAGCCGACCGGTAAGAGTACGGTGTTACTATTTTGCTCTTGCGTTGCCTCTGGCTTAGAACCTGAAGAACTCGCATTAATATTAGACGTTATATCTTCCGGCGATTTGTTATTATCAGCTTTTTTTAGGTATGGTAGAGACATAATTTTTACTCCAAAATTATTTTATTACTTAAACTTTGTTTAATCATTATGCCTCCCCGACAGAACCGTACTTGTGGTTTGCCCACATACGGCTCTTCAATAAGGCATT
>Ga0316231_1003049_pt1 | contig 15189 bp, 9 predicted proteins | sample TBH18027metaG_FD_206002 | JGI IMG/M metagenome (GOLD analysis project Ga0316231, IMG submission 206002) | Freshwater microbial communities from Trout Bog Lake, Wisconsin, USA - TBH18027 | ecosystem: Environmental > Aquatic > Freshwater > Lake > Hypolimnion/Profundal zone | place: USA: Wisconsin...
ATCTCGTCTCCTTGCGACCCGCTCATGCCCGGAAGGGCTGATCTGGTGGAAAGCCGTATGCGGGAAAACCGCACGTACGGTTTGGGAAGGGAGGGAAGCGGGCGACCGCTCCCTTACCTTCATTTCCCTGTTTTCGCACAGGCCCGCGAAAAGGCGCGTGCGCCGGCATGCCTGAGCAACTGCAAGCAACTCGGGTTAGCAATGGTGCAGTACTCACAGGTCTGCGGTGAAATGCATATCGAGCCCTACTTCTCCAATACCGGTGACGGATGGGCTGGACCACTTTATCCGTACGTCAAGAGTACCGGCGCATTTGCCTGCCCCGACGACACGACACAAGTGGCTGCAGGCTCAACCGTTGTTAATAACCCCGGCAACGTTAATGTTGTTACCGCTACCGATGTGGTAGTGTCATACGCCCTAAACGCAAACCTCGGAACGTCCAATGCGTTTGACGGTCCGATGACTCTTATTCAAGGCCACATTTCCATGTTGACAGCCCCTTCATTGACGGTGCTGCTGTACGTTGTCTCTAGGTTTACCGCACAAATTAAGCAAAATGCCGAGGGCTATGCCAGCGACCACTACGACGGCGACGTTACGCCCGTTATAGAAGGATGCTGGAAAATCGAAGACGGGAACTGGACATTGCCAGCAAATTCGCAGTGGCTTGCGCCTGGTATTATCGGAGGTTCTTGGAACGCCAATTGGCGCCAGCTTTATCCCAATAAGGCTGTTGTCGTCCGACATCAACAATGTGCGAATTACGACCGTGCCGGCGGCAATTGCAATTTCTTGCACTCCGGTAACTTGTCTGCTGGACGGAACGCAGCATTGCCGCTTAATTATCAGTTTAGTGGCGGCGGCGCAGCGCCTTATTGCGCCGAAGGCCCTGCGAGTTCGATTGATTCCGCAGGAGCTAATCATCCTGTGGAACGTTCAGCGGTATTTAGCGCAAAGAGCGGAATATACGAGCTGAACCGCCGGAGGCGCCAACTAGGCAGCCCGGCGGTTCATTGTATTTGTGCTCATGCAGCCAGGCCGGGATTCCGGGGTGGCGTTCCGGCTATTGGCAAGGGTCGTTCGCTTAGCCTACAACGCAGCATGGGGTAGAACGTAACGACTTACGCACTACCCCATGAGGTGCAGATGCCGCCAGCCAGCCTAGGGACCGGCTGCCACCGCTACGGCCACCCAGCCGCTGTACGGGCCAAAAATCAGGTCTGTGAACGAGCCCGTTATGGGGATATCGAAAAGCGACATCCCATTGGCCGTGCTATTCCACATAAGATCCGAGTCGCCGTCGCTGTTGACCGCCAAGCTCGCGGGTGCCCAGCCCGAGTATGGCCCGAAGGCTTGGTACGTGTATGTACCGTTCGGTTCGATATAATACAGCGCCGCTTCGCCAGTCGCGGTGCAATCCCACGCGACGCGTGGTTGATTGGCAGGCCCGACCGCAAGGTACATCGCCTGCCAGCTAGCGAATGGTCCTAACGTCAGGCTCGTTTGTACGCCCGCGCTTGTGATGTTCCAAAGTGCGGCCTCGGTCAGCGCCGTGTCGTTCCAAAGAATGCGGGTGTTGTTGGCTAAATCTATGGCTATTTGCTCGGCCTGCCACCCCGTATAAGGACCGTAGGCTTGCGATGTCAGCGACGAGTTGAGCACGATGTTCCAGATTGATGCCGCATCGCTCGGACCCGTCCACAAAACACGAATGTGACCATCCGGACCGACTCCGATAGATTTAGCAGTCCAGTTTGGAACCGGTGTGAACGTCTGGCTAGCTACGAGGGCCAGAGTAGACGAAACCTTGTCTATTCGCATCGCACCGCTTGCGTTACCCCAGAGTACATAGGCATTGCCGGCCGTATCCGAACTCAACGCAACCGGCGTCAGTCCCGAATACGGCCCAAAGGTTGCGGTGCTGTGCGCCCCACTTGCCGCGATCCGCCAAAGCGCCGCCTGGTTGGTGCTTGTGTAGTTCCAAAGGGCGTACGTGCTCTCGGGTGGAAGTGTCATACTGAATATGTATTGTCCATTCATTGCCGACCCATAGAGGATGCCGTTCCCGGTCTGAATGATCGCGGCGCACGGTTGGGTACTATTTACACTGAATATGGTAGGCAGATCGAATACAGGGGTTTCCGTTCCGGAACCATCCACTCTGAAGATCGTCCCGCAATAGCCCAGGGTTCCTGCGCCAATGCCTCCCCCTTTGCTCGTGGTACCGTAGAAGTAGCCGTCGCTTGCCTGTACGAGGCCAGCAAGCGGATACGCGCCATCCGGGTAGTTTAGGTGGTTGAACGAATAGCGCCAACCATATTGCCAGGGAAGCGTGGTCGATGCCACCAATTGCCAAACGGTTCCATCGTTATACGTTCCGCCGTTCGAGCACGTTCCGTAGAAGTTCCCGTCGCCGCCCTGCATTAGGCCGGCCGGCGTAAGGCCGCTCGCCACGACGGTGGTGTTTGTGCCAGCAGTTGTAATCCTGAATATTCCACCGCTTCCAGCACCGTCGACCTGCACCAAGGTTCCATATAGATTACCGTCTTGGCCCATCAATAGATTGCCTGGACCGTCGCCATTGTTAGCCCCGATGCCTGTAAATTCGTGCTGCCAGACGATTGTGCCCGTTAGGTTCGGTGAGGTCGGCGGCGTGAATTTGAATACGCTGCCGCCAGGCGTGCCATTGGTCGTGTTCCAAGTCAACGTTGTGCCGTAAAGGTTACCGGAACTATCCATAACCAATGGGCCCGTCGGATTGTCGTAGCCGGTGCTGTTCGGAAACGAATACACGATCGACTTAGCTCCGAGAGCAGTGATTTTATAAATAGCGCCGCCGTTATTAGCTCCGCCGGTGTACGTGACGCCATAATAGTTTCCATCAAAGTTATTGTCTTGCACGAGAGGCCCGCTTGGTGTGTTCCCGTCCGACGTTCCAAGCGGCCCTGGATTGAACGTGTATACCCACTGTACGGAGCCGCTCAGCGAGACCTTAAATACCGTGCCGGCGCTATTCCCAGTCGCCATTGTGGTCGTTCCGTAGAGGTAGTTGTCACTACCCTGGACCAATGGTGTCGTCGGAAAATTGCCCGTAGCATTGCCCAATGGGACGAACGCGTCATTTAATGCGTATCCAGTGGGAGGTATTACCTGCGCCTTGACCGGAGAACAGCAAGTGCTGCCGCAAGAGTCACGAGCAGCAAATTGGTAGAGAAATGGTTATTGTGCTTCATATTTTCTCCTGAATCCTGCGATGGCCAACATTTATTGGCGGTCGCGAATTGAATGTGTTAATAGGTAGGGTCGCATCGTTACGGCGACGTGCAGTCCGCGAATAGGTCGTCGCGGATCTTTGCGGGGCGGTTGGTAGTGCTTAGCGGATTGGTCGGCCTCTCGGCCGATCAATCCAAGCCTCGTAGTTTATGTTTACCCATTTTTCGTGACACGTAACACCTCGTCCGCTCGGCGCACATTACCAACGTATAAATTAAATTTTTGATTGTAAACGCAGAAGATAGTTAAATAATACATATATATTAACAGTTGCCATGAGCGGTTTCGTAATTATGTTCGCCAGTAGCAGTAAGCGTCCGGTTGGCATCTACGCCAGGCACCAAGCGCACACGACAGGGATATGCGGCCGGGGATCTCGCCCACCAGCGCTGTGGCCGACTTAAAAGGCAACGCGTCGATTAGTCGGTGCCACGAGCCGAACAGGCTGCCGCTAACGATCGTGGCCGGTTCCTGGCGCGCGAGCCCTTTCTCGATATGGGATTGGGCTCGTGTTGCGTTTGGATGATGGGTTTAACTTCCCCCCAAGAGTGGAATACGTATATTAAGGCTAACCAAGCATACAGGGATCAATGGTTGCAGTTGAATAGCCGACTGAGATCTAACGGGGAGAAAAATGAGAATACTGAACGTCTATCGGGCCACTCGCTTGCTTTTTGGCGCGATAGCTGCGGTTTCGCTTTTAGCAAGCGCGCTACCATCGGCGATGGCGCAAGGCGGACCCGGCGGTCCACCCCAAGGCGGGCCTGGTGGCCCCCCCCCAGGCAGGCCTGGAATTTCAATACACTTGGGCATTCCTGGCCCGCCGCCAGGTCCGCCAGGCTACTATGTCGAGCACCATTCGTATTACCAGTCCAGCCGGCACCACCATCATTACTATGGCCGGTCGCACCGAAGATACTACACGTATCAAGGAGATCGGTACTATCTGAACCTCGATACCGGGATACGGGTCAGGCTGTAATCGGCCTAATGCTAGGCGCCCATCGCATACGCCAGGGCTATGAGGCCTGGGATGTCTCCGACCAGGGCATGAATGACAATGAGCGCGGGTAGCGATCGCAAGCGCTCGTACAGGTGCGCGAAAACGTAGCCGGCCGCCATTATTGCTGCTGTCACCAGCAGTGCGGCGGCCGGCCCAAAAAATAACCGGACAATCAGCCAGTGCCACGAACCGAACAGGATACCGCTTATGATCGAGGCAGGCTCCTGACGCCAACCGGCGGCGCGCAGCCGGCTGTAAACAGTGGCACGCCAGAACAACTCCTCGACCACCGGGTTCACGATTGCGAAATAGACAGACACGGCCAGCACGGCGGCGACGGTTGCCGCGGCGTGTTCCGCATGCATGGCGCCTCTGATTCGAGCCGGGTCCACCAGTCCGGTCCGAACACCGGCGAATGTTACCAACAGATATGTGCCGACCCAGAAAACAATGCCGGTCAGCGCAATTTGCACCCAGGTTCGCGTCAAGAGGCGATGGCTGGCCCGCAAGCCGTACCTGCGGCTGTGGTATACGCCGGCGACAAGGCACAACCCATGATACAGCGCAAAGGCGGCCCATGCGCTGCTCAAGCTATATGCGCCCACATAAGCCGCCGGCCACGCTAAGATCGCCAGCGCGATCGTCTTCCACCCGGATACTATCGGATGGCTTTTAGGTTTTGAAGGCACTTATCCACGCATACGAGAGGTGCGAATTTGTAGCTCTCCTGCTCGATGATGTACCACTGGGTGGCGCCCTGCGCTTCAAGGGTCGCAAGGACTTCTTTCCAGGGCATATCGCCTTCTCCCACAAGCGCGCCTGAATCGCTTTTCGAGAACTCCTTCATATGGACAGTCAGGGCGCGGCCCGGATATCGCTTGATAAACTGCAAGGGCTCGGCTCCGCCGTGCATGGCATTGCCGGTATCGAATTGCATCACTACACGGCTGTCCGTGTTGCCAAAGAACGTGTCCCAGGGCAGTTCGCCGTCGAGTGGCGTAAACTCCGTGTGATGGTTATGGTATCCCGTATACAGACCGAGCGGGCGAAGCTGCTGGTCGATCTCATTGAAGATGGCGGCTGTCTTTAGCCATGCGGCCTTGGAGTTGTTGTACTCTGCCGGCAGGCCTGGAACAATCAGGAACTTGTTGCCCAGAATCTGATTGAACTCGATCGTTCCTTTCAGATTGTCGCCAAGAAGAGTATCGATGCCAATGTGAGTGCCCGCGACCTTCAATCCAAGATCATCGAGCAACTTGCGCAGTGATTTGGCGTCGTAGCCGTAATATCCGGCGAACTCGACACCCTCATATCCCATTTTGGCCAGTTGTTCGAGAACGGAAGGGAGATCTTTCGCGCAATCTTCGCGAACGGAATAAAGCTGCAATGCTATCGGTATGTTTGACATATGTTTTCCTATCGAGCCTCTCTTGAGAGTTAGCGTATCTACGTCGATCATTATCGCATATTTACGCATGCCTTATTCAGCCGAAGCGCGTTCTCAAATAAGTCCGAAACGGTCGTCCAATTATTGGGCGCGATGTCGGCATATGTAAGCAAATGCCTGACCGCTTCGTTTCCTTCGACACCCACGCCGCCCATGCTGCCGCCGGGGCCGGCGCGGAGCGTGGCGACAGACTCCGGCGAGATGAGCCCCAGCGTAAGGCCGTCCGGCCGGAACCTGGCCACCCACGAAGAGCGCTCCGCGTAGCTTATGACGCCGTCGGGCGGAAGCGATCCCGTTCGTCCGTCCGAAAACCGGAACGTGCCGGGCGTTTTCGATGTCGGTCCCATTACGGCCGGGTCGTCGTATTGCCAGAAGAAGTTTACCGGATCGTCAAATCGCGTGTCGTACCATCCCAGACCTGCATAGAATGTGAGGGTCTTGCCCAAACCATCGGTTGACCGGCAGTCGATCTGCACACATATCGGCCCGCTCGCTACCGCCTTCAACGTAAATGCCGTTGAGCGCTGGCCTCCGACATCGTCAAATCCCTCCCAATCCACATCGCCCGACATGGTGATATCCTGCCCGGCAAGAGCATTCACATCCCACCTATAAAGGTGCGCGCCTTGCGGTCCAAGCAAAGCGCGGTACCGGCTGCCTGCGATCCACAGGCCGTCCTTCAGCTCCGTTGCGGGCGAAACATTCAATGCATCCGGCGTCGCTACGGATGAGGAATCCAGAGCCAGATTCAAATCGCCGCCGGATCCCGCCGGCAATAGGAATGTGAGAATCGACTGTTTTGAGTCCTGACGATCTATCTGGCAGGCAAGCGTTTGTGTCGCTTTGCCCTGCCCATCCATTTGCCGCAGCCGGGCGACCGGGCCGATGCCCACTGGAAGAACAGCGGATTTGACGATCAGTCGAATCGGCATCGTTTGGGTGAGAGCATCGCCAAGATGGATCTGGATAGCCAACGCGCCGGCAGGCGCCCATGCAGGCGTTGTCACGATAGGCGAGGGGATTCTGTAGCCCGAAGGAGTTGATTTTGGCAGCGCGATACCCATATCATCCGCGGATGGCAGCGGCGCTCCCGCATCCAGCGATGCTATTGCTTTTGCCAGGCGGGCGCGCAGAGCGCTCAGGTTTGTTAAGATGGGCTGATATCTGGCCATCACGGAATTAAGCCCCTCGGGCTTATTTTCCATCAGCCACAATTTCGAATACCGATCTTTCAAGTTGCGGGTATCGGCAATCAAGGCATCCACATCGGCCGATGCCATCAATAAATTCTCGCGCGATCCCTGGGCGTACAGATTGGCAACCCTCCATGCGGATTGATACTTGGCGGCAATGTAGTCAATCCGGTCTGCAGCAAGTAGGAGGTACGGCAACGATTCAGCATGGAGGCAGGGCTCGTGTGCAACCTGCCTGATTTGGTGCGCTAGCGCCGAAAGGCGGTTCAAACTGGCAACGCATCTTGGGTTTTCCATGGGAGACAGATCCTTGAATGGGTCTGAATAGTAAAGCTGCAATGTGCCTTCGGCGCCAAAGCCAGGCAGAGAGAGGCAGTCAGCCAGGTCGCGATACGCCTTTGCCATGCCGGCGGAATGCGGGCCGAAGAACCCCCGTTCAAAGGCAGCGTCGAAATCCGCGCCTTCGACCGGTTGATCGGCCCAGGCGCATTCGGCGCCAATCGCTTCGCCGTACCAGTCATAGTCGTAAAACACCTCGCCGTTGTCCCGCCAGGCCGTATTCAACACTCCGAGCACTCCCGCGGCCTTGCCCTCCTTGATAAAACCGCGGATATTGCCTTCGGCCAGCTTCGAATTCGGGAACATTGTTCCCCAGCTCCATAGTCCTGGACACACAATCTGCTGAAAACCATTCGCCTTGAAGACCCCGATACTCTTGAAATCCTTCTGCCTGCTATACTCCCAGTTCATCGCAACGGCGTCTCGTGGCAAGTCTGCGATAACGCCAGGATACGAGAGCGCCATGTCCCCCCAGAATTGCATCTTCCTGTTGAACTTGTGGCACAAGTCGTCCAGCTTGCACAGATGATTGGAGTAAACTTTGCCTACCCCGATTTTGTCCGCGCTCGCCTTGCTGGGTCCCTTTCCAAGCTCCTGGGTTTCATCGCAGCCGACATTGATATAGGGGAACGGGAACGTGCTTGCAAATTCCCCATAGCATGTGCCGAGGAAGTTGTACGTGCCTTCGTTGACCGGGCTGATCACACCGGCCGTCTCGCGAAGGCTGGACAGCTCAGGATGCCTCAGTATTTGCCACATGTGTCCCAGAGATTCGAAGCAGGGCGACATATCCACATGGCACTGCTGGGCCACTTGCGCGATTTCCCGAACCTCAGCCGGAGTCCACGCGCCGCGGTCCCGCCCAATGTACGGATAGGCGTCGAACGCGTAAGTGTCCTCGATATAGGGCTGCACCGCATTGATCTTCATTTGGGCCAGCGCCCGGATGATTCGCTCGAACGTGGCCGGTGTCGGAACGAGTCCCCGGCTGATATCGACCATGACTCCTCGATAGGCCATCTCCGGCTTATCCTCTATCGTGACCATGGGTATGAACGATCGGTTGCCATCTTTCTGCACTAATTGTTGCAGGGTAATGGAGCCATAGAAGAGACCTGTGGGCGTATTGGCCGATACATCCACCTGCTGAGGAGTTACAGCGATCCAGTAACCTTCGTCGCCCATCCAATCGCTGCGATCTTTGAGCAACCGAAACTTAATTCGACCGCTAGGCGCTAAATCGTCGGGGAATATGTTGTCAGACGCATTCAGAACAAAGCTTCCCTTGCCCCACTCCACATGGAAGGGCGTTGGAAAAATAGGAGGATGTGACGGCGCCGCCTGGGCTATGTGTGAAAACATAGCCAGGCAAGCCAGCGCGATCACAGTTCTGTTCATTGTAATAGATACCTTGCGGCTTGGCACGGATGTGCATCGTTCGAATCCCCCGCACTAAAGTACGGGGCTAGTATCGGAAGACAGCCCCTCTGGGGCATGAGATCCGTGTTAAATGCCCCGGAGGGGCAATGCGCCGAGACTAGCCCTGTACTTCAGTGCAGGGAGCTTCACTACAGCCCCAGGCCGTCCGGGTTGAAGAAGATATTGGCGGTGGGATACGAGGCAGTTCCCGCACAACTTGCATCCGCGGTGTGCGTGCTGCCATTGGCCAATACACAACCGTCGCCGACATTGGCTGCGACAGCAAATTTTACGTGACCATCGAGCATCACATAGTTTGCTCCTTTTGCGTGACGGGGAACATTATTAGCATCGCCCACCTGGCTTGCTCCGGTAGCAGCCTTGTTGGGACCCGCGAATATGCCCGTTGCCAGATTGCCGGCGCAGCAGCCTCCGGCGCTCTGCGGACCGTTGTAGAAGAACATCCAGTGCGTGTCCGTGGAGACCGAGCCGTATACGGACCCGGTTTCAGCGGTGTTTGTTAAAACCGTGCCAGTCTGTCCGTCATCCGTGGACGCGGCCCTGTCTTCGAACAGCATGACCGTTTGAACCGGCTCATGAAACAACCTAAGCGTGTTGGCGCTGGCAAATCCGTTAAGCCCGTAGGATACTTCCGTGCATCCGGCGCAGGTGGGCTGCTGGGTGTCGGCCGGACATGTGAACGGGCCGGCACTCTTGATATAGGGATAGAGCTGTCCACCCCAGCCCTGACCGAATGTGGTTTTGGCCCAGTCAACAGTGCCGGAAGGCAGTCGTTGGTCGTGGTCTTGCGCGTATTGCAAGAGCGCCGCGCCCAACTGCTTCTCATTGCTCAGGCACGCATCGGTCTTGTCCTTCTCTTTGGCGGTTGCAAAGACCGGGAAGAGTATCACTGCCATCATCGCAATAATCACTAATACTATCAGCAATTCCGCGAGATTGTAGGCGCTTTTCGTATTTCGTTTCATGTTCGTTATTGTTTCCTTTGGGTTTTCAAGATATCGATTCTGGCCTGAATTTTGGCTTTTGCGCTGTCAGGCGCAATACTGAGTGCGTTCTGAAGAAGGTCAGCGGCGTCATCGCCGCGGTCAATCGAGACGAGGATATCGGCATTGAGGATCGTAAAGCCCGGCCAATCCCGGTCGGCGGGGAGCGGCGCCTTGGCGCGAGATAACAAGTTAAGCGCCCGTACAAAGGCCGTTCTCGCCTCGGCGTCCTTGCCCGTGGCCTTGCTGACCCGTCCGGCGCCGTAAAGGGCCGCGGCAACTTTGGCGGGTATTCCTCTTCCAAGCAACTGGCAGGAGGCGAACGCCTTGCCGGCCTCTTCATACTGTCCTTTTTCGAAATGCTGCCAACCGTCATCAAGGGTAAAGTCAAAAACCGATGTCGCCCAATCCCTGACCTGCGCATAGGCAGAGGCTGGCGTGGTCGATTGCGCCTGTCGGGCCGGGTAGCCGAAAACGTCGAAATTGGCGACGAAACTTCTGTTGGATACCTGACCTGGCTGCTCGGGCTTGCCGACGAGCAGGCGAACGAACATGACCGGTGATGCGTTGTCAACCGGCATATCGACCCAGTTCTTTGTGTTTGCCTTGAAGGACGCCAGTTCGAAAAATGTCTGGCCGTCCATGCTGCCTTCAAGCGTTGCATCGCTTGTGTTGAGATTCTTGCCCAAGTAGTCGCCTGCGCAGTGAAGCCTGAAGCGTGTAGCTATCGAAGGCTCGTCGAGTTGTACAGTGAGGCTGTGGATGCCCGGAACGTCTTTGCTTGCCCAAAATGTGTCAGGCTTCCCGTCGAGGGCGTTTTGAGCTGCCGATCCGGCTTCGACCGAGCTAACATCGACCACTTTGCGCCCGGTGGTCAGCGAGTGTTCGAGATGGATTTGTAGATGCTCCACTCCGATCTTGTCGGGGTGATTGCAGAACGACGTTTGCTGGCATGGGCCGTAGAAGTTGACCTTGCCCGTAAACGAGGGATCGGCCTCGAAGCAGTTGGAGTGCCCGTCGCCGCCGCCCGTTGCGAATAGACCGAGAAAATCGACGGAGTGGGCGCCGCTCAGACGGACCGTCTCGACTGCGGGAACATCGAAAATGCTGCTCCAGAATGCGGCGTCGGTTGCGCCCCCGTTACCCTGATCGATAAACTGCATGAAGAGGTGTGGGGCGAAGCCCGACAGATGGAACGTGCTCAGTTTCGTGCTGTCGCCGAAAATGAACGTGGTGGATTCGCGGCTCAGGATATCCTGGCAAGCGTTCCGAATTTTGCTGTCGAAGTGCCAGTTCCAGTGCGGGTCCGAGCCGAGAGGACCTATATCGATGCTGACGTTTTCGAGTTGAACATTTGCTGAGCCGCCGCCGATGAAGATACCGGTCTTGACGGCACAGCCCCAAAGATTGACCACCTGCGCGCCATCGCATCGGTTCGAGCCAAAATCGATCATATTGTATGCGTTGGTGAAGCACGAATCGTAGACGTATATGTCCTTCCCTGATCCGCGAACGTCGAAAGGATACGCGTGGACAGCGGGCATGCCGCTGGAGTCCAATTGCCAGAGGTTTGTCGCGTCGCATATGTCAATGCCGCGCAGGCCCGCATGATCGGCAAGTGTAATTCCGGCTTCGGCTGTGGCCGGCTGCGTCGTATCCTGTCCATGGGCAAGCAAGAGACAGCAGACGATCAGCCAGGGACGTAACGGCACAGGCAAATTGCCGCCGCGGAGTTCGACGCCCGACGGCACATGCAATGGAGACTTGACCAGAGTTGTACCGTGCGGCAGTAATACCGTGCCGCCGCCTGCTGCTCCGGCAGTGTCCAGCGCCTTTTGGAGGGCCGCGGCATCGTCGGTGGCGCCGTCCGCCTTTACTCCAAATGCCGATGCCTGATAGACATCCGCCAGTGATGTCTTGGCTGCGTGCCGCAACGAAGCGAACTCATAGGAGCGCCCGACAAGATCCGGGTAGTTGTCGAGATCGAAATAGTGCGTACCGAAGTACCAGGCGTCCCTGGACACATCGGTTCGGTGACCAATGACTTTCCCGAGGCCGCCCCCAAAGCCATATTGGTCACTGGACGTCACCATGATCTTTTGCTCATCCGCTTCCATCATGACCAGTACGGGCGTTTTGGCGGACCTGAGATCGGCATTATAAAGCGACAGGCCGTCGACCTTGCCGACTTGCAAGCCTGTCAGATTGGACGCCATATATTTCTTGACATTGGCTGTGCTTGCGGGCGACATTGCCGCATCCGGAAGCTGTGCCCAGTAGGAGCTGTCGAGGCGTATGTTGTAGACGGAGCCCAGTTCGCCGGAGCTTTTCAACACGAGGCCGCGGTTCAGGACCGTGCCATAAACTCCGGATACGCTGCTGCCGCTGAAGTCGCTCATCATGATGCCCTGAAAGCTGTTGATCAGGGTGATATTGTGGACATACGCCGTCTTGGCCTCGATGCTGAAAGGGTAGGGGACGGGATTGTCCGGGTTCTGATCCGGATAATAGATGCTCAGGTTATAGACATTTCCGTAGCCCAGGTTGTCTTCATCGGAAATGAGAGAGCTGCCTTTGGTATTGCCTTTGCCGGCATAGGCCAGGAGGACTGTTCCGGAGAGGCGCTGCCCCGGTGTTGGTTTCTTCCAATCGCCATAGAGCGTCACGAAGTGATGGACGATCAGGCTCTTGTCGAGGCGATAGCGGCCTGCGGGCAGGTAGACCACGCCGCCACTGCGCTTGAAGCAGGTGTCGTCTATGGCCTTCTGGAGCGCGTCGGAGGCATCGGTCTTTCCCGTGTTGTCTGCATTGTACGGCGGATCGGTCGCCACCACTGTGGTGACGACCAGATCGCCGTTTGCGTCCATGACAGGCTTGAAGTCTGCGGCTAATAGCTTCGACTCGCTAAGGAGCGAAACCAGCAGCACCGCCAGGATGGACAGGAGGCTTCCCGTCATTCGCGTTTTATTCAATTGTCTTTTCGATCTGCCTACTTAAGGCTAAGGTGCGGCTTTAACAAAACAGTCGCCGATGGTTGCATCGACATCGCCCCACTGCAGCCGAAGATCGTTGCCGTTCAGGCGTTGGCTAAAGAGCGCGTCTTTCGCCTCAAACTGAATTTTGCGCCATGTCTTGGTGCCGGTGAAGACGATCGTGCCAAGAGGCTTCCAGGAGCCCGGGCCGTTTGGCCCTGTCACCGATTGATCGTTCGAATCGTACACCACATCGATCGTGTCGGGGCCTTGATCGAAGTATGTTAACGTGACGAGCACATGAGGTACCACGCCGTCCTTGAACTTGGGGTCGACGACGAGATAAAAATACCGGCCAGGCACGGCTGCAACCTTATGGGTCTGGTAGCCTTTGATGCCCGCCACGGTAACATTCGTTGCAGCCGACTCGTCACAGGTCATCAGGGGCGTGCAAACCGCGCCGAGCGCGGTCGGCTTGCCGTCGTACGGCGTGCTGGATGTATCGGCAAAGGTTGGCGCGATTGTCGCCAAAACGGCGGCCGCTGCGATCGCAGCAGCTAATAGCTTGATCATTGTGAACTCCTTCTAGAGCGTGCTAAATGTTCCTGCTTCGACTCCGCCGCCCGGCAATACACCAGCTTGCGTTCCGGCAACCTGGCTTCCGGGAGGATTTTCCTGAGTCGTTGCCGTGGTGCCGCCCGGCTCGTACATGACTCCCCACGAGATGTTCGTGGCGCGCGTCGCCTTCACATGGCCGTCGGCAAAAGCAAAATTGGCGCCGCCGGAGTGGACGCCGTTACCTGTGTAATAAGCATTGCGTCCGCAGCACATTCCGTTGTAGACGCCGGTCACATACGTCCAGCAGCCGTTGAGATTTGACGTCTTGCAGTAATTGCCAGCGAGTGTGCCATTGCTTTCGAGCACGCCGTATCCGGCTCCTGTCGGAGACCAAACGGTGTTGGCAGCGAGCGTTCCGTATCCTTCCATAGGATCTGTAACACAGACATGAAACCCGATTATTTCATCGAACAGAACAGTCATGGCTGGTGCTGTGAATGATGATAGAGCACCGCCTGAACCCGAAGAGTAAACACCTGTAGGCCCGCCGCCAGGGATATTCGAGTTGTAGTCATAGGATACCGGGTAAAGCTGCAATCCGGATGCCGACGTTACAGTATTGGGATCGTCGGGACATTGGAAAGATCCGACGGCCTTTACGTAGTGATAGATCTGGCCAGCCCAGCCCTGTCCGGTTGTACAGCCTGCTGCGGGACAGCCCGACTGCCCAGCCCCCCAATATGGGTAAGTTCCGCAAGGAAAGTAGCCATCGTAATCGCTTACATACTGCATAACCGCCAGGCCCAGTTGCTTCTCGTTCGATAGGCACGATGTCTGCCGGGCCTTTTCTCTTGCACTTGCGAAAACAGGGAACAAAATAGCAGCCAAAATCGCAATAATGGCTATAACGACGAGTAATTCAATAAGAGTGAATGCTTTTGTCTTACCAATCATGAATTTTCTCCTTTAGGGTTTCAACCGCTTGCTATAGGCATATATTATCACGGAACCGAAAGATTGTCAATCAATTTATCGACTGAATTACAGCATTACTTTCAGTTTGCTGCATGTCGATGGCGAATACGCGGGCGCTAAGTTGGCGTGAGTCGTTATACGATGAATTGATCGAGTTAGGAGTCCAGGGAATACCGGACAATTGGAGCGTTATTGAACTGTGCCCTTCGGTTAAACGAGCGGGTATCGCGAGGTTAATCGCCTGAGGAGCGCCCGGCTTATCAAAGGTGATGGCATCGCGTCCTGAAATGGACAGGACCACTGGATGCGTACTTGGTCTTGTCAGCAGCCAAACGGTCGCGTTGTAGGCTTGTCCGGAATTTACCGGCAGGACTACAGTCGCTTCGCCGTTCGTCCAGCGCGCACTGTCAACGCTCATTTTAATAGTTGACGGCAACTGATCCCCAGTCGCAGATTCTGGTCCGTACCAGCCTTCACGAATAAATGCGTCATCGCCATCGGCCCCAATTTGAATTCTGTAATGCTCGAGCATGGACGGCGAGTAGATTTCCGGCTGCTCGTTCAGCGAGATTTGAGCACGAGTGCCAATTCCATTGTCCACTTGAAGGCCGCCCGGCTGCAAACAGCCGGTTACTATGGCCGCTCGCGTGCCCCGTCGAAGGACCACAGCGTTACCTCGCTCGCGAAAACTGCAGGAGTTTACAGAAAGATGCCCCGCTTTGGCCACGATGACCCCTGGTGAACATTTGTGAACAAATTGGCAGGCGCTGAAAGTCACCTGGTTGTTTGCGTTTAACACGGCGGCGCCGTTAGGGGTCATCCAAAATGTGCAGTTGACGAATTCGACCGGGCCGAAGACACCGGGGTTGATAAGCGCAGCCACGCTGGTCGGGCCGTCGAACGCTGTGAACTCGGCGTTCGTAATCTGAATTCCTGGCCCTTGCAAAGCGTCGACAAGCACATCGACATCGCAGCGATCGGCGCCGATGCCTACAAACTGACC
>Ga0316231_1003052_pt1 | contig 15173 bp, 15 predicted proteins | sample TBH18027metaG_FD_206002 | JGI IMG/M metagenome (GOLD analysis project Ga0316231, IMG submission 206002) | Freshwater microbial communities from Trout Bog Lake, Wisconsin, USA - TBH18027 | ecosystem: Environmental > Aquatic > Freshwater > Lake > Hypolimnion/Profundal zone | place: USA: Wisconsin...
CATCGCCGTGATCAGCCCACCGACAGGAAATACCCAGTCCACAGGGTCCCACCAATTTCGCAAAAGATATTCATAGAATGTGCCCTGCGGTGGACCTGAATCCATCCCGCTCGTTTGGTAGCACACCCAGTCAACCGGTAATAAAATGGCCACACCGATCACAATGCCCAAGAGACCCACCCAGGAATACCTCAGTGTCGTGAATTTCGAGAGGAGATACAGGCAGGGCAGAAAGACGAAGATGGTTGTGCCATACGAGATCATACTGCTGAGAACGAAAAGAAACGCGAATGACGCCAGTAGGCTTTTCCCATGGTTCGCGATCACCATCAGAGTGCTAATGATAAACGGAACCACTGCTGGCGCTACAATCAGGGCCTTCCAAGAGAATTTCATCTTCATTGTTTGTTGTGGCTGTTAGTGGCTTGCTCAAGAAGTTGTAAGAACTCAAATGCAGGTTTATAACCAGCAATCTGCGAGATCTTATTGCCGTCGGCATCCACGACCGCTACGAACGGATAACCATGCACACCGAATTGTTGTGCAAGCTTCTTACCCTCCGCACTTTTCTCAGGATTGACTTTCACCAGAATGAAGTCTTTGGCAAGCCTGATTTGGACATTCTGGTTGCTGTAGGTATCGCGGTCGAGTTTCTTACACCACCCGCACCAGTCAGTGTAAAAGTCTACCAGCACGAGTTTCCGATCGGCTTTCGCCTGTTCCAACGCGCTGTCGTATTCCTTCAGCCGTGCAGTATCCTTCTTTGGCGCTTCTGACGGCCGTGGAGTCTCTGCCCGCCCTGCGGCGGCGGCCTGTTGCTGTCTGGCGATCTGCTGTTGCAGGTCTTCATCTGAGATCAAGTGAACCTCAGTTACTCGCCCCTGCTTCAAAACCACTTCAGCCCGTGGAAAGGCGAGTGTTTCTTCGTTCCGATCTTTGATCCGCCCTTGTGGTTGTCCGAGGATCGCCAGAACCTGTTCACGAGTGTCACCGATCTTGATGTCTTCCGCATTAACATCAACAGTGGTTATGGATGCGAGCAACCCCAGAATCAAGATGCATAGGAGCGTCGATTGCTTCTGTGGACCGGCCGTGTTCACAGCAAAATTATAATGCTGGCGGCACTACGCGGTCAATCGCAATCCAGTGGTGCTGGCTTGATTCTGCCCATCTGCGTGTGGTATACGGGCTCCATGCCACTGATCAAACAAATCGCCCACATTTGTCTAGGAGCCACCGACCTCAAGAAGAGCGAACACTTTTATTGTACCGCCTTGGGGATGAAAAAGAAGTTTCGCTTCATCCGCGACGGGAAGGAATTCGGACTATACCTCGATCTGGGCAACAACACCTACATCGAGATCTTTGAACAAACCGCCCTGGAGACAATCGACCGACATCCGATTAAGCACTTATGCCTCCAGGTGGCTGACATCGATAAAGTCATTGTGGCACTGCGCACTCATGGGTATGAGGTAACTGATAAGCACCTTGGGGCGGACCACAGCTGGCAATGCTGGGTAACTGATCCACATGGTGTCCGCATTGAAATGCACCAGTATACGGATGAAAGCTCTCAGGTGACAGGCCAGGATTGTGTGATGAATTCCACTGAAACCAAGAAGGCTTGATATTGAAGGTTGCGATGAAGAGAAAACAATCAACGGTGTATTTTGCGTCCGCAATTCCTGCGAAGTTGGACCGAAATCTTACACTTCCAGCAAAGTTTGGGCGCCTGCTGGATGGCCTGCAGATTCAGCAACAAGTCAAGGGAAGAACTGTTGCGATCAAGATGCATGTTGGCGGCGGGATTGGTTATTCCACAATTCATCCGCTGTTTGTCAGATTGCTGGTGGACCATGTCAAGAACGGCAAAGCCAAGCGTGTGTTTGTTACCGATGCCGATATCAGCGGGGCGTCAGTTCGTGGATATGCCAAGCAGACCAGCGGTGCGGAAATCATCGCCGATCTTGGTCGGGATGGAAAGTCGGTCGTTCAACAAGCGACCCAGTGGAAGCATTTACCGAATGTATTGTTGAGTAAGCCAATTCTTGATGCAGATGTGCTGATCAATTTCTCGCATGTCAAAGGCCACGGGGCCTGTGGGTTTGGTGGAGCCTGCAAGAACCTTGCCATGGGGTGTGTGCCAACAGAAACACGGGCGGCACTCCATTCCCTTGAAGGCAACCTGAAGTGGGATAAAAAGAAGTGCATTCGGTGCAATAAGTGCATCAAAGAATGTTCCATGAAAGCCAACAAGTTTAATGCTGTGGGTGATTATGAGATCTTCTGGCACAACTGTAAAATGTGCATGCACTGTATGCTAGCTTGCCCGACCAAGGCCATCCAGATCCAGAACAGGAATTTCAGCCTGTTTCAAGAGGGACTGGCCAGGGTTGCAAAGTTATTATTGGATCATTTTGATCCTGTGGATGTGTTTCATATCAATGTCCTGACGGATATCACCATTTTCTGTGACTGCTGGGGATTCACGACACCGTCGCTTGTTCCTGATATCGGGGTGTATGGCAGTCAGGACATCGTGGCTGTTGAACACGCTTCCTTGATGTCCATCAAGACGGAGAATCTGATCCCAGGGGCTTTGACTCCGCCATATGTGCTGGGAAAGAGCGGGCACCTTTTTGAGAGGATCCATCACAAGGATCCGTTTGAGCAGGTGAAAGCACTGGCGAAACTCGGCGCAGGTTCAATGCAGTACAAGAGTGTGGTGGTGTAACAATTTGTCGGTCGCGAAAAACATCGCCAGCTCACACCATGTCCAACCAAACCAAAGTCAACTGGTTGAATGCACCTGAAGACCACGATTATCCAGCCGCATTGTCGTACCTGTCCCTGCTCTTTCCGAACACGATAGCCGCCAGGTACGTGAATCAACTGAAACGCGCGTCGGTGGCCAAGTTCAAAGCCAAGGACATCTTCAGGGCATCCAAGCTGTCATTGCTTGGGGTCAGCAACTCCCATGTCGACAAAGATCGGCAGAAGATCAAGGCAGGGATCAAGTTATCGCCACTTCTGTTGGTTCGGGATCCTGCCAATGGGGAGGTCATCATTGCGGACGGCTACCATCGCTTATGTGCGGTCTATGCCTGTGATGAAGATGCCGTCATTCCCTGCAAGATCGTGTAACCAATGGGAGATGCCGGTGGTCATGACGAATAGGCAACACCACGGGATTATGGGAATGTGTCTTGGTTATGTCTGTGCCATTGCCGCCGTCCTTCTGTGTCTGGGCGGGACACCAAGCCTTTCCGCCGATCCGCCGGCCGGTGTGAAGCCGGGAGATACGGTTGCCGAGGTGATTGCGATCATGGGCAACCCCAAAGGACGTCTCAAGCAAGGCCGAGCGTTGACGTACGTATACGATCGCGGGGTTGTCGACTTCGTGGACGGACTGGTGACGAGGACGGATCTCTCCAGCGCGAGGGCAACCGACCCCGTCAAGTCTGAGCGTACACCGGCCGAAGAAAAATCCATCCCGTCAGCCGGAGCTGACCAGCGCCAGTCGTCAGCAGGCCAGCAGGAATCAAGCGGCCGGCAGTTGGGTCAAGGCATGACGACAACCACGCCGGCGAACCGGACATCCCCTGATCCTGACTGGCCACAATGGCGTGGACCGGATCGTACCGGCGTGGCCCAGCACTCTCCACCGTTGGCCTCGGCCTGGCCCGATCGCGGTCCGAAGAAAGTCTGGGAGGCTCACCCCGTACAGGTGACCTCAGGCGCCTACGCCGGTGGGCATGGTTGTCCGGTGGTGGCCCGAGGACGCGCCTACATGTTCATCCACGATAAAGCGAAGAATCAGGAGATGGTGGTCTGCTTGAGCGCCCAGACCGGCTCGACGATCTGGATCCAAAAGTTCACCTCGCGGGAGACCATGCACGGCGCCTCTGCCACACCCTGCGTGGTCGAGGGACGCCTGTACGTTACCGGCGCTCGCGTCAGCTATTGTCTGGATGCCATCACTGGCACAGAACTCTGGAGGCAGGATACCGGAGTGCCGGCGAAAGATCCCACAGTCAACAGGGCCAATCAGGAGGTGTCATCATCCTTTATTGTCGTGAGTGATATCGCCGCCACCATGCTGGGACCATGCTATGGACTGAACACGCAGACCGGTCGGACGGTGTGGACCGCACCAGAGTCAGGCGGCTATTCCGGAACGATGACCTCGCCGATGCGTTGGCTGCATAACGGGAAGGCCTATCTGGTCTATTGCGGGATGTGGCGAATGTGCTGCGTCGAGGCGGACAACGGCAGCGTATTTTGGGATGTTCCGGGTAATAACACCGGCAAGGGTTACGCTCCGACACCAGCGTTAGCCGGAGACGATCTGGCAGTTTACTGGCGTGGGAAATTCGGAGCCTATCACCTGACCGAGGCCGGGCCGCAGCTGCTATGGGAAACGAAGTATTTCGATCCCTATAGTAGCCCGATCCTTGACAATGGGCGCGTCTACGTTGCCGGTCGCCAGCAGGACGACAAGAACACCAGCCTGACCTGTTATGACCTGGCGACTGGTACACCCCGCTGGGTCTGTTCCATCCCCGACCCGCAATACTCTTCGCCGATTCTGGCGGATGGCAAGCTGATCGTGCTCGGTGATAAAGGAAAGCGCCTGATCTTAGTGGATGCTCTGACCGGCAAGCAATTAGCCAATGTGCCGATTAACGGCAAGCTGTGGTCGTCGCCTGCTTTTGCCAACGGCCTCCTTTATGTCCGTCTGGCCAACGATGGCCTGGCTTGTTACGACTTGATCAGCCCCCGCAGTTGATACCACATCTTGCGAGTGAAATTCGCCTCCAAAACCCACTTGGCCACCCCAGTTACCTCGTTCCTGGATGAGTCCACCCAGACTGTAGCAACCGTCGCGAAGTTGCTGGCTCGGATGGTCCCAATGATCGCACCTGATCGTACCCAACAGTTTTGGATGTTGTTTCCAGTCAAAGAATCGCTATCGTGTCGGTGTGAAGAACATTTATCGGTGTTTCATTCCAGCCATGGCCGTAGGCAGCGCAGTTCTCGGACTCCTGCTGATCGGCTGCGCCTACTACACACGCACGGCTTTTACCCCACAAACTGACCCGACGATCTACACAGGGAAAGGTGGCACCGCAACAACCGTTCGCGAAGTCGACATTTGGACGGCTGGCGATCCCAATCGGCGCTTCAAGATTCTGGGAATCATTGAGCAAGTCCACTACGATAATCCCAGTGTGATGGCCAAGCTCGCTGGGGCCACCCAGGAGTCCGAATTAATCACGCTGGCCAAGCAGCATGGTGGGGATGCCTTATTATTGGTTAACAAACGCTCCGCTTTAGTGCCACAGCCCACACCTCTCGACGCGAATGAACAGCAAACCGAGAAGGTTGACCACAAAACCAATGCTCGCTGGGCTGTGATTCAGTACCTGCCGTAAGTCCATTGCACCCGCATAGGGATAATCGTTGCACAGGTTTTGGAAATATTCGCATTCTCCAACAGTGTCTTGGCCTTCTTCTTATACTTCAGCAATTGTTCAATGCCTTCCTTCACAGTTGGGGCCTCAGCAAATTTGAGGCTGTGGGCGATGTAGTAGGCCACGGCCTTTTCCAGGGTGGCTTCGGGATGGCGACTATAGGGCGCTAGTTTTTCCAGCGCCTTCTTGGCTTCAATTGTTTTTTCGAGAGGCAGGGTGAACGCCGCGTCGCCGGATCGCTGGCTTTCTTTCCGGATGGCGGCGGCGCGAGCGTGCGCTTCCTTGGCGGTATCAAAGCATTCGCGAATTCGTTTGCTGTTGACCATGCACGCCACCTGATATACGGTCTTGCCCGATGGATAGCGGATGTTGTAAATCGGCGGCCAAGTTTTTTTGGCATTCATGATTTGATCGTCCTTGGAGCACAATTGCCAAATGTCAAGTCAGCCGCCTGAGAAATTCGTTGTAAGTCATTAAGGGTGAGCCGGTAGCTCAGTTGGTAGAGCAACGGCCTTTTAAGCCGTGGGTCGAGGGTTCGAGTCCCTCCCGGCTCACCATTTTATGCGGTTGATAGCCAGCGGTTTACAACATCGGCAATTTCTTCGCTGATTTGGCTATTACCCATGGCTATGCCCAAAGGTATGCCATCCTCGCCAGAGCAATCTCCTCCTCCAGCTTGTCCAGCCGCTGAAAAAAGGCACTTGTCCTCCGGAAGCGCAAGACAGTAACATGCATCCACTAAGGATGCGCTCAATAAGATGAACTTGAAAGAACAACGCGCCCTGTTCGAGCAGAACAAGGCGATTTACGAAACAGCCAGATTGACCTTTCACGGCGTGGATGGCTTTGATGTCTACAACACTTCGACGCCGTTTCAGTGGCGCGGCCAGAGTTATCTCTTCGGCCGAGTCGAGCGGCGATCCGAGTGGGCGCGCTCCTGGGTTCGTCTCTTTTCCAATACCGGTCCCGACGATTGGATGGTCGTGCCCAACTCGATGATTTATCAACTGGAAGACCCCTACGTTAGCCAGATTGACGGGTTGCTGGTGATGGGAGGCTCACACGTTCGCTACAAAGCCGGCAAGGTCGACACCTACTACGGTTATTTTTACCGGGGCACCGACCTGCATGACCTTGTTTACTTTACGACCGGTCCCAACTACATGAAAGACATCCGACTGGTGGAGTTGGAGGACGGCCGGATCGGTGTCTTCTCGCGTCCACGCAACACACGGATTCTCGAGCAGTACGGCTCCGAGTCCCAGATCGGTTTCACGGTCATCAACACCCTCGACGAACTGACCGCCGATGTGATCGAGAACGCCCCATACATTCCCGGCCTCTTCAGTGCGGGCGAGTGGGGCGGCTGCAACCAAGCGCATCTGTTGGAAGACGGTTCCCTTGGCGTCATCGGCCATCACAGTTACTACGCGCCCAACGCTCAAGGCGTCGAGCAACAGGTTTACCTCAACGTAGCCTTCGTCTTCGACCGCCGGCAACACGCACTCACCGACTTCAAGATCATTGGCACCCGGCCGTGCTATCCCGCGAGCCCGGCGAAGAAGCCCTTTCTGACCGATTGCGCTTTCACCTCCGGCATTGTGATGCGCCCCGACAACAAGGTCGAGCTATACAGCGGGTTAAGCGACACCGCTGAAGGGCGAATCGTCATCGACTATCCTTTTAGCGGTCACGGCCGAATCGTGTCGCGCTCTGCCAGTCTGCCGGCCACCTGCCGATGACTACTGCTTGGCCCAAAGGAATAGGACCCACCGGATTGTCCCCTGCTGTAATAATGCGATTTGCTTGAGAAATTGCACAATTTGGTTCCAATTCAAAATCAGGGCTCGCACTATTTCGCTTCAGCAGGGCGGTGAGTTTTACTCACCTACCCGGACTCGGCTGAGCAGCGTTTGGACGCGCGCCATGAGTTCCCGCATTTCAAATGGCTTCGTGAGATAATCATCGGCTCCGCTATCGAACCCTTCCAGTTTGTTCTCCGTTGCGGCCATCGCCGTTACCATCAGCACGGCGGTGTTCCGTCCGACGGGGCTGGCCTTGATGAGGCGGCAGACTTCCAAGCCCTCCATCTGCGGCATCATCCGGTCGAGGATGACAAGCGCCGGCCTGCGAGCGAAGACAGCATTCAGTGCCGCCAGGCCGTTCGGGGCAATGAGCGAAGTATAGCCTTGCCGCCGCAATCGCTCGGCAATGAGTTCCGCCATGTCGGGTTCATCCTCTGCCACCAAGATTAGTTGGGGAATGGTTTTGCTCATTGGACAGCTCAATCCCAATCGCCGACACCGGGATGATCCGGCTGGCTGGCAGAGCTGCTGATAGTTTGGGCTGGCATTGAAAGAGGCGCGTGCATCCAACCCTAAATAAATATGGTTTGTCAGTAACAGAATACAATCGGGTTACAATTCGGAAAACATTTTCGGTCTCGCGAGCTAGTGCGGTGGCGGCGCTGGGTCGAGAGCGGCGGGGTCGAGTGTGCTTGTCAGGTCCCCGACTTCTTTGCGGACACCCGGCAATGGTTCCAGATCGAATTTGCGGGTGATAAATTTGAGAATCGAAGTTGTATCCAACAACGTGTGATCGATATTCCGCTTTTTCACGAGCGGTGAGACAAGGAGGGTGGGGATCCGGGTGCCGGGGCCCCACCGATCAATTTTCGGCGGGGCGACGTGATCCCAAAATCCGCCATTCTCATCGTAAGTGATCAGGATCACGGTGGTCTTCCCCTGCGGACTGGCGAGAATCTTTTCGGCAATTTGTGCGAGATGTTGGTCGCCGGACAGAACATCGGTGTAGCCGGGATGTTCATTCCAATTCCCCTGTGGCTTATAAAAGGCAACCTGCGGCAGGGTCCCGGACTCAATGGCCGTCAGAAATGCGGTCTCGTCCTGCAGATGGTCCGCCCGGTCCGGGGTGCCGGGCGCAAACCGTTTGAAGTAATTAAATGGCTGATGATGTGGTTGGAAATTGGGTGCACCGCCGTCCGGGGGGTTGATGATTTGCCGCGGGCGAGACGGCGGTTGCATTCCATCCACGACCGCTGCGGTCCAACTCCCGGCATACCACGCCCAGCTCACATTTTTTGCTGACAGGGTATCGCCGATGGTCTTTTGTTCCTGCGGCGGAAGCGGGTTCAGCGCTGGATCTGCGCGTGTCGGCTCCCCGGCGACGGCCGGCGGAATTCCGCTGGGCTGGTACGGTGGCTGGAGAGTATTGACCGCGTAGCCATCCGGCGTGACGGAGCCATTGCTCAGATATTGCGGTGGACCCTTGCGCGCGCTGGCTGGCGAAGTGGATCGCCGCCGCAGTTGGCCGTTGGCGTCCAATGATTCGATCAGTGATTTCGGAGCATTCGCGAAGGTTGGCGGGCAGGCACAGATCAGCCAAAAATGGTTGAGCAATGAACCGCCGAAGGCCCCCATAAAAAAGTTGTCAGCGAGGGTGTACTGTTGCGCGAGCTTCCAGAGGGGCAGGACCGATCCGTCATAATATCCCATCACCAGTCCGCCGGCGTCTGAGACCGCCGCGTAGCGGTTGAGTTTGCCGCCGTTGATTTGTTCCTGGTTTTGATAGAACCGATGGACGAGATCACGGGTCGCTGTGGTGAGCGGCAAATTCACGGGGGGCTGATCGATCCGGAATGGCTGGTTCGGCAGGTTGGTGGGATAGTTGAGATCCGGTGTGCCGTCACTTTTCCAAACGGGCGGCAGGGATGGCAGAATCGTTCCATCCCGATCCACTTGGCGGTAAGTGTCCGGGGTTGCCTGGGTAATTCCATTCGCACCCGGGAACAGGCCGTACAAATGATCAAAGCTGCGATTCTCAGCGTAGAGGATGACCACATTGGTTACCTTGTTCAGCACCCGCTGGACTGCATCGGCGGGGGCCGGTGGGGAGCCAGCGCTTGTCAACAGTGGAATGACAGCGGCGGCGGCGAATCCCAGCCGCGTTATCAGCCGATTAAAGTTCATTAAATTTCGCTGAGGAACCTCGGTTGCCTGCGATTGGCGGCGACCACTCGGTGAGGGTATCCAGTAGCACTTGCGAGAATGCTCGGATGTGGCGGCGCGACCGTGGGGTTCGCAAGCAACCGAAATCCATAAGTTGTTGACCAGACTTTGCTGTGACTCGAACACAAACATGCGTCGATTCTGTGACAACTCCGCAACACGTTGCCAGCGGCGGTCTGGCGCGGCTCCTTAGCACAGGCAGGCCTCCGCAATGGCGGCGGCTTTCCCCCCGGCGGTTGGACGTGCGATCACTTCTTGAACGCATTGCAGGAACTGGGCCGGGGTAAACGGTTTTTCGATGAACACGATGCCAGGGTCGAGCTCGCCACAGCGGTTGATCGCATCGGCCGTGTAGCCTGACATATACACAACCTTTTTGTTCGGGTGAGTGCGCCGAAGCTGGGTGACCATTTCGGGGCCGCCCATGAGTGGCATAATGACATCGGTAATGATCAGGTCCACCGGTTCCCTCGTGCGGATGCATTGCAGGCCTTCGAGGCCGTTGCCGGCGGTGAGCACCTGGAACCCGGCCTCCGTGAGGGTCACCTCGGCCAGTTCGCGCACGGCCGGTTCGTCCTCGACAATCAGTACCGTCCCGCTACAGTCGCGCGGCACTGCTCCGGGCGGTTTACTGGGGTGTTCGGTAGCGGCCGCGGGGCAGGCCGGCAGGTAAATCCAGAACGTGCTGCCTTCTCCGGGGTTGCTGCTGACGCGGATGTGGCCGTGGCTTTGTTTGATGATCCCATAGGAGGTGGCGAGACCAAGACCGATCCCTTTACCGGGTCCTTTGGTGGTGAAAAACGGTTCGAACAAGTGCGCCTTGACCTGATCGGTCATGCCCACCCCGGTATCGCCGACACCAATCAGGCAATACGTGGCGGCGGTTGCCTCTTTCTCAGCCTGCAGAAACGGATCCGCGGCCCGTGTCACGGTCGCGGTACTGAGGAGCACCTGGCCACCGGTGGGCATCGCATCGCGGGCATTGACGACGAGGTTCATGATCACTTGTTCGATCTGGCCGATATCGGCCTTGACGTTGGGCGGTGGGTTGGCAAAGCGCGTTTGTAATTCGATGTCTTCCCCGATCAATCTGTGGAGCATGCCTTCCATGTTGTGGAGAACCTGATTGATGTCGAGCACGCGCGGTTGCAAAACCTGCCGGCGGCTGAAGGCCAGGAGTTGCCGGGTCAGGCCGGCCGCCCGCTCGGCGGCTTTCTGCACTTGCTCGACGTGCCGCAGCAAGTCGGGATTGGCGGCGACGCGCAGGCTGAGCAAACCGCAGTAGCCGCTGATGACAGTCAGCATATTATTAAAGTCATGCGCCACGCCGCCGGCGAGCCGCCCAACGGCATCCATCTTCTGGACCTGGCGGAGCTGTTCTTCGATGGCCTGTTCATAGGTGATGTCGCGTGAAAGGGCAATATAGCGGATGATTTTCCCCTGGGTATCGCGGACCGGCGAGATGGTGCTATCGATGGTGTATTGCACGCCGTCCTTGCGTTTGTTGATCAGGCGGCCTTTCCAGACCTGGCCGGCGTTGATCGTGTCCCAGAGTTGTTTGTAGACCGCGGCCTCCTGGAGCCCGCTCTTGAGCAGGCGGGGCGTCTCGCCGCGGACCTCACTGAGCGCGTAGCCGGTGGTCCGCTCAAACGCCGGGTTGACGTATTGGATTAGGCCGGCGACATCGGTGACCACGATCATTTCGGCGGATTGTTCGACGGCCGTGGCCAGTAATGTCTGGGACTCCGCGGCGCGGCGGCGCTCGGTGACGTCTTCGATGGTGACGGCAAAATGTTCCGGCTTGGGACTGTAAGCGGCCACCTGGTAATGCCGATTCAAATCCTGGCTGAAGTTTTCAAATTGGATGGATTCACCGGTCGTCGCCACCCGGCCATACCGTTCAATCCAGTGCGGCTCAACATTGGGCATCACTTCGCGCACGGTTCGACCCAGCAGATCTTTGGCCTTCAGGCCGGTGACAACCTCGAACGCGGGATTCACCTGGAGAAAACGATAATCACTGGGGTTGCCCGCTTCGTCCCGGATAATCTCATGGAGCGCAAACCCCGCTGCCATCGACTCGAACAATTGGCGGAAGTTATTTTCGCTTTGCCGCAAGGCCTGTTGGATCCGGTGGCGATCCAGTGCGTGGCGGATCGCCCGGTCGAGTTGCAGCGGGTCGATCTGCCCTTTGATGAGGTAATCGGCCGCCCCGGCCTGCATCGCCTGGATGTCCACCGCGCGGTCACCCTGGCTGGTCAACAGGATCATCGGCGCGCTGCAACCATTGGCCGTGGCCCACTGGATCAACTCCAGTCCAATGCGCGCCCCGAGCCGGTAGTCCAAGAGGAAAATGTCATGTTCGTCGCGCGCCAACGCCGCGCACCCGGCATCAAAATTGTTCACCCACCCGAGCTGATAAGCGGTGGCCGACACATCGGCCAGCAGGTCCCGCGTGATGATGAAGTAATCTTCATCGTCATCAATCAGCAGAACCCGGATCGGAGTCGTGTCCATAAGTCAGCGGTCAATCCCCGGGCAACTCCACGATTTGAAACCAGTAGATGGCGAGCGTTTTCATTATTTCCACCAACCCCGCAAAACTGACCGGCTTGGTGATAAATGAATTCACCCCCAGATCATAGCTGCGCAGGATGTCGGCCTCGGCGCTGGAGGTGGTCAGGATTACGATCGGAATGCGCCGAAGTTGCGGGTCGGCTTTGATCTCGCGCAAGGCTTCGCGACCGTCTTTGCGCGGCATGTTCAGGTCGAGGAGAATCAAGCCCGGCAGTGGAGCGCCGCGCCGGTGGGCATACGCCCCCCGCTGGTGAAGAAAATCCAGCAAATCCTCCCCGTCCACCACTGTAAACAGTTCGTTGGCCAACCGGCTCTCCTGCAGCGCGTCGCACGTCAACAGCCGATCTTCGGCATCATCGTCAGCGAGCAGGATGGTAATGGGTTGGGGGCGGCGCGGTGCCATCATTGCTCTCCTGGGGAATGCACGGGCAAGCGCGCCACAAAAGTGGCGCCCACGCCGGGCGTGCCGGTGGCGACAATCGTGCCGCGGTGGTGTTGGCAGATTTTCTTGCAGATGGCGAGTCCGACGCCCGTGCCTGCGAATTGACCGGTGCCATGCAGCCGCTGGAAAATGTTGAAGATCTGGTCGGCGTATTTCGGATCGAACCCGATCCCGTTATCCGCCACGATTAGATCACACCGGGCGCTGCCGTTATCACCCACGCTGGGTGGACAGGTCACCCGGATTTGTGGTGGCTCGCCGGGTTTGTGGAACTTGAGGGCGTTGCCGATGAGATTCTGGAGCAGTTGCCGCATCTGGAGCGGATCGGCCTGAATCACCGGCAACTCGCCCACCTCGATGCGCGCCTGTGTTTCCTGGAGGCGGACCTCCAGGTCTGAAAGCACCTCGCGGGCCACCTGCGCCAGATCGGTCGGCACAAAGGGTTTCGCCTGGGTGGTCAGGCGGGAGAATTGCAGCAGGTCATTGATCAGTGTCTGCATGCGTTGGGCGGCATCGCGCATGCGCGTCAGGTAATCGGCGCCCTGATCGCCAAGCGCCGCCGCATATTTACTGTGCAAGCGCTCGCCGAATGCCTGGATCTTGCGCAACGGCTCCTGGAGATCGTGGGAGGCAACGTAGGCGAACTCCTCCAATTCACGGTTGCTGTGCTGCAAGCGTTCCCGGGACTCGTGGAGCAGGGCCAGACTCTGTTGGAGGTCCGCATTGCGTTGCCGTAACAATTCCTTCTGTTCCTGCAAGAATGACAACTGATCCGCCACGATCTCGGACTGCACCCGCACCAGGGCCTGGACGGGAATCATTCCCAGGTAGGCATCGTCCTGATCCACGAGGGCCACGTCCATATCAAAGGCGTCGTCGCTGCGCGATAATGCCTGCTGTAAAACGGTTCGGATCGGTGTTGATTCGTGGACCACTAAAAATTCCGGCAGAAGAAATTCGCGAACAGGCGCGGCACTGAATAGCGCAAACCCAAACCGCAAGCCGAGCCGGTCGCCGATATGCGAGCGGGAACACATCCCCACGACGCGGCGGCCTTCGAGCGCCGCTGCGAATTCATAATTGTTCTGGGTAAAACCGCGGTGCACCAGTTCCAGACTCGTGCGGGCATCAAAAGCCAAGACGTGCGCAATCAGAGCGCGCAACGGTCGCGTTTCGGCGGCCGATTGAAACGACAGGGTTGAATCGTCCATGACTACACTCGCTGGCATTGCACCCTGACGATTCGCAGGTCGCCATGGCAAACCGGCGGCGGTTGAGTTACAATCACGTCACAACGATCGCGCGGAATCAATCCGGGCCCGGATTGCACGGGTCGGAGGATTGATTTTTTTCGTGCATCGACTACTCTCCCATTGTGCAGATCTCCCCGTCTACCGTCGAGCCGGCCGACTGGCGCCAGTTCATTGGGCATCGCGAATGGGTGCCAGCCTCCGCCACGTTGGAGGCTGTGCAAAAGCAGTTTGCCGGTCATGAATATGAATTCATGCTGGTGCTGGATGGGGAGCGGTTGGTTGGACTCTGTGCGCGGACGAAAATCGGGATGCTGCTCGGGGCGCGTTTCGGGTTCGCGTTGTATTCGCCCCGGCCGGTGCGCGAGGCGCTGCTGGCGGAAGTGACCTGCATCCGTGTCAATCAGCCACTGGCCGATGTGCTGGCCTGCACTTGTTCCCGCCCGGATGCGAGCCTGTACGACGACGTGGTGTTGCTGGACGATGCGGACGCGGTGCTGGGAGTGATTTATTCCCGCACGTTGGTGCGGTTGCAACATTGGTTTCTACAGGAGAAAAATCAACAGCTCGAAGCCCAGCAGCATGAGCTGAACTCCAAGAATGCGCAAATGGAGGGCGACCTGGCCCTGGCCCGGGAAATCCAGTTGGCGATGCTCCCGGCCCAATTACCGGACGTGGTGGGTCCTGGCCCGGCGCCGACCCGCGCCATCCGGTTTCAGCATCGCTACGAATCCGCCGGGCTGGTCAGCGGCGATTTTTTCCATGCGCTGAAAATTTCGGAAAGCGCCACGGGGATTTTGATCTGTGATGTGATGGGGCACGGTGTTCGCGCGGCCTTTGTGACCGCGATGCTCCGGGCGCTCGTGGAGGAAATGCGGACGGTGGGTGACAATCCGGGTGAACTGCTGACGCGCCTCAATACCGAGTTGCTGCGGATTCTCAAGCCGCGCGAGAATTTGCTCTACGCGACCGCCGGCTATCTCGTGGTGGATGCCGGACAGAAACACGTCCAGTATGCCAGTGCCGGGCATCCCTGCCCGCTGCTCCTGCACCGCCCGACCGGTGCAGTCGAACCGTTGCGGAGTGATGCGGGGGCTCAGGGACCGGTGCTGGGACTGCTGGGCGACGCCAGGTATGTGACCACGCAACGCCCGTGGGAAGCCGATGAGTTGATTCTGTTGTATACCGACGGGATTTACGAAGTGCTCGACTCGGCGGGAGCGGAGTTCGGTTCCGCAAAACTGGCGGCCGCCCTGCGGCACCGCCGGGAACTGCCGCTGGAGGCTCTGCTGGATGGCCTGCTCACAGAAGCCCGGAATCATTCCGCCACCCGGCGCTTCGATGACGATGTCTGCCTGATCGCACTCGAAGCCGGCGGCTTGTAACCGGTCGCCCCGCG